>Ga0207687_10003353_pt1 | contig 10825 bp, 11 predicted proteins | sample KBSM54metaG_FD_184399 | JGI IMG/M metagenome (GOLD analysis project Ga0207687, IMG submission 184399) | Miscanthus rhizosphere microbial communities from Kellogg Biological Station, Michigan, USA - KBS M5-4 metaG (SPAdes) (version 2) | ecosystem: Host-associated > Plants > Roots > Rhizosphere >... | reverse complement strand
TCGGCGAGGGCGGCGACGTTGCCGTCGTTGTCGACGTAGACGGGCAGACCGGTGCGCTCGCTGACGATGTCGCGGATCGGCAGGTCGGAGAGCGGCAGGTTGACGGCGGCGACCGCGACCCCCGAGGCGTGGTCGATCGTCGCCGGAATCCCCAACCCGACGGCGGCGACTTCGGGGCGCGCTTCCCGCGCCTCTTCGACCTCGCGCACCAGCAGCTCGACCAGCTCGTCCTCGGTCTGGCCGGTCGAAGCCTCGCGCTGCTCGTAGAGGGGTTCGGTGTCGGAAAGCACCCCGACGAGCATCTTCGTGCCGCCGAGATCGACCCCGATCGTCTCGGTGGCGCTCACGAGGAAGTGAGGGCTGGAAGGCGAAGGACCGACTGCATCGCCATGATTTCTAGCCCTTCATGAGCCCCGACGGCGAGCAGCGGCCCCCCGAGCCGCCCGAAAACGAGCCCGAATACAACGTCTATCGCTCCCGGCGGGGGCTGTTTTCGCGCCTGAAAAGCGCAGATCTGTCCAGCCTGCGCGACCGTGCAAGGTTGCCTTCATGGCGCCGGCGCAAGCGCGACGAGCCGGGGGCGCCGCCGCCCCAGCGCGGCCGGGTTACGCCCCGCTGGGTCCTCAAATGGGTGGCGCTGGCGGCATTGGGCTGGATCCTGATCAGTTTCCTCGCCTTCGCCGTCTCGGCCCAGATCCAGTCCTTCAAGCTCTCCGACGAAGCCGGCAAGGCCCTGCACGGCAACCCGTTCCTGCTGCCGAGCGCGCAGACGATCCTCGTCCTCGGCACCGACGCCCGCCCGCCCGGCAGCGGCGACAGCAACACCTCCAAGGAGTGCTTCGAACAGCAGTCGAAGGGCGAGAAGCCGCACAAGCCCTGCTACCAGGGCGAATTCCGCGCCGACACGCTGATGCTGATCCGCGCTGGCGGCGGCGCCTTCCGCAAACTCTCGATCCCCCGCGACACCTACGCCGAAATCCCCGGCAACGCGCCGACGAAAATCAACGCCGCCTACGCCTACGGCGGCGCCGCCCTGCAGATCAAGACGATCGAACAGTTCCTCGGGATCCAGATCGACCACGTCGCGATCATCGACTTCACCGGCTTCGAAAAGCTGATCGACGCGGTCGGCGGGGTCGAAGTCAACGTCCCCCACAAGCTCTGCGCCGACATCTCCGGCGGCGCCGGCCACGGCCAGGGCGGCGTCACCCTGCGCCTGCACAAGGGCGAGAACACGCTCGACGGGGAAAAGGCACTGGCCTACTCGCGGGTGCGCGAGCCGGTCGAATGCCCCGGCCCCGGCAAGAGCGCCTACAGCTTCGGCTACGACGACCTCGATCGCGAGAAGGCGCAGCAATCGGTGATCAACGGGATCAAGAGCCGCCTCACCGACCCTCTCCGCGCCCCCTACAACTTCATCCACGGCCCGATCATCGGTTGGGAGGCACCGAAAGCCTTCGTCAGCGACATGGGTTTCTTCACGATGCCGCAGCTGATCCTCTCGGCCGCGATCGGCGGCAGCTCCGACGCCCACGTCCTCTGCAGCTCGCCGAAGGAAGGCTGCGGCGAAGGCCCCGGCGGCTCGATCGAAGCGCCGGAGAGCGTGCGGCGCAAGGCCGTCAACCAGCTCCTCAACGGCTGACGACGCGACTCCGACCTTTTCCTCGCTATAGCGAGGTCAACTTCGGAGTCGCTATTCGGCGGGCTCGGCTTTCGTCCCGACCAGCGCCGAGACGATCAGCGCGACGAAACCGGCGGCGAGGGAGCCGGCGGTGTTCTTCAGGTCGGCGGTCGAGGAGTGTCCCGTCGCCAGCACTTCGACCGCGGTCCACTCGCCGAGGCCGAGAGCCACAAGAACCATCAGCGCATAGATCCTCGCTGCGCGCGTGTACCAGCGAGCGAGGTCTCGCGTTTCGGCCTCGTTGAAGTCGAGCTCCGGAGGAAACTCCGGCATCGACTGGCGGCGCGTGAAATAGCGCTGCTCGATCGCCAGCGCCAGCAGCAATACCGGCAAGATCTGGGAGACAGCTTCGAAGTACTCCTTCTGCGCGTGTCCCTCGACCAGCAGGGTGGCCAAACCGTAAGCGACTACCGGCAGCAAAATCGCGCTCAGCGCCAGCAGCGTTCTACCCAGCCAGAAGAGACGCCTGGCTTGTCGCAGATTCTCCGGGATCACGCCCGCAGCGTTCCAGCCGCGGCGGATGCCGACCGCGCTCAGTCCGTGGTCGAGGCGGCCGGCTTCGAGTCGGACTTCGACTCGCCCCCCCCGCCCGACTTCGACTCCGAGGAGCCCGAGCCGCTCTTCTCGCCGCCGCCCTCGGAGGAGCCGCCGTTGCCGCCGCTCTTCCGCGTCCCGTAGTCGGTGTTGTGGAAGCCGGAGCCCTTGAAATGGATCGCCGGCGGGGTCAGCACCCGCGCAGCCGGGGCCCCGCACTCCTGGCACTCGCGCAGCGGCTCGTCGCTCATCTTCTGGATCACCTCGAAGACGTGGCCGTTGTCGCATTTGTACTCGTAGATCGGCATAAGGCTGCGGGATTATCGCAGCCGCTACCGTTCCCGCCATGGCAACCGAGCAGGGGACCCGCCCGACCGAGGTGACGATGGAGGAGATCGTGGCGCTGTGCAAACGGCGCGGCTTCGTCTTCCCCTCCTCCGAGATCTACGGCGGCCTCGGCTCGACCTACGACTACGGCCACTACGGCGTCCTGCTGAAGAACAACGTCAAAGCCGAGTGGTGGAAGGCGATGCTGCAGGAGCGCGACGACATCGTCGCGCTGGACTCGGCGATCCTCCAGCACCCGCGCGTCTGGGAGGCCTCGGGCCATCTCGCCGGCTTCACCGACCCGCTGGTCCAGTGCCTCGGCAAGTGCAAGAGGCGCTGGCGCGAGGACCATCTGCGCGAGGCGGTCGAAGCCGAAGGCGGCGACCCCGACGCGGAGCTGCGCTGCCCCGAGTGCGGCGGCGAGCTCTCCGAGCCGCGCCAGTTCAACCTGATGTTCGAAACCCACGTCGGCCCCGTCGCCGAGGAGGGCTCGACCGTCTACCTGCGCCCCGAGACCGCCCAGGGCATCTTCATCAACTTCAAGAACGTGCTCGGCTTCGCCCGCAAGAAGCCGCCGTTCGGGATCGCCCAGGTCGGCAAGTCCTTCCGCAACGAGATCACCCCGGGCAACTTCATCTTCCGCACCCGCGAGTTCGAGCAGATGGAGATGGAGTACTTCGTTCCCCCGCCCGAGGCCGACAAGTGGCACCAGCACTGGATGGCCGAGCGCGAGCGCTGGTACACCGAGCTGGGCATCCGCCCCGACCACCTGCGGGTGCGCGCCCACGGCGAGGACGAGCTCTCGCACTACTCCTCGGCGACGAGCGACATCGAGTACCTCTTTCCGATCGGCTGGTCGGAGCTGGAGGGGATCGCCAACCGCGGCGACTTCGACCTCACCCAGCACGCCAAGTTCAGCGGCGAGAAGCTCGAGTACTTCGACCAGCAGACGAAAGAGCGCTACGTCCCCTACGTGATCGAGCCGGCGGCCGGCGCCGACCGCGCCACCCTCGCCTTCCTCGTCGACTCCTACGAGGTCGAGGAGGTCGAGGGCCGCCAGCGCACCGTCCTGCGCCTGCACCCGCGCCTGGCACCGGTCAAGGTCGCGGTCCTCCCCCTCGTCTCCAAGGAGGGGATGCCGGAGAAGGCCCGCGAGATCTTCCAGGACCTGCGCCGCCGCCTCCCGACCGAGTTCGACGAGGGCGGCTCGATCGGCAAGCGCTACCGCCGCCAGGACGAGATCGGCACGCCCTGGGGGATCACCGTCGATCACCAGACGATGGACGACGACACCGTCACCCTCCGCGACCGCGACTCCCTCGAGCAGGTCCGCGTCCCGATCGACGGCCTTGGCGACGAGCTGGTCGGGCGGTTGGAAGCGCCCTGGCGCAGCCCCAAGCTGGGCTAGTCTCCACCTCGTTGCGCTGACCTCTGCCCGATCCACCGAGCGACCGGCACGAGTGCCCCGGTTGTGGAATGTGCCGGGCCTTCGTGCTGCCGTGGCGCGGCCGCCTGCGCCAGGCGATCAGGTCAAACTCCGCGTCTCCCTTCGTCTTCGCCGCGTTCGTCTGGCTCGCGGTCGAACCTATGCGTCCGCCCCAGCGGCGACAGTTCGTTCAGCGTTTGACTTTGCCCCCAAACCCACAGGAGTGAAAGACACATGACCTTCGGCGAGGCGATAAGCGACGGCTTCTCGAAATACGCGACGTTCAGCGGGCGCTCCTCGCGCTCCGCCTACTGGTGGTGGATTCTCTTCTATGTCCTCGTCATCATCGGTGCGTCGATCCTCGACGCAGCCGCGAAGACCCCGATCTTCGCCGGCCTTGTCTGGCTGGCGTTCTTCCTTCCGAACCTAGCCGTCCTCGTGCGCCGCCTGCACGACACGGACCGCAGCGGATGGTGGGTGCTGATCGGGCTGATCCCACTCATCGGTGCCATCGTCTTGATCGTCTTTGCATGCATCGATTCCGAGCCGCCCAACAAGTACGGAGACGGGCCCGACAGCAAGGGCAACCTGACCGCGACCTTGCCGCTGGGACAGACGCCGCCTCCGCCTCCGCCGGCTCCCCAGGGGCAGCCGCCGAGCGAAATGCTCCCGCCAAGCGAGAGCGAGCGCGCCCCCGACTGACCTGACGAGCGCCGGTTGGCCGGCGACTGCAAGGCAGCAGTCTCGTCCCTGCACGAATGGAGAGAAGAGTCTTATGGCTATCGATATGAAGATCCGCAGCACCGAGCATGAGGTGAAGGTGCGCAACCCCTGGGCCGTGGCCCTGCTGCCGATCATCACGCTCGGCATCTACCACTTCGTCTGGTGGTACAAGATCAACAAGGAGCTGAAGGCCTACGGCGAAGCCAAGGGCTACGACCTCGGGCAGAACCCGACCAACTCGCTGCTGGCGCTGATCCCTGGCTGCTTCATCCTCATCCCGCCGCTGGTCAGCTACTGGCGCGGCACCGAGCGCGTCCAGGGCGCCTCGAAAATCGCCGGACGCGAGCCGGTCAGCGGCTGGATCGCGCTCCTCCTCTACCTGTTCATCGCGCCGGCGATGTGGGCCTACCTGCAGGTCTCCCTCAACAACGTCTGGGAGCAGGAGGCCGAACCGCTGCCGGGCCAGGCGCCGCCGGCATCCGCCGACGCGATGCCGCCCCGCCTCTAAGCGAAGAACTCGAGCACGCGCGCCGCATCCGCCTCGAGCGTTGCGGCGTCGCGTTTGCTCGCCTTGCTCAGGTGCTCGATCGTCACCTTGCCGCCCGCGAGGCGCCAGGTGGCCACGGCCCGGCCGTCGACCATCGCGAAGGGCCGGAAGAGGCCGTTGTCGGTCACCAGGAACTCGTGCGGGCCGATGATTTCCTCGCGCGAGGTCCAACCGAGCAGGACCGGGTCGTAGGCGCCGATCAGGCGGGGCGGTGGGATCGGCGCCGGCTCAGGCGTCTTCTTCAACTCGAGCAGGCCGTCCTCTCGCTCGACCAGTTGCGAGGAGATCGCCGCCAGTCCGGCGCGGGCGTCGCGGAGCGGCAGCCCGGCCCAGCGGGCGAGGTCGCGATCGTCGGCGGGCGCGTGCCCGACCAGGTAACGGCGGGCGAGCTCCGCCAGCGCCTTCTCGCGGTCGACCGGCGCCTGCTTACCGAGCCAATCGCGAACGAGGACGTAGGCATGTTCCTTGCCGACCATCGGCCCCCGCACCGCGATCCCCCGCAGCGTCGCCAGGAAGAGCAGGTGGACGAGCGCCTGCCCCTCGACGGGCACGCCGGCCCGCTCCAGCCGCTCGCGCAGCTGCAGACGCGTCTGCGGGCCCTCGTCGACGAGCGCCTTCTCGATCGTCCGCACCCCGCGCTTGGCATCGTCCTCGTCGACCCCCTCCTGACGCAGGCGCCTGGCGCTGGAGGTCATCAGCGGCGGCGTCGTCAGCGCATGCAGCCACCGGTAGTCCTCGCTGCGCACCAGGTGCAGGGTGCCGCGGTTGAGCCAGGTGATCAGCAGCGAGCGCTCCTCGGTCAATGCGCGGTCGACGTCGGCGGCGGTGACACCGGTCGTCCTGGCCCGCACCGCCAGCCGCGCTCCCCGCGGGTCCTGACCCTGCACCGCCAGCAGCCGCTCCGCCACCTGCTCGGCCGAGCGCAGCGGCTCGCCGGCAAGGGCCTGCGCGGTCAGTCGTTCCGGTAGCGGCGGCCGAGCCACGGGCCGATGATGGCGAAAGGCGTCGGTCGCCTTCTATTCGATCGCGAGCAGGTCGACGACGAAGACCAGAGTCCCTTTTTCAGGGCCGTAGGCGAGTTCAGGCGGGATGATCAACTCACGACGGCCACCCACCTTCATGCCTTCCATTCCCTGTTCCCATCCCGGGATCACTCCGCCGCTTCCAAGTTCGAAGGAGAAGGGTTCGCCCCGGTCCCAGGAGGCGTCGAACTGCTTACCGGTCTTGTAATCGACCCCGACGTACTCGACCGTCAATTCGTCGCCTGCTTTCGCGGACGGGCCCTTGCCCGTTTCCAAGTCCTTGATCGTCAGCTTCTTCGGCGGCGGCCCCTTCGGGACCTCGACCTTCGGCTTGGTCTTACCCAAGGACTTCGCCGTCGTCGAAGGTGACGGTTTCGGTTTGGCAGCTTCCTTCGAGCTGGCTGACTTCTTCGGCACTAGCTCGACGACGTAGACGACCGTCTTCCCTTGTGGGATCCCCGGTGGATTCGACCCCTTCGCGAGAGCCGGCGGGATCACCAGCTCACGGCGATCGCCCCCCTCCAGACCCCTGAGTCCTTCTTCCCAGCCCTGGATCACTTCACCGTTGCCGAGGGTGAAGGTAAGGGGCTTTCCTTCGTCCCAAGAGGATGCGAACTTCTTGCCCGTTTCGTAGTCGTAGCCGACGTACTGGACGGTTACCTTCGTCCCCTCGGTCGCAAGCTGCCCGATCCCTTCGATCAGAGACGCCAGGGCAAGGAATTCCGGCGGAGGGCTGTCTGGAATTATGGGTTTCGGCTCCGGCCCGGACAACCCTGAAGCGTTGAGCTTCATTTCGCTTTCTTCTCGGATGGGCAGGTCACGGTGCGGAATCCGGAACGGCTCCGAGCCGGCATCTGCACTGGTTGATCCGTCCGTTGAAGAAGAGTCGCCGCCGCAGCCGCTCAGAAGCACAGCGAAAGCAAGAATGGTTAAAAGAACCTTTCGCATCGGCGGCATCCTAGAAGATGATCGCCTCCTCTGCCGACCTCGTCACCGTCGCCGCTTCGGCAGCGACTCCGCCTCGGCCGCGTCGATCTTCAGCACGACGCCCCGCTCGTAGATCTGCCCGACCTCGGGCGCGTCGACGAAGCGATGGCCGCCAGGGCCGGCCTTGGTGTCGAAAATGATGCCGTCGAACATGTTGGCCTCGGGCGCGGAGAGCACCCTGACCACCCGCCCCAGCCGCTGCCCGTCGCTCGAGTAGACGGGCACGCCCTTGCCCAGCACCAGGTAGGAAAGCGGCGCGCCGAGGTCGTCCATCGGGCGAGCCTAACGGAGGCCGGATTACGCTGGAGGCTTAAACTGGCTGGCGGGACAACTACACGACGGGGAAGGAACGATGGGCCTAAATCTCGCTTCGATCGTCATCGAGAGCGCCGAGCGGGCGCCGGAGGCTGTGGCTGTCCGTCTCGCACCCCTCGAGCTGACCTACGCGGAACTGGACGAGCGCAGCGCCCGCCTGGCGGCCCTGCTGCACGAGAGAGGGCTCGAGCGAGGCGACCGGATCGGGGTGATGCTGCCGAACGTCCTCGAGTTCCCGATCGCCTACTACGGCGTCCTTCGCGCCGGTGGCGTGGTCGTGCCGATGAACGTGCTGCTGAAGCGGCGCGAGATCGCCTTCTACCTCGAAGACTCCGGCGCCAAGCTGCTGCTCGCCTGGCACGGCTTCGCCGCGGAGGCGCGCGAAGGCGCCGCCGACGCCGGCGCCGAGCTGATCGAGGTCGAGCCCGAAGCCTTCGCCGAGCTGCTCGGCGACCGCGAGCCGACCGGCGAGCTCGCCGACACCGACGAAGAGGACACCGCCGTCATCCTCTACACCTCCGGCACCACCGGCAAGCCGAAGGGGGCGGAGCTGACCCACTTCAACCTCTCGCGCAACTCCGACATCGCCTCCCGCACCACTTCCAGCGTCAAGGCCGGCGACGTCGTCCTCGGCGCCCTCCCCCTCTTCCACTCCTTCGGCCAGACGGTGAGCATGAACGCCTCGCTGCGGGTCGGGGCGACGCTGACGCTGCTGCCGAAATTCGACCCCGGCAAAGCGCTGGAGATCATGCAGCGCGACAGCGTCACCCACTTCTACGGGGTGCCGACGATGTACGGAACGCTGCTGCACCATCCCGGCCGCGAGGACTACGACACCTCGACGCTGCGAATCTGCATCACCGGCGGGGCCTCGATGCCGGTCGAGGTGCTGCGCGGCTTCGAGGAGGCGTTCGGCTGCGAGCTGCTCGAGGGCTACGGCCTCTCCGAGACCTCGCCGGTCGCCTGCACCAACCACCCGGGCCGGCCGCGCAAGCCCGGTTCGATCGGCACCCCGATCGAAGAGGTGGAGATGAAGGTGGTCGACGAGAACGACGAGGAGGTGCCCCAGGGCGAGGTCGGCGAGATCGTGGTCCGCGGCCACAACGTGATGAAGGGCTACTGGCAGCGCCCCGAGGCGACCGAGGAGGCGATGCGCGGCGACTGGTTCCACACCGGCGACATGGCCCGGGTCGACGAGGACGGCTACTACTTCATCGTCGACCGCAAGAAGGACCTGATCATCCGCGGCGGCTACAACGTCTACCCGCGCGAGGTCGAGGAGGTCCTCTACGAGCACCCGCAGATCCGCGAAGCCGCGGTCCTCGGCGTCCCCCACGACGAGTGGGGCGAGGAGATCGGCGCCGCGATCGTCCTCCACGAGGGCGAGGAGCTGCCGCCCGAGGAGGTCGGCGAATACGTGAAGGAGCGGATCGCCGCCTACAAGTACCCGCGGGTCGTCTGGTTCCTGGACGACCTCCCGAAGGGGCCGACCGGGAAGATCCTCAAGCGCGAGATCGAGATCCCCGCGGCGACCGAGCAAAGCAGTCACCCGTAGTTCTGCTCACCACTCAGAACCTCTGCATATAATCGTGTCACATTGCAGAGCGCTAAGGGAGGCGCCTGCTTGCCTACAGATAGGAGAGAAGCCCATGAAGAAACGGCTCATGGCATTTGTCGCTGCGACGGCACTTTGCGCCGCCGCCGCGGTTCCGGCCACCGCATCGGCACAGGACCCGATCCTGTTCGTGCACGGCTACGTCGAGAGCGCATCGCTCTGGAACACGATGATCGCCAACTTCGAAAAAGACGGCTATCCGAAATCGTCTTTGAGCGCCTACAGCTACAACACCTCGCAGTCGAACAAGAAAGACGCGGAAGAAGTCAAATCCCACGTCGAAAGCCTGCTGAAATCGACCGGCGCGACGAAGGTCGACATCATCGCCCACTCGATGGGCAGCCTCAACAGCCGCTGGTACATCAAGTTCCTCGGCGGCGAAACCAAGGTCGACGACTGGGTCTCGCTGGGCGGGCCGAACCACGGCACCGAAACCGCAAACTTCTGCTTCAGCGTCTCCTGCGAAGAGATGCGGGTCGGCTCGAAATTCCTCGGCGAACTGAACGCCGGCGACGAGACGCCGGGGACCGTCAACTACGGCACCTGGTGGTCGCCCTGCGACGAAATCATCAACCCGGATTCCAGCGTTGCCCTGACCGGTGCAACCAACACGAAAACGGCGTGCATCTCGCACACGGCCCTGACGACGGACAAAACCGTCTACGAACAGGTCCGCGAATTCGTCAAATAGCAGCGGATTAGCCAATGTCCTGGGCGCGATCCTGGCCAGCTGGCCAGGATCGCGCTAGTCTCCCGATGCCCTCTTTGCGACACCAAAAGGAGACGAGATGAGCGTTGCTTCCCAGCGCCTGATGGACAACATCACCTACGAGGACCTCTACCACCGCTGGGAGCAGGGGAACTGGAGCGCCTACGACATCGACTTCTCCAAGGACTGCGACGGCTGGGCGGCGCTGAGCGACATCCAGCGGCGCTCGGCGATGTGGATCTACTCGATGTTCTATTACGGCGAGGACCGGGTTGCCGACACGCTCGCCCCCTACGTCACCGCCGCCCCGACCGAGGAGATGTCCTACTTCCTGGCCACCCAGCAGGTCGACGAGGTGCGCCATTCGATCTTCTTCCATCGCTTCTTCAAGGAGGTGATCGGGGTCGGCGGCTCCTCCGTGCAGCAGACCCTGGCCTCCACCCTGCCGCAGCTGAACTGGGGCTACCGCGGCATCTTCGACCGGCTCGACGTGATGGCCGAGGAACTGCGCAAGGACCGCTCGGTGGCGAAGTTCGCGCAGGCGATCACGCTCTACCACCTGATCGTCGAGGGCAGCCTCGCCCAGCCCGGCCAGCACTTCATCGAGGACTTCTTCGCCTCCGAGGAGACGATGCCCGGCTTCACCGCCGGGATGGAGAACGTCTCCCGCGACGAGCAGCGCCACATCGGCTTCGGCGTCAAGGTCCTCTCCGAGCTGCTCAACGAGCCGACCCCGGGCTGGCAGGAAAACCGCGACGCGGTGATCGAGCTGCTGCGCGAAGTCCTGCCCTACGGTCCCGCCGTCTTCTCGCCGCCGAACATGGACCGCTCCTACACCGAGTGCTACGGCTTCTCGCTCGAGGACATCTACGCCTTCGGGATGAAACTGATCCGCCAGAGGTGGCGGACGATCGGCTTCCCGACCGAGGAGTTCCCCCA
>Ga0207687_10003350_pt1 | contig 10829 bp, 11 predicted proteins | sample KBSM54metaG_FD_184399 | JGI IMG/M metagenome (GOLD analysis project Ga0207687, IMG submission 184399) | Miscanthus rhizosphere microbial communities from Kellogg Biological Station, Michigan, USA - KBS M5-4 metaG (SPAdes) (version 2) | ecosystem: Host-associated > Plants > Roots > Rhizosphere >... | reverse complement strand
CATCCGTCGATCCTGTCGCCTGCAGTCGAGGCGTCAGTGCTGCGCGTGCTCGACGATCAGCTCCCACGCATCGACGACTTCCATGTCACCTGGTTCGGCGGCGAACCGTTGGTCGGCAAGCGCCCTCTGTTGTCGCTGTCCGACGAATTCATCGCGCGCTGCGACGCCGCGAGCGTCGACTACGGAGCGAGCATCATCACCAACGGCTATCTGCTCACGGCCGACACCTGTCGCGAGCTGCAGGAGCGACGCGTGACGTCAGCGCAGGTCGGCCTCGACGGCCCGCCGGAACACCACGACCGCATGCGTCCTCTCGCCAACGGCGACCCGAGCTTCTGGCGCATCGTCGAAAACCTCCATCACGCGGTCGAGCACATGGAGGTCGTGGTTCGCGTCAATCTCGACAGCACCAATGTCGATGGCGTCGAGCCGCTCTTGCAGATCCTCGCCGACGAAGGGCTCGCCGGGAAGCTGGGCGTGTACCCGGGACACATCGTCGGTGTCGCCGAGAACCCGTCCGCTCCGTCGACGACGTACGAGACCGCGCACACGTGTGTCACGACGCCTGAATTCGCGGGCCTGTCACAGGAGTTCTCGCGCCAAGCCGCACGCTTCGGCTTCGGCGTGACGGGGCTCCCTCAGTCGAGCGGCACACCGTGCACCGCGGTGCGTGCCAACGAACTCGTCGTTGGCAGCGAGGGTGAGCTGTACAAGTGTTGGGACTCGGTCGGATCGTCGTTCGAGGTGATCGGTCACATCGACGACTACCAGAACACCAACGGGCGCATGCGGCGTTGGCTGTCGTACGACCCGTTCAAGAACGACGAGTGCGTCAGCTGCATCGCACTGCCCGTGTGCATGGGTGGCTGCGCGCACCACGCGATGGACATCAACCTCTACGAAGACCGCTGCGGCACGTTCCGCTTCAACTACGAGGAACGCGTGAGCGATTTCATCGAAGCGAGGCGCGGGGCAGCGGTTGCGGTCGCTCCCCCGCAGCGCCGCGCGAAGACCTGCTGACCCGACGTCAGGCGCGGGCCGTCCAGAGCTCGGCCGGAGCGGCGTTGATCTGCAGCGCGAGGTTCTGCAGAGCGCCTTCGAGGCGCTGCGGCTGCATGTCGGACCACCTGCCTTCGAGCCAGTCGGCGCCGCGGTAGGACCAGTCGAACGCGGTCGACATCTTTCCGCCGAGCAGTTCGAAGGCCTTCTCGGGGCGGAGGTCGAGGATGTCCTTCGGGAGCGCGCCGGGGAGCTGGAGAAACACGTGCGCCGTCACGATCCACGAGTGGCCGCCCTGACGAAGGATCTTCTTGTTCCAGGTGCCGCGACTGAAGGCCCAGAAGCCCAACCCGAGCCACTGACCGCCGATGACATGGACGTACCGCTCCATGCCGTCGAACACCGGAAACCACGTGCCGATGAGCTCAGGCGCTTCCTCTTGATACGAGAGGCCGTGTTGGCCCGCCCACTCGCGCCATCGGGTGTCGTTCTGGACCTGCCGTCGAAAGCCGTCGAGTTCCATGGACAAGGTTCATCGAGCGCGACACCAGTTACAAGGGCGAAGCTCAGTGTCCGAGGAGCATGCCGGGACGCGTTCGAAGGATTCGCTCGGCCTCGTCGCACACCTGCCGCACGACTTCGGCGGCCGGACGCACCGCATCGACGAATCGCGCCGACTGTCCGTAGAGGATCGGCTGACCGCCGGTCACGCTCTCGCGTTGCGCACGGAGTTCCCCCTCTCGCTCGGCCCACTCGTCGGTGAACGCGTCGCGGCGGACGCGCTCGCCGATCGCCGCCGGCCACGGCAGGCCGGACGCGATGTCGTACGCGCGCGTGAACACCGTGTCGGCACCGTCGCTGCCCACGATGGCCTGCTTGTGTTCTTCGCTGATCTCGACTGCCTCGGGCGTCGCGAGGAACGCGGTGCCGAGCCACGCGCCGTCGGCTCCGGCGACCAATGCGGTCGCGAGTGTGCGCCCGCTCGAAACACCGCCGGCCGCGAGCAACGGGACCTCGGGATGGCTCTCGGCGATCCCAGCCAGCAGCGGCAACAGGCTCATGGTGCCGGTGTGCCCGCCCGCCTCGTGGCCCTGCGCGACGAGCACGTCCGCGCCAGCCGCGAGCGCTAGATCGACGTCGGCAAAGGTCTGCACCTGACAGATCAGCCGGCAGCCCGCGTCCTTCACCCGCACCGCCCACTCACCGGGATCGGAGAACGACAAGGCGATGGCCGCGGGCTGCGCGTCCAACGCGGCCTGGAAGTGCCCTTCGGCAAAGCGAAGAAACGGCGTGATGAAGCCGATGGCAAATGGTCGATCGGTGCGCTCGCGAACGAGCGCGGCCTGGGCCAGCACCCAGTCGGGACCCTGCGTCGCGTGGATGCCACCGAACGATCCCATGCCGCCCGCGGCCGACACCGCCGCCGCGATCGTCCCGCCGCTGTGCATCGCCATCGGCGCCGACATCACCGGATGATCGATGCCGAACATCTCGGTGAACCGCGTCGAGATCACTTGGTCTCCAACGGCGACTTGCTGATACCGAGCGCGCGCACTGCCTCGGCGATGTCGATGCCGTCGACGTAGACGAGGCCGGCGCGCTCGGCGATGTCACGCGCCTCGGTGGACACGGTCTCCCCCGGTTGTATCCAGAGCGCCTTCGCTCCGATCTCGATCGCGCCACGCGCGATGTCCGCTTGCTCCTCCGCGGGGCGAAACGTGTTCACGATGTCGACCCGCTCGGGCAGCGTGTCTCGCAAATGGCTCACGAGATACCCGCCGCCCGTCAAGGGGAAGACGCGGCCCGCTTGCTCCTCGGCGGGGCGAAACGTGTTCACGATGTCGACCCGCTCGGGCAGCGTGTCTCGCAAATGGCTCACGAGATACCCGCCGCCCGTCAAGGGGAAGACGCGGCCCGCTGGCTCCTTGTCGTCGATCACGTAGGTCCTGTAGCCGTCGGGCTCGTGGCCGACGACCGAATAGCCCGCTCGGATGAGCGTGCCCGGCACGTCTTGATGTGGCCAGTCGATGAACTCGACCGTGGTCGCCGATTCGAGCAAGGTGCGCAGATGCTCCATGGCGAAACCGTAGGCCTGAACGTGTTCTCCGGTCCGCCCCGCCTGGTCGTGCCTGGTCCCGCGGAAGTGGGCGCGGCACGCGCCGACAAGGCGAACAACAACCTCGACGTGATCGACCACGACGGCCGGCGCTACCTCGCCTGGCGCACCGCGCCGCATCATTTCGCGCACCGCGACGCCAAGCTGCACGTGGTGTCGAGCGGCGACCGCGGTGACACCTGGGAGTACGAGACGACGATCGCGCTCGGCCGCGATGTGCGCGAGCCGCGCTTCTTGAGCTTGAACGGTTCGCTGTTCCTCTACTGCTTCACGCTCGGGTCGACGTGGTATCGCTTCGAACCCGACCGCGTGCTCGCCTGCATGCGCGTCGTCGACGGCTGGACCGAACCGCGCCCGATCTCCGATCCCGGTGTCGTCGAGTGGCGCCCACGGATGCTCGATGGTGTTCCCACGATGTGCGTGTACAAGGGCGCCGACACGACCTACGGAGCGAACCCGCAAGCGACGACCGTCGAGGTGTGGACGACGACCGACGGATGGACGTGGGCGCCGCTCGACCCCGAACACCCTGTGTCGCACACGGGCGGCACAGAAACAGATCTCGTCGAGGCGCCAGGTGGAGGCTGGGTCGGCGTCACCCGCCTGGAAGGTCCCGATGGCTGGGGCACCGACGTGATCCGTTCGACGGGCGGACGCGTCGACGATTGGGAGACGCGGCGGTTTCCGTTCAAGCTCGACTCGCCGTTGGTGTTCCGCGTACGCGACCGCGTGTTCGCGATCGCGCGACGACAGGTCGCGTTCGGCGGCCGTTACGACTTGGGATGGACGCGGTTCACCCCGTCGCGGCGCACGGCGCTGTATCACCTCCTGTACTGGTCGACGCGCAAGCGCACCTCACTGTGGGAGATCGATCCGGTCACGCTCGACGTGCAACGACTCATCGATCTGCCCGGCCACGGCGACACCTGCTTCCCCGGCCTCGTCCGTACCGACGACGACGCGGTGGTCACGATCTACAACTACACGTCACCGCTCGACGGGCACGACCGTTCGTGGCGCTCGGCACAACTACGGCCCACGAACATCTACGCGGTCGACCTCAGATTCGAGTCGGTCGGCCCGCGGTAGCGTCAACCGATGCGCGCTGAGGCCACCTTGCACGTCGACGCCCCGTCCAGCGACGTGTGGGCGCTCGTCAGCGACATCACGAAGATGGGTTCGTACAGCCCTGAGGTCGTCGAGGCCGAATGGCTCGGCGGCGCGACCGGCCCCGCCGTCGGCGCCCGCTACCGCGGACACGTGAAGCGCAACGAGTGGTGGCCGGTCCTCTACTGGACGACGTGCGAGATCACCGAGTGCGTTCCGGGTGAGGTGTTCGAGTTCGCGGTGGTGATGCGCGAGCGGCCCGTGAACGTCTGGCGCTACGAGTTCCGCGCAACCGACGATGGCGGCACCGACGTGACCGAGTCGTTCGATCTCGGCGACAACCTCTTCACCAAGGTGTGGCGGCCGCTCGGCGGCTTCCTACGTGAGCGCCGCAACGAGCGCGACATGCTTCGCACCCTCGAGCGGGTCAAGGCCGTCGCCGAAAAGGCATAGTTCAACCGTTGAGCGACGAGCAGTTGCCGACGAAGGGAACGCCAGCAAAGCGGGCCTGAAGAAACGGGCCCGTCTGCGGTTCGAACAACGCGGCCGCGCTGATGTGATCGGCGCCTTGGAACTCCTGGTAGTTCACCGGCACGCCTTCCCCGCAGTACTTCTTCGCGAGTGCCTTCACATCGGCGGCCACCATCGCACCGTCTCCCTTGCCGTCGACGTTTCCGATCGCCATGTACAACGGCACCGTCGGACGCGCCTTCGCCGTCCCCATCGTCTGGTCGCGCAGCATCCGCGCGAACGGTGCGACTCGCGAGAGGTCCTGATACGCGGGCTGCATGATGCTCGCGATAGTGAGGCCTGGGTACGTGCCGAACTTCGACGCGATGCAGCCGTCGCCGACGTCGGCGACCACGTCGCGACCATACGGCGACAGATACTTCGTGAGATCGACGCCGTACGCGCGTGACAGCCCGAGGAGCTCGCCGGGGATCGCCGCCGAGTATTCGTCGGTGCCATTGATGTACGCGAAGTGGTTCACGTAGTTCGCGGGGATCCCGCCTTCGGCCACGCCGACGAGGTTGACACTCGGCGCATACGCAGGCGCCAGCTCGCTCGCCCAGTCGGCGGCGACCGATCCGCCGGAATAGCCCGACAAGCCGACCTTCGTGTCGACGCCGATCCGTAGAAACGATTCGGTCGCGCGAATCGCGTCGAGCGTGCTGTAACCCGACTCGCGCCCGGCCATCCAGTGGAGGCCCGTCCCTTCGAAGTCGGGGACGGTGACGATGTCGCCCTGCGCCAAGTACCAATTGATGAGGAGCTCTTCTTCGTCAGCTTCTTGTTGATACGTCGAGTCACCCGTGTCGCCGCCGGCGAGCGTGTAGCTGGGACTGCACTGCGGAGCGAGGCCGTCGTAGAAGCTGAGGTAGCCGACGATCCGGGGCAACACCGGAGCGGTGGTCGGAACGAGCACCGTCGTGACGGTCACCGCCGGCTGACCGAGTTGTCCGGTGGTCCGGTAGAGCAACTGCTCGGCCCGGATCGGTGTGGAGTTGCGTTCGAACGCGAGCTGGATCGACCGGTGCGCGAGCACGGTGCCAGGAGCAATCGTGCGCAGCGGCTTCGACCCGCTGTAGGTGTAGAAGGGATCGTCGGAGGGCAGCGTGGGCGACGATGCCCGCGCCGACGGCATCAAGACGGCGAGCAGCGCCAGCAGCAGCGCTACCACCGCGGCGCGCGGCCACCGCACGGCATTCCCCTCCCCAGACATCTCGCTCGAATTATTCGGTCTCGGCGACCAGAAGACCTTTCGTCGTCAGCGCATGAACGCGACGACGCCCGGGCATCCGGCACGTCGTTGTGCGGATGCCCGGGCGACGCTCAGGTCACTTGGGCTGCGGGACGATCCGGATGTACGGCTTCGGCTCTTTCCAGTCGCCGAAGATCTCCTTGGCCTCGTCGTTCGACACCGACCCGGCGATGATCACGTCGTCACCCTGCTTCCAGTTCACCGGCGTCGACACCCGGTGCTTCGCCGTGAGCTGCAACGAGTCGATGACTCGAAGCACCTCGTCGAAGTTGCGACCGGTGGTCATCGGGTACACGAGGATCAACTTGACCTTCTTGTCGGGCCCGATCACGAACACGTTGCGCACCGTCTGGTTGTCGGCCGGCGTGCGTGACTTCGCCTCGCCCGACGTGTCGGCCGGCAGCATGCCGTAGAGCTTCGACACGTTGAAGTCGTCGTCGCCGATGATCGGATAGTTCGGACGCGCACCCTGGGTCTCTTCGATGTCGTCGGCCCACCGCTCGTGATCGCCGGCCGCGTCGACGGACAGGCCGATCACCTTCACGTTGCGCTTCGCGAACTCGGGCTGCAGCTTCGCCATGTAGCCGAGCTCGGTCGTGCACACTGGCGTGAAGTCCTTGGGATGTGAGAACAGCACGGCCCACGAGTCGCCGATCCAGTCGTGGAACTTGATCTTGCCTTCGGTGCTGTTGGCTTCGAAGTCCGGTGCGATGTCGTTCAGTACCAAACCCATTTCATGCTCCCTTCGAAATCGAACTCGTGAGACCGAGCTCGCTCTGGCCGCTGCTGGCAGTGATGATGACTTCGAGCACGGTGTTGTCGAACTCGTCGACGTGCTGGACGACCTGCGCGAGCCCCTCTTGCATGTCGAGGCTGGTCTTCCAGGCGTTGACGTCGTCGGCGGTTGCCCATGCTGCGAAGCTGACGAAACGCCGCGGGTCGCGACTGTCCCGTCCGAGACGGAGCGTGGTTGCTCCACTCGACTCGCTGGCTGACGCGGCGAACTCGGCCCACGCATCGAGAAACGCGGCCTCTTTCGCCTCGTCGACCATCCAGGTTCCGGTGGTGATCACTTGTGCTGTCATTCTGTCCTCTTCTCGGTGCGCAGGTCTTGCGCTCGATGAGGACGGTACGAACGGCGCGTTCCCTGGGCGTTCCCTCGTTGCCGCCAACTTCTGACTCAGGTCACTAGACGGGCACGAGTGATGCGAGCCGCCGGGCGCGCTCCGCCCAATACGGCTGCCGAGCCTGGTCGTAGCCGGCGCCCGCGGCGTCGAAATGGCGGACCGCGGTCGTCGGGTCGCCGTCCGCCAGCGCGGCGCTCCCGGCCGCCGACTCGGCCATCGCCCTCCACGCTGCGCTGTCGAACATCGCCGCGATGCCGGCTCCGGAGTCGGCGTGCCGGCGGGCGTTCACGGCATCACCGATCTCCGCGAACGCCTCGGCCGCAACGGGGTTCAGCAACGCGCTGCAGGTTGGACAGTCGCCGTAGCGCGCGGCCGACGCCGCCGCCGCTTGGATCGACTGCACCGCGCGCTCCGGATCGCCCTGCAGGAGCGCGGACAACGCCGCGGTCGCGTGGATTCGCCCCCACATGTGCAGTGCCATCGAGGACACGGTCGCGATCCCCGACGCGTGTCGAAGACACTCAATCGCATCGTCGTGCCGACCGACGCACGCGGCGAGCTCGGCTCGTCGCTGCCAGGGCAGCGCGCCAGATCGCGATCCCAGGCTCGCGTGCAGTTCGCAGCTGCGTTCGAGGCACCCGTCGGCTTCGTCCCAGCGCGCCTGCAACAGAAGCGTCTCGCCGAGCAGACACCACGCAAACGATTGGGCGCGGACGGCGCCGGCCGCCTCCGACTGATCGAGCAGCTTGCGCGCGTAGTCCTCCACGGAGTCCGACAGGTTGTCGCCGTACAGGTGGTACTGGCCGATGCAGTTGTGGATCTCGATCACGCGCGACAGCAACGGAACTCCACCTTCGTCGCTCGTCTGTCGCTCGACTTCCGCCGCGAGTCCGCTCCGCCAGTCGCCCCTGAAGTGCGACACGATCGCAATCGCTTCGTGGGCGGCGGCGACGTCGTCGGCGGTGCCGTGCTCGCGCGCCGCGACGAGCGCGCGATCCGCGAACTGTTGTGCGGTCGCGATGTCGCCGCTCTCCCACCCGAGGTTGGCTTGCGCGCGCAACAGTCGCGCCCGCTCGACGGGATCGGTGACGACGTTGTCCGCGGCCGCGAGGTGGTTGCGGGCGTCTTCGGGTCGATGTTGCATCAGCCACGCCTCGCCGCACTTCCGCTCGATCCGCGCCAACGACGCCGAAGGAGGGCCGGCCGCCAGGACCTTCTCGTACGCCTTCGCCGCACCAACGGGATCACCCGACAGCACGCGCAGATCGCCGACTCGCTCCCACAGGTCGGCCGACAGCTCCGGTTCGTCGGCTTGGTGCGCTCGGATCGTCTCGTACAGCTGTTGCGTAGCGGCTGACGGCTCCGTTCCCAACTCGACGTCGAGGACTTGCACGAGTTGCTCGTACTGACGAAGCGCATCGACGCGACGACCGGCAAGTGCGTAGAGCCGGATCAACGACTCATGCCCTTCCTCGCGGGTTGGCTCGACGGCCACCAGCTGGCGCACCACCTCAGCGGCGCCGTCGAGGTCGCCGCGTGCCTCGAGTAAGCCCGACAATTCGGTGAGCCCGGCGAGGAACTCGACGTGCAGCTCACGACGAGGTCCCGCAGCCCATTCGTCGTATCGATCGTCCGGGAGGAGGTCGCCCTGATACGGGAGCAGAGCGAGTCGGTACTCGTCGGTGTTGCCACTGCGACGGGCCGAGGCGAGAGCCGCACGGAACTCGTCGACATCGATCGCTACGCCGGACGCGAGCGCGATGACATCGCCGTCGGAGCTCACGAGCGCGCCCGCTCCCGGCTCGACCTCCTCGAGCGCGCCGCGGGCGTGATGGACCGCCTTGCGAAGGTTCGCGCCCGCGGGTCCTGCGTCGAGTTCTGGCCACAGCGCGTCCATCAACTGCTCTCGATGCAGTCGATGACCAGACGCGAGCGCCAGCAACTTCAGGAGCGCGGCCGGCTTGCGGCGCCGCCATGCATCATCGGCAATCGCGTTGTCTCCGAGCAGAACGCGAAAGCCACCCAACAACTCGATGCGCAAATCGTCCGACACCATCGCGCCCTCCCGACCCCGACCTGATCATCTCATGCAGTCGAGCAGAACGCATGCGCGATGGCTTCGACGTGCCGGTGGTCGGTGCCGCAGCAGCCGCCGATCACGTGCAGCGACGGCAACGAGCGGCGAAGACCGGCGTAACGCACGGCCAAGTCGTCTTTGTCCCCGCGGTCGATCTCGGTCGCCTCATCCAATTCGGCGTGGCTCGAGGTCGACGCGTTCGCTCGCAGGCCACCGACGCGAGCCGTCCATGCGCCACCGTCGAAGACGTGATCGAAGTGGGTCGGGTGTGCGCAATTGATCATGTAGTGGACGGGGTAGCCGTCGGTAGCCTCATCTGTCGCGTTGATCGCGTCGGCGAGCGTCATCCCTGACGGCAGGCGCCCGTCGGTCTCGACGGTGAAGGAGATCACTGCGGGAAACGCGGCGCGTTGAGCGGCACGGGCGATACCGATCGCTTCGTCGGCGTAGCAGATGGTCATCGCGGTGGCGACGTCGGCCGACGTGCCGGCCAAGCACTCGATCTGGAAGGCGTGGTAATCGGCGGCCTCGTCCGCGCTCATCGCGGTGCCGACCACGTAGCCGTCGCCGCGGGGGCCGACCGCGCCGCCGACGAGGAACGGTTGGCTCCCTGGTCGCCGCCGACGGACGGCGTCCACGACGTCGACGCACTGCACGATGAGCGCGGCCAGCGCATCGCGATCGTGACCGAGCGTCTCGGCCCAATCGGGGTTTGCCCGCCACGTCGGTGCCTCCAGCACGATCGCCGCCCCCACCTCGTCGGCGATCGCCGCGTAGTACTCGTAGTACTCGGTCAGGACCTCACGGCCTTCCGGTGTCCCGCCAAGTGGGTACGCGGCGAACGCGGGCAGGTCGATGCCGCGATCGAACAGCAGCCAGGTCTCGAGACCGGCGTCGGTCACGACGACGGTGTCGGAAGTCGGGAACGGGGTGCGGTCTGTGGTCCTCGCCATGTGGCACACACAAGCAGAATCACCGGCGGTGTGCTCACGCGACCTCAGCTGCAGGCTGCGGCTCGGTCTACGTTGGCAGTGATGGCGAAGATCCCGATCACGGGCAATCCCGAAGCCGACAAACTGCTCGAGGACGAACCGCTCGCGCTGCTGCTCGGAATGCTGCTCGATCAGCAAGTACCGATGGAGTGGGCGTTCTTCGGACCGTTCCTCTTGAAGGAGCGCATGGGCGACCTCGACGCGGCTCGCATCGCGGCGATGGATCCCGACGAGTTCCTCGTCATCGCGAAGGGTCCACGGGCCATCCATCGGTTCCCCGGTTCGATGGCCAAGCGCGTGCAGGCCGTGGCGCAGGCGATCGTCGACGACTACGGCGGCGAAACAAGTCGCATCTGGACCGACGCAAAGGATGGTGCCGACCTCCGCGCTCGACTCCTCGCATTGCCCGGCTTCGGCCCCGACAAGACGAGCATCTTCATCGCGCTCCTCGCGAAGCGGTTCGATGTGCGCCCGGACGGGTGGCAAGAGGCGGCCGGCCCGTTCTCCGACGACACCCCGCGCTCCGTCGCCGACATCGACTCACCGGAAACGCTCGCCCGTGTCCGCGAGTGGAAGCAGGCGATGAAGAAGCAAGGCAAGACCAAGGCTGATTAGCACACACGATCCCTGAGACCTTTGGGCCCTTCGG
>Ga0207687_10003343_pt1 | contig 10837 bp, 9 predicted proteins | sample KBSM54metaG_FD_184399 | JGI IMG/M metagenome (GOLD analysis project Ga0207687, IMG submission 184399) | Miscanthus rhizosphere microbial communities from Kellogg Biological Station, Michigan, USA - KBS M5-4 metaG (SPAdes) (version 2) | ecosystem: Host-associated > Plants > Roots > Rhizosphere >... | reverse complement strand
GCTGTACCAGCCGGACGCCAGGCGCCACAGCGTGGCGAGATCCATGATGTAGCCGTGTGCGTGGCCGGTGCTGGCGAGCCAGTCCTGCACGCAGTCCTTTGAACAGAAGAGGCGCTGGTTCGAGCACGCGTAGACCACGTCGTTCCAGACCTTGTCCATCGGGACAAGGAAGTGAGCGACCTCGGGTCCCTCTGGTGGCCCGGCGCGCGTGACCGTCCAAGCCAGCGGCCGTCGGCAGGCGGGACAGGTGGTGGCGACCAAGACGCTCGGCTCATCTTTCACTAGGTTGGGGATGGCGAAGCTGTCCCAGGCGCACCCGCCCCACCACAGGTTCCTCTCGCCCATAACGGAGAACCCAAGGTTCACGGTCGTGAATGGATGGGCCATGACGACGTTGCCGGACTGATCCAGCGCGAGGTGACGTTGAGCCGCGAGCTCGGCAACTGCCTCGTTGACCTGCGCTTCGTCCACCGCAGCCAGGTCCCGGACCTGCTGGCGGCTCGGTGGGTGCCCCTGGCTGGCGAACGTGTCATAGATGGCCCGGCGCACACGCTCGACAACCTCGCGGTTCACGGCTCCTCCACCAGATGGACGGTGACCAGCACGGTCTTGTGGTCGCCTGGAGAGCCAAGCTACCGGGACAGGTGCCGCAGGCGCGCAGTCAAACGCTATATCGGGGCGAGGCCCGGCCGAAGGCCGCGCCGAATCTGCCGTTACCAGTGCCCGGACGACCGACGCGACGCCGCCCGACTTGCACACCAATTTGAGCCAAGTCGGGACCAGCAGGTGATAACGTCCGCACTCGGTGTTCGCGCTCCGGCCCAGCACTGGCGTTGTTTGGACGTTCATATGTCAACCTAGTTGATATATGGGGGTGATCCCGTGAGCCCGCGTTCAGTGGGCAGGAGTGTCTTGGCGCGAGCCTGGATGCCGTTGGTTGCCGTCGTTGCGCTCGCTTTGGGTGGAGTGTGCATGTGGAAGGTGCACGAGTTCTCCGCTCCCGGGCCTGTCATCACCGTCCTTGGCCCGCAAGCACCTCCGGAGTTCAGTCCCAAACAGGTCACGTATGAGTTGTCCGGCTCCATCGGGGAGGGGGGGATGCTCGTCTGGGCGGACGTCGACGGGCATCCGCATCGGGTTGATCTCACGACGTTGCCGTGGTCGCACACGGAGACGACCACGCTCACCGTGGTGTCCGGCAGTATCTCGGCGCAAGTTCACGGCGGTGATCAACTCGGCTGCCGGATACTGGTGAACGGCGTTGTCCGCGATGAACAATCCGACACCCGTCAGGATGCGCACGTCTTCTGCATAGTGAAATCCGCATGAGCGAGCATCGGGCGAACGAGCATGGGGCGAAACGGCCTTTCGTCGCCAGGACGGTTCGTGCCCTGGCGATACCGATCATCGTCTTTTGGGGGCTTTTGGCGATCTCGACGAACACCTTCATGCCGCAGGTAGAGAGAGTCGCAGAAGAACTCGCGGGGCCGCAGGTCCCGCACTACGCGCCGTCGCAGCGGGCGTTGCTGGCCATCGGCGAGAAGTTCCACGAGTCCAATTCGACCAGCTTGGCCATGGTCGTGTTGGAAGCCGACCGACTGTTGGGCAACGTGGACCATCGGTATTACGACGAGTTGATGCGCCGGCTGAAGCAAGACCCCAAGCATGTTCAGTACGTCATGGATCTGTGGGGGAAGCCGATCACCGCGGCGGGCGCGCAGAGCGTCGACGGCAAGGCCACCTACGTGCTGTTGCGTCTTGCGGGCGATATCGGCCAAATGCAAGCGAATCAGTCCGTTGATGCCGTTCGGGATATCGTCGCGAAGGACAATCCCCCGCCCGGGCTCAAGGTCTATGTCAGCGGCGCGGCTCCGCTGGCCTCGGACACGCTGGCAATTGCCAATTCGAGCTTGAACAACATCACGATCGTGACGATCTTCCTCATCGTCGGGATGTTGTTTTTGGTGTATCGCTCCATTTCCACCCTGGCGGTGCCCCTGTACGGCGTTCTGTTCGAACTGCTGGTCGCGAAGGGAGTCATTTCAACCCTGGGCCATCTCGGGTACCTCGAGCTCTCGTCATTCGCGGTGAACATCGTCGTCGCGCTGACCCTGGGAGCGGGGACGGATTACGGCATCTTCTTAATGGGCCGCTATCACGAGGCGCGACAAGCCGGCCAAGGCAAGGAGGACGCGTTTTACACCGCGTATCGGGGGGTCGCACCGATCATCATTGGCTCGGGGCTGACGATCGCGGGGGCGTGTTACTGCTTGACTTTCGCGCGACTCAACTACTTCCACACCATGGGGCCCGCCGTAGCCGTCACCATGCTGTTTACCATCGCCGCCGCGCTGACGCTCGGCCCGGCCCTGTTGACGTTGGGCAGCCTTTTCGGGCTCATGGACCCGAGAGGGAAGGCTAAGGGGCAGCTTTATCGGCGGATCGGGACGAGCGTGGTGCGGTGGCCAGTGCCGATCCTCGCGGCCAGTGCCGCTGCCGTCATGCTCGGGGCGATCTTCGTGCCGACGTACCGGGTGAACTACGACGACCGTCAATACCAGCCGGCCAATTCCCCTTCCAATCAGGGTTTCGCGGCGGCGGATCGGCACTTCACGAAGAGCAAACTGTTCTCCGAGATGCTGATGGTCGAGACGGATCATGACATGCGAAACTCGGCCGATTTCATCTCGTTAGACCGGGTGGCCAGGAGTCTCATTCGCCTTCCCGGCGTCGCGATGGTGCAAAGCATCACCAGGCCGATGGGCCGAGCATTGGAACATGCCACCCTTCCCTACTTGTTCACCACGCAAGGCAGCGGTAGCGGTCAACAGCTCCCGTTCAACGAGCAGCAAAACGCCAATACCGACAAGCAGGCACAGATCAACGCGGACACTGTCAAGGTCTTGCGGAAAGAGATCGAATTTTTCCAAAGCACGTCGGATGAGCTGCATAAGACGGTTGTCACCGTCGAGGATCTGGAAAAGGTCACCGATGAGATGAATTCGGAAATCTCAAATTTTGACGATTTCTGGCGGCCGATCAAAGCCTATTTCTATTGGGAAAACCACTGTTTCGACATTCCCATTTGCTGGGCATTCAGATCGCTATTCGATGCGCTCGACAACATCGACAAGTTGGCCGATGATATCAGGGACGCCAGAACCTCCCTCGAGGCCATAGACAAGCTCTTGCCGCAAATAATAACGCAGCTCGAACTCACGGCCGACGACACGGAGGCAATAACGGCTCTTTTGGTCAACACCTACGGCCAGTCGGCCCTGCAGTCCACACAGACCGACCAGACATTCTTCGACGAGGTCAATGTGGGGCTCGACTTCGACCAGTCCCGCAGCGATGACTTCTTCTACATCCCCCATGAAGGTTTTGACAACGAAGACGTCAAGACTGGTATGCAGCTCCTGATGTCGCCGGACGGCAAGGCTGCTCGGTTCATCGTCACCCACGAGGGGGACGCCATGGGCCCCGAAGGCGTCGACCATGTCAACGCGTTCCCCGACGCGATAACCACGATCTTGAAAGAGACCTCGTTGGCCGGCGCGAAAGTTTATATCGGCGGCTCGGGATCGACCGATAAGGACATCAAGGAATACAGCGCATCCGATCTGACTATCGTGGCGGTCGCCGCCTTCGTGCTGATCTTCTTGATCATGTTGTTCATCACGCGAAGTCTGATAGCCGCCTTGGTCATCCCCGGCACGGTGGCCTTCTCGTTCGCCGGGGCGTTCGGGCTCTCCGTGCTCGTCTGGCAGCACCTCATCGGCCTGCACCTGCACTGGTTGATATTGCCGCTCACGTTCATCATCCTGGTGGCGGTGGGTTCGGACTACAACCTACTGTTGATCGCCCGAGTCAAAGAGGAGCTTCACGCCGGGTTGAACACCGGTCTCATCCGCGCGCTTGGAAGCACGGGTGGTGTGGTGACGTCAGCGGGTTTGGTGTTCGCATTCACCATGCTGGCGATGCTCTCAAGCGATCTCAGAACGATCGGTCAGATTGGTTCCACTGTATGCATCGGCCTGCTGCTCGACACGCTGATCGTGCGTTCGTTCGTCGTGCCGTCCATCCTCAGCATCCTCGGGAAGTGGTTCTGGTGGCCAACGCTGGTGCGTTCCCGTCCGCTACCGCAGCGATAAGGGCGGGCGCCGCAAAAACTGGGGCTTTCTGCCCCACAAGCCGGACGGCTCCCCAACCCGGTTCCGCTTCTTCGACGGGGTCCGTGACCTAGACATGACCTGACTGGTGGGTTGTTACCCCGCCGGTATTTTGAGCGCCCGGTTGTTGCCGGTGTCGGTGACGTAGACGGTGCCGCTGCTGTCCAGCGCCACCACCGTTGGAGTAGTTTTAGCTGGTGGGTCGTAGCATGTCCGACCAGGTGAGGGCGTGGGAAAGGCCAGAGGGCGAGATGGCGCTCGAGCGTTACCGGCTGCCGATGCTGATCGGCCAGGGCGGAATGGGCAAGGTTATCGCGGTGGCGGCAGCCGCCATAGCGCTCGCACCGTTCTCGGTGCTAGCCGCCACACCCGGTGTGGCACAGGCGGCTCCATGGGCCGGCATTGGGGCAGACTCCATAGCTTGCCGGAACTGTCTGCTTCCGGCGGCGCAATATCGTATTTCGACGCCACGCGTGTGCTGCGAAGCCGCGGCCCGCCCGGCCCAGGCGCCCCCGAGCGGGGTGCCGGCGCAGACTCCGGAGGCTCCGCCGGAGCACGCGCCTACGACCATGACGCAGATGCAGACCAGACAGGTCGTTCCGCCAAGTCTCCCGCTCACGAGGACCATTCCGGTGGTGGCCGCTCTCGAGGAGCCCACCCAACCCTGGTGGCCCTCGGCACTGCACTACGGGGTACTGGTGATAGCAGCGTGCTCTGTCGCCTGGATGATCCATCGTTCGAAAATGTGGAGCGCGCCCCTGATGGCTGGCGCACCGTGGCCGGCCCGGCGGGGTTTCGGCCGGGGTGGGATCGCAGGTGTGCTAAGAGCCCGAAAAAGAATGGCGCTGGTCGAGGCGGGCCATAGATGCGCCATCCCCACCTGTCGGCACCCAACGACCGAGATAGCTCACATCGTGCCTGAGTCACAGAGCCATGACGACTCGTTCGCGAACCTGATCGCGTTATGCCCGAAATGCCAAAAGAAAGAAATCGATGCGCAGTCGATCCGCATGTACAAGCACAATCTCGAGATCTTGAACAGCCGCTACTCTGATTTCGAGCGCCGGGTGTTCGACCAGATTGCCGAGACCGACCGGAGATCCTTCATTGTCGAGGCGGGTTTGAGATCCCTCTTCTCCACGCAGTCAATGACGGGCTTTTGAAGCGAGTAGAACTAGCGCCCGTAGCGAACCAGCGGGGTGAACCAACCCAGCACAAGTACGAGGTCACCGATGAAGGCCTGGACTTCATTAACCGATACATCTGCGGTGAAGACCTATCGTGAGGTCCCGCGTTGAAAACACCGCATTTCGCGAATTCGCGCGTTTCTGAAATCTGTTGTCTCGCAACAAGTTTGCTAATCTTCGACATTTCAAACTTCGCGTGTGAAGAGTCACGACGTTCGTGGCGTTGCTAAACCACCCCTTGGTCCGATTTTCGGCGGGATGGGTTGCGTTGCGCCCCAACGGTCCTGACTTGGCTCAAACTAGTGCGTACCCTCGGTGCGGATCTGCGGGTGAGCATCTGTTTGCCGGCTTTGATCTTGACGGTGCGGTAGCGGCGTGCCTGAAGCCGGGCACCACCAACCACTCCGGCGGCGGTTCTCCACCGGTTCTAGGGTCCAATCAATGATTCGCGAAGTACATGTCAGCGAACCACATGTCCGCGCCACTGCGGCGAAGCGGACGGGCGTTGGGCGACCGCTCAAACCAGAATTTACATCCAGTTCGCGAGGAATCAGCGGCCGTCGACGTCGGGCCGATTCCGCTCGCGTTCAACGAAAATGGAGGCAGTACCGTGCGGTTTCCCCGCTTCCGCTCCCCCCGTAGGCCAAAGGCAAATCCAGAAGCGTGGCATACGCGTCAGCATGACATCCTGGGTCGGCTGGTTCGTGGCACGGAGGCACCGACCGACACGTTGCCGGTGCTGGTGAATCCGGAACGCACGCGGCTCAGCGAATACTACGACGCCCGCCTCGGAGAGGTGCTCGAGCTTGCCGTGAGTATCGGCAGCGTCCTGATGGCCTCCGGCACCTCGGCGAGCGACACCGTGATCCAGGTCAAGGCGATCGCTGCCGCCTACGGGATCGAAAACTGCGACGTCGACGTGACCAATACCGTCATCTTCATCGCCGTCTACCGCGGGCCGACGCTGCCTCCGGCCAGCACACTGCACACGGTGCGCTCGCGGGCGATCGATTTCAGTCGACTGGCCGCTGTCGACCGCCTCATCCGTCGCATCCGTACCGAGCCGCTGCCACCGCCGACGGCACGCGCCGAACTCGACAGAATCGTCACCGCCCCGCACCCCTACAAGCGCTGGGTCGCCACCCTGGCCTGGGGCGGGCTGGCGTTCTCGTTGGCCGGCACCCTGGGCGGCGACCTCGTCGTCTGTCTGGTCAGCGCGCTGAGCACCATGTTGATCGACCGGGTGAACCGGCTCCTCAATAGGCACGGGCTACCGTTCTTCTTCCAGCACGCGGTCGGTGGGGCCATTGCTACCGCACCGCCTTTGGCGCTGTACCTCCTAGGCCCGAAATTCGGGCTGCAGTTCGATCCCACGATCGCCATCGCCGCTGGCCTGGTGGTGCTGCTGGCGGGCCTATCGCTGGTGGGGTCGGTCCAGGATGTGATCACCGGTGCTCCCGTCACGTCCGTAGCGCGGTTCTTCGAGCTGGTCATGCTGACGGCCGCAACGATCGCCGGTGTCGCGTTCGTTCTGCACGTCGCGGCCCGCTTCGGCGCGCCCGACCTCACGATCAGCCCGAACGCGCCGCCGGCGTTGGGCGAGCTGACTGTCCGGGTCGCGTTCGGTGCGGTGAGTTCGGCTGCCTTCGCCCTCGCCTGTTACACCGAGCGACGGGCATTGGTGGCCGCGGCGATCGGCGGCGCAGCGGGCGTTGCCGGGTTCCTCTTCGCGCAGGGGTGGGGTCTGAGCGTCGTCGTCGCCTCGTTCGCCGCCGCCGTGCCGGTCGGGCTGGTCGGCCGGCTAATGGAACGACGCCACCTGACCCCTCCGTTGATGGTATCGATATCGGGTATCACCCCGTTGCTGCCGGGTCTATCCCTACTTCACGGTGTATACGCAATCCTTAACGACGAGCTCACCGTCGGGTTTGCCTCAGTCCTTGGGGCTTTGGCAATCAGTACCGCCCTCGCCGCCGGCGTCACACTCGGCGAATGGGGATCGGGGAAGATCCGGAGACCTGAAAAACGACAGAAATCGTCTGGAACCCAAGGCGTTTCACCGTTCCGGCGACCATGATGTCGAGCATTCCCCGAACACTTCAAGCTTGGCCACCGGGGCGGGCAACCCAGCGATCGCCCCGCTGAGGTGCGGCGAATACGGCCGTCGGGGAGCAGCCACGTCCATCGTTCGTTCACAAATCAAAAACCGCTTCCCGGACGCCAGGGCTATCGCGACGCCCAAGACGCCACGCCTGCGGCCAGCCCGGGATGCATGTTCTGCAGCATCGCTTCGCACAGCGATTGGACAACCGGGCCTACGACACACTTCGGACCGGCGGCGGCTTAAGCCGGCCCACAGGGCAGTGCTCCCCTCAGGCCAGCGCCGAGGCCAGCGCCCTTGCCGTGTCGTCGTCGTTGACCACCAGCACCGATGGGTCACGTTTGGCCAGCTCGGCCAGCTCAGCCGGGGCCACGGTGTGCAACTTCCGTGCGCGTTCGCGCTTGCAGGCGATGACCACCTTGCGGGCGTAGCGACCGTTGTCGGCGACATCCAGCGCGGTCCCGGAATCCGTTGCCATAGAACGCAGCCGGGCGGCCTCAGCCTCCACCAGCGGCCAGGCACTCTCGCTGATCGCGATCTTCTCCTTGTCGGCGATGTGGCGGGCGATCGCCACGATCTCCGGGGGTGTGTAGGACTCGAATGTCAACGTGAAGTGACCGCGACGCCAGACCGGGATTGGTGGCCAAAAACCGCCGCATCTCGGTCGGGTAGCCGGCGACGATCACCACCAGTTGATCGCGGAAGTCCTCCATGTACTTCAGCAGGGTGTTGATGGCGTCCTTGCCGAACGAGTGGCCCTTGTGTTCGGGCACCAGGCGGTAGGCCTCGTCGATGAACAACACCCTGGGCGGCCAGCAGCTGGTCGATCTTAATCTCGGTCGCCACACCGCGATCTGCTCCTTGGGCCTCAATGTCTCTCTAGACCCCAAACAGCGTGCGCCACATCCGACTGGAGTCGCTCGCCAAGTTGATTTAACGCCACGGCGCACGCCGTCGGAGCTGCCCTCCCCGTCAGCACCGCCAGGCGCCGAATGTCGTCGCGTGCATGGATATCGTGGGTGTTGGGTTGTGGAGCTACGGGGACTCGAACCCCGTGACCCCACACTGCCAGTGTGAAAACTCCTGTGCTGCAGCGTGTCACAGAGTCGACGGTGTATCGGATAATGCCTGCCTGCAACCCGTCCTCGTACTGATGTGTCTCGGACGTGCTTGTGACTAGGTGTCTTAGGACACCGCTACGACACGTTGAACGTATGTTGGTAGGTACTCGCCGCCTCCGTTGGCGGCGAGAGAGTCGCAAATGTTGCCGGTCGGGCGCTCGCGACCCAACGTCACATGGCAGCCGGCGTCACAGGTAGGTTTCGAGGCCATAGGCGTTGCGTCTAGCGGAGTGGTGGCCATATGCGCCGTAGATCGCCGGTGGTCACAGCGGTGAGATCCGAACAGCTCACTGTCTGTCGAGTGAGGTATGGCCCAGAGTTGTACGGCAAGATCATCCGGATCGATGACGATCCCCCGACATTGTTCGTGGGGTGCGCCCGCCCGAACCGGCGAGAGGGTGGCCGCGGCTACGTCGCACGGGCGGGTCTTGGTCGGGGTCAGCGATTTAGCGACTTATACCGTTCGACCTGCTGAACCTTCGTGGGCGCGGACGACATCGAATCGCCGACCGCTGGTGTGTAAGGCTGCCTTTCAGCGTCCCCACCGTCTCAGCGAGTGCCGGTGATGTCGATATGTCCTGGTGGCGAGTCCCAGCTGTGTCACCGTGTCCACCGTTTCACCGGTCGTTGCGGCGCGTCATGGCACACTCTTGGCATACGCGGGTGTTGGACTCACAGTGCGACCCGAAGACACACTTGTCAAAGACTCGCACGTTGTCGGCGGCACGTGAAAACCCCGGCGCTGCAACCGAATTCTGCCCCCCTGGTCCGGTGACCTGATCAACCACCATCCAGGGGGTCAGTTCTCACTTGGGTGAATTCGTCCGGTCCGCGCAACACGCGGACGAAATCAGAGTAGTCCGTGGGCGAAGACGCGGTCGGGTGTACGCCAGTTGAGGATCTTCCGGGGGCGGTTGTTGAGGAGCTTCTCGGCGCGTGCCAGATCCTTGGGTGTGTAGATCGATAGACCTTTGCCCTTCGGAAAGAACTGGCGCAGAAGGCCGTTGGTGTTCTCGTTAGTTCCGCGCTGCCACGGGCTTCCCGGATCGGCGAAGAACACACCTTCCTCGAAGTGCTCAGCGAGAATGTCGTGTCGAGCCATGTCCGATCCGTGGTCCCATGTCAGGGTGCGCCGAGCGGCTTCGGGCAGAGCGGCCAGCACGTCGCCGAACGCGTTCGTGAATGCTCGGCGCCATGACCGCACGGGAGATAGATCAGGCGCACCGCCCGGCTGGTTCGGTCGACCAGGGGCCACAACAAGACTTGGCAGTCACGCGAGAGGCGCTCGATCATCAGGGCAAGTTCCATCACCCGTTCCTCCGGATGAGCACCTTGGTCAACCTTCGACGCTGCCAGCGCGATCTCATGTGGCGCTAGGTCAACCAGCGATGCCCGCCGCCCTCGCAGTTTCGCAGATCTGAGCCGTCTGCAGCGGCATGTGGGCGTCCACAACGATGCGATCGGGTCGCCTAGGTGCCCGTGTTGGCCCAATAGATGTGGCCGCGCTGAGAGTCCACGACGACTCCGTCGGGGAACTCGTCGCGACCATCGACCAGCGTGCGGACTCGGGAACCGTCGAGTGATGCCGTCCGCATTACCTTTGAGCGACGTCGAGAACCTAGTTCAGTTATGAACCACTCCTCGGGTCAGCTGGCCGCCCCAGCTCACCGCTTGACATCCTCGACTAGAAGACGGCGACGGGGTTGGTAGCGCTTCGATCACCCATCGTTGTTCGCGATCGGGGTGCTGCGCACCCAAGGCCTCCCCGACGAATAATGGGATCCTCCGAATGCTGCCCGTACCGCCGCGCTTAGCGTGCTCGAAGAACGACTAGCCCGATTACGCTCGGCACGCCCGCTCGGCGAACGAACTGTGCGTTCGATGGCCACACACTTCCATGCCTACTGCGAAGGCATGGCAGCACTCGAAATCCGCTGGGGCGTGGCGATGGACAACGCCACGATGGAGCGGCTGTGGGTAGACGGACTTACCGCCCTACTGCACGGCCTCCAGACATCGACTACCTCGGACACCATCCGCACCGCCGTAGCCGGCGACACTCTGGCCCCCGACTAGCGGACTGCGGCGCGGGTTTGCAGGCCGGATTCCGCCCGCGGCATGAAAACCGCAACAACGTCAGATAAGCGGTGTGTGGGTTGGGCTTGCGGCGTCCTCCGGGGCCGCCCCGGGTCGGATCGTCCCTGGCCAGGTGGGCGCTGGTCTTCGGTGGGATGGTCGTGCTGCCTGGACAAGATT
>Ga0207687_10003342_pt1 | contig 10839 bp, 9 predicted proteins | sample KBSM54metaG_FD_184399 | JGI IMG/M metagenome (GOLD analysis project Ga0207687, IMG submission 184399) | Miscanthus rhizosphere microbial communities from Kellogg Biological Station, Michigan, USA - KBS M5-4 metaG (SPAdes) (version 2) | ecosystem: Host-associated > Plants > Roots > Rhizosphere >... | reverse complement strand
AACGTATCTACTCGACGGCAGCACCACTGGCGGAGTTTGAAGTCTCGCTCGGCCTGGCCGCCGGCGTGCACAAGATTGAAGTGCCAACCGAACTGCAGGCGGTGGAGGAACTGATTATCCCCACCAGCTATCCGGCGAAGAGCCCGGACAGCCCGGCCTTTGCGCTTTACATCATCTATCCCAACGCAGGACTGGTCGAGGTCCTGCCGCAGAAATGGTTTACGGCCAGTCAATATCAGGTCGGAAAGCAGTGGATCAGCCGGGCGGCCCGCGATCCCGAGTCGCACCGTATCTTTGGCGAATGTTATGGGACCGGCAGCTTCCTGCTAGAGGAAGACGGATGCCGCCTGGAGCGATGGCTGGAAAAGACAGGTTAAGATGTTTTGCGGCAATACAGCGCCCAGGTTCTTAAATCTGAAATCGAGAATCTTCAATCTGAGATGGGCCAGCCCTACTTTCGCCGCGCTTAAAACGCTGGTTTGCGCCTTGCCGCTTCGCTGTTATACCGTAACTTCTTTCAGAATTCCCTCATGAACGAACGCGTCGATCCCGGAACGCCGTCGAGTTCCACCGTGCTCGAGTCGCACATCGATCCCACCTCGGCACGCTTTGAAGCCAATATGCGCTTCCTGGCTGACCTGGTTTCGCAGGTACGCAACGAAGAGGAAAGAATCCGCGAGGGCGGCGGGCCGAAAGCGATCGAGAGCCAGCACAGCAAGGGACGTCTCACCGCGCGCGAGCGCATCAATCTGCTGGTTGATCCTGGAACATTTTTCGAACTCGGAGCCTATGCCGCGCACGGCATGTACGAGGAGTGGGGCGGAGCAGTCGCAGCCGGCGTCATCACAGGACTGGCCCGCATTCAGACCCGCCTGGTGATGATCATCGCCAACGACGCCACGGTGAAGGCGGGCGCGTTCTTCCCCATGACCGCGAAGAAAGTGATTCGCGCGCAGAATATCTCGATCGAAAATCGGGTGCCGACGGTTTACCTGGTGGATTCCGCTGGAGTCTTCCTGCCGCTGCAGGAAGATGTTTTCCCTGATACCGATGACTTCGGGCGCGTCTTCCGCAACAACGCGGTGATGTCGGCCATGGGGATTTCGCAGATCGCCGCCATCATGGGCATGTGCGTGGCGGGCGGCGGCTATTTGCCGGTGATGTGCGACCACGTGCTCATGACCGACGGCAGCGGACTTTTCCTTGCCGGGCCGGCGCTGGTGCAGGCCGCCATCGGTCAGAAAATTTCCGCCGATGAACTGGGCGGCGCCGCCATGCACTCGGCGGTCAGCGGTACCGTCGATTTTCGCGAACCCAACGACGAAGCTTGCCTGGCGCGGATTCGCGCCATCATCGAGAAGTGGGGATACCGCCGGCAATCGCCCTGGGACCGAAGGAAGCCGCAGCCTCCCGCGCTGGCGGCCGAGGAAATTTACGGCATTTATGATTCGTCGCCGGCGCGTCCCTATGACACCAAGGAAATCCTGGCCCGCATCGTCGATGGCAGCCGTTTCGACGAGTACAAGGCTGAATACGGCAAGACCATCATCTGCGGCTATGCGCGCATCGGAGGCTTCGCGGTGGGGATTGTGGCGAACCAGAAATTGCACGCGCAGCAGACCGACCACGAAGGCCACAAACGAATGGAATTCGGTGGCGTGATCTACACCGAGTCTGCGGAAAAGGCCGCCCGCTTCATCATGGACTGCAATCAGAACCTGATTCCGCTGGTCTTCTTTCACGACGTAAACGGATTCATGGTGGGGCGCGACGCGGAGTGGAGCGGCATCATCAAGGCAGGGGCCAAGCTGGTGAACGCGGTGTCGAACTCCGTGGTACCCAAGATTACCGTGATCGTCGGCGGCTCGTTCGGCGCCGGACACTATGCCATGTGCGGCAAGGCTTACGATCCGCGTTTTGTTTTTGCATGGCCGACCGCCCGCTATGCGGTGATGAGCGGCGATTCCGCGGCCGGCACCCTGGTCGAAATCAAAATCAAGCAACTCGAACGCAGCGGAAAGAAGTTGAGCGACGAAGAACGCAAGGAGCTGTTTGAGTCCGTGAAGAAAACTTACGACGAACAAACCGACCCGCGTTACGGAGCGGCCCGGTTGTGGATCGACAAGATCATCGACCCGGTGGAGACGCGCGACGCGATCACGCAGGCCCTCGAAGCCGCCGCATTGAACCCGGATGTGGCCGAGTTCAAAGTCGGAGTGCTGCAAACATGAGGGCAAACACGCCACGGATCACACGGATCTCCACGGATCAATGCAAGAACTAAGAAGGATTTATCCGTGAAATCCGTGCAAATCTGTGGCTGGTTAAAGAATGTCCAAACCCGTAAAACTCGTTGAGTGTCCGCGCGATGCCTGGCAGGGACTGAAGGGGCAGATCCCCGCTTACATCAAGACCGACTACTTGAAAGCGCTGATCAGCGCCGGATTCAAGCACATTGATGCGGTTTCGTTTGTCTCGTCGAAGGCAGTTCCGCAAATGGCCGATTCGGAAGAAGTGCTGAAAGAACTCGATCCGCCCGATGATGTTGAAATTATCGGGATCGTGGTCAACGAGAAGGGCGCGCAGAGGGCCATTGCCACCGAAGCGGTCCGGACCCTGGGCTTTCCTTATTCGGTTTCGCCGACATTTTTGCAGAATAACCAGCGCCAGACTTTAGAGGATGCGATCGACGAATTGGAAAAAGTCACAAACCAGGGCGAGCCGGCCGGGCTCGACACCGTGGTTTACATCTCGATGGCGTTTGGCAATCCTTACGGCGACCTGTGGAATGTGGGCGAGGTGATCGATGCCGTGGATCTGCTGGAATCGCTCGGGGTTCGCACCATCTCTCTGGCCGACACGGTGGGGCTGGCCGGACCGGCGCAGATTCGCGAACTGTTTTCAGCGGTGAATTCAAAGTTCGACTATCTGGAGATTGGCCTGCACCTGCATAGCCGTCCCGAACAGGCAATGGAGAAGATTCTGGCCGCGTATGATGCCGGCTGCCGCCGCTTTGACTCGGCATTGGGCGGACTGGGCGGATGCCCCTTTGCGCAAGACGCGTTGGTGGGAAATATTGCGACCGAGAAAGTGGTGGAGGCGCTGCAACAAAAAGGAGCGGAATTGCCGGCGTTGAAGCCGTTGGATGTATTGCTACGGATTACCGCCGAACTGGGTGCGCGATACACCGAAACTTCGGCTGCCGATTGAGTTGCGAGAGCCGGTTTACAAACATGGAATTCAAGACCATTCAGCTCGCGTTCGATTCCGGCGTCGCCACCATTACGCTCAACCGGCCGGAGAAGCGCAATGCCATCAGTCACTCGCTGGTGGACGAATTGCTCGCCGCTCTCGACGAAGTCGAGCACTCGCCGGCCCAGGTCGTCATCCTCACAGGCGCGGGCAAGGCTTTTTGTGCGGGCATGGACCTCGACGAATTGAAGGCCTTGCTGGATAGAACGCACGATGAAAACGTGCAGGACTCCTCCCGCATGGCGCGTATTTTCCGCCGCATCTACGACTTTCCTCTGCCCACCATCGCCGCAGTGAACGGCGCTGCCATCGCCGGAGGCACGGGATTTGCCACGATGTGCGACTTTACACTGGCTGTGCCCGAGGCAAAATTCGGCTACACCGAAGTCCGCATCGGATTTGTGCCCGCCATCGTTTCTTCCATGCTGGTGTGGCAGGTGGGACATAAAGTCGCCCGCGACTTGCTGCTGACCGGGCGGTTATTCGACGCCCAGGAGGCCCATGCTGTTGGCCTGGTTAATGAAGTGGTCGAGCCATCTCGCCTGCTGGCGCGCGCCCGCGAACTGGCGTCGCAGCTCATGGAGAACAGCCCATCGTCGGTGCGTGCGGCCAAGCGCCTGATCAACGGGTTTATCGCAGGACAGCTCGATCAGCAGATCGCCGAGGCGGTTGAGGACAACGCCCGCATCCGCACGACCGCTGATTTCCGGGAAGGTATCACGTCGTTTCTGGAGAAGCGCAAACCGCGCTGGAGTGCCAAGTGAATTCACCACAAGCGGGTGCGCACGGCAGCGTAGTCTCGGAGAGTCGGGTGCGGGTGCGCTATGCGGAAACCGATCAGATGGGCGTGGTCTATCACGCCAATCACTTCGTCTGGTTCGAAATCGGGCGCGTCGAGCTCATGCGGCAGCTGGGATTCACATATCGCGACATGGAGCGCGACCACGGATGCTTTATTCCGGTCGTGGACGCGCGATGCCGCTACAAGGCCCCCGCGCGCTATGACGACGAAATCATCGTCCGCACCCATTTGAGAAACGTCCGCGAGTCCCTCATACATTTTGGCTACGAACTGGTGCGGGCCAGCGACGCTGAACTGCTGGCGGAAGGCGAGACCACGCACATGATTCTTGACGCGAAGATGAAGCCGGCACAGCTGCCGTCCAACATCTTGAAAGTATTTCGTGAAGCGGCGGGGAAATGAGGTTGCCTTTGAAGCCCGAGACTGGAAACCGGAAACTCGCTTGAAAGCCCTGCACATCAACGGAAAGGACCTGACTCTCGAAGCCGTCCGGGAAGTGGCGGTCGAGCGCCGTCCCGTGCTGCTCGATCCCGATGCCCGCGAGGCTGTCGATCGCGCTCGCGCGGTGGTGGATGCGCTGGTCGCCGAAAACCGCGTGTCGTATGCGATCACCACCGGCGTGGGAAAACTGGCCGACGTTCACATTGCGGGCGAGCAGATCCGCGAGCTGCAAGTCAACCTGGTGCGCTCCCACGCCGCCGGTATCGGCGAGCCGCTTTCGGTGGCCGAGACGCGGGCCATGATGCTGTTGCGCGCCAATTCACTTTCCAAAGGACACTCCGGAGTGCGCGGGGCGATCATCGACACGATTTGCGAGATGCTGAATCGCGGTGTCACGCCGATGGTCCCGTCGCAAGGCAGCGTAGGGGCCAGCGGCGATCTGGCTCCCCTGGCGCACCTGGCCCTGGCATTGATCGGTGAAGGCGAATGTTTCACCGAGAAAGGGATGCGCGTTCCCGCCAGCGAAGCGATGCGCAGCGCACAAATCAAGCCGCTGTTGCTTGAAGCCAAGGAAGCTGTTTCCCTTATCAACGGAACGCAGGCGATGCTGGCGGTGGGAATCCTGGCGCTGCTGGCATCCGAGATCCTGGCCGACACCGCGGATGTGATCGGCGCGCTCTCCCTCGACGCTTTGCGGGGAACCGACGTGGCCTTTGACGAGCGCATCCATCAGGCCCGTCCGCACCCCGGCCAGCTGCGGACGGCCGCGAATTTGCGCAAGATGCTCGAAGGCAGTTCGCTGCGTGATTCGCATCGCGACTGCGACCGCGTGCAGGACGCCTACTCCCTGCGCTGCATGCCGCAAGTGCACGGCGCGGTGCGCGACTCTCTGGCTCACTGTCGCGAGGTGATGGAGATCGAAGTCAACTCGGCGGTAGATAACCCGCTGGTGTTTCTAAAAAATGCCCACGTAGGGGTGGACGCTCCTTCGACTTCGCTCAGGACAGGCCACGTCCGCCCAGCGGAGCGAAGCTCCGCAAGCCTGGACGCCGACGTCATCTCCGGCGGAAATTTCCACGGCCAGCCGCTGGCTTTCGTTCTGGATTTCCTGGGCATCGCGCTCAGCGCGCTCGCGGGCATCTCGGAGCGCAGGCTGGAGCGCTTGGTGAACCCGGCTCTGAATGAAGGTCTGCCGCCGTTTCTGGCGCCCGGTGCGGGCCTGAATTCGGGATTCATGATGGCCCAGGTGGCCGCCGCCTCGCTGGTCAGCGAAAACAAAGTGCTGGCCCATCCCGCCTCGGTGGATTCGATTACCACTTCCGGCAACAAGGAAGATTACGTTTCCATGGGAATGACGGCGGCGCTGAAGCTGAAACGCATCGTGGAGAACTCGCGCAATGCCATGGCGATTGAAGCCATGGCCGCGGCCCAGGCGCTGGACTTCCTGGCTCCGCTCAAGACTTCGAAGCGCGGACAGATGGCCCACGCAGCAATTCGCTCAGTGTGCGCCACCATGGACAAAGATCGAGTGATGTACCAGGATTTCGCGCGCATTGCGGAATTGATTGCGAGTGGGAAAGTAGTGGAGGCGCTGCGCTAGGAACTGGAGATGCCCGTGTGGGGCCCGGGTCTCGACCCGGCCGGGCCGAGCGCAGCTCGGCAGGTCCTTGTCGGCCGATGTGAAAAGTGAACTTAGTGTCACAGACTAAAACCTGGCCGAGCTTTGCTCGGCCTGGGCAGGTGGGACACCTGCCCCTACGTGTGATCGGACAGCACGAGCGGGACGCTCGCGCCTACATGCTGCCGTCCAGACCTAACTTGTCCGCGATTCCCTTCATCGCTTCGATGCAAAATGCGATGTGCTCCTCACAGGTCCACCCCTAAGTCCGCCGCGCCGTTTACGATGTCTTCGCGCTTTACGCTGCGGGCGAAGGCTTTGTCTTTCATCTTCTTTCGGACGGACTTGGCCTCGACTTCCGCCAGAGACTTTCCCGGCTTGACCAGGGCGCAGGCGGTGATGAATCCCGCCAGTTCGTCGCACGCGAAGAGGGCTTTCTCCATGAGAGAGTCCCGGGTCACGCCAGAATATTCGGCGTGCGACATTGATGGCGCGCCGGATTTCATCAGAATATCCCCGCTCTTTCAATATTTCGTTGCCCTTGTAGGAATGGTCGTCGAGGCTGGGGAATTTCTCGTAATCGAAGTCGTGCAGCAGGCCGACCACTCCCCACAACTCTTCTTTTTCCGGAGAATCCGAAGCTAATTTTCGCGCATAAGCACGCATGCAGGCCTCTACCGCAAGCCCGTGCTTGCGCAAACTTTCTGACTGGGTGAACTCAGTTAGTAAACACCAGGCCTGCTCTCGACCATTCATGGTTTCTTACCTGTTTTCTCCGGCTTTTCTCCAGCTAACTTCGCTTTTTCCACGACCTGTTCGGGGTTTGACCCTGGAATGTTCTTGACATCCACAGGTGTTGTACCTCAGATTACGCTGCAGGTTGGAACGAAGTTTTTTCGGTTCCGGTTTTTCGTTCCAGGAGAAGCCCCGCTCTGGCCCTCCCACACCTAGATGGCCACTACCCTTGCACCAGTAGATTCAAGGGAAGTAGTTCGTTGCGATCACTGCCTGCTGGTCCAATTCCGTACCACCAACGATCTTTGCCGGCGCTGCCATGCCTCGTTAGATGAGGAAGAGCCGGAAGTCGTGATGGCGCCGCCACCGCCGCAGATGATGCCGGCGAATGGCAATGGCCGCGGACATCTGAATCTGGCGACATCGATCCGTTCACTCCGGCTGCGCAGCGGACTGAGCCAGCGCCAGCTGGCGGCGCGCATGTCGGTCCCCCGGACGTACGTGTCGAAGATCGAAAATGAAAAGGCGACCCCGACCCTTTCCTCGCTGGAACGGCTGGCCCGCGCGCTGGAGGTCACGGTGCCCGATCTGCTTTCGGGCGGAGAACGCAACCGCCAGGAAGAAATCGGCGAGCTGATGAAAGATCAGTTTATCGCGGAACTGATGCCGTTCGTGTCGCAGCTGAACGGAATGCAGCTATCGAGTGTGCTGGCCCAGGTCCGCGACTTGACCCTGCGTCCGCGCCGCAGCGCCTGAACAGATTCAATGTGGGCGCGAGCGTCCCGCTCGTGCCACGGCTTGCACGAGCGAGGACGCTCGCGCCCACATTGAATGACATTAAGAACGATTTTATCCGGGCAACCACCAACTGAAGCCGGGGCCGCGAGGCCCCGGTTGTTTTTGAAGCGTCACATCTCCCGCAGATACGATTCCTTGTACTCCAGGTAATTGCGCGCGTAGCGCATGATCGTTTCCTGATCTTTTTCCTCCAGCTTGCGGCGAAACTTTCCCGGAGATCCCATCCACAGCGATCCGGGTTCGACAATCGTTTTCTCCGGGATCAGCGTTCCTGCCGCGATAATCGACCCCGCGCCGATGCGCGCCCCATTCAGGATGATCGAGCCCATGCCTATCAGGCAGCGGTCTTCGATGGTGCAGCCATGCAGGATCACGGAGTGGCCGACGGTAACGTATTCGCCCAAAAACACTCCGTACTGCTCCTTCATGCCATGCAGAACGCTTCCGTCTTGCACATTCGAATGCGCGCCCACGCGGATGGAATGCACGTCGCCGCGCAAGACGGCATTCATCCAGATACTGGCGTGCTCGCCTAGAATCACATCGCCGATGATTTGCGCCGAAGCGTCAACGAAGCAGGATTCCGGGACCGTGGGTGCTTTGCCTTTGTAAGAACGAATCATGTCCAGGTCAAAAGGAAAAAGGAATTTGAACATAACACGGGAGCGGCTTTGGATGTAAGGCCGTACGACTGGGAACAGGGAACTAGAAACTCGAGACTGGTTTGTAAAAACCTGCCTGAGGTTCGGCGGGACTGGGGGTCGGACAGGGCTGGGAGTCGAGTCCACATAGAGGCGGCGGGCGAGGGCGCCCGCCCCACACCCGCCCGTCCTCCGGCTAGTTGTCGGTGGGTACCGGTACCTTGGGTGCCGCCGGCACCCGCGGCGGCTTGGGCGGTGGCGTCGCTTCGGCCAGCGACGATCCCTTGCGCAATTCGATTCCGCCGTGCTCGTTGTTGATCACCAGGTGCGGACCACCGCCGCCCACGGCGCCGCTGGCCGTCGCCTGGTCGTCGCCGTTGTCGATTTTCAGGGCTGCGAAATCGGATTCGATTTCCCCGCCGCGAGAGCGGGCGTCCACCTGGAAGCCGGCCTTGTCGGGCAGATAAATCTGGACGTCACTGTTGCGGTTGCTCAGTTGCATGTTGCCCAGCTTGCTCATGTGGATTTCTACTGCGCCGTTTTCGTTTTCCACCCGCACATCCCCGTTGACTCCGGTCAGCCGGATGTCCTTCGACCGGGTAAGCAGGCGGAATGGACCCATCAGGTCGCTGGCCCGCATGTCGCCCGAATCCATATCGAGGTCACCGCTGAGCTTGGAAAACTCCATATCGGTGCGGGCCGATTTGAAGCCGACCAAGCCGGCGATCTTGGCCAGCTTGATGGTGTCGAACTCTCCATTAATGCGCGCTGAGCCTTTCACGTCCGCCAGGGAAATGTCATCCCCTCGTCCCTGAACTGACACATCACCTGAAACATTCGAGACCCGTGCCGAGGCACTGGACAGGTTGAGTACCAGCTTGCCATTGATATCGGAGGCGGCAACCTCGCCGTGCTGGCTGCCAACTTCAACGTCACCGTCGCGTCCGAGCACGCTGACATCACCGCGCCGGGAGGTAATTACAACCGCCGCTTTTCGCGGCACGCTGACGTCGAGATCGGTGGTAACCGGGCGCTCGCCGGCGCCCTGCGTATTGGCGTTCAAGGTGATCACATTGCCGCTGACGCTGATTTGCGGCTTGGTGGAGGGATTGAACTTATCGGCTTCCTCCTGGCTGTCCGCGTTGATCCGCTTGTGGGCGGCCACGTGAATCTGGTTGTCTTCCGAAACCGTCAGGTTTACCGCGCCCCTATCACTCACGATACGCAGGCTGTTGCCCGCCGGAAAGTCCTGCTGCAGTTGGTCATCGTAACTGTAGTTGTGTCCAAACAGAGTGAAATCGTCGTCGCCCATCTGAATGTGGTTGCGAATTTCGTCCCAGTTGAAGCGGGAGGCCTGGGTTGCCGACAACCCGAAAACGATCAGAAAAAATAGAAGCAGGACCCCTCCGGCGCCGATCCCGGCGGGGCGTGTGCCTTCCCGTTTCGCCTGCTCATACTCGACCAGCTTGATCACGCCCCAGAGAATGATCAGGGCGGGCCAGTAGGTGCCGAACCAGTGCAGTAGCGGCTGCGGATGCAGCACTCGCATGGTGGTGAGCAACAGCACCAGTCCCAGCAGGATCATCACTACCGGACCAGCCACTGAACGTCGCTGTCTCGGCCGATAATCGATTGGGGGCGGAGCTTGCACGGGGCTAGCCATTTTTCACCTCCGGCTTCACTTCCGGGTAAGACGGGGGCGGCACCTCGCCGGATGCAAATCCGGAAGGCGGCACTCCGCTTGATGGGTGCGGTCCCGCGAGCGGGTCCGGGCCAGCCGTACTCTGGAAAATCTTTACCAGCCCGATCACCACCAGCAGCAGGGGCAGGGTGCGGCCGAACCGGATTACCCCCATGCTGTCGAGCAGAAACTGAAATCCCAGGGTCAACAGGATGGCTGGCCCCATCAGGCCGCGCCTGCAACTGCGCATACGGTCAAATCCGGGCGGAACTTCGCCGACCAGGCCCAGGCGTCGCGCCAGCAGCCAGCCGCCGATGCCAATGAGCACCAGGGGCCAGATGCGGTGCGCGCTGAAATCCCAGATGTCGAGGGTATGCAGCAGGAAGATCACGCCCAGGCCGATCAACACCAGGGCACCCACGGGGACCTTGCTGACGTCCACGCGCTCTCCCGCACCAAAGGTTGTTGCCAATCCAAAAGGGTCGGGCGGGGCCAGTCCCAGCTGCAGGGCACGGGCACTGCGTACCGAATCGATGATCTGATAGAAGTAGAAGCCGGCAATGGCCAGCCCGAAGACCGTGCCCATGGCGTCACTTCCGCTGCTCGCACCCAGAATCAGCAGGGTGAAGATGACCAGGTGTGCCAGGCCCTTGGCATATTGACCGGTGTAAACCGCGCCCACACCGAAGGGAAAGAAGCCCGCCAAAACGCCGGCCAAAGCGGGATTCGGACCCCCGCCTGCGACCGGAGTACCCACGGGGGTTGCCGAAACGAAGCCGGCGGCGGGGGGCGCCACGTTCGGCTGCACGCCTTCCAGGCGTGCTGCCAGACAGGTCTCGCAATAAATCACTCCGTGCACGGAACGGGTACA
>Ga0207687_10003329_pt1 | contig 10854 bp, 14 predicted proteins | sample KBSM54metaG_FD_184399 | JGI IMG/M metagenome (GOLD analysis project Ga0207687, IMG submission 184399) | Miscanthus rhizosphere microbial communities from Kellogg Biological Station, Michigan, USA - KBS M5-4 metaG (SPAdes) (version 2) | ecosystem: Host-associated > Plants > Roots > Rhizosphere >... | reverse complement strand
GACGACCGTGAGGACCATCACCGCGAGCGCGGCGATTTCGGTCCATAGCTGGGCCCGATCGTAGAACGCCGCGACTTCAGGCTGTGCTTCGATCCGAGTCGGGCGGGTCGGTTGGTCGGTGGAAATCGGCATGGTCGCCTCCCTTTCGAGAGGCTATGTGCGATTATCGGAACATCGGGTCAAGAGAATATTGCGACTATCGCAACATTAGTCGTCTGGATAAATCTCGTCAGGATAAAAATCGGGGTCGTCGCGCTGTTCTTCGGCGACCAGTTGTTGGGGAATGTCGGGCCGCACGCCATCGAGGCCGATCCGAATGATAGCGCCAAATTGAGCTTTGCACTGGAAGAGAGCGCAGATTTCGCGCCCGTTGGCGATCATACCGCCTATCCACGCGGCACGCTCCGCTGTCAGATACCCAAGCTGAATGCCTCGTTCGCTATAGACCGCAACAGCATTCTCGTCTGCGACGTTCTTGGGCTCTCGCCGCAGTTCGATCGCATCGCCCGGCTTGCATAACGCGATGCCGAAACGTCGGGTCGGCCCTTTGGGGTTCGGGTGGTCGGCGCCGACAACGGCCAGCGAAAACGGGCGGCGCGCCAATTACAGCTCCCGCGCGAACCAGATTGCCCTGCCCTCGATCCGAAGGTCTTCTGCCTCCACCTCGAAATTGTCCACACCCGGATTGTCCGAAATGATCATGACCTTGCCCCTGCTTGCGGCGCGCAGGCGCTTAATGCCATGCGTCCCAAGGTGGTCGATCCAGTAGATCCCGTTAATGCGCGCCAATTGCCGTTCGTTGATGTCGATCATTACCTGATCGCTGGTGCGGATCGTCGGCTCCATGCTGTCTCCCACGCCCTTGACGAGGCGCAGGCGACTCGGCGGCGTCCGGGTGATTGCGCGCACCATGCCGAGGTCGAACTTTATCGGCTCGGCTTCCACAAAATCTTCGATAAGGGTTCCCGGCCCCATCGAAAGCGAAAGGTCCAGTGAGATGATCTCGACCGTTGCGTCGTTCGCGGAAGCATCGTGGGTGGCCTGATGATCGGACGCGATGGTCCTGGCGGGGCCAGCCGCTTCAAGCCTGTCGAGCCATTCACGTGCGCGGACATACTCACCAGGTTGAAAGCGTCGCTCGCCAGATCGCATCTTCGAAATCTTGGCCGGCTCCAAATCGAGCAAGTCCCCTAATTCCTTCTGCGGACGCCCGATTGCATCGAGGCGTCGGAATATCTCAATCGCTTCGCGGGAAGGCGTTCTGGAGCTCATTCCGGCCTTGGACACAATATTGCGATTATCGTAAACGCGATTATCGCAACTTTCCGCTTGCGACGAAGTTCCGATTATCGCATATCGCGGTTCATGGACATTTTCGCTACAACCGTGATCACGACGCTCGGCGGCTCTACTGCCGTTTCGCGGATGATCGAAGCGCCCGTCTCCACGATCCATAGCTGGAAGACTAACGGCATCCCGGCCTCGCGGCTCGCCCACCTCAAGTTGGCCGCGCGCCATGAGGGCATCGCTGTAAACTGGGAAACTGGCGGTCCGGCGGATCATGACGCTGTCGATACTGCTGCACCGCAGCAATCGTCATGCGGAAATGCCGGGGAAATTTCCGCCCAGGTGCCGGCATGACGCCGGACAAGATCGCCCTGAAGCGCGCCTTCGAGGCGATGATCCGGGGTGTCGGCGGGGTCGAGGCGGGCGCCGGGTTCTGCCGGGTCGGCAAGACGAAACTCGCCGAATATTACAGCCCGGCGATGCCGGACAGGTTCGCGCCGATCGACGTGATCGCCGACCTTGAGCCGCTGGCGCGGGAGCGGTCCGGCTGGCCGCACGTCACCTCCGCGCTCTGCGCTGCGATGGGTGGCACTTTCGTGATGCTGCCCGAGCGGACCGCCCAGGCCGAAGACATTTTCGCGCTGCTCGCCGCGCTTTCCAAGGAAATGGCCAACACGACCGGCGTGATCTGCAAGGCGATGAGCGACGGGCACATGGACCGTGACGAAGCTCTGGCCGGGCTCGGGGAGGTCGACGCGCTGATCGCCGTCTCGGCCGAGATGCGCGGGCTGCTCAAATCCATCATCGAAGGGGACGGGGCATGAAGATCCATCTACGCGGCACCGTGCCGAACGAAGGCGCGCACCGGCTTTCATGGTGGCTGTTAACCCGCAGCGGCCGAACCGAAAACCTCGCTCGTTACGAGATCGATGCGGCGAAGATCGACCGGCTCTTGTCGGGCGAGCTGGAGCCGGGCGCGGACATGGCGCACGCCATCTTCCTGGCGACCGATGGCGCCGTGTGCAGCCGTGACTGGCGCATTCCCTCGATCGGCGGCTGGGGCGATCGGCCGGTGGCTCGCGACGGCCGGGCGGCGGCGTGATGTGCCGGGGGGGCAATCATCTTTCGGGACCATGTGCGCGTGAGTTTCCCCCTCTCGCCCGCGCGCGTGCCGGCGAGGCGCAGACCGTAGGGAGCCCTCCGGGTCGCGGCGCCTCGCCGGATGGGGGGATGTGATGGCGACCATGACGCCGGCTTTCACCGTGACCGTCGAAGACGTCGAGGCATGGGTCACCATGGCCGAGCCCGGTGACGAGCTTGTCTATGCGACCGGCATCGCGCTGCCGGCGAGCGCGCCGGCGGTGGTCGCGGTTCGCGACCTGGTCGCTGACGGGCTGGTGCGCACGCATATGCGGCGGGTCGGCAAGGGCTTCGAATATTTCGCCATCCGGCGCGCACCGGAAGTCAATCCTGTGCAGCCGCCAAGGCACGTGGCGCCACCCCGCGACGATGGCGATACGCGCGTTCTGCGCGTGCTGACGCGGGCCGCGAACCTCAGGCAGGTCTGTCCGACGAATGCCGAGATCGCGCGCGAATGCGGACTGAAGGACGCCGTGGCCGCGAGCTACCGGCTCCGCAAGCTGATCGCCGACGGCGCGATCAAATCCGAAGACCAGGGGCCGAACCAGCGCCGGATCGTGACGATCGTCGGCACCGGGGCCAGCACCATCAAGGGAGCTTTGTGATGGGTAGTCACTCGGGGGGGGGGGGCGGCGTCGGCCGTTCGGGCACGGCGACCCGGCGTGCGACGCCGCGCGCGTTGCCGGCCGGGCACGCGGGCTTGCGGTCGCCCGCGCGCGGCGAATCGCGGGGCTGGAATATGCCCGCGCCTGGCGCATCCGGAACAAGCCGATCTTCGACGCCATCTTCGGGCCGGAGCCAGCGCTATGACGGTTAGCGAGCTTGAGCGCCGCGACCGGCGCATATCGGAACTCGAGGCGAAGGGCCGAGCCCGCACTCAAGCCGAGCAGGACGAGCTTGGGCGGCTGTACGATCGGCGCGACCAGCATTGGAAGCGCCTGCCCAAGATGATCGCGCGCGCCAGGCGCAAGGCCGAGTCGCTTGAGGGCTATGCCCGGCAAATCGGTTTCCTGTTCAAAGAGGAAGTTGCCTGATGGCTCGGCGGACCATCAGCCAGGTGCAGATCGCCGTGCTGTGCGACGAACGCGCGGGCGTGCTCGCCCTGGCGCGTCAGCGGTGCGTCGCGATCGACGGCCTTGTCGAGCGCCATACCATGGACGCGGACTTCGCGAAGGAGGTGAAGCGGACGCTTCGCCAGTTCGCCGACGATATCGCCATCGGGCTGCACATTGAGGGCGATGATCTGCCCGGCGCGCGTGAGGCGATGCGGGCGATTGTGAAGGCGGCGAAGTCATGATGACCGAAGCCGAAATCAGGAACCTCGCGCAGTCGATCAACGACAGCGATGCGATGATGGCTATCTTCGCGGCGCCCGAATGGGACGAGTTGGGCGATGATGGGAAAGAATGGGTCTGCGGCCTTGTCCGCGAGACGCTTCGGCACGCCGTCAGCACACCGGAGACAGCTGAGTTCATGGCTGGTGTACCGCTCGAGGCGGCGCATCAGCGCGACCGCTGGCCGACCGATCACGACGCCGGCAAAAGCCCGTTCGATTGGTTTTGGCTGATCGGATATCTCGCCCAGAAAGCTGCAGCTTCGGCGGTCGCCGGTGACATCGAGAAGGCCAAGCACCACACGATCAGCACGGCTGGAGCGCTCGCCAACTGGCATGCTGCGCTCACCGGGGCTGATAACCAGATGCGGCCGGGCATCGAGCCGCCTTGCGATACAACTGTATTCGACCCGGCCTCGCAAGCTGGGTCGAGCGCGCCAGCGGCAATTCGCTCCCAACCTGCTGGCGCGCACCCTTCCGAGGTGGCGTCATGAGCGAACACCAAGCCCGCGACGCGCTCGCCGCTGAATACGCAGCCGACGGGCACCCCCATCACGCTCGGGTGCGGCGCTGGCCGCTCGACGCGCTGCCATACACCGACCGCGTCGCCATCCGCGCGCTGATGAAGCTCGAAAGGACGGTCCATTGATCGGCGGACCGAAGCGGATTCGGCTGTCCCGCGCCAAGGGATGGAGGCTGCCACAGGGAGCGGTGAATTGCGCGCGACCAGGTCGATGGGGCAATTTCTACCGGGTTGGCGAGGCGATGTGCCCAGCGACGATCAAGCGTTGGGGCCATCGTCTTCGCGATTTCGCGAACCGACATCACATCTGCGCTGACGCGGCTGAAGCCGTCAGGCGCTTCGCCGGCGTCATCAGCTTCGACGAAGCGATCTGGCCGCTGTTGCGCAGCGAGTTGGCGGGCAAGGACCTGGCATGCTGGTGCCGGCTCTGCGACCGACATCGTGACGGTAAGCCTCTCGACGAGAATTGCCCCGACTGCGCGCCTTGCCATGTCGATCCGCTCGGCAAGATCGCGAACAGCCCACTTGGGGACGCGGGGTGCCGCTCATGAGACACGCGCCCGCCCTCGCGTCGAGCACGGCATGTCAGCCGATCGACTATCTCGACTTCGTTCGCGCGAAGATCATCACGCTGCCTCCGCTCGGCCTGCCGATCGCGGCGAAAGATGTTCACCCGATCCTCAAGCCGCACCAGGCCGCGCTTGTGTGCTGGGCGGTCGAGGGTGGCCGGCGGGCGATCTTCGCCGCGTTCGGCCTGGGCAAGAGCATCATCCAGCTGGAGATCATGCGGCAGATCGGGCTGCAGCTCGGCGGGCGCCAGCTGATCGTCGTGCCGCTGACGGTGATGGTCGAGTTCATGCGCGACGCCGAGCTGCTCGGCATGAAGCCGCGCTTCGTGCGGACGACGGAACAGGTGCTCGATTGGTGTTCGCCCGATCCGTCGATCGACAAAGGCACGCTCTACCTCACCAACTATGAATCGGTTCGCGACGGAAAGATCAACCTGTCGCTGTTCAATGCGGCGTCGCTTGACGAAGCGAGCTGCCTGCGCGGGTTCGGTGGGACGAAGACGTTCCGCGAGTTCATGCGGCTGTTCGACGGGATGCAGTACAAATTCGTCGCAACGGCCACGCCGAGCCCGAACGAATATGTCGAGCTGCTCGCCTATGCCGCCTTCCTCGAGGTGATGGACGTCGGCCAGGCAAAGACCCGGTTCTTCAAGCGCAACAGCGAGGATGCCGACAACCTCACCATCCACCCGCACAAGCAGGATGAGTTCTGGCTTTGGGTGAACAGCTGGGCGGCGTTCGTGCAGCGGCCGAGCGATCTCGGCTTCTCGGACGAGGGCTATACGCTGCCAGAACTCGACGTACGCTGGCACGAGGTCGCCAGCGATCACGCCCTCGCCGGCGAGGAGAAGGGCGGGCAGGGCATGCTGCTCAAGCGCGAGGCGATAGGCCTGGTCGACGCGGCGCGCGAGAAGCGGGAAAGCCTAGGCGCGCGGATCGAAAAGCTGATGGAACTGCGCGCGGAAGATCCCGGTGCGCACCGCATCATCTGGCACGATCTGGAGCGAGAGCGCGAGGCGATCGAGCGGGCGATCCCGACTGTCGCCAGCGTGTACGGCGCGCAGGACGTCGAAACCGAGCGCAACCCGATCATCATCAAATTCTCGGACGGCGAGATACAGGAGCTGGCGGCAAAGCCGGTGCTGGCCGGATCGGGCTGCAATTTCCAGCGGCACTGCAACTGGGCTATTTTCCTGGGCATCGGCTTCAAGTTCAACGACTTCATCCAGGCGATCCATCGCATCCAGCGATTCCTGCAGACGAAGCAGGTTCGCATCGACCTGATCCATAGCGAGGCCGAGCGCGCGGTGCGCCGGAACCTCGAGGACAAATGGGCGCGGCACAAGGAAATGTGCACGCGGATGAGCGAGATCATCCGGACCTACGGGCTCGGCCTCGCCGGCGCGCGGGAAGTGCTCGAGCGGACGATCGAGACGGATGCGCGCGAGAGCGAGATCGGGCGGCTGGGCGCGGGCAATGAGCCGGACTGGCAGGTATGGCGCGGCGATTGCGTGCTGCAGACCCGCGAGATGCCAAGCGAGAGCGTCGGGCTGATCGTCACCAGCGTGCCGTTCGGTACGCAGTACGAATATTCGCCGAGTTATAACGACTTCGGCCACACCGATGACGCGGCGCATTTCTTCCGCCAGATGGACTTCCTGACGCCGGAGCTGATGCGCGTGCTGCAGCCCGGCCGGCGCCTCGCCGTGCACGTCAAGGACCGGATCAGGCCGGGCGGGATGGACGGACTGGGCTTCCAGACGGTCGACCCGTTCCATGCGCAGTGCATCGAGCATTATCGCCGCCACGGCTTCGCCTATCTCGGCATGATCACGATCGTCACCGACGTGGTGCGCGAGAATTCGCAGACCTACCGGCTCGGCTGGACCGAGCAATGCAAGGACGGCTCGCGCATGGGCGTGGGCATGCCGGAATATCTGCTGATCTTCCGCAAAGCCCAGACCGACCGATCGAAGGGCTATGCCGATGTGCCGGTCGTCAAGGACAAGCCGAGTCTCGAGGTGATCGAGACGGGCGAAGTCGTCGAGTGGGACAAGAAGCTGGTCGAGACGCTGAAGGGCCGGCCGATGCCGGGCACAGGCTATTCGCGATCCCGCTGGCAGAATGACGCGGCCGGCTTCTGGCGATCGTCGGGTGATCGCGTGCTGACGGCCGAAGACCTGCAGGGCTTGCCCTTCGACCAGGTCTATCAGCGGTTCCGGGGCTTCTCTTACGCGACGGTCTACAATCACGAGCAGCATGTCGCGCTGACCGAATCGATGGAGCAGCGCTGGGCGCTCCCGGTCGATTTCGCGCTGTTGCCGCCAGCGAGCTGGCATCCGGAAGTGTGGACCGATGTTGCCCGCATGCTGGGCGCCAACACCCTGCAATCCGCCAAGGGGCGCGAGCAGCATCTGTGCCCGCTGCCCTTCGATATCGTCGACCGCGCGATCGCCGGATGGAGCAACCCCGGCGAGCTGGTGTTCGATCCGTTCGGCGGGCTGATGACGGTGCCGCTGCGCGCCGTGAAGCTCGGCCGGCGCGGCTGCGCGACCGAGCTGAACCCTGGATATTTCGCCGACGGCGTGAAGCTGTTGCGCGAGCAGGATGCCGGCAGGGCGACGGGGAGTTTGTTCGACCTGCTGGATAGCGTGGGGGAGGCGGCATAATGGCGCGCGACATATCACGGGACGAGTTCTGCACCCGTTTTAGTGCCCGGTTGGTGAGCACTGTGGGCGAAACCTTCGGCGACGGTACATCGATCCGCGAATACGCGAATGATGCGGCACCCGGCTATTTTGATGACGACGATCTCGAGGATCAGAGCCCTGAAGAATGTGCTGACATCGACGTCAGCTATTGGGAAGAATGATGGGAGCCGCGCCTCTCATGTACGGCGTTACGGGCGCCCGCGTCGTCGCAGTGATCGAGGAAGCGGCGCGCCAGGCTGGCGTGTCTGTCTGCACCTTCGTGCGGCCGCTGGCGTCCCAGCCTGCAACATGGATCGAGCAGATGCGCCATGCGCAACAGCCTCGGCCGGGCACTATCGTGCGTGTCAACGCGCTGATTGCGGGCACAGAGATCCCTGCGCCGGCTCAAGGCCATTTCCGGAGCTCGGATAAGTCTGACCGGCCTGAGCCCCGTTCAGCGCTGCACGGCACCATGCCGGTTGTCGCGCCGATCAGCCGTGACCCCTGCTGGTTTTGCGGCGTGCGCGGTGACATCGGTTGTACGTGTCGGGGGCAGGCATGAGCCGCTCGGCCGCACATGTCTGCGGAGCGGCCGGCTGCGGCAATCTGCGCGATCGCTGGGCGACCGTCTGCCGCGCGTGCTGGCGCCGCCTGCCGCAGGATCTTCGCGGCGCTATCAAGTCGGCCAAGGAGGCCAAGGCGCCCCACCTTGTCGCGGCGGCCGACATCGCCGCAAAGGCCTGGTTGGGACAGCACCCTGTAGCGGCCGAGATCGCAAAGCGCATCGGCGAGCGCGACCACACCCTTCCGCCGTGACGCCGGCGACGGCGCCGCAAGTAGTTTTCAGGCCCGCTATCCGGGGGATCGAGTTCCAGTGTCCAGTTCGCCCATGCTGTCGCCGATGGGGCAGGCAGCGCTCCAATATGTACGCAGGGGCTGGGCGGTTTTCCCTTGCCGCGAGCGGGACGGCGAGCCCTATATCGACAAGAAATCCGGCGAGACGAAGCGCTCCAAAGCCAAGCAACCCTATGTCGGCAACGGCCTGAAGGACGCGACGCGCGACGAACAGCGCATCGTCTCGTGGTGGAAGCGCTACCCCGAAGCGATGATCGCGCTGCCGCAGGGCATCAACGGGATGTTCGTGCTCGATTTTGATCCGCGCCAGGTCGAGGTGTTCGACGAGGCGACGGGCGAGGTTCAGCTTGACGATCAAGGGGAGCCGGTAACCAGGCTGTGCACGCTGGAGGAGCTGAAAGAAGCCCTCGAAGCGCAGATGGGTTGCCCGCTGCCGCGATCGGTGACGTCGATAACCCCGTCGGGCGGCGTACACGTCTATTTCCGCCAGCCCGAGGGCGAAGCGATCCGGAATCGCGGCAACCTGCCCGATCATGTCGATGTGCGTGGCCTGGGCGGATACACGATCGTCGCGCCAAGCGCCTGCATCGAAGCGGCCGACAGCGCGACAGGCGAATATCGCTGGTTGCGCGATCGCGGCGACTGGCGGGATGATGCCGCCTTTGCCGAAGCGCCGCCCGCGCTGATCGAGATCCTGCGCGCGCCCAAGGCTCGGCCGGCGACGCCAGCGCGTGATGCCGATCGGCCGTCGCCGGCGACAGGGCGCGCGCCGGCACGCGTGGCGGATGATGTCGACGACGATATCCGGCGCTATGGCCTTCGCGCGCTCGACGGCGAATGTCGCGAGGTCAAGCGGGCCGGCTCCGGCCGGCGCAACGCCCAGCTCAACGAAAGCGCGCTCAAAATCGCCTCGCTGGTCGCAGCGGGCGCCCTGGACGAAGGGATTGCCCGTCTATCGATCGAGGCCGCTGCCCGCGACAATCCCGGCCGGGACAGCGATGCGCAACTGCTCGCCACGATCAACAGCGGCTGGACAGCCGGGCTATCAAGCCCTCGCGATCTCTCTGAGATCGCGGCCGCTTCCCGTTCCCGCAGGGAACGGGCGCCTTCGCGATCCTCCCGCGCCCCGGCGCCCCCGCGCCCCCGCGACGATTACGACGAAAGGCAACCCTTCCAAACCGGAAGGCTGGACGGCCAATCAGTGCTGACGGAGGGGGAGGCGGCGCGCGCGAAAACCGTCGCTGCGGCCTGGATGAAGCGGCGGCTGGAGCAAGTCGAGCGCGCGGCCGATCCGATCAAGAAGCTCGCATGGTCGATCGGGCGCCGCGTCGGGGGCGGGCTGATCGAAATGAGTGTCGCGAAAGAGGCGCTGTGGGACGTCTATGAGGACGTCGCTGATGTGCAGCATAGCGACATCGACAAGGCGCTGGAGGACGGTTTCGATCGCGGGTTCGATCCCGCACCGATGCGACTGATCGAGAAGTGCCTCGGCTATGCGATGACCGATTTCGGCATCGCTGAGCGCTTTCGCGACCGGTATGGCGACGATTATCGGTTCACCACGGCCAAGGGCTGGCTGGGCTGGGATACGCGTCGCTGGAAGGTGCTCGATCAGGACGAGAAGACCATTCCGGCCGAAGTGGTCGCAGCCGTGTTCGAGACGGTGCGCGCGATCCAGACCGAGGCCCGCTACATGCAGGACAGCGGCGTTCGGCATGACAGCGGCGACAAGGAACTGGATTTCGACCAGCCGCATCCGCACGGCCTCGACCGGCTGATCCCGAAGGGCAAGGACAAGTTCGTCACGCTCTCCTCGATCGTCTCCAGCTGGGGGCGGGCGTCCGAAACAGCGGGCAAGCCGACTGCGATCGCCAACCTCGCGCGGCGCTGGCTCACGGTCCCGATCGAGCTGTTCGATCACGACAAATATGCCGTCAACGTCATGAACGGTACGCTACGCTTTCGCACCGAGGAATTGCCGGACGGAAAGCGGGCGGCGAGTGTCGAGCTGTCGGACCATCGCCGCGAGGACATGCAGACCAAGCTGTCGCCTGTCGTGTACGATCCTGCGGCCAAGGCGCCCCAATATGACGAGATGTTCAGCTGGGCCCAACCGGATGCGGCGATGCGGCGCTATCTGCACCAGGTAGGCGGCTATGCGCTGACAGGCGACGCCGGCGAGCAGAAGCTCTGGTTTTGGTACGGGCGCGGTCGAAACGGCAAGGGCGTGACGATGGAGAGCTGGTGCTATGTCGCCGGCGATTATAGCGGCTCGATCCCGATTGGCAGCTTCCTCGACCAGGGGATCAAGAAGCGCGGCGATCAGGCCTCGCCCGATCTGGCGAAGCTTGGCGGTGTTCGCATGCTGCGATCGTCCGAGCCCGGCCGCAACGGCCAGCTCGACAGCGCGCTGATCAAGCTGGTGACGGGCGGCGAGCCGATTCCGGTTCGCATGCT
>Ga0207687_10003327_pt1 | contig 10855 bp, 12 predicted proteins | sample KBSM54metaG_FD_184399 | JGI IMG/M metagenome (GOLD analysis project Ga0207687, IMG submission 184399) | Miscanthus rhizosphere microbial communities from Kellogg Biological Station, Michigan, USA - KBS M5-4 metaG (SPAdes) (version 2) | ecosystem: Host-associated > Plants > Roots > Rhizosphere >... | reverse complement strand
CCCGCCCGTTGCCCATCCCTCACCGATAGAGCCCGCCGCGCCGATGGCTGCATTTATCCAACTGTTATCCTCTGCAGCGATATCGTTCGCGGTCTTTGAAGCGGCAGAGCCCGCGCCGGTCGCTCCCTCTTCAAACCCGAGCGGGTTTTCCAGCCCTGCAGCGTTCATGAGCCCTGAGCCTGCCTGTAGCCACTGGTCATATCCGGCCTGATAGTCGGCCTCGTCAATCCCGAGCTCTTTATCGCTCTCTTCCTTCGCCGCGCTTGTTGCGACTGAGGCGCGAATCTGATCGGCTGCACCGTTGCCTACGCCTGGCGCTGAACCTTCAGCGGCGAGCGAATCGGAAATTGCTTTCGAGGCGGCCTTGTAATTCTCGGCGGTGCCGGTGATTGCCTGGCTGTCGAGGTCCGCTCGCTCGGCGTCGGAGAATCCTTTCGCGCTCGGGCCACGGTCGAAGATAGATTGAAACTGCGCTGTCAGCGGCTTTAGAATCGCCTGCTGATTCGCGTACTGCTTGGCCGTCATATCCATCGCCTGTTTGTAAAAGGCCATTTGCTCATCCTGAATTGTGTCCTGAGCTCCGGTCGATCCGCACATAATTCACACTCCTGCGATGGGTTGATTCAAGGTTATCGGTTTTCTAAGTTTGCCGTCCTCGAGTTTGAATCCGAGGTGCCGAATGGAGAAACGTACAAGGGCCGGTGTCGAGCTCTCGAACACAATTTCATTCACTGCGCCCGCCATGCGCTCTTCGAGCCACGCGAGGCCTTCGATGAGGCCCTGGCTCACGCGCTGGCGGCGGCGGTGATGAAAGTTTGGTCTGTCGTCGGGTGGAAACTGGATGTGAACCACGATGCGCGGCCACTGCAGTTCTAGCTCGCCTTTAAAAAAGAAAATCGGGCCTTCTGCATCCTCGAGGATGTAGCTCTGCGTGAGCTCGGATTGCGTGATCCATGACTTCGGGTCAACGCGTCCGGCGTGGTCGGGGTCGGCGGCGGTCCATTGCTGCGCGAGAGCGAGGTCACCGAGAAGCGCGGGCCTCAGTCTGTACCCCTTGAATTGAAACATCGCCATTGAATTCCTCAATCGTGTAGAACAGCGGTCCATCCCCGCACACCAAGCAGCGCCCGATAGGGGAGCGCTCTTGCGGCGGGTGGATATAAAAGTCACTCGTGCCTGAGAGCAGCTCTCCGAGGATCCGCGCGATCGGAACTCCGAGGCTTGCGTGAAGCTGAATTATTTTCGCGTGGTCTTTATCCCTTGGACATTCGAGCTTCAATCGGATAACGGGCTCAACCTGGCGCTGCTTGCGTTTTCTCACTTCGCGGCCTCCGCAGTCTCTTTGCGTTCGTTCTCAGCCGATGCGAAGATGCCCCAATCGAGCAGTTGATCGCCAAAGGCCTGCGAGCCGTAGTCAAATCGCGTGAGAATCGAATCGCTCTGTACTGGCACTCCATTCTGCAGCAGGTCGTATTGGTTTGAATAGACGCTTTCGCTCGGCGGTGTGAGCGCGGGATCGTCGCCGGTAATCTCGAGCACATCCCACACTTTGTTGGCGGTCGCTTTGATCTCTCCGAGCAGGACGGAGATAACAGGCCTGGCTCCGACTGCGAGGCTTTTCACTCCGATGTGCGCGACCTCTGAAACTTCGCCCGTGGTGTTGAGCAGGTTCACACCCTTCACATCCCACGCGGGATATGCGGTCGGGGCTCCGCTGTTGTAATCCGTGTAGGAGAAGCCGGTTTGCTGATTCTCGCGCTGCAGGATGGGAGTGTTCGCGAACCGCTGAGGTTCCCCCGAGAATTGCAGCTCGAGGGCTCCAGAGAATTCCCTGCTCTGGCGGTCCGACCAGGCTCATGCGGAACCAGCCGGCCCCTCCGTCTGCCGCGTACAAGGCGGTGTCTGAGGTGCAATTTGGATTCCACGAAAGGAACGGAGTGAAAGCCTGATAGAGATTCCCACTCGCCCAAGGTCCCTCGCCTGTATTCACATCGAGAAACTGATCGCCGATGGGATAGCCGATTTCCGTATAGCCGCTCTGCGGGTTGAAGGGATATTCGACCTGGAAGGATGCGACTTTGAAATTCGACTCCATCAGGAACACTTGCGAGCCGTATATATCCTCCGTGTCGTAGCTGAGGAGATTGATCTTGTCCGCGTACTGCTTGGCGAAATACGGATCGCTGGCAGTACCGCTGCCGAGCACGATGAAAATTCCGGACGTGGTGTACACCAAAAGCGCCCCGCCCTGCACTGTGATGGGGCGGTATTTGAGGACGGTGCCCTGAAAGGTCAGATTGTTTGCTGGCGCGAAAGCCGAGAACGCGGAGCCCTGCGTCGAACCTTGGCTCTGCGAGTACTGTAGGACGTTGTCTACTCCAATCCAGATGCGGGAAAGATAGAACGCCGGAATCGTCGCACCATCCGGAGGCGGGTCGTTAGCATGATCGACCGGGGCGGCCTCGAGCGCGTTGAGCTGTTTGTCGCTGTGCGTATCGGTGTAAATGAACGTCTGCCCCGCGCCGGGGTTGGGGATTACATCGTCATAAATCAAAGTCGATTCGCCTTGTGTCGATCGCCACAAGATGAGCTGGTCAAACTGCGAATCCGCGAGGCCTACTCCGGTGATGACTGGCGCGTTGCCCGGCGCAACCGTGATCGGTGCGGATGGCTGGCTCGCTGTGGTGATTTCGCGCGTGATCGAGTTGAGGCCGCTATAGGCGTAAATCCATGCCCCTCCCGGCGTGCCTGGCGCGAGGACCTGCACGTTCTTCCACATGAACGGATAACTCGGCTCGGCAGTGACTCCTCCAAGCTCCGTTGACCAATTCGGCTCGGTGCCTCCTGTCTTTCCGAGCTGCTGAACGCTCTGCAGGCAACCGCCGCCCGTGACCTGGCTCTCTTTGACGATGAGCTGCGCGTTGCCGATTGCAGCTCTTCCCGGAATGCTCGAGCCCATATTCTGCCAAGCGACCGTGCCGTCATTCGTCGTTGTTCCGAGCCCGTTATTCCACGATGGGACAGCGGTCCCGCTCACTCCTCCGACGACACAAAGAAAAACGCTGGTCACGGTGACCTGCTGAACTGTGGTGATCGGCGTGAGCGTGTGGGTGTTGTAGTCGTACTGATAAGTGGTGACGGTCGTCGAGTAGGTGTAGAAGTTGACGACAACATCCCCCGCCGCGTATGCGGTGCTGGCGGTCCATGGGGCAGTGCCGAGCGAGGTCCAAACCGCCGTGCCGTCATTGGTCGTCGCTCCTAGGGCCGGATTGAAAGCCGGAGGAGCTCCTCCGGTCTGTCCGTCCGTGGTGAGCTGGTAATAAGTCCCCGAGTCCACAATCACCATGAGAGGCGAGTACCACGTATTAGCGGCCCACGCTGGCGCGGTCGATGGAAAGGGGGCCTGCGTCACTGCGGGGATGTTTGCGGGTGCGTCGCCGCCCCAGTTCTGCAGGGAAGGCCCCATGCACGTCCATTGCTGCGAGCCGTCCTGGGTGACGTCTCCAACGGTGGTTGCCCATGTCGGCGTTACGTTGCCGGTCACTCCTGCGCCGGTGCTCGCGGTTCCTGTCTCTGCGACAAAGCCGCCTGTATTCACATTCGCGAGTGCAACGAAAAGATGAAACTGAAGGACACTCTCGGGAGCGACTGCTAAGTAAGGGCCGCCGTTGATGAGCGGCCTCGTCGTGAGTCCCGCCATGGTGAGATTGATCTTCGAGAGTCCAGCCAGAGGCGTCGAAGGGTCGATTAAAAACGTTGCTCTCTTGAATCCCGGAATTGACGGGCCTGGCTCCACGTCGATCTGCGATATGTTGACGGTCTGAGCCGCAATTGCTTTTTGAATATTGCCGTTCGGGTCCACGATGTACTTGGTCCCATCGGCAAAATCGCTCGAGAGCGGTTTCCACGCATACGAGCTCTGCACCCACTTTTTCTGCGTCTTGCCGTTGCCCATGTAGAGAATGGGACCAATGTTAAGAAAGCGCGTTTTTCCAGCGCCCGCGGGCTTGGTATATATCAGCACTTTCCCTGCATCTGAGCCGTCGTAGACAGCGGTGGGAGTGTCCACGATGAGCTTTACAATCTCGCTGCCGTTCTGAACGAATTTGAAAGAGAAGAAGCTCGAGACAGGGCCGAAAGGATTGTTATTGAAAAGCACGGTCCCAGGCCTGCGCCCATCGGTGAGCAGCGAGGTAATCTCGCGATTCACTCCGTCGATAATGCGATCGAATCTCGAGCCTGAATAGAACTTGCGCGTGAGGTAGGCGCTCGCTGCATCGCGATACGGGCCTGCCTGTGTCCACATCCCGGTGAATTCTTCGCCTGCCATCGAGAGCGCGGCGAAGCGTGAGGGATCGGAGATCGCGCCTGCTTGGGAGAGTGGCCCTGCCATTAAACACCCCTGCCAGCGTTGCCCTGCTGCGAGGAGCTTTGCATCCTCTGTACGCTCGCGGTGTCATTCAGCCAGGCCTTATAGAAAATTGCCTTCGCCTGCTCATCGAGTCCGTCCTGCGTCGCGAGCAGCGATGCAACAAACTCACGATTCCAGATTTGAAAGCGGGCATCGTTGACGACGAGCGCAGCGAGCGAGAGAAAACCGATGTTGTAGATATAGGCGCACTCGTCTGGAATCACGCCCCACGGGTCCGACCAACTTTGGATGAGTTGCGCTTTTTTCTGAATGTCGAAAAAAGCGGTGTAATTCTTGTCGGGAACGGCGTTAAACCGAAAGGTGATGTTGCCAGCGTTGTCGTCGTAGACGGGAGCAACCTTCGTCGGCCTGCGCTTGGTCGTCGTCATCGGCATGGATACCGCGCCCTCGAGCTCGAAAATCAAGGTTCCATCCGTGAGCCACTGCGTCTCAATCCACCCGAGCGTGGGCACTGACTCCACGTAGTCCGTGCCTGAGGCCTGCGTGATGGGAAAATTTACGCTCGCGCGATTCTGTCTCCAGCGGAACGGCGGCCCGAGCACTCGCTGCAGGACGATATTGGAAAGCGTGAGAGCTGGCTCCTGGCCGTTGATGTTGAGGCGCTGATTTTTGATCAGGGTGGTAACAAAAGCCACCGAGTTCATTACGTTCTGGCTGAGCATCTCGCGCCTCTAAAAGGGGTTGTCTGCGGTGCGTGGTCCATCGTTGCCGCACCAACGCCTCTCGACTGGCGAAGTCAGCGGCACGAGCGAGTAAACATCCGGCTCCTTATTGCTCTGACCTGTCATCACGAGCAAAGACTTCATCCACTCAGCCCATGCGCTCTGTCCCCGCTTCGCGTCTCCGGGGTTCAAGCTCGCGCCATACATGCGAGCCTCGAGGCCTGCGAAGAAGTGGCGGCTCGAGCTGTCGGGCACGGGGTCCAGTGTTTGCTGGTAGTTCGCGAAGCGCGGGGCCTCGAGCTGGTAGTAGGGCAGGATTTGATAATTCGAGCTCGTCTGGCTCGGCAGTAAATCGACGCGAAAACCCTGGCTCCCACCATCGACTACAGTCCATACCACTGAGCCGTCCGTGACCGTGGCGCCCTCGATCGACTTCGCAGGTAGGAAAGGTGCCGTGAGGCCTGTGGTGCCTAGCGTCGTGACGATGAGCAGGTTTCCGTTTTTGTCGATCATGCTCATGATCGGATTCGGAGTTGCGTTAAGCCCATTCAGCGGGTAGAACGTGACTCCTGCTCCGGGCCATGTTCCAAAGCTCATATCGCGGTTGTACATCCAGCAGATGCGGCGGGGCCGGAAGGCGCTCGAGCTCGTCCGGGGGAGGGCTCGGTTCCATGTGATCGCTCCATCCCAATTCAAGGGCTTCGGGAGCACGGTGTTGTTGATGTCTAAAATGTCGCACTCTTCGCCCCATCCGATAGCCCCAAGCGGCATCGCTAGCTGTGGGTAGTCCTGCTGCCAGCTATTCAACTGAAACGGCGTTGCGATCGCGCGATTAAATTTCCAGTTGAATCGGGTGACTTCGCCCTTCGCATTTATTGCGCCGTTGATGAGGTCGGCCATGGTCTGCGAACCAATCTCGAGCCCAAGCTGGTCGCCGTACCCTGTCGCCTGGTTGCGGGGATCGGGGACACCCTTGGCGGCGATGGTGTCCATTGCGTAAGTGAGCGAGATGGTTGATTGAGCCATAGAAAATTACATCTTCTGTAATTCGGGAATTTCAAGGCCGGGGAACCGAAGCGCCCCGGCCTGATGGGTTAAACGTCGAAGCCGATTCCGACAGAACCGAGTACCGGGCCTGGCTCGCCGCCGCCGCCATTCGCAACGGTGATGACCTGCGAGGCGCTGATCGTGTCGCCCTTTTCGTTCACGACTTCAACGCTGAGGTTCGCGGTGCCATCGGCTACGTCTTCAATGGTCGCGGTGCCGTCGCCGTTGTCAATGACTTTGACTACCTTTGCTTCTTTGTCGTCGATGGAGAAAACACCCGGCTTCGGGGGCGCATAGCCCTCGGGCATGGGGTTTCCGTTGGTATCGAAGTAGAAGAGTCGAGCGGTTGCCTTCTGTCCAACTGTCGAGAGTGACAGGGGACCGGGGCCGGTTGCGTTTGCCATAAGTGAGCTCCCTTTTGTGGATTGCTTGCTAAACCCGATACCCACACTCGCGAGGTGATGCGGGTGATGGTGGTGTCCGTGATGTTTGCGGAAAGTCTCGAGGATCTCCTCGGCGTGGCGGAGTCGCTGCCGCGATTGCTCCACCATCGTCTCGAGGTAACGCTCAATTTTGCGATCTAGCTCGTTCAACGGTGCCTCCTGTGGCTAGGCTACGAGCTCCACAGTTGCGGAGCGTACCTGCGCTCCACTGAGAGTACCGCTCGAGGCGATGGTCGCAACGAGGTTTTGAGCGGTGGTCAAGTCGATCGCGCTCGAGGCCGCCGTGTTGCCATCGACGAACTGACTCATCGCCGCGCCGGGAGTGTTCGCGCTCAGGTTGATTGAGAGCGTTCCATGCGCTTCGACCGTCGCGGTCGCTCCGATGGCCGAAACCGTGACCTGGAACGATGCTTGAAACTGCAGGTTCGTTGAGGCCGCCGTGTTGATCGCCGTCGAGGTGAGGGTGCAGATGGTCACCGAGCCGATTTTGAGAGCGATTGAAATAGTCGGAGTCGAGCCGCCCGCAAACGAGTAGATGCCCCAGATGTTGACCTGAAAGGTTCGCCCAAGTTTGTTGAGCGAGCCGCCCGGCAGGGAGAACGAGAGCAGGTTTTGCGCAGTCGAGATATTGGTGAGCGCTGTCTGCACCCCAAGCGCGAGCAACGCGCTCTGCACGAGCGTGACCTGGTTAAAGGCCGCGCCTCTGGTGACAATCCCCATCGCTCCGAGTTGGGGATCAATTTGCTGTGTTCCGGGTGAGTCAACGATTTTCGTAGCGGAGAGGATGCCTGGGCGAATTCTCGCGGCCATTTTGATCCCTTTCTCTGATTGCGCCGGTTTTGCTGGCGATTACTGCGTTAAGCAACGTTGCGGTTGTCGCGGCCCTGAGCGTAGGTATCGCAGGGTGCGGGCATCGGGACATTGACGCCCCTCGAGGTTTTGAATTCAAACTGCTTGCCGCAGTGCATCGGGCTCGCGGCCTCGGGTGTGAGCTGATCCTCTGCGAGCTCCTTGAGCCGGTTGAATTCTGCGGTGTCCATCTGGTACTGCTCGAGCCGCTCCTTCGCGGCCTTCTTCGTCTCGTTCTTGTAAACGCCGTCGAAGCCGTTTTGCACGAATGGAGAGAACACCCTGAGGCCGCAGTTGGCGCACATGACGAGCTCGCGATTGTCGGGGAGGATAACCTGCCTGAGAGCGCTTGGGCCTTTGCCCTTGCGCTCTTTGCCGGGCGAGCCGCCTTGCCGGTGAGTGCAGTCCATGATGACTGACTTGCGGTCCAGCAGGTCGGTTCTGAGCTGGCCCTGGCGCTGGCGATTCTGACGGCTGCGAACCTCTTTCCTCGCCTTGGTCTGTGCAACGTTCTCGCGCGTGTCGTCGAGCCTGAGGAGCATCTCCTCGCGTTGCATTTCCTTAATCTCGCGGTCAATCTCCTCGAGCGTTTTGACTTTGGCGGGTGTTGCCTTTGCTTGTTCGTCAGCCATCAGAATCTCCGTTTACGACATTGGTGTCTGAAAAATTCACACTTTGAGAATTTTTCACTTATTAGTTGAGCGCCCTCGCCTTCGGGGCGTCGCCTAGCGGGAAGGTTTTAAACTCGCGCACCTTGTCGCTCGGCTCTGGCAGCTCGTCTCCTGCCGTCGCTGCAGGTCCGTTTAAAGCCCTCGGTCCTGCGCCTACGCTGCCCGTGGCTGCGTCGGTAGCGCCCGGCTGTACTTCGCCTGCCTCAACCTCGGCGGCGGGCTCTGGGGCGGGTTTCTGTTCCTTCTTGACAACCCCGTGAGCGGGGCAGTTCCACGTGATATCCGTGGCGCTCTCGGCTCGGGTGGCGAGCTTTGCGCAGCGGGGGCAGTGTACTTGAACCAACTTCTCTTCCATCTCTCTCCCTCTTTTCCCTTGAAAAATGCGGGAAGCCCATATTTCAGAGCTTCCCGTTATTCCGTTTCAGGAGGCCACTTTTTACGATGTGACGGGCACGGCAACCGCGATACGTGCGCGGCTGGTTGCCAGCGGATCGGGCGGCAGGCCTACGCCAAGCACACAGTTGTAGCCGGTGCCGCCATAGATGAGCCCGTTCGGATCGTACGCGGTTTTATTCACGTACTCGCCCGCCCAAAGGTTCATGTTCTGCCACTTGGGATCAATCTTCGTGTGGCGCTTGTTGGGGAAGTCGATGAACACTATTGCGTTGTCACCGGCAAGATACGTGCTCACGCCGGTAGCAGAGCCGCCCTGCCAGGCCGCGTACTGCGTCTGATTGGTGGACTGTCTCCAGCGCCCGCCGAACAGCTCGAGGATCTTCGTCGAGCCCTGGCCCTCATCGTTCTGGGTGAGCTCCTCGAGCTTGAGCTGGCCTGCGTCCGTGTGCTTCCAGATATCGACGACCGAGTTGTTTGAATCGTCGAGCTGCAGGTCACCAACGAAGAAGGGGTGAATGCTTCCGTTGTAGGTGCCGGACTTCATCGGAGGCACGGTCGCGCCTGAGAGCGACGCCGGCATCTGCTCAATGATGCTCTTGGTGAACGGATACGGCGAGTTGAGAGAGTCCTGGTTCGATGTGCGCGAGTCGAAAGTGCGCAGGTAATCGAACATATACATGACCAAATCATCGACCGTTTGACCGAGCTGATACGCCATGATGCGGCGGTTTTCCTCGAGATCGTTGGAGATCGAAGTCATGAAGGCGAGGTCAGAAATGTTGTTGTAATTCGCCCACTGACCGACCACGATATCGCGGAAATTGACACTGATCTGCTCGGGACTGTCGAGCGTTCCCTCGGTCTGCTGGTTGAGCGAAGGACCAAGCGGAATCGACATAAAGTTGCGAAACGTCTGACCACTCTTTTCGGGAAGGGTCATGTGTGTCGCGAGGAGCAGTTTGTTGAGATACATGTACAACCACTGCATGAATACGCGGTTGTAATGAATCGTGAGCCGCGCCTGCGGCATGTTCGCGCTGGTCTGAGCTGCGGGGCTGGCCCCATCTGTCAAGCAAGCGGAACGCGCGGCCAATCCTGCGCAGTGCATCGCGAGCGTCGCGGTGACGGCGATTGCTCCACCGATCGCGGCGATGAACTGGATGAGAGGCCAAAAGATGAAACGAACGAAGAAGAGCGAAACCTTCTCCCCGAGCGTCATTGCGATTTCTCCCGGAAGTGAGGCGCTAGGCCTGAGCACTCCCATAATGAAACTCGCAAGCCGCGATGTAATCGGGGTCATTGAAAACTTTCTGACGTTCCGACTCTTTCATGGTGCGAATCTCATATTCCGTGTATTTGGGTTTGCCTTTAGGAACGGCCTGGGATGCGGTCAGACGATTGCCGCTCACCCCTGTAGAAAACCGCTCGCCTCTAGGCCTCTCGGAAGATGAACCCGGCTCTCGCGCGGGAATCGCACCGTTAGGGTTGTTGGGATCGTCTTGCGGAGGAGCTGCGGGCCTCTCGGCTAGCATTCCCTCTGCCTTCATTTGGCTGAATGCCACATCGAAAGTTGCCGATGTGACTGCAGCCGGTTTCCCGCCTGCAAGCGCGATCGCGCGGGCTCCGACGAGCTGGCGATTTGGCTTGTTCGGGTAAAACTCTGGGTTTGCTTTCTCCCACTCCATCGCGTTCTGCGCGAAGATGGCCTGCCCGATTTTCACGGGGTCTACGCCGGTCGCGTGTTCGATGAGGGTTGCAACTGCGCGGCCTGACTTCGCGGGATTGTCGAGGTCTGCGGTGGCCTGCATCACGTCCTCGGCGCTGATCGTGCGCACCTGGGGAAGTACAGGGGGAGCGCTCGGCGTCCGGCTGCGGTTCAATGCGATTTGTGCATTGGTGTTCTGCCTCTCGATCTTCTCCCACACTTCGGCTTGCGTCGCGCCGTACACAAAGATTGGGTGAGTGCCATCCTCGAGGTCGATCACTCGGCAGAATGTTCCGGCTGGTATCGGCTCGCCCTTGAAATTCGTGTCTGACCAATAGGCTCTCACTACTGCACTCCTCCATTGATTTGCTTCGCGAGCGCCTCAGCCTTGGCCGCCTGCCCCTGCTGGTATGGCATCCACTCCGCGTACTGGCCTTTGGGCCGGTCGCCTTCGCCCTGGTAGAGGGTCACGCTGGTTGCGATGAACTGCCGTCCCGACGAATCCCACACAGCGAGGTTGATGAGCGTGTCGCTGTAGATGTGAACGACTATCGCGGCAAGGGGCGCGGAATCGGGGCCGGTGCCTGCCGGACGAAACCAGACAATGCGGCCAGGTGTGAGTTTAATCATTTCTTCCGGCCTCGCTTAGC
>Ga0207687_10003316_pt1 | contig 10877 bp, 7 predicted proteins | sample KBSM54metaG_FD_184399 | JGI IMG/M metagenome (GOLD analysis project Ga0207687, IMG submission 184399) | Miscanthus rhizosphere microbial communities from Kellogg Biological Station, Michigan, USA - KBS M5-4 metaG (SPAdes) (version 2) | ecosystem: Host-associated > Plants > Roots > Rhizosphere >... | reverse complement strand
CCACAAGTCTTGACTATTCCTCTGGGCACGGCCCGCTCTAGTTCTTCGACGTAGACGTTGATCCGAACCGGAACTCGACCACGTCGCCGTCGGCCATCACGTAGTCCTTGCCCTCCATGCGCACCTTGCCCGCGGCCTTGGCGGCGGCCATCGATCCGGCTTCGATCAGGTCGTCGTAGGACACGATCTCGGCCTTGATGAAGCCCTTCTCGAAGTCGGTGTGAATCACGCCCGCGGCCTTCGGCGCGGTGTCGCCCTGGTGAATCGTCCAGGCGCGCGACTCTTTTGGCCCCGCGGTCAAGAAGGTCTGCAGTTTCAGGGTGTGAAAACCCGCCCGCGCCAACGCATCCAGGCCGCGTTCGCTCTGGCCGATCGACTCCAGCAACTCAGCGGCCGACTCGTCGTCAAGCTCCTGCAGCTCCGCCTCGATCTTCGCGTCCAGGAACACCGCGTCGGCAGGCGCGACCAACTCGCGCAGCGCCGTCAGCCGCGCCTCGTCCGTCAGCACGGCCTCGTCGGCGTTGAAGACATAGAGGAACGGCTTGGTCGTCAACAAGTTCAGCTCGCGAAGCAGCGATGCGTCACTGCCTGCCGCGAAGAGCGTCTTGCCCCCGTTCAGAATCTCCTGGGCCGCTACGGCCGCCTCGTACGCCGAACGCCGATCCTTATGGGTTCGGGCCTCTTTCTCCAGCCGTGGCACCGCACGCTCGAGCGTCTGCAGGTCGGCCAGGATCAGCTCGGTCTCGATCACCTCGATATCCGACTTCGGATCGATCCGCCCGTCGACGTGGGCGACATCGTCATCGGTGAACACACGCACGACCTGACAGATCGCGTCGCTCTCCCGGATGTTCGCCAGGAACTTGTTGCCGAGGCCGGCGCCTTCGGACGCGCCTTTGACGATGCCGGCGATATCGACGAACGTCACCGGCGCCGGCACGATCTTTTCCGAGTTGAAGATCTCGGCGAGTTTGGCCAACCGCGGATCGGGTAGCGGCACCACACCCTCGTTCGGCTCGATCGTCGCGAACGGATAGTTGGCCGCCAGCACGTTGTTGCGCGTCAGCGCATTGAACAAGGTCGACTTGCCGACATTCGGCAAACCGACGATTCCCAGGTTCAGGCCCACAGGCATCAGAGTCTAGGAGACTTTGACGGGCGCGCCAGAACCGCGCTGACAGCTCCTTTTAGATAGAGCCGGTACGGTCTATCTGTGTCAGCTCAGCGCGCGCGGTCGGCAGTCACGCCCGACCATCGCTCTGCGCACCCCAACATCCCAGGTGTCCCCTGGTGGGGAGCCGTATTGATCGCGGTCACTTTGACCGCGATCGGCTTCGCCTACGACGCCGGCACGGGCAACAAAGAGCTCAGCACGGTCTTCGCCTCGTCGTATGTGCTGGGCTGCATCTTCGCGGTTCTCGCGGTGCGCCAGTCCGGGATATTCACCGCTGTCATCCAGCCGCCACTGATCTTGTTCGGCGCCGTGCCGACGGCATATTTCCTTTTTCACGGGGGCCAACTCGGCGGCGTCAAGGACCTGGCGATCAACTGCGGCTACCCGCTGATCGAGCGGTTCCCGCTGATGTTCTTCACGTCGGCCGCTGTCCTGCTGGTCGGCATGGGCCGCTGGTATTACGGCATGTCGCGCCGCGGTACGGCGCGCTCCGCCGCCAAAGACACCAAGGCAAAGGCCGGCGGTCGTGTGTCTTCGATCACATCAAAGGTGTCGTCGTTGTTGACGGGTGAGCCCACCGACGCCGAAGACGACGCTGCCGATACCAAGGAGCCACCCCGCCGCAAGCACACCATCGATCGCCCCGCCAGGGCCGCCAAGTCCGCTGCGGGCACCACCCGCAGTCCCAAGACGACCAAGCGCGCCACACCGTCGCGATCGCGGCACACGCGGCCGCCGGAGACCGAGATCATCGAACCGGTCACCGAGCGTCCCCGCCGACCCCGCAGTCCGCGGCAGACCGATCAGACGCCACCCGCCGAACCGCCACGCCGCCGCGCGCGCTCGTCGTCGGCACGCGAACCCCGCAAGGCCGTGCCGCCCGCCGAGCGGCGCACCTCCTCCTACGACCGCGCCGAGCGGCGGCGCCGGTACGACGACTATCCGCCGCGAGAATCCCACCTCAGCAAGGGAAATGGGACACATCACCCGATCTCGCGGGTGCGCTACCGTGGCGGCGACGACGAAAGCGACAACCGTACGGAGAACCGGTCCCGGCCGCGCTCGACGCGCAACAGCCGGGAAGCCGACAGCTGGGAATACGACATCTAGGACTGCAGGATCGTGATCGTGGTCCACGCGCCGATGTGGATGCGATCACCGTCGGCCAATGGCGTCTCCTCACCTTCCGGGAGAAGGTCTTCGCTGCCGTTGAGGCTGGTTCCGTTGGTCGAGCCCAGGTCGGTGACGGTGAGGCCGGAGTCACGGACCCGCAGCACGGCATGTTGCGTCGAGACGCCGCGGTCGACGGGATGGATGCCGAGGTCGATCTCGGGTTCCACGCCCTGCTCGCGGTTGTGCCTGCCGATCAACGTGGTGTTCCCCTCGAGGACGATTCGGCGTTCCGGGAAGAATGGCGGGAACTCGACCGTGTCGGGGCCCTCACGGGCGACCACACGCTCATAGAAGTCGCGGTCGGCGTTCACGACGGCGGTCCATCCGACCGACTTGGCCTCGGGGGCAGCTGCCGGGGACCCTGCCGCCGGTTCAGGCAGCGCCGAATCGTGTCCACATGCTTCACAGAAGCGGCCACTCACCGGCATCCCACATGCAGGGCAAGCCTGCGCCTCAGGAGCGGGTGGCGAATCGGGCTGTGCTGCCGAGCTCCCGATGGGTGCTCCGCACACATCGCAGTAGTCGTCGGCTTTCGAGGAGTGTCCCTCGATGCAGGTCGGCATCAGGTCTCCTTCCGGACTCGTGCGGTTCTGGTCGACCGGGCGTCCAGTGCCATCTCGTCCGCCGCTGCGACCGCACGCCGCAGCCGGACCGTGCCGGTGCGCTCGTCGACCTCGACCACTCCTCGAAGCAGCTTGGCCGTTCCATCATTTCCCGATTCGACCGCGAGTTCCATCGCGCGTTGCAGTTTGGCGGTCGCGGTCTTGATATCCCCGGTTTTGCGCGCGCTCAAGCCCTCCTGCACTGCCTGCGCCAGCTCCGCCTGACCCGTGTAGTGCGCCACCCGGCGACTGATCTGCGCCGACAACGCGGTGTCGGCGGTCCACACCGCCTTGACCAACCCCTGACCCACAACCTGGTCGCCCGCAACGACACTCACCCGCGCGGCTAGCTTCTCGCGCCCAACCGCAGCCGGCTCGACCTCGACCTGAATGTGGTAGTCGCGGTCCTCGGAGCCCCACGAGCCCAACGGGTACTCCCCGCACTGGTTTCCCGCATCGACTCGCCGGTGAGTGAGGTCTTCGACCGTCGGCGCCACCTGTTTCACAAATTCGACACGTGCGCCGGCAGGCGTCCACAGCCGCAAAGTCAGGTCAGGAATCGACTTGCTCATCGACGCACGCATCATCGACGCGAAATCGTCTGCGAGATCTTCTGGGTCGGCCACGATGTCGACGGTGCCGAGCAGTGCGGTCGAAATCGCGCGCAGTTCGTCCACCTCCCAGTCGGTTCCCACTCCTCGGCAGTCGCAGGTGAATTCGCCCTCGCTGAGCCCGATTTCCTCCCCCAGTTCTTCTGGGGTTTCGTGCTCGTCCTTGCCGTCGGTGAGCAGGATCGCGTGAATGAGCGCGCCTTTGCGCTGCCCGACGATTCCGCGGACGTGCGCGAGCCATGTGCCCATCGCCGTGCCGCCGTGAGGCCGAAGGCCGTCCACGGCGCGCATCGCCGCCGCCCTGGTCTCCGTGCTCGCCCGCGCCAGCCCTTCTTTGGGGTACACGCTGACGGCCTTCTCGGTGCCGCACACGACCGTGAAGGCGCTACCGTCGACGAGTTCCATGATCGCAGCGGCGGTAGCCCGTTTTGCCGCGTCGAACTTCTCGATCGGTGCCTGCATGGACGTGGAGCAGTCCATGATGATCGCCTCGACCCGATCGGGCGCTGAGGTCGCCGCCGCGACATCGGCGGTGACGCTGACGATCGCGTCGACGGTACCGCTGCCGTCGGCAAGGTAGGGATTGTGATCGACATCAACCGAAATGCCCTGTTGTTCAGCCGAACTCATGATGCCCCTTCGATCGGAATTACTGCGATGGTGATGTTGTCCTGGCCACCGGCATCCAAAGCGAATTCGGTGAGCGCGCGCGCCGCCTCGGCCGCGTCGGCACCGCTGCAGAATCGTGCGATGTCGGCGGCGTCCGGCAGGTAATTCCACAGCCCGTCGCTGCACAGCAACAGGCAACCGGGGCCGACGGCGGTGATCGTCCGCACAGCCGATTCCGACCACGGCTCCGCTTCGCTGTCGGCGCCGAGCCAACGGGTCAGCGTGTGTGCGCCGCGTTGCACGGCTTCCGAGTCGGCCGCCGCGCCCGCGGTGATCAGTTCCTGCGCCAGGGAGTCGTCGACTGTCAGCTGCTGCGCGGGCGCCGGCGACTCGGGAAGCCAGTACGCCCTGCTGTCGCCGACGTTTCCGACCGTGATCTGTGCTGTTCCTGCAGAAGTCGGCACGACAATCGCCGCAGTGTACGTGCACGACGGCGCCGAAGCGGAAACAGTCCCGGCCGTCGCCGCCGCCTTCGCCGCCTCCCCCAGACCAGCCAGCACCGCCCCACGTGCCTTGCGGGACACGACGAACGCGGCGAGCATCGCATCCACACCCGCCTTCGACGCGGCCACCGCGGCAGCATGCGCCTCATCCGAGGACGAGACGCCGTCGGACACCGCGACTGCGATCGCGTCCGGCCGCTCGGGGTCGCTGCCCACCAACATCGCCGCCGCTGCGGCGTCCTCGTTGCGCGCGTGTTCGATGCCGCGGTCGGTGATCAGCACGACCCTGCCAAGATCTGCCTGGGCGCGATCGGGTTCCGCGCGACGGTGACCGCAGACCGTGCAGTACTCGTCGAAGTCCTCCTCGTTCCCGCAGTCGGCGCACGGCCCTTCCAAGAACCGTTCGCCCTGAGGGATGGCGATTCGGCGGATCTCCGACAACGAGGCCCCGCAGCTCTCACAGAACCGGTCGGCACGCTGGACGGCTGCATCGCACTGCTCGCACGTGTCCTGTTGACCGGTCATACCCGTGTCCTCGGCCGAACCCCATTTGCCTGCTCCACCAACGCAATACGGTCCCATGTGTCGACCGACTCATGCGCTAGCTCGCGGTAGCTGCGCTCCATCCCCGTCCGGATGCTGAGTTCATCGAAGCCCGAGCCAAGCAGCCGCGCTGCGCTTGTCTTGTGCCCGGCCTGTAGCCAGTCCAACGCCGCGCCGAGGACGTGCAGCCGAATCGTTGCGCGCTTGGTGGCCGACTCCAGGTTCAGTTCCGCGGTGCGCTTGCCGGCATCGAGCAGCGTCTGTTCGTCGAGCTTCTCGGGTGTCTGGCCATCGAGCAGGATCTCGATTGCGGTCGCCGCCGCGGCAGTGAAATGCGCTGAATCCGTGGGTACCTGGTCGAGTGCCGCGACAGCACCGGCGCGGTCTCCGGCGTGTACCCGCTGCCGCGCCAGCCCGAACGCGGCGCTGACGTAGCTATGGTCGGTCCGCCATACCGTCTCGTAGTAGCGCGCGGCCACATCGCGTGCACCTCGCATTTCGGCGGTAGCGGCCATCGCCATCTTTGGGGCAAGCTCGCCGGGAAGCGCAGCCAGCACCGCATCGAAATCGGCGGCGGCCTTGTCGAAGGCGCGTTCCAGCAGCGCGCATTGTCCGCTGTACCACGTCAGCCGCCAGTCTCCGGGAATCACCGATTCGAGCTGATTCAGTCGTTTCCTGGCGTCTGCCGGCGCACCGATCTCGAGCGACGCACGAACCAGTCGCAGCGGCACCTCGACAGAGGATCTATTCGCTTGCTGCGCACCGGTTCTGGCCAGATCGAGCGCGTGTTCGAGTTGGGCAGGCGGGGTGCCGCTCGTCGTGGCGAGTATCGCGGCGCCGGGATCAGTGGCGTCGACCACGGGCACGGGGAGCGCCGCGATCACCTGGGCGGCGTCGACCGGCGTGTCCGCGCCCGCGCCGTAGATGCCACGTTGCGGGCTGAAGTTGCTCGACATCCGCGGCCGCTCTTTGTCGTCCTCGCGGGCGGCGATCTCGTGCATCACCCCGGTCAGCTGATCCGCCAACTCCTCCATGGACGCGAAGCGCCGGTCGGGATCGTGGTCCGTCGCACGCAGGATCGCCAGATATAACGATTCGTGCTTGGCCAGCATCGGCACCGTTGCGGGGCCGGGCAGTTGGTCGACGAACCGGCCCCTCTCCTGCGGGACGTCCATCACCAGGACGGCGAGTGTTCTGCCGACGGTGTACACGTCGCTGGCGACCGTGGGACCCGTATCGGCGATCTCGGGTGCCTGGTAGCCGATGGTGCCGTAGATCGCACTTTCCTCGTCGTCCATACGGAGCACCGCACCGAGGTCGATGAGCTTGAGCTGTTCATCGACCTGCATCACGTTGTCCGGCTTGAAGTCGCAGTAGGCGAGTCCTTGCGAGTGCAGGTATCCAAGGGCCGGAACGATCTCGACGATGTAGGCGACCGCCTGACCCGGTGGAAGCGGAGCGTTGCGCGCCTTGCGGATCTGCTTCAGCGACGTTCCACCGACGAACTCCATCACGATGTAGCCGACGGGAACCCCCGCTGAATCCGAATGCTGGACGAAGTTGTAGATGCGGACGATGTTCGGGTGTTCGACCCCGGCGAGGGCGAGGACCTCGGCCTTGGCCACGGCCATCGCCTCGGCGTCGCCGGAATTGAGCAAGCCCTTGAGGACCACCCAGCGGTTTTCGACGTTGCGGTCGATCGCCAGGTAGATCCAGCCTAGGCCGCCGTGCGCGATGCATCCCTGGACTTCGTACTGCCCACCCACTATGTCGCCACGAGAAAGCTTGGGAACAAATGAATATCGCGTGCCGCACTCGGGGCAGAAGCCCTCGGTGCGCCCTGGTTGTCCGTCCCGGCCGCGTCCGACCGGCTTGTTGCATTCGTGATTACCGCAGTACCGGCTCGACTCCGGTACCTGCGGGTCCTTCAGAATCGCGGCGACAGGGTCGCCCTTCGGAATGCGCGGAATCTCGACGATCCCGGCGCCGAGGCGGCCGCGACTGCTGCCCTTCGTCGACGAACCAGTGCGGGACGTTCGCACCGACGCTGTGCGCGCCGACGGAGTGGCAGACGCGCTCGCCGCCGTCGCGGTCGAGACGGGTTGCGATGCGGCGGGTGCATCGGGTGCGGGCGCGGTACCGCAGACCTCGCAGTATCCGTCGACGACGATCCCGCCGCAGTCCGGTTCGGCGCATTTCATTCGGTCTTCCCCCGCTTGTCGACGATGAGCTGTTGGTAGTCCGAGACGGCGCGAGTAACGGCACGGAGGTCGCACGGTCGTCGTGACAGCAGGCCGGTGGCGATTCGGCTGCATGCCAACAGGTCTCGATCCTCCCCGAGCCCGAGTCGGGCTGCCTTCGCCTCGTAAGCCGTCAGCCGTCCCTTGAGCTCGCTACGACGATCGAGCAGGCCCTGCGCGAGCTCTTCCTCCTCACGCGCGGCTTGCAGCGCCGCCCCTATCCGGTGCCGAAGCGAGCGCAGCGCCTCCGGATCGGGTGCGGTGATGGACCGGAGCGCGGCACGCAGGTCCGGCTCGGCGTCGCCGCGCCCCGGAAAGGAACCCGCCAACACCTTCGCTACGGCGTGGGCGCGGATCTCTGTCGCGCGTGCGCTCGCTTCCCGCAACTCGTCAAGCCTCCGGGCGGTAGTCGCGAGGGCTTCTGGCCAATTCGACTGCATTGCCGCCAGTTCGGCGAGCTGGGCGGATTGCCGCTCTACGCCATCCGCGATGGCTGTAGTGCGCTCCTCAACCTCCCGCGTTGTCAGGGAGAGTGGATCGGTCGCCGAGATCTGCAACAGCTCGGCGATCTCCTGTGGTCCTGCCGTGCCCGCCGCGTCGAGTCGCTTCTGCATCGGCGCGAGCTTCTCGGCGACAAGCGAGTTGATCCGATCGACGGCATCGAGAAATTCGACAACGGCAGGATATGCGCCGCGCATCCGCTCCGCCGTCTCGGCGAGTCCCACGTACTCGATCTCCTCTCCGACACCGCCGATCTGACGCTGCGCCAACGGGATTGACTGTCGCGACACCTCGAGTGGCCGCCCGTGGAGCAACTTCGTCAATTCGGCGCGGTCGTCGTTGTTCGGCTCCGACCGGCGCTCACGAACCATGCGTGCCGAGTCCACAATTGACGTCATCCGACCCAGGTCCTCCCACAGCTGCGCGAGTGATTTCTCGATCACCGCCCACCGCTGTGCGGTCACGCCGGTCGGTGGATAGAGCCGCACATGCCCAAGACCGGGATGGTTCTCCAACTCGAGCAGCGTCGCCGACATTGCCGCGACTTCCTTTGTGCGCGAATCGAGTTCGCGATCGATCTCGTCGGTGGTCAGCGAGCGCATGGTCAATCCTCGTACCGCGGTTGCGGCGGACCTGGTGACGGTCCGAGCTCTTCGAGCAGCCGGGCCTCGTAGAGTCTTTCCCAGGTTCCGTCGTTGCGGATCTTCTCGAGAACACCGTTGACGAACCGAACCAGGTCTTCTTGCTGGTGGTTGACCCCGATGCCGTAGGGCTCCTTGGCGATGGAATCCCCGACCACATTCACGTTCGGGTCCTGTCGCGCTAGGCCCTTCAGGACCGCATCGTCCGTGCTGATTGCGTCGACCTGCCCCTGTTGCAGCATGAGGAGGCAGTCCGTCCAGGTGGTCGCACCGACGATCTTCGCCGGCGGTTCGAGCTCGAACAGCTTCGAAAGCGAGGTGGTACCCGACACCGCGCACACCCGTTTGCCTGAAAGCGCTGCGAAATAATCGATTCCGGAACCCTTCACGCTGAGGATTTTTTGGTTGGCTTCGTAGTACACCGTGGAGAAATCGACGAGCTTCTTGCGCGCACAGGTGATCGAGTAGGTCCGCACAACCACGTCGACCTCGCCGGACTGCAGCGCTGATTCTCGTTGGTTTGGATTGAGCACTCGCAGCTGAATGCGGTCGGGGTCGCCGAAGATCGCCCGCGCGACCTCGCGTGCGATGTCGATGTCGAAGCCCTCCAGTTGCCCGGTCGCCGGGTTCCTGAAACCGAACAGATAGGTGTCCTGGTCGACACCGGCAATGAGGCGGCCACGCTGAGCGATTGCCGCCATCGTCGACCCTGGTGGCATGGCACCCGGCGTCGGCAGTGGACCGGGGCGCAGGCTGGCTTCCCTGTCGCCGCAGTCCGCATCCCCCGCCGCTGGCGCGGTCGTGACTCCCATCGCCGGCGCGGTCGTGACTTCCGTAGCACCGGCCGGCCACGGCTCGACTGGCGTGACCGACACTGATACCGGCGCGGCGGAGGATCCGCATCCGGCGACGCTGAGCGCAACGGCAAACAGCGCTACCACCACTCGTGTTCTCATAGGAACTCCTTGAGTCGCGGCCACAACCCGACGACGGCCGCTGACGCAGCGACGACCATCAGCACGAGGGTCCCGGTGGGACTCCACGCCAGCCATGCCCCCGCCGCCGACACCCGATCGCGCAATGTGTCGCGCGTTCGCTCGATCCCGTCGCGCAGGCTGGATTCGACGGCGGCGAATTGCGTTGCAGACGGACCGAGCGCTTGCGACTTCGCCGCGTCGTAATCGCCGCCCTCATAGGCCTCAGACTGCTTTTGGTGGCTGGCGATCCATTGCTGCACCCCGTCCTTCGCGGCAGCTGGCGCCGCCTCGAGCAGCTTGCCTAGCTCGTCGATATGGCTGTTGAACGACTTTTCTGCGGCGGTGATGTCGCTGCGGGCGATCAGCTCCAGGGTCTCGTCTGTCCGTGCCTTCTGCGCGAGGATGCGCGCGTTCGCGAGCTGTTCGAACCTCTGGCTGCCTTCGGTTCGGCTGCGCTCGATCTCGCTCGCCGCCAGCTGCGTGGCCACCACGACCCACCCGATCACGAGCAAGACGGTGGCCGCCGAGACCACGAGCCCGAGGTTGAACTGCCGGTTCGTTCGGCGATACATGATCACCGAACTGACACCGATCGCCACGAGGGCGAGCGCCAGCAGCGCGAGGCTGAAGACCGGCAGGGAACCGATCGCGCGCTGATCTTCCCCGACCGTGGCGAGGTTGGCGGTGTAGACCTTCTCGGCGGCGGGAAGCAGCGACGTCTGCATCAACGAGGATGCTTCTCGCAAGTAGGCGGAGCCGATGGGGTACACCTGCCGATTGTTCGCCCGCGCCGCTTCGACGAGTGCGGTATACGTCGCCAATTGCTGGGATATCTCGGCCATCGCGGTGCGCGTTTGAATATCCGTCGTGCCGGCGGTCGCGTCGGCTAGTGCCGAGGAGGCGCGAGCCAAGGCTTGTTGGTATTGCGCCCGCATCGGGCCTGTTTCGATCCCGCCGGAGAGGAACGCTGACCCCGCCGCGGCATCGGCGGCCGAGAGGGCGGCGTACAGGTTCTGCGCCGCGTAGGCGAATGGCTCAGATCGCGTGAGAACCGAGTTGCGCTCGTTGATCCGACCGTTGAGCTGGGCCCCGCACACCAGACCGGCGATCACGCAGATCGCCCCCACAGCCAGCGCGATTATTCCGATGACCCCAGGCGTTGTTCGGGCAAGTCGTCGCAACCACGCCGCGGAATTCCGTGCGTCCACCGCGCCCGGAGACCCCAATTTCGGCCTCCCCTCCCCGTCAACGCGATCGTAGCTGCAAAGACCGGGCGGATAGCGGGCATTGATATTGAATTGCA
>Ga0207687_10003313_pt1 | contig 10883 bp, 9 predicted proteins | sample KBSM54metaG_FD_184399 | JGI IMG/M metagenome (GOLD analysis project Ga0207687, IMG submission 184399) | Miscanthus rhizosphere microbial communities from Kellogg Biological Station, Michigan, USA - KBS M5-4 metaG (SPAdes) (version 2) | ecosystem: Host-associated > Plants > Roots > Rhizosphere >... | reverse complement strand
AGCAGGCGCGCATGGGCGGCGTCGACGTAGGTGCCGAAGGTGAGTGCCATGGCTGCGCAGCTGGCTGTCTTGCCGACGACGAAGGCCCAGCCCGCCAGGTAGCCCCAGAAGGGGCCGAGCCGGCGTTGACCGTAGATATACGTGCCGCCTGATTCTGGGTACAGCGCGGCGAGCCGGGCTGAGGAGACGGCGTTGCAGTAGGCGATCACGCCGGCGATCGCCAGCCCGATCAGCAGACCTGACCCCGCCACTCGCGCGGCGGGGCCGAAAGCAGCAAAGACGCCCGCGCCGATCATCGAACCGAGGCCGATGACCACTGCGTCGCGGACGCCTATGGAACGAGCCAGGGCAGGGCGCGTGGTCACTCGGCCACGCTAGCGCCCTGCCCTGGCTACCCCGCTAGGTCAGCTGATCACCACCATGGCGTCAACGTCGAACTTCGGGTGCGCCGCGGTGCCCACGTTGGTGATCACCAACGTGTGTGCGCCGCGCTTGCCGTTGTTCACGTACTTGATCTCCCGCGGGATAGCGGATGTCCCGTGGGTGCTGATGTTCACCGCGGCGCCACCGTCGTAGGAGACGGTGCCGTTGCCCAGGTTCGTGTCCACGCGAGAAACGAAGCCGAAGGCGAATCCGTTGATGGCGAACGTTGCGGTGTTCCCCGCAGTGGTCGAGTACTTCAACGAACCGCCGGAGGCGTCGGAGGCTGTCGCCGACGTCCAGCCGCTGGAGTAGGTCCACTGCGAGCGGGTCTGCTCGAACAGCGCCACGTGGAAGCTGGTGCTGTAGGAGAAGGCCCCGAAGGTGCCCGCGTTGTCCTCCGCGTCAACCGCGAAGACGTAGTCGTGCCCTGCAGCCAGGGTCGTCGTCATCGTCGGCGACGTTGGCGAACCGATCAAGGCGTACGAGCCACCGTCCTGAGCCACCCACATGTTGAAGTGGTTGAGGCCGGAACCACCGCTGTCCGCACCCTGCCAGTTCAGCGTCACCGGCACACTGCCGTCGGCGCCGACCTGGGTGTTGTTCGTCAGCTTGATGGTGGTCTTCTTGGTGATCTGCGGAGCGACGTTGTCGTAGCACACCGGGCCGTAGCTGTTCACGGCCGATTCACCGATGTTGTCCCACGCCCGGACGTACAGGGTGTGGCATCCGGCGGCCAACGACGTGGATCCCGACGTTCCGGTGCTGGCCGGGCCGCTGTAGAACGAGTTGCCGGATCCCGGTGTCGCTGCACTGCTCGGGTCGCCCGGGTCGGAGTCCCACTTGGCCGTGTAGCCGGAGACGCCTGACGGCGGGCTGCCGTTGTCGGTCAGCGTCCACGAGATCGTCCCGCTGTTGACCCAACCGCTGGTGCTCGGGCCGGTCAGTGCCACCGTCGGCGGTGAAGCCTCGGGCATGTTCCAGTAGTTCAGCGCCCAGGCGAGTTCGGTCAGGTTCGGCGTGCCCCAACCGGTGGCCCGGTCGTAGCCGACGATGCCGCAGTAGCCCGAACCGGCGTTGTTGCTGGTGCACCCCGACGTCACGTCGTAGAACGGGTTCTTGCCCTGCGCGGCGTGGGAGTTCGCCGCGAGGTACAGCGACGATCCGGCCTGGCCGTACGGCGCGCACGCGGACGAGCCGCCACCGCAGATGTTGCCCATCCTCAGCCCGTACGAGTTCTCTGACGCCATGAACCCGGCGAACTCCGGTGCCGCGATACTCGTGCCACCGTTGCCCTGCCAGCCGCCGTTGAAGTACAGGTTCTGCGGGCTGTTGAACCAGTCACCGTTCAGCGACAGGTCCGGAACCGCCTTGGCCGAGCTGCCGCAGAAGCCGCTGATCACGCTCTGGTACGACGGAGCGGCGAACTTCACCGAGCAACCGCCACCGCCACCGCCACCGTTGCCGGCGCAGCCTGCCGAGTTGGCCGGCCATGCCGTCTCCGAGACGTAGTTGCCACTGCCGTCCAGCTCGAGGTTCGTCGCGCTGATCGCGAGGAAGTTCGAGTCAGACGCCGGGTACTGCACACTCACGTGCGCGCAGTCCGCGTAGGCACCCTTGTCGTCGGAGGCGTTGATGAGCGTGAAGCCCTGGGCGATCATCGAGTTGAAGATCGCGTGGTTGGTGTTCATCGACGCGTCGGTGTAGCAGTACACCTCGGCACAGCCCCAACTCGAGCTGACGACCTTCGCGAGGTTGTCCGTGAGGATCTTGTTGAAGATGTCGTTGAACGTGGTGATCTGTGCGTTGACGCCGTCGTAGGCGTAGATGTGCGCAGTGTCGAGGTAGCTGCCGAAGCTGTTCGCCAGCGCCATCGACCACTCGATGTCCATCGTGCCTTCGCCGTCGCAGCACGCCGGCGAGCCGTCGACGTTGATCTCGTTCACGTCGTAGGCGAGGTAGGTGTAGCGCGCACCGAAGCCGACGATGTCGCTGCCTGCCTGGTTGCCCACCGTCGCGATCGCGATCGAGGTGTTCGGGCCGGCCTGCGCGAGTCCGGTCGGGTTGCAGCACGGTGCGATGGCGTGCAGCGGGTTCTCGTCATACATCTGAGACGAGTACACGTCCGTCGGGTCGTAGGAGCCGCCCGTCTGCGACGCGCCGACCCCGCCCTGCTTCGCCGCACGGGCAGCGAGGGCTTCGGCGAGCTTGGCCTTGCTGCCATCGCGGTGCACGCTCAGGCCCTGCGACGACACCGGGCCGGCGCTGTACGGCACCGTCTTGGCGAGCCCGGACGACGGGAAGGATGTGCTGAGCTCGGCGGCGTTGTTGAGGCCGTCGACGGAGGAGACCACGGACGAGATGTCCGACGGCAACGACGGGTCCTTGTCGTTGGAGTAGAACGACTTGCCGTTGGCCGTGTAGTTGTTGATCGTCACGTGCAGGGCAGCGTCGAGCTGCGCGGCTGTGGTGTCGAGGTCGACGAGCAGCCGGTTGGAGTAGCGCTGCGAAACCTTGAGGCCGTTTGCCTTGGCCCAGTTCAGCACCTTGGCCTCATCAGATGCTGTCGGACCGAACTTCGCGTTCCACTGAGCTGCGGTCATGTACTGGTGGAACAGCGGGGACTTCTTGTCCTGAACCGCTTTGTTGAACGCTTCCTGGCCGGCCAGGTCACGCGTCTTCAGACCGATGGTGACGCGCATGTGCGTTGCGCCGGCGAGTGCGCCGGTGACGCGCGCTGTGTGATCCCGCACGAGCGACGGCGTCTGGGAGCTACTGAGTTTGGCTCCACTGGCACCGGGTCCGCCGTCCGGCGATACGCCACCGGCGGTGGCTGTGCCAAGTCCGACGAGCTGAGCTGCGATCACCCCCGTGGCTGCTACGAGAGCGAAGGCGCCGCGGCGCCGATTTCTGGACATGGTCATGGTTCCCCCCGAGACGAAACTGGCATGGATAAAGACATGGAGTGTCCCTAGGCCCGTCTTGATACAGCTCATTCGGCCTTTACACAGCCCCGTGGCCTGATATGTGCGGACAAAAAGGAGGAATCAGGCACGCCAGATGGTCGAACCGGATAACGCGCGCCGGGTTCGGTGAGGCCGTAGCGTTCACGCCCGTGGCGGATTCGGAGCTCGCATTCGGCGAGGACGCAGGACTGTTCGACATCATGACGACGATGCGGGCGATGCGTCGCTTGAAGCCGGATCCAGTGCCCGCCGAGCTCGTCGAAAGGCTGATCGAAGCGGCCAGCTACGCCCCGAGTGGCGGCAACAACCAGACGTTCTCCTTCGTGGTGATCACCGACCGTGACCAGATTGCGCGGCTGGCGCCGATCTGGCGGCGAATCGTCACCTGGTACGTCACCACCCAGAGCCCGCCGGAGCACATGGACGCCGCGGCGTGGGGCAGGTTGACGGCAACGCTGCAGCACCAGGCCGATCACTTCGAGGAGATCCCGGTGCTGGTGATCGCCTGTTACGAGATGCGCAGTGCCATGAAACGCATGATGGGCAGCCTCGGAAGGCAGCGGGCGGGGATGTCCGGGCTCGGGGCGCGCAAGGCGTTGACATCGATGCGCAACGTGAACCGGATGGCAGTGCTCGCGGAAGCCGCGTCGATCTATCCGGCGGTGCAGAACCTGCTCCTCGCCGCGCGGGCCCACGGCCTGGCGGCGACGCTCACCACCTGGCACCTCATGTTCGAGCAGGAGATCAAGAAGACGTTGGGCATCCCCGGCTACGTCCACACCTACGCGATCGTGCCGATCGGGTGGCCCGCCGGGAACTTCGGACCGGTCCGACGCCGCGACGCGCGTGAGTCCATCCACTGGCAGCGCTGGAGCTAGCCAGACAGCTCAGCGGCCGCTTCCAGGTAGGGCCAGGCCACATCAGGCGGCATTCCACCGACGAGTGGCTGGAGTGAGAGCGGTTGGCCGGCTGCGATCATCGCGCGACCCTCGTCGGGCGTGACGATGCGATACGCGCCGCGCTCGGCTTTCAACTCCTCGACGGTGCCGGCGAAGGAGACGTTCGGGGTTCCGGGCCCGCTGTGCCAGCTCGCGTAACTGGTCGCGTCCTTCAGCAGGTAGTGCCCGATCTCCGACCAGGCGCGGTCCGGGTCGTCGGCAACGAACACGGTGAGCGGCATCGCCGGATCCATCAGCCGGCAGCCGAGTGCACGCACGCCGGCCTTCTCGGCCGCCTCGCGGTACACCGATTCGAGCGCAGTGTCGGCCGAGTTCGCCATGAAGTAGAGACCGAGACGTCCGGCACGCTCGGCGGCCGCGACGGTGCCGCCGCCGTAGGCGAGCATCGGGCCGCCCTTCGAGTACGGCAGAGGCGTGACGGTGACCGCGCGCCCCTCGTGCTCGACGACATCGCCGGTCCAGAGCTGGCGAAGCAGGCGAATGCGGTCCTCGACCAGCTTCCCGCGACCCCTCCGGTCGACCCCGAACAGGTCGAACTCCTCGTCGCGATAGCCGATGCCGACGACGTACGACACGCGACCGCGGCTGATCAGGTCCAGGACGGCCATGTCCTCGGCGAGCTTGATCGGTTCGTACAGCGCGAGCAGCAACGCGGAGACGTTGATCCCGATCTTCGTAGTGCGGGCCGCCATCGCGGCTGCAAGGGGGAGCGGGGAGGGAAGGTAGCCGTCCGGCACCGCGTGGTGTTCGGAGATGATCACAGACAGGCATCCGCGCGACTCCGACCACGCCGTCATCTCCAGCGCAGTGGCGTAGAGATCGGCGCGGGCGCTCGGCTCGGCGCTGTCGGTGCGCATCGCGAAGCGCGCGAGATACATGGCTCATACCGTAGCCGGACGGACTAGGACACGTTCTAGTTTTCCCCGGTACGGTGTCGCCCGTGAGAATCGGCATCCACCCCATGTGGCAGGACGACTTCTCGGCGGTCGCCGACGAGATCGCCTCGCTCGAATCGCTCGGGCTCGCGGACGTCTTCGTGGAGGAGGGGTACAGCTTCGACGCGATCAGCCGCCTGGGTTATCTGGCAGCGCGGACGTCGTCGGTGCGATTGCTGTCGGGGATCCTGCCGATCTACAGCAGGACGCCGTCCCTGACCGCGATGTCGGCTGCCGGGCTCGACTTCGTCTCGGGTGGGCGGTTCGTGCTCGGCCTCGGCACATCGGGGCCGCAGGTCATCGAGGGCTTCCACGGGGTGCCCTACGACGCCCCGCTACAGCGCACCCGTGAAGTGATCGAGATCTGCCGCGAGGTGTGGCGCCGCGAGCCGGTGTCCTACGCCGGGCAGCACTACACGCTGCCACTGCCGGCTGATCAGGGCATGGGCGTCGGCAAACCGCTGAAGATGATCAATCGGCCGCTGCGGCCGGACATCCCCGTTTCGATCGCGTCGATTGGGCCGCGCAACGTCGAGCTGACCGCCGAGATCGCGAACGGCTGGCAGCCGATCTTCCTGTACCCGGACAAAGTGCGTGACGTCTGGGGAGCTTCCCTCGACGCCGGGTCCGCTCGTCGCGACGCCTCGTTGGGTCCGCTGGAGATCTACACGAGTGTCCCGACCTACATCGGCGACGATTGGGCCGACGTGATCGACGGCCAGCGCCCGCACATCGCCCTGTATGTCGGTGGGATGGGGGCGCGCGGCAAGAACTACTACAACGAACTCGCCTGCCGCTACGGATTCGAGGCGGAGGCGGCCGTCATCCAGGACCTGTACCTGGCCGGACGCAAGGAGGAGGCGGCGGCGGCTGTTCCGCTCGACTTGCTCCGGGCGACCACGCTCATCGGCCCGCGCTCCTATGTTGCGGAGCGGCTGTCGGTCTACCGCGACGCCGGGGTGACCACCGTTCTGGCGATGCCGATGATCCGTTCCGTCGAAGGTCGTCGTGCGGCCGTCGAGGGGCTGCTCGAGCTCTGTTGAGCTGACGCCATGCCACTTTCGTCTGATATGCCCTGCGCATTGAGTGAACATCAGGTAAACGGAAGTGAAATCAACGGCGACGTTGCGGCAAACTGTGGTGGCCTTGAATGAGTACGAAGGTCGATTTTGGGAGGGTCCATGACCAACGACGAGCGACTGCTCGAGCGCATTCGCGCGTCGCTGACCGAGCGGTTCGACGGCGTCATCGACGCCGACACTGTGGAGCGGCACGTTCTGGACTGCTACCAGGCCATGTTCCGCACCGCCCGGATCAAGACGTTCCTCCCCGTCATGGCTGAGAGCCTGGCAACCCGCGAGCTGCAGCGAATCGCGGCCCACGGTGCCGCCGACCTCGCCCCGCGGGTGCTGTTCCTGAGCCGTCACGACGCCGGCCGGTCGCAGATGGCGCTCGCCATGATCAGCCGTGCCGCCCTGCACGCGGTGCACCCGATCCACGCGGAGTCCGCCGGCGCTGATCCCATCGACCACATCGAGCCGGTCGTCATGGCAGCGATGACCGAGATCGGCTTCGACCTCACCATCGACCACCCGAAGTCGGTGACCCCGCAGGCGATCGCCGCGGCGGACCTGATCGTGCGCACGGACGAGAGTTGCGTCGTGCCGATCGGTAAGCGGCACGTGGACTGGGACCTTCCGGATCCGGCTCGTCGTCCGCTCGCCGAGGTGCGCCAGATCCGCGACGACATCGGTGCCCGGGTACAGGGTCTGCTGACCGAGCTGCTCGCGACTGCCTAGCCAGGCTTCGTCTGTCAGTTTCTCGGCGCTAGTCCGGCGGCGCGGGTGGCCGCAGCGGATCACGCACCGTGGCCACGTCGAAGAATGGTGCCTGCCGTTTCGGGACCTCAAATGCGTACCCGTCGATGTGGCGGCGGCTCATCAAGATCGCACCGTCGAGCAACTCGTGGCGGGCCATGACGTCGATATCGAGTTGGATCTTGTAACCCGCATCGGCCAGCTGACGGATGCCCGCGGCGTCCGGCCGGGCTCCGAACGGGTAGATCAAGACGTCTGTCGATCCCAGCAGCGGCTCGGCCAGTGCCTTCCAGTGCTCTGTGTCCCAAGCGATCGAACTGAGCGAGTTGGTCGTCAGGTTGATGTGCCCCCACGTGTGGCTTGCGATCACCCAGCCGTGCGTCTTCAGCCAGTGCGCGAGCGCCTTGAGGCGTGCCCGGGCTGCAGGATCGTTCGTGTTGTGCTCGCCGAAGAGACCCTCGTAGCCGGTTACCGCGACTAGGCCTCGCGCCCCGTCTGCGGAGAACTCCGGATGCTTGGCCACCTCAGCGTCGACCATCGGCACGACGTCCTGGTCGGTCAGGGTGCCGTTGGGCAGCTCTGCCTTGACGCTGTCGCCGTCGACCACCAGACGGTCGGCGAGACCGCGTCCGTCGAAGTAGTGGTAGTAGTTCACGTCGTCTTCGGAGAACACGAACGGCTTGCGCCCGAGCGGCACTCGGACTGTGCCCGCGGCCGCGCGATGGATGTCGACGAGCGTCCAGCCATTGGCCCAGAGCTGATCGAGGATGCGCTGGAACTCGTATGCGGTCACGAAGTTGTTCTGGAAGCCGACGCCGAGTGTGTCGTTGGTGAACGCGAGCCGCGGGTTGATCACCAGCGGATGGACGAAGAGCTCCTCGATCGGCCCGTGCCATGCCTGCATGGCGACGGGCGTCGTCGATGGTGTCGGTGTTGTCTTCGGCGGGGGAGTGCTCGAGGTTGCCGTCTTGGTCGGCGCGCTGGACGAACTCACCACGTGAGCCGCGCCCGCGGTACAGCTCGTGAGTGCGATGCAGACGGTCGTTATCGCGGCCCAGGCCCGAGATCGGAACGGCATAACCAGATAGACGCCATGGACGGCGATCCCGTTGCCTCGATCCGAAGATCATGTAGTTCTGGGCCTGTTGATCAAGCCAGGCGCACGTATCTACCGCGTTGGGTGCGCGGTCGTGCCGAGTTGTGTGCGTCCCTACCTTCGCGCCTGATCAACTCGCCCCCACGTACCTGAATCGGTACATCTGTTCGTGGTGATCATCGACGTCATCCGCTCATGCCGCGATCAGGGTGCGAACCTGCCGATGAGCGCGCATTCCCTGGGAAGATGTGCGACGTGGCTCAGCCGTCAACCCGCCTAACGCGCAAGATCCAGAAGGAGTTCGCCGGGGATCACGCGGACGAGGTCGTATCCGTGCTCCTGGGACTGCCAGAGGGCACGCAGTCGTCCGAGCGGATTCAGACAGCGATGATCGTGCGATCTCGGGGCAACTTCCAACGCTTCATGTCCGAGGTGTCGCTTGTGCAGACCGACTGGCGGGACACGCTGATGGGTAGCGGCCTCGAGCACGATGACTGGCGTGAAGTGTTGGACCGCGTGCTAGGTCCGGCCTAACCAGCACGCATCTGCCGCGTGGCGTGCCCGCAGGCATCTGTCGCGATCACTGCAGCTCGGCGCTCGGTTTGCTGGCAGCGGAGTTAGGCGGGAGGCCGCCGATCGTGCGTCGAATGTCGGGCCGCTCGAAGGATCCGCGGGCGCTGCCTCCGGCTCCAGGGGCTTCACAACGTCCGGCCTTGTCCATTGACGCATAGGACCGGTCAGCAGATGATCCGGGCATGGAGGTCGTAGGGCTCTGGCGCTACCCGGTCAAGTCCTTGCAGGGGCAGGCGCTAACGGTCGTTGATGTGGAGTCGGACGGGTTAGCGGGCGACCGCCTCTGGGGCATTCTTGACGATCGGACAGGTCGGATCCTCACCGCTCGTCGTCGCCCTGAGCTACTCACCGCGTCGGCGCAGTACATCGGAGACGTTCCGGTGATCTCGCTTCCCGACGGAACCATGACCAATGGGCCGGGGCACGCGACCGATGCGGTGTTGTCCGACTGGCTCAAGAGCCCCGTCTCATTGGTGCCATCCGCAGGGGTCAATGATGGCCGTGCGGAGTACTTCGAAGATGCAACCGACGACACCAGCGCGGCCATCGAGTGGACGATGCCCGCCGACCGCTACGTCGACGCTGCGCCTGTCCTGATGTTGACGACCGCGTCACTCGAAGCCGGTCGAAGTCTGCACCCCGATGGCAACTGGGACGTGCGGCGATTCCGACCCAACATCGTTGTCGCGCATCCGGGAGCCGGCTGGGTCGAAGACGCTTGGGTCGGGCAGTCCGTCTCCGTCGGGACCGTCCAGCTCTCGCCCATGCAGCCGTGTGTCCGCTGCACGATGGTCACCCGGCCACAACTGGGCATCGAGACCGATGTCGAGATCTTCCGGGCCCTGGCACGCCACCATGGAGGTCTGTTCGGCGTCTGGTGCGATGTGGTGTCGACCGGGACCGTCCGCATCGGCGACCCCATAGGGCTTGAACCCTAGCCACGAGCGTGGGCAGACCCATGCACGCTGCGTAGGTCAGGTCTGTGGAACTGATCCGTGGAAGTGCCTGAGCCGCCACTTCCCGTCTCGGACAACAGCGACGCATGTCAGTCGGAAAGGCTGACGCGCTCCGAGTGTTACTCCCTGCGCGTCCTCGAAACCCACGGTCCCTCGGACGGCGAAGGCCAGGATCGACATCTCGAACAGCAGTGGCACCACCCGATCCCACTCCCAGCGCACCGTGCCGTCCTGGGCAATCATGCGGGCGACGTAGTCCCTGCTCTGCTCCGTATCAAGGCCCTCTCCCGCTGCCCCGAAGACCACGACCTCGTCGTCTAGGAGTCTTGTGACAGCGGCGAGGTCGTGAACCGCGAAGCCGTCCTGCAGCTCAGCCAAAATGCTCCGAGCGACCTGTTCCGCGTCAGTCATCGCCACAGTCTTCCTTGCTGAAAGTCTTGCTGAAAGCGTATTAATATACGAACATGTGTTCGTGACGAGCGCGCACATCCTGCACGCCGACCTCGACTCCTTCTTCGCCTCCGTGGAGCAGCGCGACAAGCCGTGGCTGCGGGGAAAGCCGGTCATCGTGGGCGGCGGTGTGGTGCTCGCCGCAAGCTACGAGGCGAAAGCGTTCGGGATCCGCTCGGCGATGGGTGGACGCACGGCGCACGACCTCTGCCCGCAGGCGATCGTCGTCCCGCCGCGCTTCGACGCGTACTCCCAGGCGAGCAAGGACGTCTTCGCGATCTTCCGCGACACCACCCCACTCGTGGAGGGCATCTCGATCGACGAGGCGTTCCTCGACGTCGGCGGGCTGGCCAAGGTCTCCGGAACACCGGTCGAGATCGCCACCCGGCTCCGGGCGCGTATCCGAGCCGAGGTTGGCCTGGCGATCACGATCGGGGTCGCCTGCACCAAATTCCTGGCGAAGGTGGCCAGCGGCGTCGGCAAGCCAGACGGATTGCTCGTCGTCGAGGCCGGCCGCGAACTGGAGTTCCTGCACCCGTTGCCGGTCGAGCGACTGTGGGGCGTAGGCAAGGTGACATCGGCGAAGCTGCACGACCGCGGCATCTTCACCGTCGGAGACGTCGCCGAGCTGCATCGCGTCACCCTGGTCTCGATGCTGGGGCCGGCATCGGGAAGGCACCTACACGCGCTGGCTCACAACTACGACCCGCG
>Ga0207687_10003311_pt1 | contig 10885 bp, 10 predicted proteins | sample KBSM54metaG_FD_184399 | JGI IMG/M metagenome (GOLD analysis project Ga0207687, IMG submission 184399) | Miscanthus rhizosphere microbial communities from Kellogg Biological Station, Michigan, USA - KBS M5-4 metaG (SPAdes) (version 2) | ecosystem: Host-associated > Plants > Roots > Rhizosphere >... | reverse complement strand
GGATCTGCTCGAGGACGGCCGTATCAGGACGCTCCTCGTCGTCCATCCGGATCCGGAGAAGGTCGCGCTCGCCCACGATCTCCAGCGACGTTTCCCGACGGATCCCGACGCGCCGACCGGGTCCCCACAGGTGATCCGGACCGGGCGGTCCGAGCTCACCGAGACGATCCCCGACGAGATGCTCCAAGCGTTGGTCGAAGATCCTGAGCTGCTCGAGACCATGCGCGGCCTCGGGCTGCGGTGCGCGATGGTGGTGCCGCTGACCGCGCGTGGGCGCACGTTCGGAGCGCTCACCTTGATCGGCGCCGAGAGCCACGAGCGATATGGGCCCTCGGACCTCCAGCTCGCCGAGCAGATCGCCGACCGTGCGGCGCTCGCGATCGACACGGCCCGGGCCTTCGCCGACGAGACCGAGGCACGTGCCGCGGCGGTCGAGCTCGCCCATCGCAACGAGGTGTTGAAGGACGTCACGGCGGCGTTCGGCCGCGCGGCGACGGTCCCCGAGGTGCTCACCGCGATGCTGGAGCTCGGCGTTCGCAGCGCCGGGCCCGTGGCGGCCACCGTCGGCATCTTGGATGAGCACGGGCGCGTGGAGGTCGCCGGCTTGAGCGGCTACGAGGTCGACGACGCGCCGTACTGGCACACCTTCGCGCTCACCGACCCACTGCCGATGTCCGACGCGATCAGGAACCGGCGCCCGGTGGTGCTGTCCACGACCGCCGAGCGTGACCGGCGCTATCCGGCGCTGCAGGGGCGAGGGGAGCAGCGTGATCACGCGCTGGTCTGCCTCCCGCTGCTGCTGGGCGACGTGGCGATCGGGGCGTTCTCGGCCTCCTACGCACCGGACACGGACTTCGGCGAAGACGATCTCTCGTTCCTCCGCGCGATCGGCGAACAATGCGCGCAGGCGATCGACCGGGCGCGTGCGCGCGAACGGGCGACCAAGGTACGGGTGCGGTTCGACGCGCTGGCGACCGCCTCGCGCACGCTCGCCCTCACGCTCGACTACGACGAGACCGCGCGGGCAGCGGTTCGGCTGGCCGTCCAGCACCTCGGGGCGCACGCGACGTTGTTCGTGCACGAACGCGGCGGCCTCGAGCCCGTCGCGCACGCCGACGCGTCGGCGCCCGAGACGGACGAGAGCCTGGGCTGGACCGATGCTCGCGAAGCGGACCTTGCCCGTGCGGCCGCCGACGCGACCGAGGAGGCGAGCCCCGTCTCGGTCCACGACGTGGGGATCGCGTTCCCGCTCACGATCGCCGGCATCACGGCGGGAGCGCTCGCGATCGGCGCGCCTTCGATCGATCCGGATGACGAAGAGGACGTCGGCTTCGCCCGGGAGGTGACGCGACGGGTCTCCCGGGCGATGGAGAACGCGCGGCTGTACCGCGAGCGAGACCGGGCCGCGGTCACGCTGCAGGCGAGCCTCCTGCCCCCGGAGCTCCCCGACGTGCCCGGGATCGAGGTCGCCTCGTTGTTCCTGCCGGCGATCGCGGGGTACGCGGTCGGGGGCGACTTCTACGACGTGTTCGAGCTCGACGACGGCAGGTGGGTTGCGCTCGTCGGCGACGTCTGCGGCAAGGGCCTCGAGGCGGCCGCCCTCACCGGGCTCGCGCGCCACACCCTCCGCGCAGTGGCGAACGTCGACCGGCCGAGCGAGGCGCTCGAGCAGCTGAACCGTGCGCTCCTGCGCGAGCGCATCGACGGCCGGTTCTGCACCGTCGCGCTCGCGATCTTCGATCCATCCGACGACGACGGCGCACGGGCGACGATCTCGGTCGGCGGTCACCCGTTGCCGCATCACGTGCGCCGGACGGGCGAGACGTCCGGGATCGGTCGTCACGGCACGCTGCTCGGCGTGGCGGAGAAGGTGGACCTCCACGACGACGTCGTCCGGCTGGGATCGGGAGAGTGTCTCGTCCTGTTCACCGACGGGATCGTCGGGAAGCGCGAGTCGACCGAGGGCTCCATCGCGTTGCGGAGCGCTTTGCGGAACGGAGCCCCCTCGTCGGCATCGGAGCTCCGCGACCGGATCGAGCGCTTCATCCGCGAGGAGGTCGGCGGTGATCAGCTCGACGACGTCGCGGTGTTGGTGCTGATGGCCCGCTGAGGTCGTCCTAGGACGCGCACTTCAACAGGCGGACCGTGGTGCCCGCGCTCGCGTCCGTGCCACGGTGCAACGAGAAGTCGTCCACCATCGCGGCCATCAGGTACATCCCGCGGTGGGAGCCCGCGTCACCCTCGACGACGGGCAAGGTCATCCGGTAGACGCCGTCGTCCTCGACGACGATCTCGACACACCTGCCCTCCACCTGCACGGTGACCCGGACCTCGGCGGTTCCGCTGTGTCGGATCGCATTCGCGCACGCCTCGGTGACCGCGAGCACCAGGTCGTGGACCGACGGCTGCTCGAGGTAGGGCTCCGATGCGGCGGCGACGAACCGCCGCACGTCGGAAAGGAGCGACCTGCTCTCCGCCTCGTACGACTGGGTGGCGTAGCCGGTGTCAGGCATCGCGTGCGTCCTCGATCACGATCCCGAGGTCCGGCAGGCCGGCGACCTGGAACACGCGCGCGATGTGCGGTGACGGTCCGCGCAGATGAAGCACGCCGCGATCACGGATCGCGCGCTCCAGCCGGACGAACAGGCGGATCCCGCTGCTGTCGATGAACGTCAGATCCGAGACGTCGAGGGTGACGTCGCCGGGCGCGTCGAACAGGGGGGACAGCGCGACGTCGGCCTTCTCGTAGACGAGCAGGTCGAACTCCCCGCTCAGGCGGGCGCCGTCGAGATCGTCGGAAAGTTCGACCCGGAAGGCGTCGTCGACCACGCGTGAACCTTACGGGCGACCGCCGGGTCGGCACAAGCGTCAGGGGGGAGCCTGCGGGTACTGCCACGCTATGGACGCATGGCTCGGCACGAGCGGCTGGACATACGGGCACTGGCGCGACCGCGTCTACCCCCGCGGGCTTCCGCAGCGCGACTGGTTGCCTTGGTACGCCACGCGGTTCCCGACCGTTGAGCTCAACGCGTCGTTCTACCGGCTGCCCACCCCGGCCATGGTGGACAGGTGGCGTACGGTCACCCCTGCGGGGTTCCTGTTCGCGGTCAAGCTCAGTCGTTTCGTGACCCACATCAGACGTCTCCGCGACGCCGAGGCTGAGATCGCGCGCTTCCTCGAGATCGTGCGCGGGCTCGGCGATCGGTTCGGACCGCTGCTGGTGCAGCTGCCTCCGACCTTCGCTCGCGACGACGCCGCGCTGGATGGGTTCCTCCGCACGCTTCCCGTCGGCGTGCCGGTTGCGATGGAGTTCCGGCACCCGTCCTGGCAGGCTCCCGCGGTCGCCGAGCGGTTGCGCGAGGCGAAGGCTGCGTGGGTGCTCGCCGACCGCCCGCATGCGCGGGTCCCGTTGACCGTGACGGCCGACTGGTCCTACGTGCGGTTCCACCGGGGGACCGACGGGTCGCCCTGGTACCCCCGCGCCAAGCTGGCCCGGTGGGCCGACAGGCTGGCCGGGCTGGACGTCGACACGCTCTTCGTCTACTTCAACAACGATCCCGAGGGAGCAGCGTTCGCGAACGCCCAGGCGTTCGCATCGATGCTGGACGATCGGGGCGTGCGCGTGAGCCCGGTCGCGGGTGATCAGGACGTTTCCGCCCCGCCCCGCCTGGGCACCACTTCATGATGGCGAACGATGCAACGCGGTGTCCCGTGTGCGGGATCGGCACGCTGGCCGACATCGCTTACGACGCTGGGGACCGCGTCGACTCCGATCCGGAGCAGCAACCGGGGAGCCAGCAACTCGATACCTACACGTGTGGGCACCGGGTGCGGGGCGCGCCGCTCGAGGTCGCCGACGACCAGCTCGACGTCGAGCGCCGAACCTCTGAGGAGACGGCGGCACCGCCGCCGGATCCGGACTGATGGCCGGCGAGCGCCAGACCGCGCTCGCCGAGCTTCGACGTGCGGCGGCGGGCTGCACGGACTGCGAGCTGTTCCGGGAGGGGACGCAGACCGTGTTCGGAGAAGGTCCCGCCGCCGCGCGGTTCATGTTCGTCGGGGAACAGCCCGGCGACCGCGAGGATCGGGAAGGCCACCCGTTCGTGGGGCCGGCGGGTCGCATCCTCGATCGCGCACTCGACCGCGCATCGATCGATCGCGGCGAGATCTACGTCACGAACGCGGTGAAGCACTTCCACAACGAGCCGCGTGGCAAGAAGCGCATCCACCGCAAGCCGAATCTCTCGCACGTACGCGCGTGTGCGCCCTGGCTCCGCGCGGAGCTCGCGGCGGTTCAGCCCGAGATCGTGGTGGCGCTGGGCGCGACCGCCGTGCAGGCGTTGCTGCCGCGCGACGTGCGGGTGACGGCCGATCGTGGCCGGATCGTGCCGAGCGAGCTCGGGCCGCCCGTGTTGGTGACGGTGCACCCGTCGTCCATCCTGCGTGCGGCGGATGAGGATCGCGCCACGGCCATGCGGGCGTTCGTCCGTGACCTCGGGATCCTCACGCAGCCCGTAGAGGTGACCTCGGCCCACGGCCGCGGCTGAGCTCGAACCACACCCGCGTCGGATGGTCCGCATGCCCCCATCGGGAGACCGTGTCCTCGACGATCCGCAGCCCCATCGACCGATCGTCACCGCGCGGCTGATCTACCCCCATCCCGCGGCCGTCGTCCACGACTTCCCCGACGACCCCTGCGACGGACGAGGTCACGTGGACCCACACCACGTCGGACGCGCCGAGTCCGCTGTGCGTGACGCTGTTCGTCACGAGCTCGGACACGACGAGGTCGACCGAGTCTGCGAGCTCGGACGGCACCACGCCTGAGGCGTGCAGCCATCGTCGCGCGGACCGCGGCGCTTCGATCGACAGGGGAAAGGTCTTCTGGGCTTCGCGAAGGTCGGTCATACCTGGGTCCTTCCTTTCCACTGGTATCCCCTGTTCCGCGCGCAGGGAAACCGGATGCTCGAACCCGCAGCCCATATCGCGCGTAGAACCATCCGAGGGGGGTACGGCCACGAACAGGGTGACGATGATGAAGCGAGTGTTCCTCGACCGGCCGAAGGCGCGTCACGCCCCGCCTCCCGAGCCGCTGCCGATCGATCCACGCGACCCAGATGTCGTGCGTGCCAAGGCGCAGATCTACCGGGAGCCCGCTCGCGCGAAGCACCCCCGCCGGCAGAGCTGAGCGGTCAGACCTCGTCGAGGAGGAACCCCTCGATCGGTGCCGACTCCCACGCATCGAAGTCGTCGTTCTCCGTCGCGGTGGCGAGCGTGGGCCTGGCCGCGTCGAGCGCCTCTGCGCTTTCCCACACCGCGAACCCGATCAACGCCTCGCTCCGTCGGTCCTTGAGCGTGTGCACCTCGAGGAGTCCGTCCTGCAGGCGTGCCGCGGCGCCGAACCGACGCATCGAATCGATCACGTCCTGTTCGTGCTCCGGCTTCGGGCGGTGGATCGAGACGTGATACAGCATGCGGCCTCCTCGCGTCGGATGTCGGCTCACCCTACGGGGCGCCGAGCAACGCGCGTTCGTCGGCCAGGGCGATCACGAGTTGGCCGCGCGCGTTCGGGTGCAGCGGCGCGGGGTCGGTCGGACCCTGCACGTACGACTGGTCGGTGCACAGCTCATGGCCGGCGAAGTCGGGCTGAACCGTTTGATAGCCGAAGGTCTGCGCACCGTTCGCGAGGACGTCGTTCAGCGCCTGCAGATCCTGGAGCAGGCTGTCGACCTTGTCTGTCGTGAGTCCCATTGCGACGAGGCAATCCTGCGACGCGTCGAACGGCACGTAGTACTGGTTGATCACGACGGTTGGGTTCCCGGGCAGCGCGCCGAGCTGTGACAGGAGCCCGAGGTAGTCGCGGGTGAACGTCGCGAGGCGCCGCTGGAAGTAGGCCGTCACCGCACGGTTGTCGCAGCTGTCGGCTGCGGCGCAGAGGCGGATCAGGGTGTTCCATTGAAGATCGTTCGCGCCGACCGACACGATCACCGCCTGCGCGTTCGGCGCGCGCTTCGCGACGCCGAGTTGCGGCGGCAGCGTGCGGCCGCCCTCGGACTGCGCTCCGATGATGCCCTCGGGGATGGTCGCGCCGCTGCACGCGAGGTTGTCGACGGTCCACACGTTCACCCGAGAGAGGACGGTGGCGAAGGCGATCGAGCTCCGTTCGCACGCGGTGTCGTTCGCGGTGGGGTGTCCGAGCGGCGGTCCTCCGAGGCCGGCGGCGGTCGAGTCGCCGAGGACGATCGCCTGCACGCCCGCGAGGGGTGGGCCCGGTTGAACCGCGACGGGTGCGATCTGTGTCTGGCCGACGAGCGAATCCAGGCTCCGCACATCGCGGAGGATCCCGGGCGCGGTGAATGCGGTCACACCGATCAGCGCGAGGTTCACCGCCTCGACGAACAGGACGCCGCCGGCGACCACTATCACGGTCTTCTTGCCGTGATAGCGGCGCCAGCCGGCCACCGCGCCGAGCAGGACGACCGCGGCGAGCGCGACGAACAGGATCTCGGTCGCGAAGTACCAACGCCAGCCGCTCGCGAGGGCCGAGCCCAGTGTTTCCGCGACCGGCGCATGTGGTCCCGGCGAGAAGAGCCCGGCCACCTGTGCGTTCAGACTGATGTCGGTAAGGGTCAGCTGCGGGCGCACCGGCCCGACGAAGTCCACCTGGGTCGGGATGGTCTGGCCGAACAACACCGCCTGGCCGGGACCCTTCAGGTGCCAGGTGGGTGGCGCGGTCCCGACGGAGACGGTCTGGCCGAACGCCTCCACCGTGCGCTCTGGCGTCACTCGGAGCGCGAAGGCGATCGAGGCGGCCGTCACGACGAGCAGGACGCCGGCACCGGCTAGGACGCGTACGACCCTGCGCCCCCGGGCTCGGTTCTCCAAGGGGCGCTCGGTCTCGACGGCGGTGGTCGTAGAGGTAGACGTGGACATGGGTATCGGCACCGCGAACAGGGCTTGTAGCCACCTTACCGGCGTCTCGAGAACACCCCGGACCGGTGTGTGTCGGATGTTCGGGGGGTTCGTTCGTCTCAGTGGTGGTTCGCGTGGTGCGGGCCGAGCAAGGAACGGAAGGAGGGCACCGATGTTCCATTCCTCGATCACGATCGACGCGCCGCCCGAGGCGGTCTTCGACGAGCTCTCCCACGTCGAGCGGCACCCGGCGTGGGCCAACCCCGAGGCCGACATGACGATGGAGCAGGTCGCGGGCGACGGTCCAGGCCCGGACGCGAAGTACCGCTCAACGGGGATCTTCACCAAGTCCCGGGTCTCGGCCGACCTGACGGTGACCGCCTATCAGCCGTCGACGGCGTTCACGATCCGGCTGATCCAACACCAGGAGGGCAAGAAGGACGCCTGGTACCAGCACGATTACACCCTCACGCCGCAGGGCTCCGGCACGCTCGTGGAGAAGGAAACCGACGGCAGCATCAATCCGGTGGTCCGCGTGCTCGCCGGGCCGGCGATCAAGAAGGACGCGATGACGTCGCTGACCAACCTGAAGCATCTGGTCGAGTCCCGCTGAGTACGCTGCGGGTCGTGATCGACCCGCGGATCGACGAAGGCGCGTTGCGAACCGAGAGGCTCGCTCGTCTGCAGGCGGCGATGGATACGCACGACCTCGTGGCGTGCCTGTTGTTCAGCGAGCCGAACGTTCGCTACACGACCGGCGCGATCACGATGCCGATCTGGTCGATGAGCACCTTCACGCGGTGCGCGGTCGTGCCCGCGGCGGGACCGCCGATCCTGTTCGAGCATCCGAACTCCATGCACCGCGTCCATGGGGTCGACGTGCGGCCGATGCACGCCTGGGAGTTCTCCGACGACGCGGCGACGCACGCGGATCGGTTCGCGTCGGAGGCCCTCGCTGCCCTCCGCGAACTCGGCGTCGCCCGTGGACCGGTGGCGGTCGACCGGCTGGGGACGCCGGGGTTCCTCGCGCTCCAGCGCGCCGGGCTGGAGGTGGTGGACTCGTCGCCCGCGACGCAAGAGGCGCGCGAGGTGAAAACGCCGCAGGAGATCGCGCTCTTCCGGCTGAACGGGCCGCTGGTGGTCGAGGCGCTGGGCGAGTTCGAGGCCGCGCTCGCGCCCGGTGTGACCGAGCGCGAGCTGTTCGCGGTCTTCGCGGGAGGGGTGCTCAAGCGCGGCGCCGAGTACTTCGCGACGAACACCGTCTGCTCAGGGCCGAACACGAACCCATGGCGGGCCGAGGCCACCGACCGAGCCGTGGCCGAGGGCGACCTCGTGTACATCGACACCGACACCGTGGGGATCGGCGGGTGCTTCTTCTGTGTGTCGCGCACGTGGGTGTGCGGTGACGTAGCACCGACACCTGCGCAGCGCGCGACGTACGACGCGGCGCTCGAGTGGGTGCAGGGCATGACCGCGTTGATCCGTCCCGGCGTGACGTGTGCCGAGCTCGCGGCGCAGGCGCCGATCGTGCCCGATCGGTTCCGAGCCCAGCGCTACGAGATCATGGTCCACAGCGTCGGACTCGAGGAGGAGAGCCCGAGCGTCTGCCACCCGCAGGACGTGCAGAGCAACCCCGATCGCGTGATCCAGCCCGGGATGGTGCTGGTGGTGGAGACCTACATGGGGGAGGTCGGCGGCGACCACGGCGTGAAGCTCGGGGACGTGGTGCTCGTGACCGACGGTGGCGCCGAAGTGTTGGCGCCGTACCCCTACGCGCGGAGCTTCGCGCCCGCGGGGTCGTAGGGGATCTCGGGCAGCACGCGCGCGGTGCGCTCGATGCCGACGACATAGACGCTGAGATCTTCGCCTGCGTCGAGCACGTCGGCATCGACGTACGCGAGCGCGAGGCTCATCCCCACATGGTGGCCGTAGGCACCGGACGTGACGAGGCCGACCAGCCGGTCGCCGGCCCACACACCGTCGTCCTGTGCGGCGTCGGCTTTGTCGGCGTCCACCGCGAGGAGCACGAGCCGCCTGAGCGCGTCGGCATCGCGCTCGCGCAGGCCCGCCTCACGCCCGACGAAGTCGCCCTTGTCGAACGCGACGAAGCGTTCGAGTCCTGCTTCACGCGGCGTGTTCTCCTGCCGGAACTCGGCCGACCAGATCCCGTAGCCCTTCTCCAGCCGGAGCGAGTCGACGGCTCGGTCGCCGATCGGACGCAATCCCGCGCTCGCGCCGGCGTCCTGGAGCTCGGACCACAGGGTGCGGTGCGCATCGCGGTGCACAACGATCTCGTACCCCAGCTCACCGGTGAGCGAGATCCGACCGACGACGGCGCGCGAGCTCCCGACCTCCATCTCCCGCACACCCAGGAAGGAGAACGCTTCGGTCGCGAGGTCCTCGCGCGTCAGCTTCGCGACGATCTCCCGCGCGGCCGGCCCCGATACCGAGAACCCCATGTGGTCCTCGGTGATGTTCTGGATCGTCACCCCGCCGTCCGGCGCGTGCTGATGGAACCAGCGCATGTGCCATGGCTGCAGGTAATACGAGCCCGTCAGCCAGAAGCGGTCCTCGTCGATCCGCGCGACGGTGAGGTCGCCCATCAGGCGCCCGGCCGGATTGAGCATCGGCGTGAGCCGGATCCGGCCGACCGACGGGATGCGGCCGGCCACCAAGTGATCGAGCCAGGCCTCTGCGCCGGGACCCCGCACCTCGTAGCGCGCGTACTGCGCGATCTCGTACGCGCCCGCCGCCTCGCGCACCGCCGCGACCTCTTCGGCGACGATCGGCTCGGCGTTCGACCGGTCGAGCGTCTCGTTCTCCTCGAAGTCCGCGGTCGGCGCGAAGTACAACGGAACCTCGAGCCCGAAGTTCACGGTGAACCACGCGTTCGCGGCACGGAAGTCGTCGTAGCACGGCGTCGTCTTGAGCGGCCGGCCGGCGGGAAGTTCTTCGTTCGGGAACGCCATCACGAACCGCCGCGCGTAGAACTGCGCCGTGGTCGCGCGCAGGTAGGCGTCCTCGCTCGCGAAGTCGCCGAACCGTGCGACGTCCATGCCGAAGGCGTCGACGCCGGGATCGCCGTCGACGATCCAGTTGGCCAGCGCGAGCCCGACGCCGGCACCCTGCGAGAAGCCGGCCATGATCCCGCACGCCGCCCAGTACCCCGGGATGCCGTCGACCGGCCCGACGAGCGGGTTGCCGTCCGGCGTGAACGTGAACGCGCCGTTCACCCATCGCTTGATGCCGGTCTCCTGCAGCACCGGGAACCGGCGGAACCCGATCGAGAGTTCCGGCATGATCCGGTCGAGCTCCTCGGGGAAGAGCGTCCGCCCGAAGTCCCACGGCGCGCCCTCGACCTCCCAGTGGCGTGGGTTCTGCTCATAGACGCCGAGTAGCACGCCGTTGCCTTCGCGCTGGAGGTAGGTGAACCCCTCGAGATCGGTGACCGCCGCCATCAGCCCGTCGATCGCGGCCACCTGCGGAACGTCGTCGGTCACCAGATAGTGGTGGGGCATCGGGACCAGCGGGTGGTCGACGCCGACCATGCGGCCGATGCGCCTGGCCCAGAGGCCACCGGCGTTGATCACGTGCTCGCACTCGACGGTTCCCTGCTCGGTGTCGAGGCGCCACGCGCCGGACGGAAGCCGTTCGAGCCCGAGCATCCGGTTGTGCTCGACGAGGTCGGCGCCGCGCTCGCGTGAGGCAACCGCATACGCCCGCGTCGCGCCGTTCGGGTCGAGGTTGCCTTCGTCGGGGTCGAACAGCGCGCCGTAGATGCCCTCAGGGTCGATGATCGGCACCATCTCGGCGGCCTGTTCGGCCGAGACGATGTAGGCGTCCTCGTGTCCCTGCGCGCGGAGCCACGCCAGCTCCTGCTGCAGCCATTCCCACCGCTCGGGGCTGCCCGCGAGCTCGAGGCCGCCGGACATCTTGAGGCCGACGTCGACGCCGCTCTCCTGCTGGATCTTGG
>Ga0207687_10003309_pt1 | contig 10888 bp, 7 predicted proteins | sample KBSM54metaG_FD_184399 | JGI IMG/M metagenome (GOLD analysis project Ga0207687, IMG submission 184399) | Miscanthus rhizosphere microbial communities from Kellogg Biological Station, Michigan, USA - KBS M5-4 metaG (SPAdes) (version 2) | ecosystem: Host-associated > Plants > Roots > Rhizosphere >... | reverse complement strand
ACACCGTCGACGCGACCGTCGTCGTCGAACCGCAACAGCACCTGCCCGGTGGTGATGCCGATACGCACGTGCAACGCCAGCCGCGGCCGTTGCTCACGCAGGTTTTCCAGCTGCTGCTGGACCGCGGCGCTGCACGGACGGCCCGCTCGGAGTCGTCCTCGTGAGCGACCGGCGCGCCGAACAGGGCCATCACCCCGTCGCCGATGAACTTCGCGATGACGCCGCCAAACTGCTCCACTTGCTCGGTCGCGATCCGGTGGAAGGGCGCCAGAAACGCGCCCACATCCTCGACATCCAGTGACTCCGAGCGGCTAGTGAATCCGACCACGTCGGCGAACAGGACGGTCACCACCCGCCGTTCCTCCCGGGCGGGCCGGCGCTCGCCCAGCGGCGAGCCGCATTCCCCGCAGAACTTCATCCCCTCGGTGTTCGCGGTGCCGCATTCGGAGCACAGGGCCATGGGACATCGTGTCACCGGCGGGCCGTCACTGCAACGGCGTCGCGATGACTCTCCAGATCTTCGTGCAATCTGCAGTTCAGGAAGACGACGCGTCCCTCGCGCTCGAACACCCTCGGCGCCCTTCTCGCCCACACGCCACGAGCTCGTCGCCGCGTGTTGAATTAGTGGGACTGGCGCTCAAGGCCCCGACAAGCGGCATGTCTGAGCCAAACAAGCGCGGTCTTAAACCGGCGTCGTCTCGGGACGCTGGCTACCGGGTTCTCGGCGACGTCCGCTTTGGCCGGTCCTCAGTCACGCTCGAGACACCGTTGTACACCATCGTTGCTCGTCAGCCAGGCACACTGACTACATCGAACGTCGACGTGGAGGTTCCGTTGGGTTCGGGGAGCGCATCGAGGCGCCGAACGACGTGGTGTTCGCGTCTGCGGAACGCGGCGTCGCATCCCGCGGCTGTGTCAGCCTCGTCCGGGTCGTGCGGAGGGTAGAGTGCCTCGTGGTCCCGGTTTCGCGTGATTTGAGCGATGAGCTGCGCGAGTTGCGCGAGGAGCATGACGCTGTCGTCGACATTCTGCGCGCACTCGCTCGCGGGCAGGGAGACGTTCAGCCAGTTCTTGACCTGATCGCTCGGATGGCTGGCCAGCTCTCCGGTGCTGAGAACTGCTTTTTGTGGCTGGTCGACGGTGACATGCTGCACGTCCGTGGTGCCTTCGGGGGCAAGCCGGAGGCATTGGAGTACGAGCGTGCCCACCCTCACCGAGGCGACGAGAACCACACACTGACGGGTCGCGTGGTTCAGCGGCGTGCGGTGGTCGGCATCCCCGACGTCGGGGCTGACGCAAGCTACGAGTGGGGGAGTCAACGGATTCAGGGATACCGGGCGCTTCTCGGCGTCCCAATCCTTGCCGACGACGAGCTTCTCGGGGTGCTTGGGATCTCATGGGCGGAGCCGCAGGTCTTTACCGACGACCAGGTGCGACTGGTTTCCACATTCGCGGCCGAGGCCGCGCTTGCGATCACCGATGCGCGTTTGTTCCAAGCTGTCGAGCGCCAGCGGCAGGAACTGGCACGGTTTCTGTCACCCGCGATCGCCGAGCTCGTCTCGAGTGAAGATGGCCGTCGTCTGCTCGCCGGCCATCGCGCCTACGTGACCGTCTTGTTCGCCGATCTGCGCGGGTTCACATCCTTTGCAGAGACGGCGGAGCCAGAAGAACTGTTCGAAGTCTTGCGCGACTACCATGGCGCGGTTGGCGAACTAATTGGAATCTGGGGTGGGACGTTAGAGCACTTCGCGGGCGATGGACTGATGATCTTCTTCAACGACCCAGTGGCCATGCCAAACCATGAAATCCAAGCAGCGCGAATGGCGGTTGCGATACGCGACCGGATGGAAACCCTCAGTTCAGGCTGGCGAAAGCGCGGCATCGAACTAGCCATCGGCATCGGGATAGCCAGCGGCCACGCCACGCTGGGACGCATCGGTTTCGAAGGCCGCTTCGACTATGCCGCGATCGGCACGGTCACGATCCTCGCGTCTAGACTCAGCGCCGCTGCGAAAGCGGGTGAGATCCTCATCAACCAGCGACTCCACGCCGCCGCCGAACAATCCGTCCGCGCAGTTCCCACCGAACCGCTAACCCTGAAGGGGTTCGGCCGGCCCGTCAACGCGTGGAACGTCGTCGACGTCGCCGATTAAAAGCCTGCTCCTCAGTCGTCGTGCACGCGCCTACGGTCGAAACGTTTTGTCGTCAATCTTAGGCATCCACCGCGTCGCATCGAGACGCTACAGAGTCGCTGGCCTTATTCTTGGCACGCTTCCTCCTGGTGATCAGACCCAGCCTTACCTGGGAAGGGCCGTAGCAGTGCAGTTCGGAATCTCAGGCGGCGGGGGGACGAGAGGTATGACGGAGAGAAAGCCGTAGTGGCTCGGTGCGGGCCCCGCCGGGCCGCCTAAGTGCACCGCTCCCAGGCATGTTCGCCCGCACCTATCGTTCTGCGTTCGTCGCGGCTCCCTCGGACTCGAGGACGAGCATCGACAGGCCTGTGCCGTCAGCGGCGGAGTCAGGAGCCGCTGCTGGCCGGCTCTAACGGCGGCGGCTTTGAAGCGTCGCTGGAGCTGAGGCGGTCGAAGCGGATGAAAGGTCGGCTGGTCGACCGAGCGCGCCCCGCGGGGCTGACCCAGGCTTCGTTTCCTGGCACCGCAGGCACTGCGCGATCACCATCCTTCCGGTCGTCATCCACATCCTCCAGAGGTCAGTATGGCGCAGTCTGATCCTCCCGGCACGCTACAGGCGCACCGGCCTGCACCCGTCTCAAGACGAGGTGGATTATGGATGCTTAGGGCCTTCGACAGCTGTCGGCGGATCAGTCGCTGTGCGCCCCGTCCTCCTGCGACGCGGTGCGTCCTACAGGGAATGACAGGGCGCCGACCGCACTCAACCTATTCATGAAGATCGGTTCAACCGCCTTGTTCGGCGACGGATGCTCGTGCCGCTATCGCCGATGTGATGATTCGGGCGATCCCCAGGGCGCCCATCGCCTCGAGTTGCGCGATCGCTGGTTTGGGTTCTCTCGTTGCTACGGTTCGCGCGCAGTGGATCCAGGGAGTCTGCACTCGCGGGGTGTCGAGGTGGCGGGCGATTTCTTCCCTGCGACCTACTCGATACGCTGCCCAGGCGAGCAGTGGCCATCCGAAGCTTGTCGGGTAGACTCGGCGGAGTCGTTTGAGGACGTCGATCCACTGGTTGATCAAGTGCGATGATCGTTCTGTGTTTGAGCACTCTGCGAACACGAATGCCGCAAGCGCAAGGACGATCGGTACTTCGTAGGTTCCGGCGCTGATGACATCCACGGCTCGCTGTGCATCGATGAGCGCCTCGTCGATGGCGCCATCCGTTAGGTTGAGAGCAGCGCGGATCGCGATGTTTGTCTCGTCTCCGAGCACGTCTCCACTTGCAAAGGCGGTGCGGTCACCGGTTCGCGGTGCCTGTTCTGCTCCAGTCCTTGCTGACGCCCAGTCTCCAGTAACGAACGCAAGTGACGTCTTTTGTTGTTCTAGTCCCTTCGAGTAGGTGTAGAGCTGCAGATCCTCGGCTTGGTCTCGCGCCTCGGCGTGGAGGTCGCATGCCGCGGCAACCTCTCCGAGTGCAAGCAGGTCGCTAACTATCACGAACTTGCTGAGCACGGCGGTGCTCGTGTTGAGCTGCCGTGCCAGCTTCAGCGTCTCGTCGATGCCTGGGATACCGGCGACGTCATCGCGGTCCAGTCGCTCCTGCGCAAGCATGAAGGCGGCGCGTGTCTGGAGTTCGATCGATCCTAAGCGTTCTGCCATCTCGGCGCCGGCCACGATGTGCTCCATGCATTCCGGATCGCCGAGTTCGGAGCCGATGCGTCCAACTGTGAGGGTGGCGTACGCCTTCTCGGGCGAGTCGGGTTGGTCGGCGAGAAGCTCGCACGCGCGGAGACCGTGTGGATACGCCTCCTCGGCGCGATTCGTGTTGACAAACCAGGCGGCCCAATAGGAGTGGGCCTCGGCAGCTCCGCGTACGTCGCCAAGTTGTTCCAGTTTTCGGGTCGCCCGTTCCAGCGGCTCGGGGAATGTGTCGCCGGTTTGGAACAGCGCCTTGCCGAGTCCCAGCTCCGCGCGCGCCGCGTCGGGCGCGTTGCCGTCGGGCGAGGTTTCGACTGCGGCTTGATAATGCTTCGCGGCTGCGGTGTAGGCGCTGAGCGACATCGCTCTATCTCCCGCGGTGCGGAGGGCGGCGCACGCGCGTGCCGCGAGCGCGCCGTCGATCTCTCCTTGCCGAGCCCGCAGCCGCGCAGCCGACAGGAGGTGGTGGCCGAGGAGCTCTACGCGATCGTCGCGGTCGCCGCTCAGCTGTTCGATCCAAGCGGCCGCCGCCTCGTGGTACCGAGCGCGGTCTGCACGCGGAATCTGTCGATATGCGACGTCCTGGATCAGGGCGTGCGTGAACGCGAACTCGGTCTCCCCGGGAATCGCAGGCCGGCGAGCCCGGCGCATCAGCTGGCGCTGAACCAACTGGTGCAGTACTGAGTCGAGGTTTTCTGCCGGTTCTCCACTCATTGCTTGAAGGGCGCCGAGCCAGCTGATCCTGCCGAACACAGAGGCGATCTGTGCGATTCGCTTGTCCGGCGGGCTCAAAGCATCGAGGCGGGCGGCGATCAGCCCGTGGATGGTGCTCGGCAGCTCACCTGCTCCGTCTCCGAGGCCTTGGGAATCGGCGTCGCGCAACATCCGCACGTACTCGCGGACGAAGAGGGGATTCCCCTCTGACTGTGCAATGACTGCGGTGCGCCGGTCGTCCGGGAGTGGTACGGACGCGAGGAAGCCACCGATGAGCTCGTCTGTCTCGGTAGAGTTGAGCGGCGGGATGTTCAGCGCTGTGACGTTCAGCTTTCCGCCTGCCCATTCTGGTCGGCGTTGTAGAAGATCCGGCCGTGCAGTCGTCACCACTAGGAGCGGTAGGCTCGTCACGCGGTCGATCACGACGTCGATGAAGTCGAGCAGCGCGTCATCGGCCCAATGCAAGTCCTCGAAGACCAGCACTGTCGGTTGTTGGTCCGCCATGGCCTCGATGAAACGCCTCCATGCCGGCACACCCTCATGTGCGATGCCTCGCGAATGAGACGACTCGATGCCGACGAGAGGCGCGAGCCCCGCGGCTACCGACGCTGCCTCATCGGGGTCGGCGATGAGAGCGCGCACGGTTCCCTGCAACTTGGCCATCGCTGCCTCGCCGGAGTCCGCCTCATTGATTCCGGTCTCGCCCTTCACGATCTCGCCAAGCGCCCAAAAAGCCACACCTTCCCCGTAGGCGAGCGACCTGCCCTGCAGCCACCTCACGTCTTGTCCGTCGGCAGCAACGCGTTGGCGCATCTCCGCGACCAACCGGCTCTTCCCAATGCCGGGCACGCCGATTAGGGACACCAGCTGCGCTGAGTCTTCCACCCGTATGCGATCGAGCGCATGCATGAGGGATCCGAACTCGAACGACCTCCCAACAAGCGGGATCAGCTGCTCGCCCCGTTCCCTAGCGTCGCGGTCGGCAGCCGTCGCGGGCCACGCCGGAATGGGATTCGGCTTTCCCTTCGCGGTAATTTCCTGCCGCGCTTCATATCGCACGACATTCGCCGTCGCAGCGAAGGTCGCCGCGTCAACCAGCACCCCACCCGGAGACGCTGCTGCCTGCAAACGCGACGCGGTGTTAACGACGTCGCCCGACACCATCGCCTCGCCCCGCTCCCCAGCGGGGTCGAGCCGCACAAGGACCTCCCCGGTGGTAACCGCGACGCGAACCTGCACGCCGGCCAGGTCCGCGTCGTCCGCGATGCGCCCCACAATCGCCAGGGCAGCTCGCACCGCGCGCTCGGGGTCGTCCTCGCGCGCTGCAGGCGCGCCGAACACCGCCATCACCGCGTCGCCGATGAACTTCTCGACCGTTCCGCCGAACCGTTCCATCTCGCCGCGAACCGTGGCGTAGTACCGCTCCAGCGCGATGTCGACGTCTTCGGGGTCGCGCGACGCCGACGCCGCAGTGAAGTCCACCATGTCGCAGAACAAGACACTCACCACCTTCCGCTCTCGCCGCGGCGCCATCGGGGCGGTGACTGCAGCGGATGGCGCATATGGCGTGTGCGGCGTCTCGTCGGACGGCATGGAGGCATGTTCGGACAGCCCCGCTACGTCGCCGAGCGTCGGATCCTGTTGGAGGATTCGGCGTTCCAACTCGACAAGCATCGGCGAGGGATCGATCCCCAACTGCTCTACCAACGCTCGTCGTCCATCGCGGTAGACCTCAAGTGCGTCTGCCTGCCGACCCGAGCGATACAGCGCAAGCATCAGCTGGCCTCGCAAACGCTCACGCAGCGGATGGTCCCCGACCAAGCCCTCTAGCTCGCCAACCAGGTCGCGCGCGCGGCCCAAACCAAGCTGCGCGTCCACGAGTTCCTCACGAGCGACCAGCCGCTGCTCCTCCAGTAGCTGCGCTGGCCCGCTCGCCCAACTCTCGTACACGAACTCGGCTAACGCCGCGCCACGCCACAACGCCAACGCCTGTTCCAATGTCTTGGCTGCAACACTCAAGTCCCCCATGGCGATCTGCTCCCGAGCACGCGTGGACCGCTCGCCGAAAACCGCCACATCGAGGCTGCCCTCGCCTACATCGAGCGCATAGCCCGGACGCCGCGTCACGATCGCCGTCGCACCGAGCACTTTCCGTAGCTGCGACACGTACACCTGCACCGTCGCCGCCGCCGAGCGCGGCGCAGCCCCATCCCACAACTGATCCATGAGCACGTCCAGCGCCACGACGCGAGGTGCCGCCAACGCCAGCATCGCCAACAACGCGCGCTGCTTCGGAGCTGCAACCTGCGCGATCTCGCCATCCCGCATCACCTCAAGCGGGCCGAGCAACCCGACATCGATGCTCGTAGCCATCCGCGCAAGGAACCCTCCCCGCTCCACCCTCTCCTGTCAAGAACCCAACCCGGGATGACGCCATATCTGCGGCTCCACGACCGTCCGGACGACTTGGCGTATCCAACGCCGAAACCGCTTTAGCGGCGCTTCAGCGGGCCGCAGCCTCGCCTTCAGGGCACCCTCGCATGCTGCTCATCACAGGGATCGCATCCCGCGAGCCCACATGCAGGGAGCAGAACATGAAACGCACAATCACCAGCCCCACGATTCGTCAGGTTCGCCCGTCGGTCATCGGACAGAAGCTCCGGCGTGTTGCGCGGTACACCGCGCTGGCGATTCTCTTGGTACTCGCGGGCAGCGGCGTCCGAGCAGCCGCGCCGGCAACGGCACACGCGAGACACACCATCACCCCAGTAGCACCTGTTCCGGCGCTCTGCGCAATGGGCGGGCACTTCGAGTTCATCAGCGAAGGCCCCACCGCGCGTGCGCCGTCGTCGCCGTGTGCTCCTGGCGCACTGAGGGCTGTCTGATGGCCGACGCGATATCCGCTCAGGGCGGTCGCCAATCGGACCTCACGGCGACCCGCGCGCTACGTCGCCTCCTCATCGCCTCGGCAATCGCCCTATTGGTGGCGGGCAGTCTGACCGCACAGACGTATGAGAGCCACCTCGCATCCAGCGTTTCGACACGGAACCAGTCCACGGTGCCACGTCACACCTGCACGCCGACCCTTTGTATCGTCGACAAGGCTCCGAACCACGTTCCCGGTGGATGGCCTTACCCGTATCTTCCAGCCCTTCTGCTCGCCACCAGCTTCCTGTGTGGGTTTGCGGCGACGCGCCTGCGAGAAACGAGCCGGCTAATCGGTGAGCACGACTGTTAGACCGTCGCGTATTCGATCTCGTTGAGAACTGTCTGGAGCGAGTTAGCGCGACGCGGCGTTCTCGTGCGACGCCCCCGGCCTATGAATTGATGGCCGAGGGCCGCCGCCATTCCAGCCATGCTGAAACAGACGCAGGGGCATGCGACCAAGTGCCGCTCGGTGCGGTCCGACAGCCACCCGCGATCACACACTGGCGGTCGATGGCTACGCCAAGGGATCCCGGCGAGTCGCTGTCCGCTCGAGATAGGCGTCGACAAGCGCTGCGGCCTCGCCCTCGTTGCCGGAGAACAGATGGCCGTAGCGATCGAGAGTGATCGTGATAGACGCGTGTTCCATGTAGGTCGCCAAGGCCTTCACGTTGACACCGGCGGCTATGAGCACACTGGCAGCGGCATGGCGGCATCGTGCAATCCGATCGGGGTCAGGTCGGCAGCTCTCCAGCCATTTCGGCTTGCTTGGAAACCGTCGTCGTCCCTGACGCGGACGTGGGTCGCACAATTCCGATCATGTCGGGCGGACCACCCTCGACTGGATTTTGCGCCCCCGTTGCGCCCCCCATGTGTAAAGACGGCGGACTCCAGCGGATTCAGGCGGACTGAAACGAGGTTCGTGGAGGTCGTATGACGATGCCTGCGAACAGCTCAACCATACGTGATTCAGCTCTGTGAGCGGCGGGGGTGGGATTCGAACCCACGAGTGACCTTGACGACCACTGCCGGTTTTCAAGACCGGTGCGTTCAACCGCTCCGCCACCCCGCCGGGCGGCTCGAAGATAGCAAGGAACGCGCGGGCGCCGGGCGCCGGCCTAGCTGATCACGCGCCGCCGGAAGTTTGCCGTGCCCAGCCACAGGAAGAACGCCGTGAACGCGACCAGGGCCGGGTACACCGCCCACAGCGTCATGTGCCCGGAGGTCGTGAGCGCCGCCCGCGAGCCCTCGTTGATGTAGACCAGCGGGTTCACCAGCACCAGGATCTGCAGCCAGTGCACGCCCCACAGCGTCACCGGCGACAGCGTCGTCCAGGCGTAGTACGTCCCGCCCAGGAAGGTCAGCGGCAGGATGATGATGCCGAACATCAGGGGCACGTTGCGCGGGTCGAAGATGGTGCCGAAGGTGAGCCCCAGCGCCGAGCAGGCCACACAGGCCAGCGGCACCAGCGTCACCAGCACCGCCCAGTGCACCGACAGGTTGATGTGGATCGAGCGCGCGTGCACGACGGCCGCGATCGGGAACACGATGCACGCCGCCAGCATCCCCTGGATCGCGCCGAACGCCACCTTCTCGAGCGCCACCAGCGACACCGGCAGCGGCGCCAGCACCCGGTCCTCGATCTCCTTCGTGTACCCGAACTCCTGCACCATCGGCAGCGCCACCGCCTGGATGCCCTGGAACATGATGGTCAGTCCCACCACGCCGGCCACCAGCGTGGTCGCGAACGCCGACTCGCCTGCCGCACCGCCGCGCCCGCCCACGCCGGTGCCGATCGTCGGGAACACGTACAGGAATACGAAGCAGAGCAGCAGCGGCTGCACGATCGTGCGCGGGATGAACTCGCGCAGATGCTTGCGCAGCACCACCAGGTCACGCAGCAAAAGCGCGCCGAACGCGATCCGGCTCGAGCGCACGGCCGAGCGCGTCTGGTACATCTGCCGCGGTGGCGGTGGTGCGGTCTTCGTCGCCATCTAGTCGCGCAGCTCCTTCCCTGTCAGGTCGATGAATACCGTCTCCAACGACGGCGGCGCCACCTGCACGTCGCGCACCGCGAAGCCGGCGTCCTCGGCCGCGCCGATCACGCGCACCAGCACCCGGTCGGTGCCGCGCACCGCGACCTGCACCATCCCGTCCAGGATGGTGGTGGCGTCCACGTCGGTCACGTCATCGCGCAGCACCTGCGCCAGCCGCTCCAGGTCGCCGTCGGCGGTCACCGTCACGATCGTGTCGGCCGCGACCAGCCGCTTCAGCTCGTCCGACGTGCCCAGCGCCAGGATCTGGCCGTGGTCCATGATCCCGATCCGGTCGCAGAGCTGGTCGGCCTCCTCCATGTTGTGGGTGGTGAGCACGACCGTCTGGCCGCTCTCGTGCAGGCTGCCGACGATCTCCCAGAGCCCGATCCGGCTCTGCGGGTCGAGGCCCGCGGTGGGCTCGTCCAGGAACAGGATGGCCGGCTCGTGCAGCAGCGCCCGCGCCACCATCAGCCGCTGCGCCAGCCCTCCGGACAGCGCCGTCACCGGTGCATCGGCCCGCTCCTGCAGCCGGAACTTGACCAGTAGCTCGTCGGCCGCGGCCCGCGACCGACGAGCGCCCATGCCGAAGAAGCGCCCGTGGAAGTAGAGGTTCTCCCAGACGGTCAGCGACCGGTCGAGCGTGTTGGTCTGGGGCACGACGCCGATCAGCTGCTTGGCCACCGCCGGCTGCTTGACCACGTCGATGCCGCCCACCAGCGCGCGCCCCGAGGTCGGGATTACGCGCGTGGTCAGCATGCTCGCCGTGGTGGTCTTGCCGGCGCCGTTTGGCCCAAGCAGCCCGAAGATCTCGCCCTGGTAGACGGTCAGGTTCATGCCGTCGACGGCCGCGACGCCGCCGGGGTACACCTTGGTCAGGTCGGACGTGTGGATGACATCGGCCGCTGCTGGGGTGTCTCCGTTGCTGCTCACCACGAGGAGTCACGATAGCGCCGGGGGCCTCGGCGCTAGACGGTTGATCGCGATACGGTTCGAGCCATGAGCGAGCTGCCGGCCGGCACCGTCACGCTGATGTTCTCCGACATCGAGGGATCGACCGCGCTCCTGAAGCGGCTCGGCGACGGCTGGCCGGACGTGCTCAAGCAGCAGCGCGGCCTGCTGCGGGAGGCCGTGGCGGCCGGGGACGGGGTGGTCGTGGACTGCCAGGGCGACGCCATGTTCGCGGCGTTCAGGTCGGCGCCGTCGGGCGTCGCGGCGGCGATCGTCGCCCAGCGCCAGCACACGCTGGCGGAGTGGCCGGACGGGACGGCGGTGCGGGTGCGGATGTCGCTGCACACGGGCGAGCCGCACCTGACAGATGAGGGCGGCTACACCGGCATCGACGTGGTGCGGGCCGCGCGGCTGTGCGCGGCGGGCCACGGCGGCCAG
>Ga0207687_10003308_pt1 | contig 10890 bp, 7 predicted proteins | sample KBSM54metaG_FD_184399 | JGI IMG/M metagenome (GOLD analysis project Ga0207687, IMG submission 184399) | Miscanthus rhizosphere microbial communities from Kellogg Biological Station, Michigan, USA - KBS M5-4 metaG (SPAdes) (version 2) | ecosystem: Host-associated > Plants > Roots > Rhizosphere >... | reverse complement strand
AGCCCGCCGTGACTCCGCCTGTCCCTGCGCCAGCGCCTGCAGTCGCTCCACTGCCACCCCCTGCTTGTGTGCTGCCAGCAGCAGCAGAACCGGCGCTACTACCGCCGCTACCTCCGTCTGTACCATCGCTCGGCGCGTTGCCCGCCACCGAGCTGTCGCCAGCCGATCCCGCGGATGCCCGGGAAGGAGCATCCGAGCTGACGCCGCACGCACTCGGACCGAGCAACACCAGAAGCCCACACGCACAAAGCCAAGTTCTCACAGTAAGAGATACCCGGCGGCGATTCGAACAGGCAGCCAGGTGTGACTCGGGTCGTCGTTCCCACGGTGTACGCAACGCCATTGTAAGGCTTCGAGCCGGGTGGAAATAGCCCGAGCGCGCCTCTGCGCGCTCCAGCCTGCATTGGCCGCGGCGCGGGAATAGAGCCACCACTGCGCGCGATCCCCTCGCGCGCGACGCGACTTTGCGAGGAACAGTCATGCGCTCGGCCATTCACCGGGCGGCGGAAGACAGACACCCCGGAGGCTTCATGCAATCGTGTGATCGTCGATCAAATTTCCACGCGCCCAATCCCCGGTCGCGCGCGCCCCGCGGCCTCACTCAGCGCTCGTTGGCGAACTGGATCGGGAATCGGCCAGCAATCATCGCGGTCGCGAGCTTGCTGGCAGCTTGTGGCAGCGGCTCTGGTTTCTCTGCTTTCTCGTCGATGACGTCCGGCGGCGGATCTGGCGCTGTAGGCAGCGCGGGGACGGCGGGCGCCAGCCCATCCAGCGGAGGGAGCGTTTCATCCGCAGGCAGTAGCGGAGCCGGTGGCATCGGCGCAGCTGGCGGCAGGGATCACGGCGCAGCGGGGGCCGGAGGTAAGGCCGGAACAGGCGGTGATGTGAGCTTCGGAGGGGATCAAGCGGCGGGCGGCGCGGGCGGTCAAGGGGCGTGGACCGGGCTGCGCGTATCCGGCACCCGCTTCGTGGAGGCTCAAGGTCAGGAGTTCATTCCGCGCGGATTTGGCCTTGGCGAGTGGCGCAACATCGAATCCTACATGCTCGACGTGGGCACGCCAGACGTGGGCGGGATGGGCCCAACGCGGCTCCGGACGCTGCTGATCGACGCCATGGGTCAGGCCAACGCCGACCAATTTTTCGCGACTTGGGAAGCGAATATCGTCACCGCGGATGACGTCGCCCGCTGGGCGAGCTGGGGCGTCAACTCCATCCGATTGCCCGTCAACTATCGCTCGATCTCGACCGGCGTCGGCGCGCCCATCGAGACCGGGTTTCAACAGATTGATCAATTCGTCGCCTGGTGCAAAGCACAGCACATCTACGTGATCCTCGATCTGCACGCGGCGCCCGGTTCACAGAACTGCGAACAGATGAGCGATTCTCCCGACGGCGTGGCCCGGCTTTGGAGCGAACCTGCCAGCAATCGCCCGTGGACAATCGACATTTGGCAAAGCATAGCCAAGCGCTACGCCAACGAGAGCGCCGTCGGCGGCTACGACATCTTCGACGAACCGTATGACACCGAGAACGACGGCTCATTTTCCGGTGGGATTGGCGTCTTGCGCGACATGTACCTCGACATCACTGCCGCCATTCGCGCCGTGGACGCGAACCACGTCTTGTTTTTCGAAGGGCTCAACTGGTCCTCTCAGGCGGTCGGCTTCGAGGGCCTCGCGCCGGCGTGGGATCCGCAGATGGCATGGTCATTCCACAAGTATTGGGACAAGAACGACGCGGCTTCCATCAAGCCGTATCTCGATCTGCGAAGCAGTACCAACCGCCCGGTATGGAATGGCGAGACGGGCGAAAACACCGATGCTTGGAACAAGTCCATGATCGCGCTCTTGGAGTCCAACGACATCGGCTGGAACATGTGGACCTACAAGAAGGTCAATTGCGGGGGGGGCTGCATCGGCAGCGGCGCCACCGAGCCCTACACGATTGTCGAACCGCCGAACTACGGCACGATGCAGCGGTACCTCTCAGGCAAAGGAGCCAAGCCCTCGGCGGCCGATGCCTCGACCATCATGATGGCCTTGGCGAACAACGCCGCGACCGACAAGTGCACGTACGAACCCAGCTACGTGAAAGCCGTCTTCAACAAGTAGCGCGGAGTGGCGGCGCTGCGCACTTCGATCCCGTCATTGTCGAACTGATGTACGGGAAGAGCCCGATCGCTGTCGTCGTGGACTCGATCACCAGGCGATGGCTTTCGAGTCTCTGAAGAAGCCGCCGCTCGGGCCGCCGCTGCCGAGTGTGGCAGCCCAAACGATGCCGCTCGTGCCTTGTTCCAGGCTGCGCGGTGCGCTGCTGCCGCCCATGCGCGTCTTCACCCAGCCCGGGCAAACCGCGTTCACGCGCCGTTCCGTCCCTTGCAGTTCACGGGCGAGCACGCGAGTGAACGCATTCATGAGTGCCTTCGAGACGCTGTACGCGTTGCTGGGAAAACCAGCAGCTTCATGCCTGCCACTCGCTACCGTTTCGACGAACTCCGCCGCCACTCGTTCAATTTGTGCGCGCGTCAGCGTGGGTGCGAGGAGCCGCTCAGCGAGCGCCGGAGAAAGATGCGAAAGCTCACCCATGCCGCTCGAGACCATGACGAGATTGGCGCTCGGGCTGAGGCGTGAAAACAAGGCATCCGTGACGCGCACCGCACCCCGGTAATTGTTGTCGATGGTTCGTGCCGCGACCTCTGCGTCGAAACCCTTGAGCGACGCGCCGGCGTTGTTGACCAATGCGTCGACGAGCGGTTCACTCGCGAGGCGTTCCGCGAAGGCGCGCACGCTCGCTTCGTTCGCGATGTCCAGGGTGGCGGCTTGCACGTCCAAGCCTCGCGCGCGAAGTTCGGCCGCTGCGGCCTCGGTATGCGGGGCATCTCGCCCAGTGAGCCACACGCGGTAACCGCGCTGGGCGAGCTCGCGCGCTGTTTCCAAACCCAGCCCTCGATTGGCTCCGGTAACGACGGCAGTCGGCATGCTTCAGAGCCTAGAGCCGCAATCGGCGGGCGCAACGGGCGACGCGGGCTCGAGGTTCGACCACGATCGAGGCAAGCCTGCCCCCAGCGCGCGTCCCTGCTTGCTCGCGGGCGCGAACCAATTCGACAATAGGTGTGTTCATTTTCAGCGCTCCGGGGCACTGCGTTGCTACTGGAATGCCAAGTCGAGCCCGTGATCGCGGCGGTTTCAGCCGTGATGCGCGCGAGCCGGCCTCGCATTCGCGAGCGCGCGGCTCATCGCGCCTTGCCACAGCGCACATTCTCAAAGAGCATGCGGCCCCCTGACGTCGGGATGAGGTGCACGGCTCGCATTGCCGTTGCACTCGGGATCTTGCGCTAAAAATGATGACGAAGAAAACGCTGTTGGTGTGTGCGCTGGGCGGGCTCGGCCTGTTTGCGTTCGCGTGCGGAAAATCGGGTTCGACTGCCGACGACGGCAATCCTTCGGGGGCAGGCGCGAACAGCGGTGGCAGCGGTGGGTCCACTAGTGCCGGCGGGACGGGCAACACGACGGGCGGTGCGCCCAGCGCAGGCACCGGCGGAGTCGCCGGCGTGGCCGGTACCGTGAGCACTGGCGGCGTTGGCGGTAGCGCCGGCGCGAGCGCGACCGGCGTCGACGTGCTCACCCGCAGCTACGATGCGCAGCGCTCCGGATCCAACCTGAAGGAGTCCGTCCTCACCACCAAGAACGTCAACAAGGATCAGTTCGGAAAGTTGTTCGAGCTGCCGGTCGACGATCAGGTTTACGCGCAAATTCTGTACGTTTCGAAGCTCACGGTCGCTGGCGGCACGCACAACGTGATCTACGTCGCTACGGCCAACAACACCGTTTACGCCTTCGACGCCGACGTGAAAGGCGCGCCACTTTGGATGCGCAATTTCAACGGCCCGAACCACCCGACGTCCAACGCCGACGTGGGCAGCGCGTGCGTCCCCTATCGCGACTTCTCGGGAAATATCGGCATCGTCAGCACGCCGGTGATCGATCGCACCGCGCAGACCATGTACCTCGTGACCCGCACTGTCGAAGGCGCGGCCACGGTTCATCACCTGCGATCCATCGATCTGACGACGGGCGCGGACAAGGGCGTGGGCTCCGTCGCGATCAGCGCAACGGTCGACGGCGATGGGACGGGCTCGGTCAACGGTAAGCTCGTGTTCGACCCAGTCGTCCAAAATCAACGCATGTCGCTCAGCTTGTCGAACGGCGTGGTGTACGCCGGATGGTCGGGCTTCTGCGACACGGGCAACTATCACGGCTGGGTGATGGGCTACGACGCAGCGACGCTGACGCAAACCGGCGTGCTCGTCACGACCCCCAAGCAAAGCGGCACGCAGACCGGCTGGGCTGGCGGCGTTTGGCAAGCTGGGGCGGCGCCGGTTTTCGACGCGCAAGGCAATCTCTATGTCGTGACCGGCAACGGCGACTACGACGGCATCGACGACTTTGGTCAGTCCGCCCTGAAGCTCAGCGCCCGCACGTTGAAGGTTCTCGACCATTTCGCGCCCTCCAATTGGGATGCGCTGAACAGCACCGATTGGGATCTGGGCTCCGCGGGGCCCGGCCTCATCCCCGGCACGAACGACATCGTGTTTGGCGGCAAAGAAGGCAAAGCTTACGTCGTCGACACGACGAACATGGGCAAGTTCGTCACGGGTGACACTCAGATCAAGCAATCATTCACGCTCGTCGATCCGACGGCACGCCCGACTGCGACTCACCACCTGCACGATACGGTCGTCTTTTGGGAGGGCAAGAACGGCCTCACCATGTATGCGTCCGGCGAAAACGATTACCTGCGTGCCTGGCGGTTCGACCGAACGTCGGGGAAGTTCGTGACGCCGCAGGTCGCGGTCGCGGCGGAGCTGCCTTCACTCGGGATGCCCGGCGGGATCTTGAGCGTCTCGGCCAACGGCATGAACGAGGGCATCGTCTGGGTGACGCTCCCTCGTGCCGGTGACGCGAACGAGAACGTCACCCCCGGGCTATTTCGCGCCTACGACGCGGACACGCTCAAGCTGCTCTGGGATAGCTCGAGCAGCGTCGACGACATCCACGAATTTGCCAAATTCAACAATCCGACGGTCAGCGGCGGCAAAGCGTACGTGGCGTCGTTCTCGGGCGTCGTGTCCGTGTTCGGGTTGCGTCCCAGCGTTCCGGTGACCCCCCCAGTCGATCTGGCTTTGTCGAAACCAGTCACCGGCAGCGCGCCTTGCGCCGCGACCGAAGGCCCGGAGAAGGCCGTCGACGGCCTGATCTACGCGCAAGATCCGGCGATCGATAAGTTCAAATGGTGCTCGCCCACCGCCAACGCCTATCTCCAGATCGATTTGGGCGCGGCCGTCAGTGTGGCTAAAATCGTGGTTTATCACGCGGGCGCGGGCGGCGAGAGCATCGACTTGAATAGCAAAGCTTTCGAGCTCCAGGTCAGCACCGACGGCACGAACTTCACGCCGGTCGCTACCGTCGCGACGAACCAGGCCAGCATCACGACCCACACCTTCCCGCCCACTCAGGCGCGCTTCGTGAAACTCGTCGTCAGCGCGCCGACCCAAAACGGCAACACCGCGACACGCATCTACGAGGTCGAAGTATTCGGCCCCTGAGGCTACCGAGTGCACACACGCTGGCTCCGCGCGAAGCCTCAGCAGCCCTCGCGTTGCTGAAACGGCCCTGCCAACAAGCTCTTGGACGTGGACAAGGCCGCAGCGCCCGGGCGGCGCACCCGCTGCCCGCCCGCGCGGCTTGATTTCCGTCACATCAAGTGGCTTTCTTCCGCCGCCATGGAGAGCCCGGCCGAACCCGCAGTCAAAGAGCCGACGCCCGGCTCCCCAGATCGCGCGTGGCTCGGGTTCATCGTGGCACTGAGCAGCGTAGTGCTGAGCTTGGCCGTGTCAGCGTGGGCGTGCCGCGCGTTGCCGGAGGCGCCCTGGCCCGCTTTCGATCGCCGACCGCTCAAGCAACTGCAGAAGTTCCGACCACACTACGTGCTCTTGGGAAATTCGATGGTCGAGTCGCGCTTCGACGAGCGCACGTTGAACAGAATGCTCGCTCCGCGCCGAGCGCTCCGGCTTGCGGTCGGCGGATCCATGACCGCGCTCTGGTACGAGCAGCTGAAGAACTACGTGGTGCCCTCTGGCCTACCGCTCCGGCGTTTGCTGGTGTTCTTTCGGAACGAGGAACTGACTCGTCCTCGCGACTCCACGACGGGCGCCAATCTCACCACCATCGAGTACGCGGCCACCGCCGACGACCCCGTATTGTCCGCAAAGCTCGTTCCCACTTGGCGGACGCCGAGCGAGCGGCTCAAATATTACCTTTGGCGCGACGTACCGGCCGGGCGCTTGCGTGAGCTATCGGAAGCGCCAGTCGAGCGGCTCGCCATCCGGCTCTCACTAGCCTGGGGCCCGCCTGGCGACGCCCATCGGCGAAAGAATCAGGTCAATTCGGTGTTCAGCGGGCCCGACTGGGCTCGCGACGGCAACGAGCCCCCAGACCCGACGGACCTCGACTTACGGCCCATGGAGAAGGTGGCGAGCGAATCCTTCCTCGCTGACATGCTGCAGTTGGTTCGAGAACACCACATCCCCTGCGTGTTCGTCCGCATCCGCACCCGCGCCCGGGCGCGCGGAGTGCCTCAGCCGGCAAAGCTCGCTCGCTATACGCGACGGCTACGCCGCTACATCACCGAGCACGGCGCGGACTTCGTCGACATGAGCGACGAGGATTGGGAAAGCATCGACCTTTACGGCAACGGCGATCACATCGCCGCCCGACACCAAGCCGAATACACCAAGGCGATTGTCCAGCACTTGCCCGATCTGTTTCGCTGACGACGACGCATCATGATCTTTCACAGCGTCGACTACATCGTCTTTTTGTGCGTGGTACTGGCCAGCTATTGGTCGCTGAACCACCGATTGCAGAACTGCCTGCTGCTCGTCGCCGGCTATTTTTTCTACGGCTACGTCCACCCCTGGTTCTTGATTTTGATTGCGGCGTCGACGGTCGTCGACTTCTCGCTGGCGCTCGGTATGCAGCGCTGGCCCGAGCGCAAGAAACAACTGCTCGTCGCCAGCGTCGTCGCCAATTTGGGGCTGCTCAGCTTCTTCAAATACTTCAATTTCTTCGTGGAGAACGTGCGTGCGGTCGCGGCAGCGCTGCATTTCCCAGTACCACTGCCGCTGCTCCAGATTGGGCTCCCGGTCGGCATCTCGTTCTATACATTTCAGTCGCTCAGCTACGTGGTGGACGTGTATCGCGGGCGCCTCGAAGCGCGCACCAACTTCATCGACTACGCCACGTTCGTCGCGCTCTTCCCACAGCTCGTCGCAGGTCCCATCGAGCGCGCCGCGCACATCCTGCCGCAAGTCGAGAATCCGCGTCACTTCGACCCCGCGCGCGCTCGAATCGGCCTCACTTGGATGTGCTGGGGCTTTTTCAAGAAGCTCGTGATCGCCGACAACATGGCAACGATCACCGGGAAAATCTTCTTCACTCGCGCGCCGGGATTTGCCCTGGTTTGGGTGGGCACCTTGGCTTTCTGCGTCCAGATCTACGCAGACTTTTCCGCATATACGGACATTGCCCGCGGGTCGGCGCGGCTGCTCGGGTTCGAACTGATGCGGAATTTCGACCACCCGTATCTCTCGCAAACCCCGAGTGAGTTCTGGCGGCGCTGGCATATCTCGCTGTCCAGTTGGTTCCGCGACTACGTCTACATTCCGCTCGGCGGAAACCGCGTTTCCGCAGCTCGGCACTACTTCAACCTCTGGTTCACGTTCGTGCTGAGCGGCCTTTGGCACGGCGCGAGTTGGAACTTCGTGATCTGGGGCGCGTATCACGGCACGCTGCTCGTCGTTTACCAACTCATCGAGCGTTACGTGCCGTGGCTCATCCGCTCACGATGGTTGACGCTCCCGCGGATGCTCTTGTTTTTTTGCTTCACGAACGTGGGCTGGCTGATGTTTCAAGAGCAGGATACTGGGCAGCTGCTGCGTGATCTCGCGCTGCGGCCCGGGAGTGACACCCAAGCGCAATGGGCGGCGGCCAGCTATTTCGGCGCGTTGATCGCGATATACTCGTTGCCACTGGCCGTTGATACCGCGCTGTATGTCACGGGCACCTACCGCCGCGCCCGGGGCACCCTGCCCTGGCTCGCCGTCAATGTGCTCGTATTGGTTCTGCTGATCGCCGGGGTCGGCGTGTTCCGCGCCGCAGAGAGTGGCGAGTTCATCTACTTTCAGTTTTAGCGCGGGGCCTTCTAGTTCGTTTCGCCGAGGCAGAGAGTGCGCGCCGGGGCGAGCAGTTGGCCCGTGCTGATCTGTTCGAGTCGCGACGCGACTTGAGCGGGCAAGAGCGACCCTTCCAAACATTCGATGGCGAGATCGAGCGAACTCAGATCATCGGGTTGGAACAACACCACCTGCGCGCGGCTCCGCACCCAGACACTCAACATCTTGAGCCTCTTGAGATCGCGCCGCCGCATGCCATCCGAAGCCGATTCGAGTCCCACGCGACGAGCGGCAGTGAGCTCCATGCCATCGAGCACCGCCGGGTCTCGCTCGACCGGTGGCGTCGTGTCTTCCTGACAGGCAGCCAGGGGCCAACACGCGCAAACGAGAATCGCCCATCGCCCGCAGGCGCGAGTGAAGGACGATCGGGTCACGGCGGGAGAAAGTCGGGTCAACGGCAACACGGGACACCGCCAGCTGGTGCAGGCGACGTGCCACCACTAACGGCAGATCTCGAGCGATCTAAACGCACATTTCGTCCGGTCCGACGCATTCGGTGCACGGGCCGCGCAAAGCCTGCGCGGGCCGGGCAAAAGCCCCAATGCGCCCTTCATTGGACGAACGGGCGGAGACATCGGTGGAAAGTTCCGTAGAGCGCGGACACTGACGCGATGTCGCCGCGCGCGGGCGAATCTCTGGGAAATCCTTCTGACGGGGCACTCTCACCAAGGACACGGGCCTTTTCCGTGTGTTTTTGGCTGCGAACCGTCTCGTCGGAGAAATACACCATGAAGAGAGTTCACGCGTTGTTCACTAGCCTCGCCCTCTTTGGCTGCAGCGGGGTCGGCCTCGACGCGGGTGACACTCATGACGTGGTCTCGGCTGCTCAGAACTTGGCGCTCGGTACCTATCGCTTCGAGACCCTCGTGGTTGCGTCGGGCAAATGCCTGGACGTGAACGGAGCGGGCACTGCAGACGGCACGAAGATCCAAGAGTGGACGTGCAACAACGGCACGGCCCAAGCCTTTCGCGTCGAAGACGCAGGCAACGGCTTGTCTCGACTCGTGAACCCGGCGAGCGGGAAGTGCGTGGACGTCGCTGGCGCCGGCACGAGCGACGGCACCGCGATCCAACTGTGGACCTGTAACGGCACCCCCGCGCAGAGCTTTCGCATCAGCGACACCGGCGGCGGACGCCTGACCATCGTGAATCCGAACAGCAACCGCTGCGTCGACGTGAACGCGGCGAGCTCGAGTGACGGGACGAAAGTTCAGATTTGGAGCTGCAACAGCACGAACGCGCAAGCCTGGCGAGCGACGGCGGTCACCGGCACGCCGCCCGTCGACACGACGTGCAATTTCCCCGCTTGGGTCCAAGGGGCCAATTATGCGGCAGGCGACAAGGTGACCTATCAAGGGCAGGTCTACGTCGCGAAGTTCGCGAACCCTGGCTACATCCCAACGGTGAGCACCTACTTCTGGGCGCCCTCACCGTGCACGACCGACCCGGGGACTGGCTCGGGCAGCGGGCTGCCGGCTCACGTCGTCGCGGGCTACTATCCGAATTGGACTCCGTCGCCCGTGCGCATTCGGGACGTGAACGCGAACTACAACGTCATCTACTTGTTCGCGGCAAAACCAGTCGGCGGAGCCCCAGGGACGACCGGCGCGGTCAGCTTCGACTTGCCGGGGGATGGCCGGGGAGCGGCCACCAACTTCAACGCGGACATTCAGTACGCGCGCTCGTCGCAAGGGCGCAAAATCATTCTGTCCGTGGGCGGCGCAGGAGCCGGAATGAGCTTCCCCAATCGCGCGAAGTCTCAGACGTTCGTGAACAGCATCGGCGACCTGTATCAGCGGTTTGGAGGCTTCGACGGGCTCGACTGGAACACCTTCGAAGGCTCACAAGCGCCCGACACCGGCGAAATGACCTGGATCAGCTTGGAGCTGAAGCGCTTGCATCCAGGCTTCATCGTCACCGCGCCACCGGCGCCTTGGAACGCCGTCGATAAGGCATTCTGCTCGGCCATGGTCCAGGCCGGTGCGCTCGATTACGCGGCACCCCAATACTACGATGGTCCGGGTCTGGCGGATCCGGCGTACGTCGTCGGCAACGTCGGCGAGTGGGTGGCGTTGCTTGGCGCGAGCAAGGTCGTCGTAGGCATGGGTGTTTGGGACCAGCCGAACTACATGACGATCGGCTCGGCGGTGTCGGCGTGGACACAAGTCGCGGCCAAGTACCCCGGCGTGCGTGGCGCCTTCGACTGGACGATCCACATCGACGAGAGCCAAGGCTGGACATTTGCGAACCAAGTCGGCGCACTCGTTCGAAACTGAGTCGCAGAGCTGACAGCTCACTCGAACGTGGGGCGAAATAGCGCGGCGGTTCTCACTGGCTTCGACCTTGTCTGGTCTCGGACGAGGCCGAAGCCTTGACAGTGCTGCCGCTGGCTTCTATATAACCATTCGGCTATTGAACCGCATGGTTATAGAATGCCCCAATCCGAGCACTTAGACGCGACTTTCGCGGCACTTTCCGATCCCACACGGCGCGCCATCATCGCCCGCCTCGCGCTGGGTGATGCGAACGTGAGCGAGTTGGCCGAGCCCTTCGCCATGAGTCAACCGGCTATCTCGAAGCACTTGAAGGTGCTCGAG
>Ga0207687_10003307_pt1 | contig 10896 bp, 9 predicted proteins | sample KBSM54metaG_FD_184399 | JGI IMG/M metagenome (GOLD analysis project Ga0207687, IMG submission 184399) | Miscanthus rhizosphere microbial communities from Kellogg Biological Station, Michigan, USA - KBS M5-4 metaG (SPAdes) (version 2) | ecosystem: Host-associated > Plants > Roots > Rhizosphere >... | reverse complement strand
GCCACCGATCACGACCGCCGCGATCGTGAGGAACAGGCTGCCGACGCCGACGGTCGCCGACCCCGCGCCGATCTGGATGCTCGCGAGGACGCCCGCGAAGGCGCTGCAGCCCGCCGCGCCGACGAAGTTGATGACCTTGACCCGCGCTACCGGGATACCGTTGCCCAGCGCGATCTGCTCGTTGTTGCCGATCGCGTAGGTCCACCGGGCGAGCCGGGTGTACCGGCCGACGGCGGCGCCCGCCAGCACCAGCAGCACCGCGAGCCAGAACGAGTTCGGCAGCCCGAGGGTGAGCGAGGTCGGCCACGCCTTGAGCGAATCGTCGGTGAGGAACGGGATCTGCTCGGTGCCGAAGAGCAGCGTCGCGATGCCGAGACCGACGTACCAGACCCCGAGCGTGACGATGAACGACGGCACCCGCAGCCGGGTGTGGATCAGGCCGCTCACCAGCCCGAGCACCATGCCGACGGCGACGGCGACAATCAGCGCGACCACCACGCCGTAGCCCGTCCCGCCGCGGCTGTTGGCCGACATCAGCACGAAGGTCATCCCCGCCGCGCCCATGACGCCCTCGACCGAGAGGTCGATCGACCCCATGAGGATCACCAGGGTCGCGCCGACCGCGATGATCAGGGGAATCGCGGACTGGTTGAGGATCGTCTGGATGTTCTTGGCCGTCAGGAACGTGCTGGGGTTCAGGATTGCGAACACCACGATCAGCACGACGAACGCGCCCAGCTCACCCGCGCTCTTGAGGTCGAACCGGAGGCGTTTCGCCAAGCTGGGAGTAGCGGCGGGGGCCGCCTCCGCGGGGGTGGTCCCCGCGGAGGAGCCTGCCTTGATGGGGCTCACGACGGCAACTTCTCCGGGCCCTGACCGACCAGCGGGGTGGGTTCGGTCTTGAAGGGTCCGTTGGCGATCAGCGTGTCGACCCAGCCCGGGATGTTCGAGTCGTACTTGGTGTAGTCCTGGTAGTTCTGCGGTGAGACGCAGGCGAGCTTGAAGAGGCTGTCGCGCTGCTCCTGCGGCATCTTCGAGACGTCCAGGGCGCCCGTGGCGGCCTGGTAGGCGGTGAAGAGGCCGATCGAGGCCGCCATGTAGCCGCGGTGGAAGGTCTCACCGACGATCGGGACGCCCTGCTTGATGTAGTCGATGGTCGGCGGGTAGATGCCGTCGGAGGCGAACTTGATGTCGGGCCGGTTCGCCTGCTTCACGGCCTCGATCGCACCGAGCATCATCGCGTCGTCGGCCGCCCAGATGGCCTTCACCTGGTCGCCGTACTTGGCCAGCATCGTCTGGGTCTCCTGGAAGCCCTTCTGCTGGTCCCAGTTCGCCGGGCGTTCCTCGAGGACCTTCACGCTCGGGTAGGCCTTCAGCGCGTCCTTGAAGCCCGCCACGCGGGTCTGGCTCGTGGTGCTGTCCTGCACGCCGGGCAGCATGATCACGCCGCCGCCCGCCGGGCCGAGGGCGTCACCGATGCTCTTGCCGTTGCACTGGCCGCTCTCCACGCCCGAGTACTTCTGGAACGCGACGAAGTTGTTGCCGACGGTCCACGGCTCGAGGTTGTCGGGCTTGTTCCACCAGATGACGACGTAGCCGCCCGCGGCTTTCACGGCGTTCACGATCGGCGGCGCGTCGGAGCTCGCCACCGTGTTGACCATGAGCACGACCTTCTTGCCCTGCGCGAGGATCGACTGGATCTGGGAGATCTCGGTCTGCGAGCTGCCCTGCGAGTCCACGATCTTGAGCGGGATGCCGAGCTTCTCGGAGAGCGCCTTCGAGCCCTCGATCATCGAAGCCATGTAGGGGTTCGTCGTGTTGATCACCGACGCGACGAGGACCAGGTCCTCCTTCTTGAGCGGCTGCTGGGTGCCACCCGAGCCGCCCGACGTCGAGGTGCACGCGGTGAGGCCGATCGACACTGCGGCGGCTAGTGCGGCCGCGGCGAGGCGTCGGCGAGTCCTGACTGCCATGTCCACTCCTTGGTCATCGCATGAATATTCATAAAGCGACTATCTGCCCATCCGATGGGCGTGCGGAGCCGGGGCGAACCCGGCGCGGCGGTCAGCGGAACGTGCGGAAGAACGTCGCCACGTCGTCGACGTAGATGTCGGGCACTTCGAGCGGTGCGAAGTGGCCGCCGTCGTCGTGCACGCGGTACTGCTGGAGGTTGAAGTACTTCTCGGTGAACGTGCGCGGCGGCTTGTAGATCTCGCCGGGGTAGATGCTCACCGCGGTCGGCGCACCGACCACCGGGAACCGGTTGTGGGAGGGCTTCCACGGGTTGCCGCGGCACTCCCAGTAGTAGCGCGACGACGTGCCGCCGGTGTTGGTGAGGAAGTACACCGCCGCGGTTGTCACGAGGTCTTCCTTCGGCCACACGCGCTCGAACGCCTCGGTGCCGACCCCGCGCTCCTCCAGTCCCCAGAAGTAGCGCTTCTCGGTGATCCAGGCCAGCTGACCCGCGGGCGAGTCGGCCACCAGCGCGGCGAGGGTCTGCGGCTTGGTGAGCTGGATCTCGCCGTAGCCGCTCTCGTTCTCCACGAAGAGCTTGCCCCGCTCGAACCAGCCCTTCTCCTCGTCGCTGTACTCGCTCGCGTCCGGCAGGCCGAGCACGGGGTCGTACTTCACGTCGGGCGGCGCGTCCGGGTGCTCGGCGAGGTAGTGGCTCATCTGCGCGGGGAAGTGCGTGTAGACCCCGATCAGGTCCTGCTCGTACTTGTGGCCGTGCTGCTGCGCGACGAGCGCGCCCCAGTCGCCGCCCGCGGTGGCGTAGCGCTCGTACCCGAGCACGTCCTTCATCAGGGCGTTCTCCAGGTCGGCGGTGTGCCACCAGTTCCAGCCGGTCTCGGTGAGCGGCGAGGAGAACCCGTAGCCCGGCAGGGAGATCAGCACGACGTCGAAGGAGTCGGCGGGGTCGCCGCCGTACTTGGCCGGGTCGGTCAGCGGGCCGATGACCTTGCGCACGTCCCAGAACGTCCACGGCCACCCGTGGTGCAGCAGGAGCGGCATGGGGTTCGGACCCTTGCCCTTGACGTGGATGAAGTGCAGCGGCACGCCCATCAGGTCGACCTTGAAGTGCGGCAGCTCGTTCATGCGGCGCTCGACGTCGCGCCAGTCGTACTCCTCGATCCAGTACTCCACCATCTGCCGGTGGTAGGCGCCGTTGTAGCCGTAGCGCCAGTCGTCGTTGCCGAAGTCGGTCGGGAAGCGGGTGCGCCGCAGGCGCTGGTCCAGGTCTTCGAGATCCTCGTCCGGGATCGCGATGGTGAACTCGGAAACGTCAGACACGCGAGACCTCCTCGTCTCTCAGCGCCGTCTCTCAGCGCCGTCTCTCAGCGCAGGGTCGGGATCAGGGTCTGGATGAACTTCCACGTGCCCTGCACCGAGGAGATGCTGAACTTCTCGTCCTTCGAGTGCAGCCAGTGCAGCTCCGTGCCGATGCTGATCGTGTCCAGGCCCGGCAGCCTGCGGCTGAACATGCCCAGCTCCAGGCTGCAGTTCGACACCTGGACGTTGGGCTCACGCCCGTAGGACTCGCGGTAGGCCCGCTTGGCCAGCTCCAGCAGCGGCGAGTCCTCCACGTAGGGGAACTCCGGGGCGTCGTGCCCGTACTGCTCGATCGTCACGCCGTTGCCCGCGAGCTCCGCGAGCGCCCGCATCCGGTCGAGCACGTCGTGCTTGCGCGAGGTGACCCCGGACGTGATCGTCACCATCAGCCTGCAGCCCTCCTCGGTGGGCCGCACGGTGCCGAGGTTGCTGGAGCACTCGACGATGCCGCGGATCTTGAGGCTCCAACTGACCACCCCGTTGGGGATCAGCACGACCGCACGGGTGAGGCGGCGGGTGGCGTTGCGGGAGAACACGCGCTCCGGCATGTCCGCGGGGGTGAGGTCGATGCGCACGTTCGGATCGGCGATCTCGTACTCGCTCGCGACCGTCTCCACGACGTCCTTCATCGCGACTTCGAGCGCGTCCGCCTCGCCGCTCGACACGACCACGGTGACCTGCGCGTCCGCGGCGATCACGTTGTTCTGCGCGCCGCCGAACGGCGCGTCGATGCGCAGGTCGAAGCCCTGTGCGAGCATCGCGTTGAGCGCCCGGGCCAGCAGGATGATCGCGTTGATGCGCTCGAGGTGGATGTCGAACTCGCAGTGGCCGCCGGTGAGCCCGTGCACGGTCAGCGTGCGGGCCACCAGGTCCGGGTCGTCGGGCGCCTCCCACTCCGCGGGGATGTCGATCACGGCGGAGACGTCGCCGCCGCAGCCCGCGAGGATCTCCTCGTCGGTGATCCAGTTGAAGTCGATCATGCGGGTGCCGCGGAGCAGGGACGTGTCGAAGTTGGCCCCGCCGACCTTGCCCTTCTCCTCCATCGAGGTGAGCACGGCTTCGAGTGGCGGGTGCGGGATGTCGGAGGAGTCGAGCAACGCGAGGATGTACGCGACCCCGATGCCGTTGTCGGCGCCGAGCGACGTGCCGTCGGCGGTGATGTAGTCCCCGTCACGCAGCAGGTTGAGCCCCTGGGTCAGGAAGTCGAACTCGACGTCGTCGTCCTTGGCGCACACCATGTCCAGGTGCCCGTGCAGGATGAGCGTGGGCGCGTCCTCGTAGCCGGGGGTGGCGGGCTTGCGCACCAGCACGCACCACAGGTCGTCCTGGTGGTACTCGAGCCCACGGTCCTTCGCGAACTGCACCACCCAGTCGCTGACGGCCTTCTCGTTCTCGGAGCCGCGCGGGATCTGGGTCAGGGTGTCGAAGAAGTCCATGATCACGCGGGGCTCGAGATCCGCGAGCACGCTCATGCCGTCCTCCAGCTACGAATATTTAAGTGAAGCCCAAATCTCCATGCAGTATTGGCGGGGGGACGGGTCGCCGTCAAGGGTCGGTGCTGCTCAAGAAGGCGCGACCGACAGCAGATGGGACGCCGTGACCGTGTCGGTGACGAGCCGGTTGATCCAACGCCCGACGAGCGCGGCGCGCAACACGGGGTATTTGTCCGCACCGCCCGCCACCGCCCAGCGGTAGCGCGCCCGCCGCAGCTGGTCGACGGTCACGCCGACGACCATGTCGTCGAGCGGCGTGCGCACCCAGGCGCCGTCGGCGTCGAGGAACCGCAGGCACAGCTGCCCGACGGCCCCTGCGCTCCGGGCCTGGGCGAACTGGTCGTCGGTGAAGTAGTTGTCCCCCGCCCGTACGGCGCGACGACCTCGCAGGGCCCCACGCTGAGCAGCGCCAGGTCCAGGTCGTCGAGGAGGCGCAGGATGCGCCGGGCGTGCGGGTCGGCGCGCAACAGCGCCGCCCGGATGGCGGGGTTCGCCACCACGCCGGGCACCCGCAGGAACGCCGTGTCGGCGCCGATGAGCGTCGCGAGCCGCTGCGTCTGGTGCGCGACGTCCTGCTGGAGCGCGGGCGCCCCCAGGTCCCCGAGCATCTCGACCACGCACCCGGCGATCAGGGGCAGCGGGCGCAGGGACTCGACGACGTGGCGGAGCGTGCGACTCCAGGGCATGAACCCGATCGTGCGGACGTCACCCGTGGCCAACGCGATGGCCAGGAACGGCGCGGCGGCCCGGCCGAGGTCCACCGCGAGCTCCTCCGCACCCGCGACGGCGTCCACGACGTGGGCGTTCTGCAGACCGTAGGCCTGGCGGAGCCCCTGCTCCAGCTCGCGGTTGAGCTCGACGGGCACGGCGACGGTGCTGCGCACGATCTGCAGGCTGTCGGCGTGCGCCAACAGCCGCGAGACCCGTGGCTGGGAGAGGCGCAGGCGCTGGGCGATCTCGGCCTGGCGCAGACCGCGCGCGTGGTAGAGCCGCGCCACCTTCGTGACGAGACGCAACCGGTCCACGTCCAGCCCGTCCTCGACCACCGTCACACCTCCTCCCCTTGACATCCGCGCGGAGATTTCCCATCATTCGTGCTGCATCGACATGACGTACCCGAATATTAATTCGGATCGGCCCGATGTTCAAGCAACCGTGAGACACAGCCGTCCGCGGGGATGACAAGGGAGTCTCAGACATGTCTGGAGGAAGGTCAACGGTGTCCGGCCTGGACTCGTCGCACCTGAACGGGCTGTCCGACCCCACCGATCTGCCCGCGCTGCGCTCCGCGCTCGCGGCCGAGGACCCCGAGGGCAGGCTCGTGCCGCTGGGTCTCGACCGCGTCGCGCTCGGTCCCGAGGTCGTCGACACGGTGGGGGACGCCGTGGCCGAGCAGCTGGCGCGAGCGGGCCGCACGGGCGACGGCGACATCGTCGTGCTCGTCGACGCCACCCCGATCCAGCGGGCGGGTGCGGACCTGAAGTCGCTGGTAGAAGCGCAGCTCGTGGACCGGTTCACGGGCGAGCACGCCGTGCGCCGGGTGGTGCTGCGCGGCCACCACCCCACCCTGCACGCCGACGACGACGCGCTCGACGCCGCCACCGAGGCGGTCGCGGGCGCCGCGGCCGTGGTCTCGGTCGGCGGCGGCACGATCACCGACATCGCCAAGGTCGCGACCGCACGCCACGGCGACGGCGCCACGGCGGACGCGGGCGGCATCCCGCTCGTCGTGGTGCAGACCGCGGCGTCGGTCGACGGCTACACCGACAACGTCTCGGTGATCCTGCGCGACGGGGTGAAGCGCACGATCCCGTCGCGGTGGCCCGACGTCGTCGTCGCCGACGTCACCACGATCTCCACGGCGCCGCGCCAGCTCAACACCGCGGGCTACGGCGAGGTGCTCTCGATGCTCACGGCGCCCGCCGACTGGTACCTCGCGTCCGTGCTGGGCATGGACCCGACCTTCCACCGGGCCCCGCGCGACCTGCTGGCCGTGTTCGGCCGCGGCCTCGACACGTGGTCCCCCGGTGTGGCGCAAGGTGATCTCGGCGCGATCAGCCAGCTCACCCGGATGCTCGCCGTGCGCGGCGTCGCGACCGGCGTGGCGGGCACCACCGCCTGCCTCTCGGGCGTCGAGCACCTCGTGAGCCACATGCTCGACATGCACAACGGCGCGCACGGGCGGCCCATCGGGCTGCACGGCGCCCAGGTCGGCGTCGCCTCGGTGGTCGCGGCCGCGGCGTGGGAGCACCTGTTCGCCGAGTTCGACCCGACGACGGCGCCGGAGTTCCCGGACGCCGAGGCCATCGCGGCCCGCAAGCCGGGCGTGCTCGCCGCCTTCGCCGAGCTCGACCCCACCGGCAAGGTCGGCGAGGAGTGCTGGCGCGACTACTCCGCCAAGCTCACCCGCTGGAGCGCCGGGCGCGACACCGTGCTCGCCGCCCTCGCCGCATGGGACCGCCACCGCGCCGCCGTCGACGAGTTGCTGGTCGGCTCGGCGTCGCTGGCGACGGGCCTGGTCGCGGCGGGTGCCGCCGCCCGGTTCGCCGACCTCGACCCGACCGTCGACCCGGCGACCGCACGTTGGGCCGTCGCCAACTGCCACCTCATGCGCAACCGCTTCACCGTCGTCGACCTGCTCGAACTGCTCGGACGCTGGACACCGGCCGACCAGGACGCCGTGACCGCCGCCGCTGCCGCCGCGGTGGACGCCGCGCAGACCGGGGCGGTGCGGACATGACGCGCGACCTCGTCGTCGGCGTGGACTGCTCCACCACCGCGACCAAGGCCGTGGTGTGGGACCGCGACGGGCGGGCGGTCGCACAGGGCCGCGCCACGTTCACCACCAGCTCGGCCCGGCCGGGGTGGGGCGAGCAGAACGCCGAGGACTGGTGGACGGCCACGCGCGAGGCGATCCGGCGCGCCGCCCAGTCCACCGACGCCCGGCGGATCGCGGCGATCGCGATCACCCACCAGCGCGAGACGTTCGCCTGCGTCACCGAGGACGGGCGCCCGCTGCGCCCGGCCATGCTCTGGCTCGACACGCGGGCCACCGCCGAGGTCGCCGAGTACGGCTCGGCCGAGGTGCACCGGATCACCGGCAAGCCGCCCAACCCGACCCCGGCCTGGTACAAGCTGCTCTGGCTGCGCCACCACGAGCCGGAGACGCTGCGGCGCAGCGAGCGCGTCGTCGACGTGCAGGCCTACCTCGTGCACCGGCTCACCGGGCACTGGCGCACGTCGTGGGCCAGCGCGGACCCGCTGGGCATCATCGACATGCGCACCTTCGACTACGACGACGGGCTGCTCGCCGCGGCGGGCCTCTCCCGCGCGCAGCTCCCCGAGCTGCACGAGCCCGGCGCCGTGCTCGGCACGATCCCCGCCGACCTCGCCGACGAGCTGGACCTCCCGCACGACTTGCCCGTGGTGGCGGGCGTCGGCGACGGCCAGTCCGCGGGGCTGGGCACCGGCGTCGTCGAGCCCGGCTCGGCCTACCTCAACCTCGGCACCGGCATCATCTCCGGCACGTACTCGGAGACCTACTCGACCGGGATGGAGTTCCGCGTCCTCTCCGGCGCCGTGCCGCGGACGTACGTGTTCGAGACGTTCATCGGCGGCGGCACCTACAACATCTCCTGGTTCGTCGACAAGTTCTCCGGCGTCGACCCGATGGCGCTCGGCCTCGGCCTTTCCGCCGAGCAGGTGCTGGAGACCGCCGCCGCGCAGCTCCCGCGCGGCGCCGACGGCCTGCTGGTGCTGCCGTACTGGGCCGGGGCGCTCACGCCGTACTGGGATTCCAACGCCCGCGGCGTGGTGCTCGGGCTCACCGGGGTGCACGGCAAGGCGCACGTCTACCGCGCGCTCCTGGAAGGCCTGGCGTTCGAGCAGCGGCTGCTCACCGACGGGGCGGAAGCCTTGCTGGAGAAGCCGATCGAACAGCTCGTCATCCTCGGCGGCGGCTCGCGCAGCGCGGTGTGGTGCCAGATCCTCGCCGATGTCCTGCGCCGCCCACTGCACGTCGCCCGCGAGACCGAGAGCACGTGCCTGGGCTCGGGGATGCTCGCCGCGACCGCCGTCGGCCTGCACCCCAGCCTGCGGGCGGCCGTCACGGCGATGTCCGGCACGGGCGCGGTGTACCGCCCCGAACCGGACGGTGCCCGCACCTACGACCGGCTCTTCGGCGTGTACCGCCAGCTGTACCCGCGCCTCCGCGACGTGTTCGCCGAGCTCGCGGAGCTGTCGAAATGATCGCTCTCCTCCGCAGGCCCGAGCGCCTCTACGACGGCTACGTGTTCGACCTCGACGGCACGGTCTACCTCGGCGACACGCTCCTGCCGGGCGCGGCCGAGACCGTCGCCGCGCTCCGCGCGCGGGGCAGGCGCACGGTGTTCCTGTCCAACAACCCCACCCGCGACCCGCAGATGTACGCCGACAAGCTGGGCAGGCTCGGCATCGCCACACCGGTCACCGACATCGTGAACCCGACCGTCACCGTGCCGCGCTGGCTGCGGACGCACCACCCGTACGCGGGCGTGTTCGTGATCGGCGAGGAGCCGCTCAAGCGGGCCCTCACCGCGGCCGGGGTGCGGCTCACCGAAGAACCGGAGGACATCGACATCGTCGTCGCCAGCTACGACCGCAGTTTCGACTACCGCAAGCTGCAGATCGCGTTCGACGCGCTCTGGCAGCACCGCCGGGCGGTGCTGATCACGTCCAACCCGGACCGCTACTGCCCCATGCCGGGCGGGCGCGGCGAGCCGGACGCCGCCGCCGTCGTCGCGGCCATCGAGGCGTGCACCGGGGTGACCTGCCAGGCGAACCTGGGCAAGCCGGGCGCCGAGATGCTCGAGACGACGCTGGGGATGCTCGGGCTCCCCTCCGACCGCTGCGTGATGATCGGCGACCGGCTCTCCACCGACATCGCGATGGCGGCCGCCGCGGGCATGGACTCCGCGCTCGTGCTCACCGGGGAGACCACGCCGGAGATGGCCGCCGCGATCGCCCCGGACGAAGCGCCGACCTGGGTGCTCGACCGCATCGACGGCCTCCTCCCGCGAGGCGGGCACGATGGCTGAGTACGGGACCCGCGACCAGCTGCGGCTGATGACCGTGGCCTCGCGCCTCTACCACGAACGCGGCGTGCGCCAGCGCGACATCGCCACCCAGCTCGGGGTCTCCCAGCCACGGGTGTCGCGTCTGCTGCAGCAGGCCGAGGAGCAGGGCATCGTCCGCACGGTCGTGGTGGCCCCGGAGGGCATCTACCCGGAGCCGGAGGAGGCCCTCGAGGACGCCTACAAGCTGCGGGAGTGCCACGTCGTCGAGGTGTTCGGCGGCGACGGGGCGATCCCCCGCGAGCTGGGCGTCGCGGCGGCCCGCTACCTCGGCGAGACCACGCTGTGGGGGCCCCGCGTCGGGTTCACGTCGTGGAGCACCACCCTGCGGGAGATGGCCCGCGAGCTCGGGCCCGTGCGGCGACCGGGGGTCACCCACGTGGTCGAGATGCTCGGCGACCTCGGCACGCCGCTGCTGCAGCACGAGGCGGGGCGCGCCACGTTGCAGCTGGCCAGGGCGCTGGGCGCCGAGCCGGTGCTGCTGCGCACGCCCGGGGTGCTCGCCACCCCCGCACTGCGCGACGCCGTGCTCCGCGACGCCCACGTCGGCCGCGCGCTGGACATGCTCGACGAGCTCGACCTGGCCTTCGTCGGCGTCGGCCCCGCCGACTTCCACGGGCCGTTGCGCGAGGGGGACAACTTCTTCTCCGCGGAGCAGCTCGCCGAGGTGCGCGCGGCGGGCGCCGTCGGCCAGCTCGACCAGCGCTTCATCGACGCCGAAGGCAAGCCGGTCATGACCCCGCTCGACGACCTCGTGGTCGCCATCACCCACAACCAGCTGCGCGCGGCGCAGACCCGGCTCGTCGTCGCGGGTGGCTCCAGCAAGTGGGAGTCGCTGCACGCCGCCCTCCGCGGGGGCTGGGTCGACGTCCTCGTCACCGACCTCGCCAGCGCCCGCTACCTGATCTCGCACGCCGACTGAGGAGACACGATGGATCTGTCAACGGAAACGTTGCTGGAGA
>Ga0207687_10003305_pt1 | contig 10897 bp, 9 predicted proteins | sample KBSM54metaG_FD_184399 | JGI IMG/M metagenome (GOLD analysis project Ga0207687, IMG submission 184399) | Miscanthus rhizosphere microbial communities from Kellogg Biological Station, Michigan, USA - KBS M5-4 metaG (SPAdes) (version 2) | ecosystem: Host-associated > Plants > Roots > Rhizosphere >... | reverse complement strand
CCACGCGCATCACACATTGTCCGCGCTGGCCGCGTCGTCCGGCGGCCCGGCGCTTCGGCGCGCGGACGATGGGGCCATGCACGGGACGATCGTGAAGCCGCTCGCGTGGAAAGGACAGGAGTTCCCGGGATCGACGATCGATCCGGATCAGCCGGGCGCGGTGTCGGTGCCCGGCTTCGGCCGTGTATTTTTCGGCGAGATTGCGCTGGCTCCGCAGCAGCGGCGGCTGACGATGGTGCGTGTCGCGCTCGGCTCGCCGGTCGGCGGCGATATTGGCTGCGTCGACGTGATGGACAACGGCAGCCTCTCTCCCTAACGACGGGTTCCGGCGAGAAATGACACGTGTCGCCGTCGTCCTCGCACTGCTTCTCGCGACCGCCTGCACGGCTCAACGCGCGGGCGGCCTGGCCGCGTCGTTCGACCAGGCACAGGAAGCGCTGAACCTCGGCGACACGGCGGGCGCGTTGAAGCGAACCGCCGACGCGCTTGCGCGCGTCGATGCCTCAGACGACTCGGAATGGGCGTGGCGGCTGCGCCTGCTCCGCGCCGAGGCGCTCATCACACGGCTCGAGTTGCCGGACGCCAGGGCGCTGCTCGAAAAGGTTATCCCCGACACCGCCGGCCATGCCTCTCTCCGTGCGCGACAGCGGTATCTCGACGCCAGGATCGCGCTGGCGTCGAACGATTTCCCGCGCGCTATCGCGGTGTCGGCAGAAGCGCGCGCCCTGTCGCCGGACGATCCGGACATCCAGATTGACGCGGACCGGCTGGAGGGCGTCGCCAGGCTGTCGCAGGGCGATTTCGCGAAGGCTGATCCCGTGCTGGCTCGGGGCCTCGAACGCGCAGTCGCACGCGGCGACCAGCTGAGGCAGCTGTTGTGCCTCAACAACCTCGGGATGTCGCGGCTCCTGCGCGGCCGCTACGACGAGGCGCTGGCATATTTCGAGCGGGCGATGCAGCTGCCGTCGATGGAAAAGGCGGCCGGCTACGCGCTGGTGTTGTCGAACGCCGGCATCTGCTACTCGCGCCTCGGCCAGTTCGACCTCGCGTTGTCCACCCAGCAGCGCGCCGTAGCGGTCCACAAGGCGCGCGGGCCGTCGAAGGCCCTGGCCGAAGCGCTCGGCAGCCTCGGCAACACGCATGTCCTGCACGGCAGCCCGCGTCTGGCGCTGCCGTATCTCAACGAGGCGTTCACGGTTGCCGATGGCGCCGGGTTGAAGAAAGACGCCGCGGTGTGGGCCGTGAATCTCGCCGCCGCGCACGCGCTGCTCGGGGACTGGGACGAAGCCGAGCGCTTCAACGAGTGGAGCCGCGCGGTGACCGCCGGGGCCGGCGGCGCCAGGCAGGTCTACTCGGATTTGAACGCGGCCGAGATCGCCGTCGGGCGCGGCGACCGCCAGCGTGGTCGCGCGCTTTACGAACGGGCGCTCGCATCGGCCAGCGGCGTGGCCGCGATCGAGTGGACGGCCCAGGCCGGCCTCGCGAAGATCGCCGTGCTCGAACACGACCAGCGCACGGCGGCCCGGCACTTCGAGGCCGCGCTCGGAACGGTCGAGAAGACGCGGTCGGATCTGCTGAAGGTGGACTACAAGCTGTCGTTTTTGACGCAGTTGATCGAATTCTATCGAGCCTACGTGGACGTGCTGGTCGCGCAAGGCCAGAACGAGCGCGCGCTCGAGGTCGCCGAATCGAGCCGGGCGCGCGTTCTCGCCGAGCGCCAGCGCGTCGTGGCTCCTGCGCACGTCAGCGCCGCCGGCTTGCGCAGCGTGGCCCGAGGCAGCGGGGCCACGCTGCTCTCCTACTGGCTCGCGCCCGGGCGCTCGTTTCTCTGGGTCGTCAGCGCGAGCGGTGTGCGCCGAGTCGATCTGCCGCCGCAATCCGAGATCGAAGCCGCCGTTCGTGATTACCAGGCGATGCTGGGCAACGCCCTGGTCAACCCGATTGCCGCCGGCGATACCCCCGGCGATCGCCTGTTCCGGATGCTGGTGGCGCCCGCGGCGCTTCCGCCCAACGCGTCGATCATCGTGGCCCCCGACGGCGCGCTGCACGGGCTGAACTTCGAGACGCTTCCCGTGGACGGCCCGCGCCGGCACTACTTCATCGAGGACGCCGAGATTCAGATTGCCCCGTCGCTGGCGATGCTGGGCGCGGCACGGGCGGCGCGCCCCGCCGATCCGAGGCTCCTCCTCATCGGGAACCCCACGCCGCGGACGCCGGAGTTCCCGGGACTGCGCTACGCGTCCGCCGAGATGAGCGGCATCGTCCGGCATTTCCCAGCCGATCGCGTCACGGCCTGGGACGCCAGCAACGCCACGCCGGCGGTGTATCGCGACGCCGAGCTGGATCGTTTTTCGATGGTGCACTTCACGGCGCACGCGACCGCCAACATGGAGAGCCCGCTCGAATCAGCGGTCGTGCTGTCCGGGCCCGACACGGGCTACAAGCTCTACGCAAGAGACGTCGCGGAGAAGGCGCTCAACGCGGAGCTCGTCACCGTGTCCGCGTGCCGGAGCGCGGGCGAGCGGACGTATTCAGGCGAAGGCCTCGTCGGGTTCGCCTGGGCGTTCCTGCGTGCCGGCGCACGTCGCGTGATCGCGGGGCTGTGGGATGTCGACGACCGCTCGACCGCGCGCCTGATGGACCAGCTGTACGCCGGACTGGAGGCCGGCCGCACGCCGGCCCGGTCGCTGCGCGAATCGAAGCTGGCCCTGATTCGGGAAGGCGGTCAGCTCGCCAGCCCGTACTACTGGGGCCCCTTTCAGCTCTTCACCGTGGTTCCCTGACGCCAGGTGTAGTGCAGGCCTTCAGGCCTGCGCACACCTGACACTCAGTCCTCTCTTCTGCAGCCGGTTTATCCCTTCAACGCGGCCTTGATCTTCGCCAGGTGGTGATAGCTATGCCGCACGGCGTGATCTTCCAGCATGAACTGGCAGGTGAGCGGAGCATCGCCGTAGAGCGACACGGGAACGGCCGTGGAGAGCTGCTCGTTCGAGAGCGCCCGGATGGCTGCCGCCGCCGCGGCCGCGTTGCGGTTGAGCAGGTCGATCGCCGCTTCCTTCGTCACGCCGGCGTACTCCGTGGCATGCTTCGCGTTGATCTCGTGCACGTTGTCCCAGAAGACGCCCTCGATGGCCTGGCCCGCGGCCATCGCCTGCGCCAGCTGGATTTCGAGCGGGTACATGGTTCCGACGTGGTGCACGACGACGCCGATCGGGCGCTCATCGTGCGGGATTCGGGCCTGCCACTGCGACTCCGTCAGACCGCTCGCCAGCGTCGCCAGCGCCTGAGCGCCCTTCTCCAGCCGCTCGGCCAACGCCTGGGCCAGGGTCGTGGTTGAAGGCTCCTGGGTGATTCCCGTTTCACGCACTGCGGTCGTCATACGAACTCCTTGGATACCGCCGGGGCTTGATTGCCCGGCCCACTCAGACTACGGCGACGAGGGCGCCGCGACCATGAGCGAGCGTCCGGTTTTCCATGCAGGGCGTCCGCGGGTGGCTGTCGCTATACTCATGAGGCATGCGCGCCACGGTGCTCGTCGTCGACGATGAACAGCTCATTCGGTGGTCCCTCGCCAGCCGGCTGGGCGATGACGGCTATCGTGTCCTCGAAGCCGCGACCGCCGCCGAAGCACTCGACCGCTTTCGTGAGGGCGTGGACCTCGTCCTGCTCGATTACAAGCTGCCGGACGGCGACGGCCTCGAGATCCTGCGGCGGATGAAGACTGCCGACGCCGACGCGCTGGTCATCCTGCTCACGGCCGACACGAGCGTCGAGACGGCCGTCGAGGCGATGAAGCAGGGCGCGTATCACTACGCGAACAAGCCGTTCAACCTGGACGAGATCGCGCTCCTCGTCGAGAAGGCGCTCGAGACGACGCGGCTGCGCCGCGAAGTGCGCGCGCTGCGGAGCGCACAGGCGCAGCCCTACAGCCTCGACCGCATCATCGGCGCGAGCGACGCGATCGTGCACGTCCGGGTGCTGCTGAAGAAGATCGCCTCCGGGCCGGCCTCGACCGTGCTCCTGACGGGGGAGAGCGGCACCGGCAAGGATCTCGCCGCGAAAGTGATTCACTTCAGCAGCGATCGCGCGGCCAAGCCGTTCATGAACATCACCTGCTCGGCGCTGCCCGAGAACCTGCTCGAGAGCGAGCTGTTCGGGCACGAACGCGGCGCCTTCACCGGCGCGGATCGCCAGAAGCGGGGATTGTTCGAGACTGCCGACGGCGGCACGGTGTTTCTCGACGAAATCGGCGAGATGGTGCCGGCCCTCCAGGCCAAGCTGCTCCGGTTCCTCGAGGAGCGGACGTTCAGGCGGGTTGGCGGGTCGGCCGACATCCACGTGGACGTGCGCGTGATCGCGGCCACCAACCGCAAGCTCGAAGAAGAAGTCCGGCAGAGGCGATTCCGGGAGGACTTGTACTACCGGCTCAACGTGGTCCCCATCGGTCTGCCCGCGCTTCGCGAGCGGGCGAAAGACATCCCGTTGCTGCTCGACTACTACATCGATTCGTACAACACGGAATTCAAGAAGCGCGTCGAGGGCATCGCCCCGGAGGCGGTCGCCCGGCTGCAGACCTACGGCTGGCCCGGCAACATCCGCGAGTTGCGCAACGCCATCGAGCGCGCGATGCTGCTGGGCGAAGGCAAGATCCTCACGACCGCGGATTTCTCGATGATGACCGAGGGGCGGAATCTCACGGAAGGCGTCGAGCTGCCGCCGAACGGCATCGATCTCGATCAGCTGGAGCGCTCGCTCGTTGTCCAGGCGCTCGAGCGCAGCGGCTGGAACCAGACCCGCGCCGCGACGCTGCTCGGCCTCAACCGCGATCAGATCCGCTACCGGATCGAGAAGTTCAAGCTCGAACGGACGCCTTCCGCGTAGCGGCCGGCTTCGGCCGGCCGTCACACGTCCGCCTGAAGGCGGACGCTACGTGAGGCGGGACTAGAGGAGGCCGCCGGCCGGCGGCGGGGTGAGCGGCAGACGGAGGACGAAAGTGGTGCCGGCGCCTTCTTCGGACTCCACCTCGATCATGCCGCCGATCGACCGCACGCAGTCGTCCACGATCGCCAGGCCGAGCCCGATGCCGGAGACGTGCGAGAGGTCGGTGCGGTCGGCGTGCGCCCGCGTGAACCGCTTGAAGATCGTCTTCAGCGCCTCGGCGGGAATGCCGATGCCGTTGTCGCGGATGAGGATCCGGTGAAAGCCATCGTCGCTCTCTCCGGACACTTCGACGTAGCGTGAAGGCTTGTCGGCGTCCGAATACTTGATCGCGTTCGACAGCAGGTTCACGAACGCCAGCTCCAGCCGGCCCACGTCCACTTTCAGCGTGGGAAGCGAATCGACGACGCGAATTTCGACGTCCCGCGCCTCGGCCATTTCGCGCATCTGGCGCGCCGCCTCCTCGACCACCATGGCGACCGAGACTTCCTGCACGACCGCGCTGTCTGCGGTGTCGCGCATCCGGGCGACCGATTCGAGCTTGTGCGTGAGCTCCACGAGATGCGTCACGCTCCGGCCGAGCGCGTCCAGCGTGCGCTGCGTCCGGCTTGGATCGAGCTTGGCCACGCTCAGCAGGTTGACACCGACCTGGAGCGCGCCAAGCTGCTGACGCCACTCGTGCGCCGCCATGCGCGTGAACTGCTCGAGCCGCTGGGACTGTTCGGCGATCGTCTGAGTGTAGAGTGTGACGAACGACTCCACGGTCGACTGCGAGAGCACGTTCGTGGCGTCGTGGAGCCGGGAAATCACGGGAACGGTCGCCGCCGCCGGGGGCGGGGTGTCGAGCCGCGCGATTTCCTCCTGGACGAACGTGACCAGGATGGCGCTGAGCAGCTGGTACTCGCGCAGGAGCTGGTGCAGCGAGGCGCGCTGGGAAAACCGGAGCGCCCCCAGCTCGCGCGCCTTGTCGAGGATGGCCGTGTTGGCCGCGATGGCGCCTTCTTCCGGGTCGGCCAGATAGGTGCTGATCTCCAGGATCAGCGAAGGCACGTGATCGAGGAGGCTCTCGGTCGGGAAGACCTCGCGCGCATCCACGGGCAGCAGGTCGAGGAGCCGATCGAACCAGCGCGCCGCGAGCGCGCGATGCTCGACACGCATCCGCCCCGCGATGAGGTCGTCGAAGTCAGTGATGATCATCACCCGGCACGGACTGGCCCCCGGCCAGCCGTTTCGCACCTTTATCTCTCGTTGAGGGGGACGGCTCGGGGAGCCGTGACAGTCGAGTATTGTACAGCGGCCTTAAGGAACCGAGGGCGAAAAACGCCGCCAAGGCTGAGGTTCAAGAGTAGGTGAGCGGGTAGATCCTAGGTTCCGGCCTTCTTGTAGCCGGAATTCGTGACCTTCACCTGGATGTTCTTCGCCTTGACGTCGAGGACGATCAGCTGCGGGTAGCTCGTGCCATCGGCGAGGCTTCCGAACGTCACCGCCATCGCCACCGCGTCGTCGCCAGGCTTCTCGACGTACGACGACACGTTGTAGCTGCGCATCGCCAGCGCCGCCGGGTCGAAGCCAATCGCCAGCAGGTCTCCCGGCTTGAGGTAGTTCTTCAAGTTCAGGACGGTGACGCCCGCAGCGGGTTGAACGGCGAGGTTGCCGGCGCCCTGCACGGCCTGGATTTTCTGCGCATCGGGCGGCACGTACTGGTGCACGAGCGCCGCGACATCTTCCATGTAGTCTTTGACCTCGCCGACCTTCTTCTCGACGACTTTTTCCTTCAGACGCCCGCCACGGCGGCCGCCGCCTGACGGCTCCTGTGCCTTGGGCGCCTGTTCGCCGATCGGCGTCTTCTGTACCTTGCCGTCGGCGCCGTAGTAGCACTGTTTCTGCTGCTGCTTCTTGACCTCGCCCTTCAGGCTGATGACGGTGGTTTCGACCCACGAGTACTGCTTGAGGGCCACCTGGTTTTTTGCGAGCGATTCCTTGAGGGCGGCCACCTGCGGCGGCGGCGTCTGCGCGGCGGCCATCGAGACGAGCGTAACGGCCGCCGCGGCCAGCGAGCATGCGTGCTTGAAAATCATGCCGCCATCCTACACCAGGCCTCCCATCGCGGGATCGCTGAAGGAGTCCTCGCCGGTCTCCATATGACCCGCGAGGCGGTACTCGAAGTGCGGATCGTTCTCGACGGTAATCGCCAGGTCGTACCAGCCGCCCGTGACCTTGAGCGACCAGCTCTTCGAGTCGGTATCGCCGGGCCCGACCATCGAATTCATGCCCCGCGACCGGTACGCGTTCATCACAGCGACTCTGACGGTGTGGGATCCGCGATTCGAGATGTCCAGCCGGATGGCGTTGTTTTCTTCCTCGTAGGACGCGTGGACGTCCAGGTCGGCGCGCCGGCTGCCCGACACCGTGCCCTTGAATCCGCGGAAGAAACCGTTCGGCCCGTAGACGGAGAGATCGTACTCGGACGCGCCGACCGCGGCGACGCGCCAGGTATCGATCAGCAGTTTGTGTGGCTCGACGGTATAGCTGCGCGGGACGTGGGCGGTATTGCCCGAACGCACCTGGAACACAGCGCCGGCCTGGCCCGTGTTGCGCATCTCGATCCAGAACGAGCCGTCGGCGGGCTGAACCGCTCCGCGCGCGTGGAGCGTGTACGGAATCGCCCGCGCCGGGCGCACGCCCCGTTCCTGCCCGGGCAACTGGCCAACGGTTGGCGGGACCGGCACCTCGTCGTCGTGGCGCACGAGGTCTTCAGGCTTGTAGTGGTCGGTGCCCGGCAGGGCGAGCCGCCGCGACGCGTTCGGCGTCTTGAAATCGAACGCCGTGGTCAGGTCGCCCGCGACCGCGCGCCGCCACGGCGTGATGTTGGTCTCGATCAGGTCGGGATGATGATGCCCGAATCTCGCTTCGAGGAACCGGATGAGCGACGTGTGGTCGAACACCTGCGAGTTGACCCAGCCGCCGCGGCTCCACGGCGACACGACGAGCATGGGCACGCGCACGCCGAGGCCGTACGGGCCGCTGGCGTGGCCGGCGTCGCCGGGGAAGATCTCGTTCGTGATCTCGACCGTGGACAGGCCCTGCGCCCGCGTCTGCGGCGGCGTCGGCGGCACCAGGTGATCGAAGAAGCCGCCCTCTTCGTCGTACGTGATGAACAGCGCCATCTTGCTCCAGATGTCCGGGTTGCTGGCGAGAATGTCGATCACCTGCGAGACGTACCAGGCGCCGTAGCCGGGCTCCCAGTTCGGATGCTCGCAATACGCTTCGGGCGCGACAATCCACGACACGTTCGGCAACCGGCCGTGGCGCACGTCATCCCGGAAGATGTCCAGCAGCCGATCGGGCTCGCGATTCTGTCCGAGGATGTTCGTGCCGGTCTTCGCGCGGTCGGCGAGCGGCGTGCCGGGCGCCGCGCCCTGGTACTGGTGAAAGTAGAGCAGGGAGTTGTCGCCGTAGTTCCCGATGTACGCGTCCTCGGTCCAGCCCCAGAACCCCGCCGCGTCCAGTCCCACGCCGACGTCCTGGTAGATCTTCCACGGGATGCCGGCCCGTTCGAGGCGCTCAGGGTAGGTGGACCAGTCGTAGCCGGCTTCGGCGTTCGTGATCACCGGGCCGCCGGCCGCGCCATCGTTGCCGACCCAGCCCGTCCACATGTGATAGCGGTTCGGATCGGTGGGGCCCATGAGCGAGCAGTGGTAGTTGTCGCAGATGGTGAAGGCATCGGCGAGCGCGAACTGATACGGCAGGTCCCGCCGGGTGTGATACGTCATCGTCGTCACGCCCTTGTTCGGCACCCAGCGGTCGTACTGGCCGGCGTTCCACGCGGCGTGCGTGTCGGCCCAGCCGTGCGGCGGGTCGGGGAGGAATGTCTGCCCGAGATCTTCGACGTCGGGACGGAAGGGCAGCAGGAAGCCCGCGCCATTCGGCTGATGCCACACGGATCGGCCGGTCGAGAGTTTCACCGCGCGAGGGTCGGCGAAGCCGCGGACGCCGCGCATCGTGCCGAAGTAATGATCGAAGGATCGGTTCTCCTGCATGAGGATGACGATGTGCTCCACGTCGCGGATCGACCCGGTGCGGTTGTGGGCGGGAATGGAGAGCGCGCGGCTGAAATCGAAAGGCGCTGCCGCCGCCATGGCGGACGATCCGATGAGCTTCAGGAACTGTCGACGGTCTTTGGAATGGTCCATGGTCGGCCTCCGCACGCGCGTGACGCGCAGTGCGGGGGCAGACTAGCAACCCGATATGGAGACCGTGTGTCGGCGATTCGGCGGCGGCGTAAAACCGCGGCGTGCCCGCGTCCGGGCCGGCCCTGTGGAGAAGGCTCGAGTTCTGGTATATTATCGGTATATATTTAGTTGATAGAGAGCGTCACATGGCCACAAGAACCGCCACGATGATTCCGGTCCCCCTCGCGGAGCTGCACGATCCGGAGACCGGCCGGATCGACGCCAGCCGGGTCGCCGGGTTCCTGGCCGTGACCCTCCCGCAGGTCGCCGCGGCCGTCGGCGCCAGCTACGCCGCCGTCCACAAGACACCCGACGCGCTGAGCCTGCAGAAGGGCCTGGGCCCCATCAAGCGGTGCCTGGCGCTGATTTCCCGGGCCACGCGCAATCGTCGCGAGGCTCGCGCGTGGCTGAACAGCCCGCATCCGGACCTCGGCGAACGAACGCCCCTCGAGGTGATGCTCGGCGGACAGGCGGATGCCGTCGTCACTCTCCTCGAGAACGCGATCGCCGGGCTGCCGTCCTGACCGTCGATGCTGCCGCCGCAGGGACTGCGCCGTGTGCTGCCCACGGTCGGGCGCATTCCGCTGCGCGGGCCGTGGTATCGCGCCGTCAATTTCGACGACCTCTCGAGTCCGCCGCCCGGCGGATTGCCCGGGAGCGCTGTGCAGCCGTTGTGGCCCGGGGGCGCCGCCCGTAAGGGCGCGCGATTCACCCCTCAGGCCGCGCCAGGGGCGCCGGGGATCGATTGCCTGTATCTCGCGGAGGACGAACTGACGCCGCTGCAGGAAATTTCCGGCGTCCTTCGGCCGCCCGGGAGCCCGGTGCCGCTGGTGTTCGAACCCCAGGTCCTGCTGACAGTCGACGGCGTGCTGACCGACATCCTCGATCTCACCGACGCGCGAACGCAGGCCGCCTTCGGAACAACCCGTCAGGAGCTGACGGGGACGTGGCTGCTCCAGCAGTCCAGCTATCTGGCCGGACGAGGGCCGATGCCGCCGACTCAGCTCCTTGCCGCCGAAGCGTTTGCTTCGCGCGCCGTCGTCGGTTTGCGCTACCCCTCGTCGAAGAACGCGAATGGCATCGGCCTCGCCGTTTTCACCAGCCGCCTCGTGTCCGGGCGTCACCTGTTGAAGGTCTACAACCAGGGCGGCGGCAGGCTGCAGCAGTCTTTGCCGTAACCCGGGGCCGCAGGCGTGACATACTCGTGCCCTTCCCGAGGTGCCCGATATGACTGTACTGCGAGTCTGCTACAAGCCCGGCCGGTTCGACGAGACGTACTACAAGGCGACGCATCTTCCGCTCGTCAAGAAAACCGTGAGCCCTCACGGGCTGAATCGGATCGAAATGGTAAAGGTGACGATGACGCCCGACGGGTCGAAACCCCTTTATCAGGTCATGTTCTCGGCGTTCTTCGAATCAGCGGCCGGACTGCAGAACGCGCTGAAGGACCCGAAGCTGGGACCGGTGCTGGACGACATCAAGAACTTCCACGACGGAGCGCCGGACATCTTCATCGGCGACGTCGTCGAGGGTGTGTAGAACGGAGGAGCCGGTGCGACGCACAATCACGCCGCAGGCTGCAGCCATCGCACTCCTGGTCTGTTCCTGCTTCGCCGTGGCCGCGCAAGCGCCGCCGCCCCCGCAGGCATCGAGGCCGGACGCCGCCAATCCCACCCTCGCCCGGTACAAGACGGACCTGTCCACGGAAATCGACGGGATGAAAGACT
>Ga0207687_10003304_pt1 | contig 10899 bp, 6 predicted proteins | sample KBSM54metaG_FD_184399 | JGI IMG/M metagenome (GOLD analysis project Ga0207687, IMG submission 184399) | Miscanthus rhizosphere microbial communities from Kellogg Biological Station, Michigan, USA - KBS M5-4 metaG (SPAdes) (version 2) | ecosystem: Host-associated > Plants > Roots > Rhizosphere >... | reverse complement strand
GCGTACCCGCACCGGCCAATCGCGGTGGCGGCGGCGGCGGCGGTGGTGGTGGTGGCGCCGGTGGTGGTGGTGGCGGCGGCGGTGGCTACGACGACGCTGACTACGGCGGCGGCGGCAGCGACGACGACATCCCGTTCTGAGCGAATGGGTGCCGTGCCTCACTCGTTTCGAAATCCCCTGGTGGGAAGGCTGAAACGAGCCGCTTTCTGTGCGCTCGGGCTCTGCCTGTCGCTCGGCTGCGCGAAAAAAACGCAGTCGTTGGGCGGCGCCGCTTCGCTCGCGCAACTTCCCGATTTGCCCGAACCTCAAGGGGCGGTCGCGGAGCTCAGTGTGTTGCACCCGGACGTGACGTTCCGGGCGCTCCGCGAATTAGGCAGCCCGGTTTCGGCGTTGTTGCCGGCGGGCTATCCCATGCTCGCCGCCACGCTGTTTGGTTTGCCGCCGCTAGCCGCGGATTCATTCGACGCGGATGTGCCGGTGCGTGGACTGGTCCTTCAGAGCGGCGGGGCCGATCCGGGGTTCGTGCTCGGTCTGCATTTGGTTTCGGGTCCTGAATTCGTCGCGAAGTTGAGTACCGGGAGCGCGCCGCCCTTTCGCGTCGCGCCGGGCCCGCCGAGTTCACCGACAGTGCTTCAAGCGAGCGTCCCGGCCGACGCGGGGGCTAACGCGAGCAGTGCTCTCGCGCTCGGTGTGTTCGACAACTACCTCTTGGTCGCGTCTTCGCCGGAGCTGCTCACGCGCGCGGGCCCCTACGTGGCGCGAACTTTGTCGCGACACGCGCCGCCCAATGCTCCGGTGTCCTTCACCGTTTCGAAGCAGGGCTTGGCTGACCAAGTCGTGCCGGCGCTGCGTGCGCGTTGGGCCAGCTACCGAACCAATCTGGAACGTCTCGATCGCGACAGCCGCTCTGCCCATGGGGGCCGCGCGCCGGATTTTGCCGATCCGGCTGCGGTGATCCTCGGTGCGGATAGTGGGGTCGAATCGGTGCTGAGCCTGCTGGAGGGGGCAAGCGGTCTCGACCTGACGGTTGAGCCGACGACTCAGCGTGTCGTGCTCACGCTGTTGCTCACCCCTGGCGCGGCCAACCAGAATCGACTCGTCGATGCCGTGGAAACCGATAGCCAAGCGCTACTGAGCCTCCCGGAGAGCACTTTTTTCGCGTTGAGCGGTGCGCGCTCGGCGGCTGAAATGGCTGCGAGCGACAGCAACGCCGGCCAGGATTGGGCCGAGCTCTTGGGGTCGCGCCTGAGCGAGCACGATGCGAAGACGGTGCGCGAGGTTTTGTCCAATTGGCAGCACGGTCGCGGCACACAGACGACGTGGGCGGCGCTGGGCGGCGCGGAGCCGGGCGCCGCGCTGGTGACCACCGTGCGTGATCGAGCGGCGCTCGAACACGCTGCCCACGGCCTGTTCGGCCTGTTTGCGTTGCCCGGTGTGCGCGCACCGCTGACTGAATTTTTGGGACAGCCGAGCGTCGTCGAATCAAGCTCAGCGGTCGTGGGGCTCGATGGGCCCGTTGCCCGCGAGAAGCTGACGTTCGCGACGGGCGGCAAGAAGGTGCAGTTCAATCTGCCGGCGCTCGACTTTGCCTGGCGCGTGACGGACCAAACAGGCTTCGCTGTCGGTAGCAAGGCAGCAGCGCCGCTGCTCGGCACCCTCGTGCAAGCCGCGCACGGTGCAGGGCCGACGCTCGGCACCAATCGCGCGGTCGCCGAAGGCGTCGCCCGCGCGAGCACGCACGCGGGCATCGTTGCCTACGTCGATCTGCGTGCGCTCGGGGCAACTAGCGCGGCGAGTGAACCGGCGGCGCTCTTCTTGTCGCTAGGGCGCCAGGGCAATGCCGCGTTCTTGCGCGTCGAAGTCTCGAAACCGGCGGTCGATTTTGCGATCCACGGAGCCCTGGGCCAATGACCGACGCGCCGGCGATTCAAGTACTGATTACCGGTTTCCCCGCGTTTTTTGCGCGAAAGCTGCTGCAGCAGCTGCTACTTGCCGAGCCGCAAACTGGTGTCACGTTGCTCGTTCGCGCGAGCGATAACGTACTGGCGGATGAACACGTGGCGGCTCTCGCCAGCGAAGCGCGCGCGCGCGTCACGCTGCTCGAAGGCGATCCAGCGGCGCTCGATTTCGGTTTGAGCGGCGCCGAGTACGTGGCGCTCAGCGCGGCGGTGGGGCGCGTGTTCCACTTCGCTTCCGGCTTCGAAGCCGTTGGCGGCAGCGCCGAGACGGCCGCTCGAAATATCGCCTGCGCGCGAGAGGTGATCGAGTTCGCTTTGGCGGCGCCGCGCCCGCCGGGGGTGATCCTGCTTTCCAGCACGCGCGTGAGCGGAACTCGCCACGGCATGATCCGCGAGGACGAGCTCAACCAAGGGCAATCGTTCCGCGGGCGCGTGGAAGAATCGCTGGCCACCGTGGAGCTGATGTTCGCGCGTCACGCCGAGCTCGAGCCGATCGTGTTGCGCACGGCGCAAATCGTGGGCGATTCACGCACGGGTGAGATCGACCGCCTAGGCTTTCCGTACCCGTGGTTGGTGTTCATCGACCGCGGCCCTCAAGAGTTGACCGTGCCCATTCCGCATCGGCCTGATGCGACCTTGCAGCTGGTTCCCATCGACTTCGTGGTGAGCACCGCCCAATTTTTGAGCCGCAAGCGTTCGGCGTACGGCAAGAGCTATCATTTGGTCGATTCGGCGCCGCCCACGCTGCGCGAGTTCTTGCAGTTGGCGGCCGAAGCTTCGGGCAAGCGGCTTTCCGCGACGTTCAACCCGAGTGCGTTCACGCGCGGTTTGGTCGGCAACCCCGGGGTCAAAATGCTGTCGAAGAGCGCGCGCGGGCTGTTCGACTTGTTCGCGGCTTCACCTCGCTTCGACACCACGCAATTGGGGGAGGCGTTGAACGGGAGCGCCATCGCCTGTCCGCCGGTGACGAGTTATCTGCCGACTTTGCTGGAGCGTGCTCGCGCGGGATTCGCGGCCAACGAAGTTGCGCCGGTGGATCTCGAGAACCCCGAGCCGGACGAGGATCTTGTCTGAGAAACCGCGCGAGCCGCTCGGCCCGCAACTCGAGCGGGGGCTCTCGCTGGGCTTGAGTTTGCTCGCAGCGCTGGTCGCGTTGACGTGTGGCAGCCGCGGCCAATTGATCGCTGCCGCGCCGCCGATTGCACCCGCACCTCCGGCGCTTAGTGCCTCGGCTCGCAGCGTGGCTCCGCCCGCGCCGCTGAGTGCTTCTGCGCCGGCCGATTCCGGCATGACGAGCGACGCGGGGGTCAGTGCGGCGCCCCGGGAGAGCGATCCCACTCGCCTCGAACTGCCGCATTTCTTCGCGGATCTTTCGGGCCTCGAACAGCGCACGCGCAAGACGCCCGTGCGCATCTTGTGGCTCGGTGACTCGCATACCGCGGCGGACTACCTCACGGGCGCGGTTCGTGCGCATTTGCAGCAACGCTTCGGCGCTGGCGGCCCCGGTTTCGTGCGCGTAGGGCTCAAGGCGATTCGCCACACGCAGGTGCGCTTCGCGAATTCGGGCACCTGGCGTGTCGAACCGAGCCAGCCCTCGCGTCGTTCTTCGTTCGACGACGGCGTGTTCGGGCTCGGCGGCATGCGAGCGTCGCCGATCGATGCGCCCGCACTCGAGTCGTTCGAAGTCAGTAAGGGCACCGCGCATGGCGAGCTGCACTGGTCGCTGCACTACTCGCTGCCCCCGGGCGCGAGTTTTCGCGTCGACGTCGCGGGCGCCGCCCACACCGTCGACCAGAGTAACGAGGGGCCGACTAGCGCTGGCTCACCCATCGCCACTTTGGCGGTCTCTAGTGCCCTTTCGGACAAACTGCAGCTCGTGACCACGGGCGGGGCGCCGCGCTTTTACGGCTTATTCGTGGAAGGCTCCGAACCTGGCGTCGTCCTTGATGCCGTGGGCATCGATGGCGCGCGGCTCTCGACCACGCTCGCCTGGGGCGAAGCACCCTTCGAAGCCGAAGTTGCCGCGCGTGCGCCGTCGCTCGTGGTGCTGGCGTTCGGCACCAACGAAGCCTTCGACGCCGACAAGGTCGAAAAATATCGTGATCAGTATCGAGCCCTGCTCGAGCGTCTCCGCCGCGCCACGCCGACGACCGATTGTCTGCTCGTGGGCCCGCCAGACGCCCTTGCCGTCGCGGGAGGCTCGGAAGCGCGTGTCGCCGAGATCGATTCGTTGCAACGGAGCGTCGCTGAAAATTTGGGCTGCGGCTACGTGAGCCAATTGGAGATCATGGGCGGCCCCGGTGGCTACTCGATCTGGGCACGCAAATCGCCGCCCTGGGCGCGCGGTGACAGGCTCCATCTCACTCCTAAGGGTTATGAAGCCGTGGCCGACGCGATCAGCCAAAAGCTGCTGTCCGCTTACGATCGCGCGCGGGCCCAAAAATAGCTGAAGAACGCTACGGTTTGGTGGGCGCTTTCGCGCCGAGGTGCTCGTTGTAGCTCTGCATCAGCGCTCGAAAGACCCAATTACCGATGACCTCGGAGCCGACGGCCGTCGGGTGCGTGAGGTCGGCCTGGCCCAGCCCGCGACGCACCCAGGTGGGCATCGAGCGCGCACCGCCCATCGCCGTGTACGTGTCGAAGAATGCGCAACCGACTTCTGCCGAAGCCTTGCGTTGCTCTTCGACGATGGCGGGAATGACTCGCATGCTCACGATTTGATCGCCGACCTTGGCGGCGCGGTCCATCGCGCCAATCACGAGGCAGCTGGAGCCGGGCAGGGCTTTCTGGCCTTGCACGAGCACGTCTTTCATCGTGCGGTGGTAGTCGGCCATCGAATACAAGAAGCCATCACCACTCTCGTTGGCTCCGAATTCGTAGATCAGTAGATCGGGTTTGCGCCAACCGAGCTGCTCGGCCCAGTGCGCGTCGTCTTGCTTGTCCAGAAAGCGAATGCGTGCGCCCTGCACGCCGAGCGCGTCGAGCACGACGCCTGGCGTATCGCGTTCGAGGACCACACCAAAAGCGCGCGAGACGCCGCTCTTGGTGAAGATCTCGAATTCGTGGGCGCCGTCGGGCACTGAAAGCGTGAAATAGGCGGCTTTTTTGACGGGCCCGCGGGTATCGATCTCGGCCTGTGGCTGACCGTCGACGCTCACTCGCAGGCTACCGCCGTTGGGATCTTCCAGATAGTCGAGCGTGAAGCGCGCTACGTTACGCCCGAAGTCACCACTCTTGGCGGTACCGAAGCGCGCGAGCGTATTCTTGTCGGCTTTGAACGAAACTCCGCCGAGCCCATACAAACCGTCCGCGGCGTATGGTCCGACGATGCGGCTCACGCTCCAGCCCGCGGTGGCGTAGCGCGAGACGTCATTGTGAAAGTACGCCGGCCAGGCGTTGGCGATCAGCAGGTAGCCGTGACCGGCGTCGCCGAATTCGCTCTGCAGCTTGCGGCGCAGCGTGCCGGAGACGTAGTCGCTGACGACGATCGAATCTCCGAAGTGAGCAATGCGGGTGATGGCGTGGGGTTGCTTGTGCGCCGTCGCGCTGAGTGCACGAAAGAAGCCGTCGAGCGCGTGGCCACTCGCGTCCGCGAGGGGGATGGGGGCAGCTGCCGCGGCGATCACCGGCAAGGCGACGTCGTCCGTCGCGTTTGTATCGCGCACGCTCGGGAGTGCCACGGATTCGGGTTGCGAAAGATCGGCCCGAGTCGAGGTTTCACCCGTGATTTTGGCTTCTCCGACGGAAGCTGTCGGCTCGGCCAGCGCACGTGCCGAGGGCTCGCCGCTCGGCGGCGGATGAAAGAGGCGTAAGCGCGCGAGCGCGGGCACGCGCTCGGCGGCGAATGCCAAAGCCAGCACCGTCAGCGCCGAGACGACGGCTCGCGAACGAAATGGGGCGAACGGATCGCGCGCCGGGTCAGTTGCTGCAGGAGGCATCGCCAAGCTGCTTGCACAGCGCGCGCAGCATCTTGAGGTCGCGGTCCGAGGCTTGCCCGGATTGCGCCTTTTGCTGGAGCAACGCCTTGGCCTGCAATAGCTTGCTGCGCTCGCCGCTCGTGGCCAGATCTTGTGCGCTACCCTCGTCCGTATCGAAGGGGTTCTTGCGCACCAGCGTAGCCGGTGTCGAAACCTTACTGGGTGCAGCCGGCTTCGGCTCGCTCACCGGGGGCTCGCTCGCCACCGCATACTGCCGCGGGGACGGTTGCGGCGCGGCCTTCGGCGGATCTTTCGGAGCACTCGGCAGATCGCTGATGTCGACAGAGCCGGCGCTCAGCGCCGCAAGTTCGTCGGCGGCTCGCTTGCGCCGGATCGAATCGACGCTCGTGGAGCGCGAAATCTGGTCGAGCAGCGCGCGCTTTTGCGTGGGATCGGGCTCCGCGCTGGCTTTGGTGAACAAGTCGTCCGCCCAGGCACCCTCGATCTGGCGGAAATCCGCGGTCTTCCGGGCATTGCTGTCGGCTGGAATTTCGGAGGCTTTGGCAGCGGCGCCGGCGGGGTCGCCTTTGTCGAGCAAGGCCTTGGCTTCCGCCAAAATGCGCGTCGCAGAATCACCCGTGTCAGTCGAACTCGCGACCGGCTCCGGCGTGCTCGGGCTCGAGTGGCTGACGACGGCTACGACGAGCGCGATCAGCACCACTGCACCCGTGGCGATCGCGCCGATTTTCAGCCCTTTGGGGAGTGGCGCCAGAGTGCCGGAAACCGGCGGCGCGCCCATGGCCGTGCCGCCCAGGCTCAGCGCCGAAAGTTGCGCGCTTTCATCGGCTCCCGCGACGTAGATGTCACCCGCAGGGATGAACTTCAGAATCACGTCGCCCAGTTCGATCATGTCGCGGGCATCGAGCAACGTGCGCGGCAGCTCGACGCCGTTCACGCGGACGCCATTGGCGCTCTCTCGATCGACGATCTCGTAGCGGCCGTCGCCGAGCGGCTTGATTTCTGCGTGAACGCGGCTCACCGACGGATGATTGACCGGGACCTCGCACTCCTCGCCGCGACCAATCACGAGCGGTTGGTCCTGGGTGAGGGGGTACTCCGCGCCGACCGTCGGCCCCACTACCATCACCAGGCGATCGGGCTGGCCGAGCAGCGTTTGGCTGCGCGGTCCGGCGGGCATGGTCACGGCCTTGTCGAAGGGGGCGACCTCCACCACGGTGTCGTCGATCACTTGCAGGCGGTAATCACCGAGCTGCACCAAATCCCCGTGCATCAGCTCGTGACGCTCGCTCACGCGCTGCCCGTTGACGTAGCAGCCGTTGTAGCTGGTCATGTCGAACAGCACCCAGCGCTCGCTCGGTTTGGCGAGGCGCGCGTGTTTGCGCGAGATGTTGCGCTCGGTGAGCCGGACGGTGTTCTCCTCGGCTCGGCCGATCGAGTACTCGTCACGGACCAGGTGGACGACCGTCTTGCTTGCTTGGTCGTCCTCGATCGTCAGCTTCCACATCGTGCGCGCCCAACACCGACACCCTTGGAATCGCGTGCCCGAAAAGGGGCCGCATTGTCGAGGGCTCGGGCAAATTTGTCATGGTTCCCCGTGGGTTTAAAGCCCCTATCCGGGTCCGGGTGTCGTTTGAGGCGTTGCGCCTCAGGTGATGCGGCTCGGAGATTTTGCGGACAGCAGCTAAAAACCGCTGGATCCGGCGCCGGCCCAGCTGAAGAGCGCGTCGTGGACCGCGGGCCGGGCGCCACGAATTCGCGTGTTTTCTCGGCTCGGGCACACCCGATTGGTGAGCATGATGGCAACGCGATCGGCATCCGGGTCGCACCATAGGCTGGTACCGGTAAAGCCGAGGTGCCCGAACGTGCGGCTGCCCGCGAGCTTGCCAGCCGACGACTGTTCGGTCGATTTGCCGTCGAAGCCGGCGCGCAGCGTGCCGAGCGGTCGCTCGCGCACGAGCGGCTCCAGGTTGGCGGCGCTGAGCCATTCCTCCCGCCGGCCGTGCCAGGCGTCGAGCAGTGCGCAACCGAAGCGCAGTACGGCTTCGGCGGTACCGAACAGTCCCGCGTGGCCGGACGAACCGTGCCCCGATACGGCCCACGCATTCTCGTCGTGAACCACGCCGCGGAGCTCACCGCCGCGGAACGGAATGGTTTCGGTCGGCGCGCAACGGGCTTGGAAATCGGCGTGCTCGGCCCGTAGTGCTCGCACCGACCCGATGTCGAGTGCGAGAGGCGCGCACACTTCGCGCCGGACGATTTCGTCCAGCGGCAGCCGCTCGCGCCGTTCCAAGGCGAAGCCCACGAGCAGATAGCCGAGATCGCTATAAACGGGCGGGTAACCGCTGCTCGGCATCGGTTCCACGCATTCGGGCCGGCGGGCGTTGCAGGCGACGGCGCACGCTTCGCGCTTCGAGACAGGGCACTCCGCGAGGAGCGGAGCGAACAGGTTCTTGTGGGCTTCCAGCCCGCCGCGGTGCGCGAGCAGGAGCTCGAGCGGCAGGTCGCCGGTTGGCGAGCCCGCGGCCTCCGGAAGGAATTCGGCGAGCGGCTCCTCGAGTGCGAGCCGGCCGCGCTTCGCTAAGCGCGCTGCGCTCGTAGCCAGAAACGGCTTACTCACCGAGGCCAAGTCGAAGAAGGAGAAGGCCGTGCCGGGGAACCGGCCGCGCGCGAACGCCGCGCCGAGGCCGAGTTCGAAGGCGGACCCGGTCGCGCACCGAAACGCGGCGCCAATCACCGCCGCGGGCGCCACGCCGGGGAGAATCACGAGTTCTTGAGCGATTTCATCGAGGGAAGAAATAAGCATGCTAAAAGTCAGCTAAATTGGATGAAATCGCGACTTCATCAGCTTTTTGACCCAGCGGGAGCCTCACCGCTATCCTGATTGTGCCGTAGAAGGATCGAAAGGCGAAGATGGCCGAGTTTACTTGGGAAGCCCGTGGGCGCACCGGAGAAGTCCGGAAAGGCGTCATGGAGGCGGAAAACGAAGAGGCGGTAAACGCTCGTCTTCGGCAGCAGCAGCTCGCGCCCGTCAAAGTGAAGAAGAAGAGCAAGCTCAGTGAGCTTCGCTTCGGGCGCGGTGGCGTCAAGACCAAGGATTTGGTCACCTTCACGCGCCTGTTCGCGACCATGATCGACGCCGGTCTGCCGCTCGTGCAGTGCCTCGAGATCTTGGGGTCGCAGCAATCGAGTCCGGGTTTTGCCGTCGTCTTGAAGGACGTGCGCAACGCGGTGGAGCAGGGCGCCACCTTCAGCGAAGCGCTCAAACGCCATCCGAAAGTGTTCGACGACCTGTTCACCAACTTGGTTCACGCCGGTGAAGTGGGCGGTATTTTGGACAGCATCATGAGCCGCCTCTCCGTTTATCTGGAGAAGCGACAGAAGCTGATTCGTCAGGTTCGCGGCGCGCTCGTGTATCCGTCGGTGGTCGTGGTCATCGCCGGGCTCGTGATGGCCGTGCTGCTCACGTTCGTGATCCCGGCCTTCGAGAAGATGTTCGCGGACTTCGGCGGCGGTAAAGACGCGCTGCCCAAGCTCACGCAGATCATGATGGCGATTTCACGCAATTTCGTGAGCTATTTCCCGTTCATCGTGGTCGGGATCATCATCTTGGTCGTGGGCTTCGGCTACTTCTACCGCACGACCGGCGGTAAGGCCTTCGTTCACCGAGGCACGCTGAATATCCCGATCATCGGCCCGGTGATGCGCAAGATCGCCGTTGCACGCTTCACGCGCACGCTCGGCACGCTGCTTCAGTCCGGCGTGCCGATTTTGGATGCGCTCGAGATCTGCGCCGTCACTTCCGGCAACGTGGTGATCGAGGCTGCCGTGATGCATGTCCGGCAGAGCATCAGCGAAGGCAAGAACATGGCCGAGCCGCTCACCGAGACGAAGGTGTTCCCGGACATGGTCGTGCAAATGATCGCCGTCGGCGAGCAGACCGGCGCGCTCGATCAAATGCTGAACAAGATTGCCGATTTCTACGAAGAAGAAACCGACGTGGCCGTGGCCGCGCTGACCAGCGCGCTCGAACCGATCATGATGGTCGGCGTGGGTGGCATGGTCGGCGTAGTGCTGATCTCGATGTACCTGCCGATCTTCTCGCTCGCCGGAAACATTCACGCCGATTGAGGGCGTGAGCCGGGCTCGGTACGCCGTTTCCGAGCCCAAAACCCGGTTTTTTGCCATGCGTTTCAAGCTCGGCCTGCCCGAAATCATCAGCTCGGCACCGCTCGCTCGGCGCTTGGCGGGGGTGACGGCGGCGCGGCTGCTCTTGTTGTCACTCTCGTTTGCGCTCGTCGGCGCCTTTTACCTGCGCGGCAAATTCGGTCTCGGCTCGTTCACGCTCCGGCTCGCTCTCGAGACGTTCACGCTCTCGTTCGCGCTGGCAGCCATGTACGCCGTCGTGCTCCGACGCGGCAGGCACATCGAGCGCCTGGCCGAGGCGCAGTTGGTCATCGATCAACTCACGTGGACGGTCGTCGTGTACTTGACCGGGGGCGCGTCCAGCGGAGCGACGTCCTTCTATGGTCTGTCGTGTTTGGTGGGTGCCAGCCTGATGGGCTTGCGTGGCGCTGCGCTGGCCGCGCTCGTCGGCGCAGTCTCGTACAGCTCACTCGTATTCGCGTTGCAGCGCTCGTTGCTCTCGCCGCCGCTCGACCAGGCACCCTCGATTTATCAGCTTTCGTCGGACGAGCTCACGTTCTACGTGCTGGTGAATTTGCTGGTTTTGATCGTGGTTGCGCTGCTCGCGGGCACCCTGGCCGATCGCTTGCGTTGGACGGGCGGCGCGCTGATCGCCGCGACCGAGCGCGCCGATCAAGCGGAGCGCATGGCAGGCTTGGGCCGCCTCGCGGCAGGCTTGGCGCACGAAATCCGCAACCCGCTCGGCTCGATTGCGGGATCGATCCAATTGCTTCGCACGGCGAGCGGGCTATCGGACGAAGATCAACGCCTGTGCGACATCATTCAACGCGAGACGAACCGCTTGAACGATCTCGTCACGG
>Ga0207687_10003302_pt1 | contig 10900 bp, 13 predicted proteins | sample KBSM54metaG_FD_184399 | JGI IMG/M metagenome (GOLD analysis project Ga0207687, IMG submission 184399) | Miscanthus rhizosphere microbial communities from Kellogg Biological Station, Michigan, USA - KBS M5-4 metaG (SPAdes) (version 2) | ecosystem: Host-associated > Plants > Roots > Rhizosphere >... | reverse complement strand
TGTGCCCCGCGAGCGCTACGGCGAGGCGACCGGGATCACCCAGACGGTGCGCAACTTCGGCTCCAGCCTCGGCCTCGCCGTGCTCGGCTCGATCCTGATCTTCGAGAACCGCTCCAACCTGGAGAGCACCGCCGCCGAACACGGCGTCCCCAAGCACGCCGCCGACGAAATCGCCGACGATCAGCCAAGGCAGCGGCAACGGCAGCGAATTCCCCAGCCACCTCCACGGCCGGGTCGCCAAGGTCGTCGACAGCATCCCCCACGACTTCGCCCTCGCCTCCCGCACCGTCTTCTACGGCATGGCCGTGGTGATGGCGATCGCCTTCGTCGTCGCCCTTGCCGGAATGCCGGCGGGCAAAGTGGAAACCGAAGTCGAAGACGTCGGCGAACCCACTTCCGCCAGCTCCGCCTGAGGCGATAGTTTCGCCGGATGAGAGCCCGGCGCCTCGTCCTGCTGGGAATCGCCGCGCTGGCGATCGTCGCGTCGCCCGCCCGCGCCGCGACCTCTATCGAAGCCGCCGCGCAGAAGCTCGCCGCTCGCTATGCGCCGATCGCGATGCTGCGCGAACAGCAGGACCCGCCGTGCAACACGAGCGAGGAGCAGTACCAGCCGACCAGCGTCGGGACGGTGCTCGGCAACCCGACCGTCACCCTCCAGCACGAATTGCCCGACGGCAAGCTCGAAGACGTGAAGCGGGCGCCGACGGCGGCTGACATCGCCGGGCTGCGCGACGGCTATTACCTCGACCTCGAAGGCGAAGTGCTCGGCGACACCTGCATCTACGCGCGGGCGTTCCGGAGGCTGGTGCGCGAAGGCAAGGCACCGGCCGTCACCTACGCCCACATCGCCCGCGAACCGAACCACGACGGGTTCGCCCTCCAGTACTGGTTCTTCTGGTACTTCAACCAGTTCAACGACCTGCACGAGGGCGACTGGGAGGGGATGCAGCTCAGCTTCGGGTCGAACACGGTCGCCGCGGCGCTGAACGAAGAACCGAGCGAAATCATCGTCTTCCAGCACGCTGGCGGCGAGCGCGCGAGCTGGGGCGACGGCAAGGTCCAGAAGGAAGGGACGCACCCGGTCGTCTACCCCGCCGCCGGCTCGCACGCGACCTTCTACGACTCCGCCGTCTACCTCGGCAACGGGCAGAACGGCTCCGGCGTCGGCTGCGACAACACCTCCGAACCGCTGCGCGAACTGCGCCTGCAGCCGGTGCTGCTGCCGGAAACGGCGCCCGAACAGGGGGCGTTCCAGTGGCTCAGCTACCGCGGCCGCTGGGGCGAAAGGGAAAAGAGCTACAACAACGGCCCGACCGGGCCGGTGACGAAGACCGTCTGGCGCGAACCGTTCGCCTGGATGGAAGGGCAGCGCTCGACCAGCCCCCGCCTGCCGGGCGGCTCCGTTGTCGGGCCGACCGTGACCAGCGCCTTCTGCGGGGCGGTCAGCGCCGTCACCGACCTCACCCACATCGCGAACAAGTCGCAGGCGGCGGCGTTCGGGATCGTCGGCGCGATCCTCCTGCTCCTGATCGCCTTCTTCGGCCTCACCCGCTGGGGGCCGGTCGACCTCGAGCAGCTGCGGGCGCGGCGCGCCTTCGGTCAGCTGCTGCGGACCGCACGGAGGCTCTACGGGCGCTACTGGGCGACGCTGGTCCCGATCGGGCTGATCGCCTTCCCGATCGTCGGCGGCGTCAACCTGCTCGCCGAAGCGATCGCCAACGGACGCGGCGTCGACAGCACCACCCACCGCGCCGGCGTCCACCTCGCCTTCGCCGACTTGGCGGAAACGCTGGGACGGCCGATCGCCGAAGCGCTGGTCGCCGCCGTGGTGATCGTCTTCGTGCGCGAGCTGGCGCGGGGGCGGCGGATCGGCTTCATCGACTCGATCCGCGGGGCGCTGGCGCGCTTCCGCCGCGTCGTCGCCGCCCAGCTGCTGGCGATGGTCGGGCTGTTCCTGCTGGCGATAACCGTGATCGGCTTCCCCTTCGCGGTCTGGAAATACGTCAGCTGGCTCTTCGTCCAGCAGGAAGTCCTCTTCACCGACAAGTCGATCCGCGAGTCCTTCCGCGGCAGCAGCGAACTGGTCCGCGGCCGCTGGTGGCACACGGTCCGCGTCGCCGCTCCGCTCTGGCTGCTCAGCGTCGCCGCCGGCCCAATCCTCGGCTTCGCCCTGATCTTCACCGACTTCCCGCTGATCTGGATCAACCTGCTCGGCTCGCTCGTCTTCGCGCTCTTCATCCCCTACGTCACCGTCGGCCGCACGCTCCTCTACTTCGACCTGCAGGTGCGAGCGGAGGAGGAACCGGCGAAGCCGGGCCGCTCCTGGCGCTTCTGGCGGCCGCGAGAGTTCGGGCGGGTCGTCAGCCGGCCTGCCGGCGCCGGCGCTTGAGCCGGACGACCAGTCGTTCGACGGCGATCCAAAGCAGGCCGAGCAGGAGCAGCGGCAGGGCGAAGAAGGCGACGACGCCGAGGCCGGCGGTGAGGCTGAGGACGAGCGCGGCGATGAGCGCCGCCGCGGCGACGTCGACGAGCAGGGCGCGGCGGGCACGGGCGCCGGGAGTCATTTGCCCCCCTTCACGTACACCGCGAAGAAGTCGCGTTCGTCGGGTTCGAGATAGCGGGTGTCGGGCCGGAACATTTCCGGCAGCAGGTTCGACGGTTCCTTGGCCCCAGGGCGGCGGTAGCTGATGAAGCTGGTCCAGTCTTCGTTGATGTCGAGCTCGAGCGCCCGCACCGCCCCCGCCCGCTGGAGAACCTTCGCCAGCGATTCGACCGTCTGGTAATTGGCGGCGGCGTAGATCAGGTTGCCGCGCCGGTCGATGCCGAGGCCCGAGCGCCAGACCCGGATCGCGTTGTTGACGGTGGCCCCCCATTCGGGGCCGTCGCTGAGGTTGGGGTTGAGCTTGCCTTCGTCGATGATCGGCGGCAGGTTCTGCTTCGCGAAGACGATCTTCGGGTTGACGTTTTCGCCGTTCTGCCAGGGGCGGATGTCGATCCTGCCGTCGCTGTACTCGACCAGGGTGGCGATCCCGTCGACCATCGGCGCCAGCACTTCGCCGCGGTAGATCAGCCCGGCGTTCGAGGTTTCGAGCGGGAAGCCGCCGTTGAAGGTGGCGGCGATGCGGTCGCGCTTGGCGGGCGGCACCTCGGCCGGGCCGCGGTTTTCGAGTTCGGGCGGCTCGGCGAGGCCGGGGACGTAGGCGAGGTGGGTGCGGCCGCTGTCGATCCAGGCGACCCCGGCGACGAACTGCGGATATTCGGGGTCGCTGCGGAAGGTCGTGAGGAGGACCGGCGGGCGCCGCCCGGCGACGGCGGAGGCCGGGCGCCAGACGCCCTCGCCCGGCAGCGCCGGGTGGATCAGCGGCTTCACCCGCGGCGGCCGGTAGATGTGGACGCGGGGCTGCGCCGAGGCGGTGGTGACGCCGACCTGCGGCAGCGATTTCAGCGGCGGCCCGCCCTTCGAGGGCGCGTTCAGTTCGTAGTACCAGTTCTCGACCTGGGAGACGAGCGGGTTGGCGCCGTGGGCGCGCGCCCACTCGACCGTGGCGATGCTCCAGCTGACGTTGCGGGGGTGGCTCAGCATGCGGACCCAGGAGACCGCGGCGGGGACGAGGCAGAGGCAGGCGGCGATCAGGAGCACGCGGCGAGCGCGTCGCCAGGGCGGAAGCGGCGGAACCTCGCGGCGTCGGGCGCGACTTTCCACCTGCAAAGAGTGCATCTCAGTACTAAAGCGAAGCTTATGAACCTTGATGTTAGGTTTCGCCCGTGCGCATTCTCGCCTTCAGCGACCTCCACCGCGACCTCACGCAGGGCGCGAAGCTGGTCGAGATGTCGGCCGAGGCCGACGTGGTGATCGGCGCCGGCGACTTCGCCTCGGTGCACAAGGGCCTGGAGGAGACGATCGACGCGCTGGCCGGGATCGAGAAGCCGACGGTGCTGGTGCCCGGCAACAACGAGACCGTCGACGCGCTGCGCGAGGCGGCCGCCGACTGGAACGCCGCGACCGTCCTCCACGGCGAGGGGACGACGATCGACGGGGTCGAGTTCTTCGGCCTCGGCGCCGGCATCCCGGTCACGCCCTGGGACTGGAGCTTCGACCTCGATGACGAGGAGGCGACGGAGATGCTCGCCCCCTGCCCCGAGGAAGCGGTCCTCGTCCTCCACTCGCCGCCTAAAGACCACTGCGACAGCGCCGGCGCCGGCGGCAACTTCGGCAGCCCCGCCCTCCTCCAGGCGATCGAAGCCAAGCGCCCCCGCCTCGCCGTCTGCGGCCACATCCACGAGTCCTGGGGCTGCGAGAGCCAAGTCGGCCCCACCCCGGTCCGCAACCTCGGCCCGAAGGGCACCTGGCTGGAGGTCTAGTGTCGATTTTGTCCGGCATACCCGTACAAACTCGACACTGAGATGGCGTACCGGGTGCTCAAAGCCGAGGACGCCTTCTGGCGGCGGTCGAATCAGATGCAGACGCCGAACACGGACCTTGGGGGACAGTTGGAGGCTTCGGCGCTGGGGGCGCGGATGTGGCGGCTGGAGCCGGGCAAAGCGTCGACCCAGCACCGGCATTTCACGCAGGAGGAGCTCTATGTGCTGCTGGAGGGCACGGGGCGGGTGCGGGTCGATGGCGAGGTGTTGACGCTGAGCCCACACGACACGCTGCTGGTCGAGGCGGACACGGTGCGGCAGCTCTTCAACGACACCGACGCCGACCAGCTCTGGCTCGTGGTCGGCGCCCCGCGGGAAAACATCACCAGCACGCTGGAGATGAGCGAGGAGCAGCTGCGCCACATGTATCCCGACGGCCCGAAAGCGCTGCCGCCGGAGCTGGGCGGAGGCCAGGCCGAGTAGCTAGAGCGCGAGGGAGATCGGCTCCTCGAGCAGGGCTTTGACGCGGGCGAGGAATTCGGCGCCCTCGGCGCCGTAGAGGATGCGGTGGTCGCAGGCGATCGTCGCCTTCATCAGCTGGCCGGGAGCGAGCTGGCCGTCGCGGACGATGGGGGCTTCGCGGATCGCGCCGACGGCGAGGATTGCCGCCTGGCCCATGTTGATCACCGCCTCGAAGGAGTCGATTCCGTACATCCCCAGGTTGGAGACGGTGAAGGTTCCGCCCGAGAGCTCCGGCGGCGTCACCGAGCCGTCGCGGACTTTGGCGGCGACGGCGCGGGCGTCGGTGGCGATCTGCCGCAAGCCCTTCCTGTCGGCGTCGAAGATCGTCGGCACGACCAGCGCTTCGGAGGCGGCGACGGCGATGCCGACGTTGACGCGGGAGTAGAGCTCGAAGCGGCCGTCGCGGTAGGCGCCGTTGGCTTTCGGGAACTCGCGCAGCGCGATCGCGCACGCCTTCACCACCATGTCGTTGAAGGACGGCACCACCTCGCCCTCTTTGGCGGCGCCTTTCAGCGCCGCCCGTGCCTCAACCGCCCTCCCCATGTCGATCTCGATCGTCAGATAGAAGTGCGGCGCAGTCGCCTTGCTCTCGGCCATACGACGAGCGATCGTCTGTTGGAGCTTGTTCAGCTCCTGGGTCTCGGTTTCGCCCTTTGCGGTCTCGATCGAGGGACCGGGCGCCTGGCCGGCGGGTCCTGCCGCTGCAGGGGACCCACCATGTCTTCCGGTAGCTAAAGCTTCCTCAGACATGGTCCCCCCTACAGCGTCACCCGCCGGAGCTTTCGCAGCTTCCACGTCCGACTTCACGATCCGCCCCCCAGGCCCGGACCCTTTCAGCTGTGAAAGCTCAAGGCCACGCTCCTGCGCGAGCCGCCTAGCTAGCGGAGAAGCTTTGACCCTGTCTCCGTTCGCTGAGTCCGGAGCGGCCGGAGCTTCGACGTCGGACTCCTCCGCTCCTGCCGCGGGTGGCGTCGTAGGGGGGACCCCCCCTGAGGAAGCTTTAGCTACCGGAAGGGGGGGTGGGTCCCCTGCGACGACAGGACCCGCGGCCCGAGCGCCATGTCCCTCACCGGAAGCACCGTTCTCCCCAATCCTCGCAATCGGAGTCCCGATCGGCAGCGTGTCTCCCTCCTGAGCCAAGATCTCCTGGAGCGTGCCAGCCACGTCGGATTCGTAGGCCATGTTCGCCTTGTCCGTCTCGATTTCGACCAGCTCGTCGCCGACCGCGACCTCGTCCCCGACCTGTTTCAGCCAGGTCAGGATCGTGCCCTCCTCCATCGAGTCCGAGAGGCGCGGCATCACCACCTCACTCATCGGGCAGCTCCATGCCTACAGGTTTGCACCTCGCCCCCCCGACCTTCACCGGCCGCCGAGGATCGCGCCGGCGAGCAGCGTCGCCGCCGCTTGGCGCAGCACGTCGCCGCGGATCGCGTCCATCACTTCGGTGCGCCGCGCCTGCAGCCTCCCGACCGTCGCGATCGGTTCGACTTCGGGGCGCGGTTCGCCCACCGCCGGTTCGGGCGGCGCGGTCGCCCGCGCCTGCTCGTAGGCGAGGCAGCCCTCGACCCCCTGCGCGATCAGCTGCGCCCGGTAGTCGGAGCCTTCTTCGACCGGGTGCAGGTTGTCGGCCTGCATCAGCTCGGGATGGGTGGCGACGACCGCCGCCCAGTCGGGCACCTGCGTCCCCGGCCGCGAGGCGGCGAATTCGGCGACGACCCGGTTCTTGCCGGTGTTGTCGACGCCGTTGACCGTGTAGCCGTGGATCGTCGGCACGACCATGCAGCGGTCGCCGACGATGGCGGCGGCCTTGGCGAGGTTGCCGGCGAGGATTTCCGGATAGGCCGGGTTGTCGTTGGTGCCGGCGTCGAAGACGATCACCGAGTCCGACGGTTCGTAGCTTTCCTGGAAGAGGTCGAAGATCTGGAAGCTGTTGTAGCCGCCCTGGGCGTTGACGACCAGTTCGACCCCGGGCAGGTAGCGGCTGAGGTAGGGAGAGGTGAGTTCCTCGAGGCTGTCCCCCACCACCAGCACCTTCGGCGCCGCCTGCGCCTGGCCGGCGGACGCCGCCAGCGCCACGAACACGAGCAGCAGCGCCCCGATCACCCTCCCGAAGCTGCCGATCCGCCTCACGAGGACCCTTTCTACACGACGTAGACTGCCGCCGTGCCCGCCCCCGCCCGGCTCCAGCTCACCGGTTGCGTCCTGCTCGCGGCCGCGCTCCTCGCCGGCTGTGGAGGGAGCGGGTCCGACTCGACCGACAGCGCCACCGTCGCCAGCCGCCCGGTGACCACCGCGGCGGAGAAGCCAGACCCGCAGCAGGGCAAGAAGCCCCACGCCACGCCCGGCGGCCCCTGCCAGGCCCAGCTCGGCAGCTTCGTCGCCTCGATGGACTCGCTGCGGCGCCGGCTCGCCGTCGGCCTCACCTTCGACCAGTACCTGGCCGAGGTGCGCGGCATCCGCTCCACCTACAGGAAGATCCCGATCGACCAGGTTGAGATCGACTGCCTCGGCGCCGTCGGCACCCCCAGTGAGCACGCCTTCAACCGCTACATCGAGGCGGCCAACGACTGGGGCGAATGCGTCTCCGAAGCCGGTTGCGGCTCCGCCACGGTCGAACCGGTGCTGCAGCGACGCTGGCGCATCGCCTCCCACTTCCTCTCCGAAGCCGACGAAGGGCTCAGCGCCGACGCACCCTAGTAGTCGGCGGCGTCGTAGACGACCTCGATCCGGATCCCGTCGGGGTCGAAGGCGAAGAAGGCGTAGTAGTCCTCGTCGTCGATGTAGTCGTAGTGCCTTTCCGGCGGCGACTCGATCCGGCCTCCGGCGGCGAGGCAGCGGTCGTGCGCTTCGTCGACCTCCAGCCGCGTGTCGACCTGGAAGGCGAAGTGCTCGAGCCCGACGTCGTAGTGGCGGTAGGTGCCGCCGTCGGCCGGCCGGAAGCCGATGAAGGAGCGGCCGAACTGGAGGTAGACGACGTCCTCGGTGCCGCGGTAGCTGCGCAGGCGCATGAAGTCTTTGAGCCCCAGCGGGGCGAGCAGCTCGCGGTAGAAGGCGAGGGAGCGATCGACGTCGGCGACCGCGAGGTCGATGTGCTGGATGCCGCGGCCGGGCATCCAGCGACCCTACAAAAGCGCCGGGGCCGCCTTGCGGCGAAGACGCGGAGGGCCGCCCTGGGGCGGCCCTCCGTCTGGTGCATGGAAACGAACGCGGGAACTGCAAACGAGCGGGACAAGACTCGTCTCCCTGACGCTCGCCGGTGCCCGGGGTGGATTCCGCCGGGCGCCCGAACCAGTGCGGCGCCTAGCGGCCCTGCACCTCCAGAGTCCCATCAAGCATGTGATTCAAGTTAGGACCACCTCCTTTCTCTGGTCAGATGATTGAAGCAGACCGGCAAGTCGAGGTCGAGTACTTCCGTAAGCTCGCCGGGATGAGCGAGCTGCCCGAGCACGTCGCCCGCAACCGCTCCTACTGGAACGGCTACGCCGAGAAGTGGGTGGAGAGCGGGCGAGAAGACTGGGAAGCGACAGAACCGCGCTGGGGCAACTGGCGGGTGCCGGAGCGCGAAGTCGGGCTGCTCCCATCCAATCTCGAGGGGGTCGACACGATCGAGCTCGGCTGCGGGACCGGCTACGTCTCCGCCTGGCTGGCCCGCCGCGGCGCCAAACCGGTCGGGATCGACAACAGCGAAGCGCAGCTGGAAACCGCTCGCCGCTTCCAGCAGGAGTTCGGGATCGAGTTCCCGCTCCTGCACGGCAACGCCGAGGAAGTCCCCCTTCCCGACGCCGGCTTCGACGTCGCGATCTCCGAGTACGGGGCGAGCATCTGGGCCGACCCCTACCGCTGGATTCCCGAGGCGAGCCGGCTGCTGCGCCCCGGCGGCGAGCTGGTCTTCCTCGTTAACTCGGTCTTCGCGATGCTCTGTTACCCGGACGACGAGAACGAGCCACCCGGCGAGCGCCTGCTGCGGCCCTACTTCGGCATGCATCGGTTCGAATGGCCCGAGGACGAGTCGGTCGAATTCCACCTGCCCCACGGCAAGCTGATCGCGCTGTTGCGCGACAGTGGCTTCGAAGTCGAGGAGCTGATCGAGATCCAGCCGCCGGAGGATGCGACGACCCGCTTCCCCGGGAGCAGCCTGGAGTGGTCGCGGCGCTGGCCGCTCGAGGAGGCCTGGCGGGCGCGCAAGCGCAGCCGCTAGGCGCGTTACCCGGCGCTCATCTCCGGCGGCAGCTCGTCGCCGAGGATGTCCTTGCCGCGCCGTTTCTGCCAGCGCCGCCAGGCTTCGAAGCCGAGGCCGACCGCCATCGCGCAGGCGAGCGAGCTGGCCAGCGGCAGCCAGAGGTTGTCCTTGAAGGTCTCGCCGCCGAGGTAGCCGAGCATCGAGACGTAGAGCGCCCAGAGCACCGCGGCGGAAGCGTCGGCGACGGCGAACTGGCGGTAGGGCATCTCCAGGGTGCCGGCGGCGAAGGTGGTCGCGGTGCGGCCGCCGGGGATGAAGCGGCCGACGCCGATCAGGATCGCGCCGCGCCGCCGCAGCGCCGCCTCCGCCCACTTCAACCGCGCCTGGCCCTTTTCGCCCGTGAAGAGGCGGTCGGCGACCGGGTCGCCGATCTTGCGCCCGAGCAGGTAGCAGAGGTTGTCGCCGAGGAAGGCGCCGAGGGCGACCAGCGGCACGATCAGCCAGATGAAGAGATCGCCCTGCGCCGCCAGCACCGAGGCGGTGATCACGATCGTCTCCGAGGGGATCAGCGGGAAGAGGACGTCGGTCGCCGCGGCGGCGAAAACGACGGGATAGGTGACGGCGCTCTGGCCGACTTCCTGGGTGAGCCAGTGGAACACAGGCTCCGGCTACCCGGATCGGGGTGGTTTACCAATCGCTCGGCGGGTAGTGAAGGGGCATGTCAATTTGGTTAATAGCCGTCATCGTCGTCGTAGCAATCGCGATCCTTGCGCTCCTCGCAGTGTCCGCGCAGAAAGCCAAGAAGCGCCGTGAACTCGAGCGCATGAGGCTGAGCGAACGGGCCGGCGGGCACCGCAACGAGGCCGAGGTGCACGCCTCGAAAGCCGAGGAGCACGAGCAGGCCGCGCGCGAAGCCGCCGAACGAGCCGAGCGCGAGCGCGAGCTGGCCGACCACCACGGCGACAAAGCCGAGAACATCGAGCGCAAGCTCTAGGCGCCAATCCAGGCGCCGGCGAAAAGGGGAGAGAAATGGTCATCGGAGTCGTAATCGCGATCTGCATCCTGCTGGCAATCCTGGGCTTCCTCGTCCCCAGGCTCTCCAACCACGCCCGCCGCGGCAGCGACAAGGGCTTCTCGATGGGCCAGCGCGCGGGCAGCAAGGCGCCGGGCCCGATCGGCCGCCTCCTCAGCAAATCCTTCGGCAAATCCCAGCAGGCCGCCGACAAGAGCCACTCGGCCGGCAAGACCGCCCGGGACAAGATGCCGTTCTAGGACTCCTCCGGGGAGCCTGCGTCCAGCGCGCCTTTCAGCTCGCGCCGGGAGCCGATGTCGAGCTTGTCGTAGGTGGCGCTGAGGTGGGCCTCGACCGTCTTCACGGTCACGAACAGCGACTGGGCGATCTGGCGGTTGGTCATCCCCGAGGCCGCCAGCTCGGCGACCCGGCGCTCGCTGGGGGTCAGCGACTCGACCCCGATCGGCGCGAAGCGGCGCACGGTCTCGCCGGTGGCCTGCAGCTCGTCGCGGGCGCGCTTGGCAGCTCGCACCGCACCGCAGCGACGGGCGAGCTGGATCGCCTCCCGCAAAGGCGCCCGCGCGTCGGCTCGCCTGCCCTCGGCGCGGAGTGCCGCACCGAGGTCGACCAGTGCATGCAGGCGCTGAAGCCGGCGCGGTGAGTCCTCGAGAATCGCTACAGCCTCCTGCAAGGCCTCTATGCCCTCGCTTCCGCCCCGTACTGCGGCAACCGCTCGCAAGTGATAGGAAATCGAGGCAGGGGCTCCCCACCTTCGAACCCCCTCTGTCAATCCGAATACCAGTTCTTCGGCTTGCTCTCGAGGT
>Ga0207687_10003301_pt1 | contig 10901 bp, 14 predicted proteins | sample KBSM54metaG_FD_184399 | JGI IMG/M metagenome (GOLD analysis project Ga0207687, IMG submission 184399) | Miscanthus rhizosphere microbial communities from Kellogg Biological Station, Michigan, USA - KBS M5-4 metaG (SPAdes) (version 2) | ecosystem: Host-associated > Plants > Roots > Rhizosphere >... | reverse complement strand
TGCATAGAGCGCGCCGACTCCGACGAGATACTCCGCGGCGACGAGAAGGGAGCTGCCGTCCTGCACCGCCTCGAACACGGCTCCCCCGATCCACAGAATCGCCCAGGCGAGCGGCAGCCATGCTGCCGGGCGCTCGCGGGACGCGTCGCGGTCGGGCCACGCGGCGGCGGCGAGCACGGCGAGAAGCAGCGCGGCGCCAGGCGCGCCTGCGTTCAGGCTGGCGTCACCTCCCGCGAGCCCGAGGAGACCCTCGCCGAGGTACCACACACCGAGCCCCCAGGCGATCGACGCCGCGAGCGCAAGACGGGCGGTGCGCGGGAAGAGCAGTCCCGCCCCTATCAGCAGCTGGATGGCGGCGAACGCAGCGTTCCAAGGAACCGGGTGCGCCGCGATGACGGTCGACGCCCAGTGGACCGGTGCCGCGACGAGCTCCGGCTGCCCCTGTCCGGCGGGGGCGATGACCTGTGTGGCGAAGCCACTCGTGAACATGAACGGCTGCGCCTGCAGCGCCCCGTCGAGGAGCCACAACAGCCCGAGCGCGATCTGCAGCTGACGGCGAGTCATGGCTACGGCTGAGAGTCCGTGTACCGGCCGCCGGTCGCCGTGCTCCAGGTCCGCCGGTTCGCCATCTCGGAGATGTAGTCGACGTGCGCCTGTAGCGGCCAGGTCAGGCGATCCCAGCTGCCGATGACGAAGGTCATGTTGTACGGACCATCCGCCGGCGAGGTGAGATACGTCGGCGCCACCGACTTGAAGTAGGCGTCGAGCTGCGGCGGGAGCTGTCCCGAGCTGTCGGTCATGAGGAGCGGGGCGTGGAAGCCCAGGTGCGACAGCGGCGCGGAAGCGACGGCGCCCTGCCAGTCGCTCGCGTGGACCAACGTGAACCCGTGGCCCGGCCCTGTGATCTTCCAGCCGACCTCGCCGTCCCCGTCCCACATCTTCGCGAAGGCGATCGCGGTATCGACGGGGCTGTCCTTGGGCGGCGCGTTGAACGCGACGATGTCGTCGTTCGTCACTCGCACGATCGTGCCGTACCTCGCGAGCCGGTCGGCCACCGAGCCCGAGATCTGCTGCGGACCGCCGAACAGGTAGATGCGCGCCTGGCCGTTCCGGCGCTCGAGCGCGTCGATCGTCGCCTGTGGGATCGAGTCCTTCGTCACCCACAGGAGACCGGACGCCATGTGCGCAACCCAGTGCGTGGCCGGAAGCAGATAGCGGTAGGCATCCATCGACCCCACCATCACGTTCTGCGCCCCGTTGTCCATGTTCGGGACGCCGGTGTCCGGGTTCTCGATCGAGCCGTAGAGCTTGTCGACGGTGTTGGCAAGGGCCGGGACGTTGGGAGCGGTGACAGTCGCGTACTTCATGCCGAGCGCCTTCAGGTCGCGCTCGACGCCGGGGTTCGCCGCCGCGCCGACGACGAACGCGTCCACGGTGTGGTAGCGCGACATGCCGGTGTCACCGAGGCGCTTCAGCTCGTTCAGCGTGACCTTGGGGATGCCGTGCCTGGTCACATAGAGGACCGGCGCGTCGTCCGGGAAGTGGAGCAGCGGCACGGCGCTGATCGCCGTGAGCGGATCGTCGGGGGTGAGGAGCGTGACTCCCCACGGACGGTCCGGGTCGTTGTTGTTCTCGTTGGGAGCGTTCTCCGGAAGCGCCGCGGGCCAGACGTGCTGCGTGACCGACACGGCCTCCTGAAACGGGTCCTCTCCGTAGAGCCGCTGAGTCGTCTTCGTGCCGATGGTGGGGACGAGCGTGGGCTGTCCGGGCGGCTGCGGCACCGTGTAGTCGGGCCCGCCGCTGGGCTTCCCGAACGGATATGTCTGGCTGTTCGCGGCCGGGGTCGACGTCGACGCGGTGGGCACGATCTCGACGTGTCCGATCGTGTCGGAGCCGCCGCTGAATACGCCGGCGGCCGCGAGTAGGACCAGGATTAGGCCGATCAGCGCGAGAGCGGCCGCGGCAAGTGTGTACCTCGTACGGGAAGCAACCATGGACGGAGCTTCCGGGTCGCGGCGCCGCTCGGCGAGCGCGGTTTGCGATCGGGTGCTAGCGCCCGCCTATCGCTCCGGCCCTGCGGCGCACCTACGTTGCCTACATGCAGATCGGCTCCTGCGTGCGCACCCCGTCCGGGTTCACCGGCGTTGTCGTCGCCGTACGCGAGTGGGCTCTGGTCAGGCGGGACGATCTGCCGGGCTGGCCGCCCGTTCCGTACGACTTCTTCGAGCTCGAGCTGGTCAGCGGCGGCGGGTGAAGAAGCCGTTGCTGGTTCCCCTGGGTGGGCCCTGCCAGTTCGTGGCGTTGCGCGCGTAGGTCAGCGCTCGCCGGATGTTCCAGGCGATCTTCTGGCCGGCGCAGGACTGGCCGTACCCGGGCCGGTTGATCCAGAGGTATGCGTCGACCATCGGATTCGCGGTCTGAGTCGTGGGCGGCGGCCCCAGCCCGCGGTGCGGCGGGTTGCACCAGACCGTGAGGCGCCGCCCGTTTGGCAGCCAGTGGTGGATGGGCCCGCGGCCGTTCTCGGCCGTGTTGATTACGAAGTGCTTGCCGCCGGTCAGGCGCGAGATCCGGAGCCCGTGCTGGATGTTGTTGCTCGTCCAGTCCTGGTGCGTCGCGTTCAGCATGAAGCCGCGCACCTTCCGGATGCCGATCGCGCGCAGCTGCCTCGCGGTTCGCCTGGCGGGCTCCCAGTCCGAGGCTCCCGCCTCCAGGTAGATCGTCGCGTTCGGCAACCGCGAGAGCGCGCTCACGCCGTAGCGGAGCAGCCGAATGCGGTCATCACGCCGGCTGGGCGCCTGGCATTCGATCGTGCCTAGCGAGTCCGGCTCGAACGCGATCACGACGCGGTCGTTCCCTATCGCGCGGGCGAGGTGGTCGTACCAGGCGCGTGTGCGGGCGTCCTCGGCGCGGCCACCGGCCATGTAGTGCGGCCCGCATCCGGTCGCCTGCGCCCGCAACACGGTGAAGACCGGCACCGAGCCCTGAGCACTGGCGGCGTCGATCCGCTGCCGGACCTTCACGTCGAAGTTCGGACGCGTGAAGCGCCCAAGCCAGAGCGCCCTTGGCTCACGAGCGATCTTCCAGACGAGGGCGGCCTTCGTCTTCTGGCCGGAGCTCCTGTACGCCCGCCACTGGTCCCAGGCCGGCGTGTCGTGGTCGACGAACAGCCTGACCCCCGCCAGCGGGTTCGACTCGAGCGGGCCGGCGGAGGCCGACGAGCTGCCGCCGAGGAGCAGCGCCGCGCCGGCGAAAATCGCCGCGACGAGGCTGAGAATCCGGCTCGGACGCTGGGACATGCGCCCGAAGGTACGGTCGGGTCAGGGGCGCCCCAACAACGTTCTCCGGCGCCGCGATCGGGCTCCAGAATCAATCGTGAGCAGGGATTTTGTGATCGGCAGAAGCGGCTCAGTACCAGGCGTCCGACGGGCCCTTGTACTCCTGCAGGGTGTTGCCGCCGTCGACGACCAGGGACTGCCCGGTGACGTAAGAGCTCGCGGGATCCGCCAGAAAGACGACAGCGGCGGCGACCTCGTCCGGCGTCCCCGGGCGGCCCACCGGCGTGTTCTCTCCCGCCTCGAGCTCGCGCTCGCTGGAGCTGCCGGTCGCGATCCAGCCGGGCGCGACCGAGTTCACCGTGACGCCGAACGGCCCCGCCTCGAGCGCCAGCGCGCGCGTCAGACCGTCCAGGCCCGCCTTCGCCGCGCTGTAGGCGGCGTCGCCGGGATTGCTCACCAGCGGCCCCGTCACGGACGAGACGTTCACGACGCGGCCGTAGCGGCGTTCGAGCATCCCGGGCAGCACGGCGCGGGTGACGTTCGCCGCGGTCGTGAGCGTTCGCTCGAGCGACAGGCGCCACCTCCGCGCGTCGAGGGCGACGAAGGGGGCGCTCAGGTCCTCACCGCCGGTCTGCGTCATGCCGGCGTTGTTGACCAGGACAGTCAGCTGCCCGAGCCGCTCGACCGCGGCCTCCGCGAGCCGCGCCGCGGCCGCCTCGTCGGTCAGGTCGGCCGTGTCCGCCCACACGGTTGCGCCCGTTTTCGCGAGCTCGTCAGCGCGTTCGTGCACCCGCGGGCTGGTCGCCGTGATGGCCACGGCGGCCCCGCGCGCGCACAGCGCCCGCGCAACCGCGAAGCCGATTCCGTCGGCCGCGCCGGCACCGGTGACCAGCGCCGCCTGACCCTCGAGGCTCTGGTCGGGCACGGCGCCGACCCTATATGCGCGCGGTCGTGCGAAGGAGAAAGGGCGGGATCGTGACGACCCCGCCCTTTCCGACAGTGCGTGTCGCGGTCCGCGACTCAGTGACGCTCGAAGCCGCGCAGCTTGCCCTGAGGCTGCGGCTTCTGCGGGCCCTTGCCCTGCTTCTGAGGCGAGGTGCTCATCGGCGGAGCGATGGGCGCCTTGGGCGCCTTGGCCGCCTTGCGCCCGAGCACGCCGCACGCGATAGGCGCGTCCGTCACCGGGTCGTGGATGTCCACGTAGTACCCATTGGTGGCGGGGCCCCAGTCGAACGTTCGCGACTTCGCCTTGGAGTGCGCGTTGCCGGCCGGGTTGGCCGTCAGCAGCGGGTAGGTGAAGTCGGGCACGATCGGGCCCGGCGTCGCGCCGGGGGCACAGGGGTCCGGCGTGACGCTCGGGTCGAACGCGTGCATGTGCCAGGGGTAGGCGACGCCCGCGGTCAGGCCCTTCGCGTGGATGGTCAGGATGTTGTTCTTCCTCCCGTCCACCAGATGGGCGCGGCCGGTCGGGGTGGTGGCGTCGGCGGCGACCGGCGCGAGCTTGGCGCGGTACACCTTTGCGCCCTTCCCTGCGGCCATCGCCGAGCCCGGGATCGCGAGCAGCGCGACCACCAAGACTGCCGTTAGCCGTCTCATATCGGAACCTCCCAGTAGAGAATTGCTTGCATCGCTGACGCTACGTTCGGGTGCGAGCTCGCTCGACAGGCTTCGTCTACCGACCGATAGCCGTCGGCTGTTGATCGGCGGCCCGTATGCCGGACCTTTCCGCCATGAGCCCCAACAGAGGACCCGCCCGGGCGCGCGTGTGCACGTGCGATAGCCCCCTGCTGACCGAAGAGACCTGCCTCCGGTGCGGACGTGCGCTCGCGCTCCTCCCGGAGCCGAGCGCCGAGCCCCCGAAGCGAGAGGTGACCTGGAACCGGGCGCATGTGGCGCGCGCGTTTCAGGCCTTCGCATTCTTCCGAGGACGCGCCCCGGTCGTGGCGGACTGGAGCCGGCGGATGGACGGCTGGCCGCCGCTCGAGACCGTCGAGACCCTGTTCGGGAATCTCGAGGCGGCCCTGCAGGCCGCGGGACTGGAAAGGAGCCTGGCCGATGTTCGATAGCAAGCTTGCAGCGCACGTGCGTCCGCGCGTCGAGGATCTCTGGGACGCCTGGGCGTTCGCCGCGCTGGAGGCGCAGCTCGCCCTCGACCAGTGGAAGGCCGCCGCGCGGGACCTCAAGGCGTCCGCGTTCAGGAGCTACCGCGCCGCGCTCGACCGCGAGGAGCGGGCGGCCGTGCGGCTGGCCGAAGCGTGCGCCTGACTCGCACGCGCGCCGCGTAGACGATCGTGTTGTCCACGTAGTGGCCCGTCGACGCGTCGAAGTTGCCCGAGCAGGTGACGAGCCGTAGCGTCGAGATGCGCGTCGGGCGAAAGACTCTGCGCGTCGGGAACTCGGCCTTCGGCCAGCGCTCGAGCCCCTCGACCCGGAAGCGCACGACGCTGCCGTCCGCTCGCCCGACCCTGATGATGTTCCCGCGGCGCAGGTCGCGCAGCCGGTAGAAGACCGCCGGCCCGTCCACCGAGTCCACGTGCCCGGTGATTACCGCCGAGCCGCGCTCGCCGGGCTCGCGCCACGGCTTGTACCAGCCGGTGACCGAGAAGGCGCTCGGCGTCTGCATCGTCCCGTCCGATCCGAGCCCGAGCGGGATCACAGGCGCACGCACGCCGATCGCGGGGATGCGAATCGACCGCGGCGGCGCGGCCTCACGGTCGATCACGTCGACCAGCCGGCGCTGCGGCCTGACAGCCGGCGGGCGCGCGCGAATGTCGTGCGGCCGCTCCGCGGCCAGTGCGCGCTTCGGCAGCGAGCGGCCTGCGGGCGGGCCGTCGCGGTCCGAGCTCGTCGCCAGATCGAGCGCACCCGCAAACGCCATGCCCGCGGCCAGCACGACGAGCGCCGCCGGCAGATGCCGGCGGCGCCAGTCGCTCGTCTCTCGGGGCGGAGCCCCGTCCGTCACGACGTGAGGCTGTCGCGGCGTCGCTGCATGAGGCCGCCGGCGGCGACCACGAGGATCAGCGCGCCACCCCAGAGCAGCCCGGCCTTCGAGCCGTCGTCGGCGGTTCCGCCGGCGCCGGCCTGAATCCCGCCCTGCGGGATCGTCCCGGTATCGACTCCGGCGCTCACCGGCGTCGCGATCTGGACGACCTGCGGGGTCGTCTGCGAGCTCGCCGGCTTACCAGCGGACTCGGAGCCGTTGCCGCTCGATTCCTTCTTCTTCTTGCTCGTCGGGCTCGGCTGAGGCTGCGGGCTGGGCTTCTTCGGGACCGGAATGCAGTCCTCGCCGCTCGCGTGAGCGCGAGCGCCGTCCGCACAGCCCGAATCATCGCCCTGGTCCGGAGCATCCGGCGTGTCGGGCGTATCCGGCGTGTCGGGCGTGTCCGGGGTATCCGGCGTGTCGGGCGTGTCGCCCGGGTCCGGCGCCGTCGCGTTCGGATCCGTCTGAGCGTGGGCGACGCCCGCGCCCGTGCCCAGGGCCGGCGCGACCAGCGCAAGCGCCGCTACTGCGAGTCCCAGCATCAGGATTCGCTTCAACATGGTTCCTCCTTGGGATATGGAACGTTCCATGCGCACCAAGCTCCCAGCGGACCTCACCCGGGCAAGCACTCCCGCTTCTCACCCGATAGGGCGCTCAGCCCGCGTACGTCGAGCGCGGTATATGGCCTCGAGACCGCGCTCCCGGCAGCAGGGCCAAGAGTCGCTCTCCGGCCGACGACACGGCCGCGCCGCGGGGCGACGATGATCCGATGAACTCCAGTCAGATACGCGCGCAGCTCGCCCGGCTCCAGCTCGAACTGATTGACGCAGAAGAGGTCGGTCTGACCGCCAACGAGAGGTACATGGCGGATCTCGAGGAGGAGATCTTCGAGTGCCGCGCTGTGCTCACGCTCGCTGCCGTGACCGAGCTGGCCGTCGCTCGCGCCGAGGAATCCGGCCGGCTCCTGGGCTGAGCACGCGCTTGCGACGAGCTCATCAGCTGCCGCTGCCGGTTGAGGCCCTGCTGGCGGCGGTGGCGAGCGTTGCGAGCTTCGCCCTCGCTGGCGCCGCGTTCACGGCGATCGGCTCCAACGTCGCGTCGGACCTGGTCGGCCTGGCCTACCTCGCCGGTGTGGTTGCGGTGGCCCTGGTGGTGAGCATCGCCTACGCCGTTCCGCTGGCGATGGCGGGATTGCTCGCGTACGACTGGTTCCACGTCGCGCCGACGCACCCATACGAGCTCCCCGATTCGGCCAACCTGGTTCAGCTCATCCTCTACATCGGTGTCGCCGTGCTGGTCGGCGAGCTCGCTGGGCACGCCCTACGGCGCGCTGAGCGGTCCGATCGGGCGCGCGGGGTCATAGCCGACGAGCAGGCGGCGCTGCGCCGCGTCGCCACGCTGGTCGCACGGCAGGCGTCCGAGGAGGCGATCTTCGCCGCGGTGGTACGGGAGGTCGGAGGGCTGCTCTCGGTGGAGGACGCGACGATGCTCCGGTACGAGGACGACCGGAGCGCGACCGTGGTCGCGTCATGGGGCTCGTCCGACGTCCACAAGCGCTTTCAACCCGGGGTCCGGAGGACGCTCGGCGGCAGCAACGTCACCACCCTCGTCCACCGGACGGGCATGCCGGCCCGCATCGACGACTACTCGGAGGCCACCGGGCCGATCGCGGAGGACGTGCGCGAGCTGGGCCTGTGCTCGGCCGTCGGAGCCCCGGTCGAAGTGGAGGGACGGCCGTGGGGGGTGATAGTCGTGGGCCAGGAGAGGGCGCCTCTGCCGCCTGCCACCGAGGCGCGGCTCGCCAAGTTCACCGAGCTGATCGCCACGGCGATCGCGAACATCCAGGCTCGTGCCGACGTAGCAGCGTCAAGGGCGCGCGTCGTGGTCGCGGCCCACAACGAGCGTAGGCGAGTGGTCCGGGACATTCACGACGGTGCCCAGCAGCGCCTGGTCCACACGATCGTGACCCTGAAGCTCGCCGAGCGGGCGCTGCCGAACGACGGCGGCGTGGGCCGCCCACTGGTCCGAGAGGCGATCGCGGAGGCCGAGCTGGCCACCGCCGAGCTGCGCGAACTGGCTCACGGAATCCTGCCCGCGGTACTCACACGCGGTGGGCTGCGCGCCGGCGTCGAGGCGCTCGCCTCCCGGACTCCGGTCCCGGTCAACGTTTCCGTGAACGTGGAGCGGCGGCTCCCGGAGGAGGTGGAGGCGACCGCGTACTTCGTCGTGGCGGAGGCGCTCACGAACGTTGCAAAGCACGCGTGGGCCGACAGCGCCACGGTCACCGCGGTGCTGGACGATCACACCCTGCGCATCGAGGTGCGGGACGACGGCCTCGGTGGCGCGAGACGGAACGGCCACGGGCTCGCCGGACTGGCGGAGCGCCTGGCCACGCACGACGGGCGACTGCGTGTCGAGAGCCCCGTGGACGGCGGGACGCTCGTATCCGCGCTGATCCCGCTCGCGGCCTAGCTCGAGCCGTCGCTCAGGTATGCCAGGACCGCGAGCACACGCCGGTGCTCCGTGGGCGTCTGCCCCAGCGCCAGTTTGTGGAAGATGCTCGTGACGTGCTTCTCCACCGCGGCCTCCGTGACCACCAGGTCCTGGGCGATCCCGCGATTGGACTTGCCCTCGGCCATCGCTCCCAGGACGTCCAGCTCGCGCGGGCTCAGCGTCTCGAGCGGACCCTCGTTCCTTCGCCTCCCCAGCATCCTCCCGACCACCTCAGGGTCGAGCGCACTGCCCCCGCCTGCCACACGCTGAACCGCGTCGACGAACGCGTCGACGTCGCCGACACGCTCCTTCAGCAGGTAGCCCACCCCCTCTGGCCGGTCACCGATGAGCTCGACGGCGTAGGCCTCCTCGTAGTACTGGGAGAGGACGAGGATCCCCACGTCGGAATGCGTGCGCCGGAGCTCCAGGGCCGCTTTCAGTCCGTCGTCGCCGTGCCCGGGCGGCATCTGGATGTCCACCACGGCGACGTCGGGGCGATGCGCAAGCCCCTTTCGAAGCAGGTCCTCGGCGTCCCCCGCCTGGGCCACCACGTCGAAGCCGGCGTCGTCAAGAAGGCGCGCGATCCCCTCGCGCAACAGCACGTCGTCCTCACCGATGACGACTCGAAGCGGTTCAGGCACGGAGGACAACCGTACCCCCCGGCTCGGCTGCGAGCTAGCGTCCGTCCAAGAGCAGCCGGAGCCCCCGCCCCGGAAGCTCGTGTTTCGGGACGAACCCGGATGCGCCGCTCCGCTCGACCTCGTCGGGACTGGCTGCGTCCGGATCGACGGACGTGAGCACGACGCGGGGTTGCCAAGGAAGCGCCGACAGCTCAGCTGCCAGAGTGATGCCGTCACCGTCGGGCAGGCCCACGTCCAGGAGCACGACGTCGGGCTTCAACTCGCGGGCGGCGGCCGCGCCCGCGGCAACCGTGTCCGCCTCGCCCACCACCGAAAGCACCGTCCCGGCGAGTGTCCGCCGCGCCAGGCGGCGGAACGCCGGGTCGTCGTCGATGAGCAGTACGGAGGGGGCCACCGGGGCGATCATTTCACGCGCAATCGCGCGTGGTAGTAGGGCAAACCCGACACCGACGGGGGCCGGTAGGGTCTGCCCTACCCCTCGCTTCGGGTTTTCGGAGGCGGGTCTCCGGTGTTCGGGTATATGCGGGTGGGCGGTGGCGGAGCAAAGTACCCGCATGCTTTCGATCGCCAGCGCTTCTCCCGTCATCGCCGATGCGGAGCCCTTCCGGCCACGACTCAGGCTCGTGCCGCCTCCGCATGAGGTGAATGGACAGTCGCCGAGCCGCGAGGTCAGAGTGCTGATCGCGTCCGGCCATTCGCTACTCCGGGCCGGGTACCGCGCGCTGCTGGAGAGCGCCGCGGGGATCTCGATCGCGGCCGAGGCAGCGACCGCTGACGAGGCCGTCAGCCTGGCCTCCTGGGCCGAGGCGGACGTCGTCCTCCTGGACTCGGGCCTCATCGGAGACGCGATCGATTCGATCCGCGCGATCTCCGAGGTGCCCGGGACAAGGGTGATCGTCCTGACCGGCATGGAGGAGGCCGACAGCGCGTTCTCGGTGTTGCGCGCCGGGGCGAGCGGTTTTCTGCTCATGGACTGCGAGCCGGACGAGCTCGTGGGCGCCGTGCACGCCGTCGCCGGCGGCGAGGCCGCACTGTCACCGTCCGTGACGCGTCGGCTGATCGCCCGCTTCGCCGCCCAGCCGGACGTGAGCGACGCGCGGGACGGGCTCGAAGAGCTGACCCCGCGTGAGCGCGAGGTGATGGCGCTCGCGGCGCGCGGCCTCAACAACGACGAGATCGGCGATTGCCTCGCCGTGAGCCCAGCGACGGCCAAGACGCACATCAACCGCGCGATGATGAAGCTGCGCGCGCGCGACCGCGCCCAGCTCGTGGCGTTTGCCTACGAGAGCGGACTCGTCGCCTCCCGCCGAACCGAGCTGGCGCCACTGTCATGAGGCGCGCCGCCCGCGTGACCGAGGATCTCGGCCGCGACGGCGGCGGGTTCTACGTCGAGGCCCCGGACATCCCCGAGGGGCTCACCTTCGCCGAGTGGCGACGCGGCCGCGCGGAGCTTCGTGCGTCCGTGCTGAACGAGGCCCAGCCCAGCAGACCTGAGGCCGGCCGCCGTCGCGA
>Ga0207687_10003300_pt1 | contig 10910 bp, 12 predicted proteins | sample KBSM54metaG_FD_184399 | JGI IMG/M metagenome (GOLD analysis project Ga0207687, IMG submission 184399) | Miscanthus rhizosphere microbial communities from Kellogg Biological Station, Michigan, USA - KBS M5-4 metaG (SPAdes) (version 2) | ecosystem: Host-associated > Plants > Roots > Rhizosphere >... | reverse complement strand
AACGACGGCAATCCGGCCTTTTGGCCCCATACGTGGTCATGGCAATCATTTTCACCGGCGTTCCGCTCCTACTCGGGGTGGCGATGTCCCAGGCCGTCCAAAGTCGCCGTCACCGTCGAGCCGAGCCCGGTGGGCCGGCCCCCAACTAGTTATGTCTCCTGGACGCTTGTCGCTCAGGGGATAACAGGAACGTGCCGATACGGGGTATGTGAATCGTCCTGAAATCGGTCAGAAAGACCGGCGGGTTGAACGGGTGTTGTTCGAAACCGATCGGCAGCGGATCGTCGGTGACGTGACGCTGCCGCCGGAGGGCTACCAGAGCCGTTTCTCGGACTCGCTCAACCGGCCGGACGTCACTTTCATCCCGGTGGTCAACGCGGAAATCTCCTCGATCATGGGGGGAGACGTCGAGCGTCGGCCATTCATCGTCATCTGCAAGTCCCACGTCCGGGTCGCCTTCCCGGTCGATCCGAACCAGCAGCAGCGGCGAGCCGAATAGTTCGCCAGGACCGTTATGCGCGGGCGCGTCGCTCGCGGCTGCCGCGGGCGTAGGAGCCGAGGTCGAAGGCGAACGCGAGGATGACGATGAACCACTCGAAGCCGTGGACGCCGTTGGTGCCCGTGCTCCACATGACCGCGTAGGCGAGCGTCGTCCAGGGCAGCAGGAAGAAGCCGAGGAAGGGGACGAACCAGCTGTCGAAGGCGCGGCTGAGCATGTCGCTGAAGAGCCAGAGCGCGAAGAGCGCCAGGCGGGGCGAGATCAGGGCGAATAGAACGACGAAGCAGCCGATGCGCTCACGCTACCCGCTCGGGCCGTCGCCGTCACCGAATCGCAAGAAATCGGCGCTAGGGTCGATGGTGACCAAAGGAGACGCGATGAACAGACTTGGCAAGCTGATGACGATGCTGAATCCCGAGAAGACGCAGATGCCCACCGCCGAGGACGCATTGCCGGGGCGCAGCGAGCCCGCCTTCGACGTTCCCGAGCGCCACGCGGTGCTGGACGCTCCGCTGAAGCCGCCGTTCCCTGACGGGACCGAGGTCGCCTACTTCGCGCTCGGCTGTTTCTGGGGTGCGGAGCGGCTCTTCTGGGGGATCGACGGCGTCTACACGACGGCAGTCGGCTACATGAACGGGACCACGCCGAACCCGACCTACGAGGAGGTTTGCAGCGGCAAGACCGGCCACGCCGAGGCGGTGCTGGTCGCCTTCGACCCGGCCAGGGTCAGCTACGCGGACCTGCTCAAGGTCTTCTTCGAGGAGCACGATCCGACCCAGGGAATGCGCCAGGGCAACGACGTCGGCACTCAGTACCGCTCGGGGATCTACTTCGCCAACGATGCCCAGAAGGCGACGGCGGAGATGGCGTTGCGGGCCTACGACGAGGACCTGCGCGTTGCCGGGCACGAGCCGGTGACGACGGAGGTCGAGCCGGCCGGGCCCTTCTACTACGCCGAGGACTATCACCAGCAGTACCTGCACAAGGTGCCCAACGGCTACTGCGGCCTGGCGGGCACCGGGGTCTCCTGCCGGATTCCCACCGCGGCGTCTTAGCGCGCCGCTCGCCCGGCGCGGCGAATAGCATCCCGCGCCGGTGACCCCCTCCTTCGGCTCCTATATCGGCGGCTGCTTTGCCGTCATCGGCATCGTCAGCGCGCTCGGCCTCGGCGGCTACTGGCTGCGGCGCTGGATCGTGCCGGAATTCTCCGGCGCCCTGGCGCGGCTTGCCGACGCCACGATCGGGACGGGCCTGCTGGTGCTTTCGCTGGAGCTGCTCGGCTCGCTGAGCATCCTGCGCACCGGCTGGATCGTGATCGTTTGCATCGGCGTCGGCCTTGGGGCGGCCTGGCTGGGCTGGTCCAAAGCGCCGGACGACAGCCGCGAAATCGCCGCCCCGCAGGTGCAGAAAGTCGCCCTGATCATCGCCCTCGCGGTCGCCTCCTTCACCGTCGCCGAGTGGACCTTCCCCTCGCAGCTCAGCCTCGATCAGGGCATGTTCGGCGGCGACACGACCTGGTACCACATGCCTTTCGCGGCGCGGTTCGCCCAGGAACACTCGATCGTCCACCTGCACTTCACCGATCCGCTGCGGCTCGCGGCCTGGTATTACCCGCAGAGCTCGGAGCTGATCCACGGCAGCGCGATCGTGCTCTTCAAGAGCGATTGGCTCTCGCCGCTGATCAACCTCTTCTGGCTGGCGATCGCGCTGCTCGCCGCCTTCTGCGTCGGCCGCCCCTACAAGGTCGGTCCGGCGACGCTGGTCGCCGGCGCGATCGTGCTCGACGCGGGGGTGATGATCGAAACGCAGCCCGGCGAGGGCCGCAACGACATCATGGGCCTGGCCTTCCTGATCGCCTTCGCGGCGTTCCTGATCAACGCTCACCAGCGACGGGCGCCCGAGGAGGGGGCGGTACAGGACGCGCCCGAGATGGGCGCGCCGCTGCTCGACAAGGGGCCGCTTGTCATCGCCGGGATCGCGGCCGGTCTCGCCGCCTCGGTCAAGCTCACCTTCCTGATCCCGGTCGTCGCGATCGGTCTCGGCGTGATCGTCTTCAGCGGTCGCGGCCGGCGCTTGACCACGGCCTGGGTGCTCGGTCTCTCGACCTTCGTGGTCGGCGGCTACTGGTACGTGCGGGCGATGATCAAGACCGGCGGCAACCCGATCCCGACGATCGGCTTCGGGCCGCTGCACCTGCCGCGGCCGGACCAGATGCCGCTCGATCCGCGGCCGCGTTTCGCCGTCGCCCACTACCTCACGCAACCGACGATCTACCGCAGGTGGTTCTTCCCCCAGCTCGACAACGCCTTCGGGCCGCTCTGGCCACTGATCCTGATCGTCGCCGTGGCGGCCGCCGTTTACATCGCCTGGCGCTCGCGCAACACGATCCTGCGGGTGATTGCGGTGGCGGCGCTGCTGACCGCGGCGGTCTACGTCTTCACGCCGCTGACGGCGGCCGGCCAGGAGGGCTCGCCGACCGGCTTCTTCACCAACACCCGCTACCTGGCGCCCGGCCTGGTCCTGGCCCTGGTGATGCTGCCGATCGCGCGACCGCTGCGCGCGCCCAGCCGGCGCGCCTGGCAGACCCTGCTCTTCCTCACGGCGGTCTACGCGATCACGGTGCTGGCGACGCCGCGCTGGTATCCGGGCTACATCGTCGGCACGATCTTCCTCACCCTGGCGCTTGTCTGGGCCCCCGCCGGTCTGGCGATGCTGCGCGGGCGCCGGATGATCGGCCGGACCTTGGTTGCGGTCGGGGCGAGCGCCGTGGTGCTGCTCGCCGTGGTGCTCGGTCGCGCCCAAGAGGTGCAGTACGTCGACCACCACTACACCGAAACCGATCACTTCCTCCAGGACGGCGGGCCGAAGCAGGCTTACGCCTTCGCTCGCAAGCAACACGACAAGCGGATCGGGATCGCCGGCTCGGGCGAGATCTTCTTCGGTCAGTACGGCTTCTACGGCGCCGACGACACCAACTACGTCCAGTACATCGGCGTGCCGGGCCCGGACGGGGCCTACCGCCTGGCGACCAGCTGCGCCCAGTTCAAGCGCCGCATCAACGCCGGCGACTACGACTACCTGATCATCAGCCAGTTCACCCAGGATTCCCAGGACGCGCCCTACTGGTATCCGATCTACGCCTGGATTAAGAACGACCCGGCGCTGGAACAGCTGATCGAAGAGCCCCACATCACGCCGGAGCCCGACTGGGTCTTCCGGGTCACGGGCAAGCTCGACCCGGCCGATTGCTAGGCCGCGTCGTCCTCGATGAAGCGCTTCAGCTTCTCGGGCATGCTGTTGACGAGCTGACCGCGCAGCACGCCGACCAGCGGGCCGCGGATCAGCAGGCCCAGCGTGCGACCGAGGTCGACCTCGAGCCAGTAGGTGGCGCGCGTCCGTTCCTCGCCCAGATCCTGAAGCTTCCAGTGGCCTTCGATCGACTTCAGGTCGCCGTCCTCCTGCACCCATGAGATTCGGCCCGGCTCCTCGTAGCTGAAGCGGATTCTTGAACCGAGCGTGCGCACCTTGGCGTCGGTCTCTATGTGGACCAGAACCTGGTTGCCGTTCCCGTCGCGCTCGATGCACTCGGCGAACTTGATCTCCGGTTGCCAGCGGGGTGAAGCCTCGACGTCGGCGGCGAGCCGGTAGACGTCGGCGATCGACGCCTCGATCTCGATGCTCGCTTCGCCGTTGATCTTCCCCATCGACTCAGCCTAGACCGCGGCGAGGGCGTGCTCGCGAATCAGCTCGGCCGATCGCTGCGGCTGCTCCCACCAGAACATATGGCCGACCCCCTCGAGCGTCTCCAGTCGGGCGCCGGGGATGGCAGCGGCGATCTGGCGACCGTTGTCGTAGCCAAGCAGGCGATCGGCGTCGCCGTGGATGACAAGGGTGGGCAGGTCGATCTGGCCGAGTCGCTCGTGTGTGTCGTGCCTGGCGCAGGCCTGCATCTGCTGCATGATCACCGGCTGCGGCGAGGAGAGCGCGGCTGCCATCTCGGTGAACGCGGCGTAGCGCGAGTCGTCCGCGCGGAAGTCGGGGGAGAGGTTGATCTCCCACATCGCCCGATAGACCTGATCGCGATCGCCGGAGGCGAAGGCTGCGCCGAGCATCTGCAGGTCCTCGGGTGCCATCAGTGTTGCCTCCGGCCCGCCGCAGTAGCTGGCGCCGATCGTCAGCGTGCGGATCCGCTCCGGGTGGGCGAGTGCGAGCTCCTGAGCGATCATGCCGCCCATCGAGATGCCGACCACGTGGACGCTCTCCAGTCCCAGTGCGTCGAGCAGGCCGGTGGTGTCGGCAGCGAGGTCGGCGATCGTGAACGGCAGCTCGGCCTGGCCCGAGAGCCCCATGCCACGGTTGTCGAAGACAGTCACCTCGAAGCTGCGCTCGAGCTCGTCGAGGAAAGGCCGGCCCCAGGCGAGGTGGGTCGCGCTCATCCCCTGGATCAGCAGCAACGGCTCGCCCTCGCCGGCGCGTACGTAGTGCAGTTCCGTGCCGGCTGCATCGACGCTTGGCATGGGCCCGATCCTAGTCAAGCCGGCGGGCCAGGGCCTAATCTTGGCCGCCCGCCCCAGTAGCTCAGTGGACAGAGCACCGGCCTTCTAAGCCGATGGTCGCTGGTTCGAATCCAGCCTGGGGCGCTGCTGAGCCTGAGTGTGATGAGCAACCCGACCCGCTGGCGCATTGCCAGCAGGCCGAGCTGCTTGATGTTCTAGTGAGTTAGCTGCTGCTTATGAGATCGCCAGAATCGGGACCTCGCTGGTCACGACTCCGCCTTCCCAGATCTGGATGTAGAGCTTCTTGATGTTGGAGGTGGCCGTTTTAAATTCGACTTCCATCTGGCACGACGCGCCCGTATTCAGGAACCCTCCCTGACAGGTCGCCACGGTCTGATTGGCCACTTTGAACCAGGGTGAGTTGCCCGCTTCCAGCAACTTCATCCCCGGCGCTGCTCCGGCGCCGTTGTTGACCACGCCCACGGTTCGTTTCTGGCCAACGGCCGTCATCGTGTTCGAGGTCACGTAGTAGACCGAGAACTGTGGAGCCGCTACGCCACTGGTGATGCTCAGCGCCTCGATGGCCCCCGTCACTTCGCCGGTCGAGGTTGGTTTGATGCCGGCGGCTTCGCATCCCCCACCGGTTGCCCCGACCGTGACGTTTTTCATGCCGAGGTTGATCGCGAGATTTTCATTTTTTTCGCCGCTGTCGATCAGCGTGAGGCTGCTCAGTTTTTCATTGGATTTGGGTTCGAGCGTCACTTCGCACGATTTTTTCGCGATTTCGCCTTTCAGTTTGCAGGCGCTCGCGATCTTGTTCGTGACTTCCCGTTCGCTACCCGTCTCTTTGGTTTCCCACTGGCATTCGCCGCCGCTGAGCGTGGCGGTGACGATTTTTTCGCCTTCTTTGTATTCGACCACGCATTTCCCCCATGAACTGAATTTGAGGCCCAGTTCGGGACCTTGTTCAACAGATTTGGCTTCTTTTTTGATCTGCCATTTCAGGTGGCTGGTTTCGGTGTCGCCGCAGTCGATCGGGGTGCCGGTGCCTTCGATCAGGATCTGAAAGTCGGCGCTCCCTTCGGTGGCTTTGTTGTTTGCTTTGAATTCGGCCGCCGCCGGAGAGGCGACGGCGAGAAGTGCGACCAGGGCAAGGACTGCCGTGGCGAGCGTTAATCGATTCATGTCACGTCCTTTGTCGTCAGCATTCGACCGCCTAGCGCTGGCCAAAACGACCATTGCCAGACGGTCGCTCCGCGTGAGCGTAACCGCCGTTTAGGGATTAGTCGAGTTTTCTTGTCTAAAAAATGAGAGAGGTAGTGAACGCGCACCAGATAGGTTCCGGCGATGAGCAAGCGCGTTGTCGTACTTGGGGCTGGCTTCGGCGGCCTGGAGCTGAGCACGACGCTGTCGGAGGCGTCCGGCGGCGAGATCGAGGTGACGCTGATCGACAAGGGCGACTCGTTCGTCTTCGGTTTCTCCAAGCTCGATCTGATGTTCGGGAAGGAGCAGCCGGATGCGGTTCGCATGGCCTACGCCGACATCGCCAAGCCGGGCGTCACGGTTCTGCGCGAGACGGTTACGGCGATCGATCCTGAGATGCGGCGGGTGACCACCGACGCCGGCACGTATGAGGCCGATGCGCTTGTCGTCGCGCTTGGGGCCGACTACGACTTCGAGGCCACGCCTGGTTTGCGGGAGGCGGGCAACGAGTTCTACTCGGTGGCGGGAGCCGAACGGCTGGCCGAGGTGATCCCGGCGTTCTCTGAGGGGCACGCGGTGGTTGGCGTCGCCGACGCGCCGTTCAAGTGCCCGCCGGCGCCAAGCGAGTGCGCGCTGCTGCTCGATGAGGCGCTGCGCTCGCGCGGGGTGCGCGACGCCTGCCGGATCTCCTTCGTGATCCCGCTGCCGACGCCGGTGCCGCCATCGCCGGAGGCCTCCGCGGCGCTGGAAGCCGAGTTCGCTGAGCGGGGGATCGAGCTGATCCCAGGCCGCCGGATCAGCGCGCTTGATCCCGAGCGCAGTGTGGCCCTGCTCGACGACGGCGCCGAGTTGCCCTTCGACCTCTTTCTCGGCGTGCCCAAGCACCGCGCACCCGAGGTGGTGATCGCCAGCGGCATGACCGAGGACGGCTACGTTCTGGTCGACCCGGCCACGCTGGCGACGCGCTTCCCGGGTGTCTACGCGGTCGGCGACGTTGCCACCGCCGGCGTGCCGAAGGCCGGCGTCTTCGCCGAGGGCGCGGCGCGGATCGTTGCCCAGGCGCTGCTCGCCGAGTTCGCCGGTGGCGAGCCGCCGGGCCGCCATCTCGGACAGGGCACTTGTTACATCGAGTTCGGCAGCGGCAGGGTCGGTAGCGTCGACATCGACTTCCTCTCGGGTCCGTCGCGGACCGGTAGCTTCAACGCCCCATCGGCGGAGCGGGTCGCCGAAAAGGAACGGTTCGGCGCGAGCCGCCGGGCGCGCTGGTTCGGCTCGCAAAGCTGACTGAACGATTTACCCCCGTATGTGTGGGTCAATCGACCACTCGACGCCGAGGGAATCGTCTGAGGAAGCGATCCACCGCGCGGGAGAACGGGCGCCGCTCCTGGAAGAGGAAGGCGTGCGCCCCGGGAAAGACACGCAGCTCGGCAGGCGGGATTCGTGCTGCGATCCGCCTCAGGTTGACCGGTGGCACCACCGGGTCCCGAGCGCCGGCGGCGGCCAGGGTGGGTGCGGAGATAGTCGCCAACTGGCGGTAGTTGCGGTTGCTGCTCAGCCAGGGGTCCTCGGCGGCGACCTGGCGGTGGGTGGTCGCCGCGGGCACGTGGAAGTCGTCGGGGATCTCACCGCTCTGGCTGGCGACTTCGAGCCGGCGCAGAAAGCGCCGGCCCTCGGCTTGGCGGTCGGATGGGTAGAGCTCGCGCAGGATGTCGGCTTCGGAGGGGTCGGGCTCGCTGTCGATTTCCTGGGCCTTGCGGGTGCCGAGCACCGTGCGGCTGCCACCGGGGTTGGTGCCGGCGAGGATCAGGTGGGAGACCCGCCGCGGGTGGTCGACCGCGAGGCGCTGGGCGACGAAGCCACCCATCGACCAGCCGAGGACATCGGCCTGCGGCAGGCCGATTGCGTCCATCAGGCCGGCCGTGGAGTCAGCGAGCGAGTCGAAGCTTCGCCCCTGCCACGGTCCCGACATCCCCACGCCGGGGTAGTCGAAGAGGACCAGCCGGTGGTCGCGCGCGAGCAGCCGCAGCAGCGCCGGATCCCATTCCGCCATCGTCGAGCCGGTGCCGGTCAGCATTACCAGCGGCGGTCCCTGACCGCGTTCGTACCAGGCGATCCTGGTCTTGCCGACCGAGGTGACGTGGACCTGCGCTCGGAACGGCTGCGCCGCGCTCTGGCCGCAGCCGGAGAGCAGGGCCGCCAGGCCGAGGCAGATCGCCAGACGCGCCCTCATCGCCGCTCAGCCTAGAGCCGGGTCCGGCCGTGCCGCCGCTAGATTTGACCAGTGGCCGAGGTCCTCTACTACGCGATCCCCGCGTTCGTGCTGCTGCTTGTGATGGAGCTGCTCTCGTTCAAGTATCTGCGCGACGACGACCTGGTCGGCTACGAGGCTCGCGACACGCGCACGAGCCTGACCATGGGCGGCGGCAACGTTGTTATCAACGCGGTCTGGAAGCTGGCCGTGCTGCTGGTCTACGCCGGGCTGTATGAGCTGACGCCGCTGCGGATGCCGGCTGACGAGTGGTGGACCTACGTGCTGCTCTTCTTCGCCGACGACCTCGCCTACTACTGGTTCCACCGCGTCCATCACGAGGTGAGGGTCTTCTGGGCGAGCCATGTCGTCCACCACTCCTCCGAGCATTACAACCTCTCGACGGCGCTGCGTCAGACCTGGACGCCGATGACTTCACTTCCCTTCTGGGCCCCGTTGGCGCTGCTCGGCTTCGCCCCCTGGATGATCCTGCTGCAGCTCTCGATCAGCCTGATCTACCAGTTCTGGATCCACACCGAGCGGGTGAAAAAGCTGCCGGCGCCGATCGAGTTCGTCTTCAACACGCCCTCGCACCACCGCGTCCACCACGGCGCCAACGAGGTCTACCTCGACCGCAACTACGGCGGCATCCTGATCATCTGGGACCGCATCTTCGGCACCTACCAGGGGGAGACCGAGCGGGTCCGCTACGGGTTGACCAAGAACATCCGCAGCTTCCGTCCGGCCAAGGTTGCCTTCCATGAGTTCATCGACCTGGCTCACGACGTGCGCGCCGCCAAGAGCTGGCGCGACAAGCTCGGCTACGTCTTCCGCGGCCCGGGCTGGTCGCCTGACGGCAGTGGCGGCGGCACCCGCGGCTGATCCGGTTTGACGCTCCAAACCGTCGGGTAATTCAGGTGCATGGAGCTATCAATACTGCTGATCATCATTGGGATCGTCTTGGCGATCCTCGTCAACTACATCCTCGGGATCATCGTGATCCTGATCGGGTTGGCGCTGCTCTTGCTACCACGCCTGAGGGGTGGTACTCGCCAAGTCTGATGCAAAGCTTGCTCGATGGACCCCTGGAAGCTTCCTCTCATAGTTGCCGGGGTTGTGGTGCCAACAGTCGCGGCCTTCATGCTCGGTGGACCGGGTATGGGGGTCGCGATTGGTGCGTTTGCGGCGCTCGGGCTGGTGGTGGTCGCGATTCGTCAGCGGCCCGAGGGGCCGATCGCCTCGGCCGACCGCAGGGACGCCAAGCATCACGTGCTGATCGTCGCCGCCGGCGGGGTGGAGGACCCGGCCGACGTGGCGCGGATCACCCGCGTCGCCGGGATCGCGGCCGGCAATGGCGACGAGGATGAGGTGCGGGTGCTGGTCCCGGCGCGGATCGGCTTCCTTGACCGCTGGGCCTCCGACGTGGAGGACGCGCGACACCGCGCTCAGCAGCGCCTGGTGATGACCGTGGCGGCACTGGCCAAGGCCGGCGTGGCGGCCGAGGCGCGGGTCGGCGACGAGGACATCGTGCAGGCGGTCGAGGACCAGCTGCAGAGCTACCCGGCGACCGAGGTGGTGCTGGTCAGCGGTGAGGGAGACGAGGCGGATGAGGCCGCCGACGAGCTGCGCTCACGGTTGCGGGCCGAGTTCCACCACGTCGAGCTCAGCAGGAGTGAGGGCGAGCGGCACTCTTGACCGCCTGGAAGGCACTGCCGGGGATGCGCTTGAGCTGATCGAGGTTTTCGTCGTCCCAGCGGCGGTCGCTGCTGCCGCTGAAGTACCAGTTGGAGCCGTTGTCGGCGACGATCAGCCCGTAGCTCTTCATCGCTTCGGCGATCACCTTGGCGCCGCCGCTGAAGCCGCCGAGCCGGTAGCCGGCCTTGAGCCGCAGCCGGGTCCCCATCGCCGGTGCGCTGGGGTCGGAGGTGTCGCCGGCGCAGTGCGAGGCGGGGTGGACCCAGGCGTTGCGGGTGCTGTCGAAGGTGACCCGGATCGCGTGGTCGAGGTGGCCGGCGGCGACTTCGTCATAGCGAACGAGGCCAGGGAAGATCGGCAGGCCGGCGGCGTCGGCTGAGGTCCAGGAGTCGGGGCGGCGGGCGCTCGAGCTCAGGTCCCAGCGGGTGCCCGAGTCAGCGTTCCAGTGGGCGCCGCCACCGCCCTTGAAGAAGGCGCGGTAGAGCTCATACAGCGTGCAGCTGGAGCGATTGACGACAAGCACGTGGCGGTCGCCGTCGCTGCCGTTGCCGCCCTCGACCGGCGCGCCCTTGGGGATCGGGAACGGCCCGGGGTCACTCTCGTCGCCGTAGGCGGTGTAGTTGATCGGCAGCTTGCGCTGGCCGGCGCTGACGACGGCGTAGGGGAAGCCGTAGGCGCGCGGCGAGCCGAAGTCGGGGTGGAGCAGGTTGCCACCGTTGGCGTTGATGTAGGCGATAGTGGCGGCTGAGTTGGGAGCGACCGGTGCCTT
>Ga0207687_10003294_pt1 | contig 10926 bp, 11 predicted proteins | sample KBSM54metaG_FD_184399 | JGI IMG/M metagenome (GOLD analysis project Ga0207687, IMG submission 184399) | Miscanthus rhizosphere microbial communities from Kellogg Biological Station, Michigan, USA - KBS M5-4 metaG (SPAdes) (version 2) | ecosystem: Host-associated > Plants > Roots > Rhizosphere >... | reverse complement strand
GCTTGTCCCAGAGTGCGGCGTGGGAGGGCCACGGAATGGGCTCGTCCCCGTCGAGCCAGCTCTCACCGAACGTGATCCACACCAACGTCCAGTCCGCGGCGTCGGCCCACCGGCCCTGGCTCCACTCGATCAACGATCGGCGCACCTGGAACGCCAGCCGAGCGGCGTCGGGGAACGTCGTGACCGTCTGAACTTCCCAGACGCGGAAGTCGTCAGCCATCAGGTCGAGTTCGAAGTCGTCGAGAATCGCGGGGTCGACAAGGACCGTCGCGACGTTCTCCTGCCCCCGACCCTGCATTGAGCAATTATCTCAAGACGGGCAAGATCCTCGCCATGGATGCCGACGTCATCGTCGTAGGTGCAGGTCTCGCGGGTCTGGTGACGACGCACGAGCTGCTCGCAGCCGGGCGCAAGGTCATTCTGATCGATCAGGAACCGTCGCAGAATCTCGGCGGCCAGGCTTTCTGGTCTTTCGGGGGGCTGTTCTTCGTCGATTCGCCCGAGCAGCGACGCATGCGGATCAAGGACTCCGTCGATCTGGCGATGCAGGACTGGATGGGCACAGCGGGGTTCGACCGGCTCGACGACGAAGACGTGTGGCCCCGCCAGTGGGCTGAGGCTTACGTGAACTTCGCTGCCGGCGAGAAGCGTTCCTGGCTGCATCAGATGGGGGTGCGCTGGTTCCCGATCGTGGGGTGGGCCGAGCGTGGCGGTTACACCGCGAACGGGCACGGCAACTCGGTTCCCCGCTTCCACATCACCTGGGGCACCGGCCCCGGGCTGGTCGCTCCGTTCGCCGCAAAGGCCAAGGAAGCCGCCGCCAACGGTCAGCTGACCTTCGCGTTCCGGCACCGGGTGGACGAACTGACGGTGACCGACGGCGTGGTCGACGGAGTGCGCGGCAAGGTGCTCGAACCGTCACCGGTGCCACGCGCCGCGCCATCGTCGCGGGTCGAGGTCGAGGACTTCGAACTGCACGCCCAGGCCGTCGTCGTCACCTCCGGCGGTATCGGCGGCAACTTCGACTTGGTGCGGCAGAACTGGCCGAAGCGGATGGGCACGCCGCCGAAGCACATGATCGCCGGCGTGCCCGACTTCGTGGACGGCCGGATGATCGCGATCACCGAGGCAGCCGGTGGCCGTGTGGTGAACCGCGACCGCATGTGGCACTACGTCGAGGGCATCCACAACTACGACCCGATCTGGACCAACCACGGGATCCGGATCCTGCCGGGCCCGTCGTCGGTGTGGCTCGACGCCCGCGGCAAGCGCCTGCCGGTTCCGCTGTTCCCCGGCTTCGACACCCTCGGCACGCTCGAACACATCATGACGACCGGCCATGACCACACCTGGTTCGTGCTGACCAAGAAGATCATCGGCAAGGAGTTCGGGCTGTCCGGACAGGAGCAGAACCCGGACCTCACCGGCAAGAGCGTCAAGATGGTCATCGATCGCGGTCGAGCCGACATGCCCCGCCCGGTGGAGGCGTTCCTCAACAAGGGCGTCGACTTCGTGCACGCCGACACGTTGGACGAGCTCATCGAGCGGATGAACAAGGTCACCGACTCACCGCTGCTCGATCCGGAGACGGTGCGTCGCGAGATCATCGGCCGCGACCGCGAGATGGACAACGAGTACACGAAGGACCTGCAGGTCGCCGCGATGCGCCAGGCACGGTCCTACCTGCCCGACAAGATCACGCGCGTCGCGGCGCCGCACAAGCTCACCGACCCGAAGGCCGGGCCGATGATCGCGGTCCGTCTCAACATCCTCACCCGGAAGACGCTCGGCGGGTTGAACACGAACCTGGACTCCCAGGTCCTCGGTGCGGACGGCAATCCGATCCCGGGCCTCTACGCGGCCGGCGAGGTGGCCGGCTTCGGTGGCGGCGGCGTGCACGGGTACCGCTCATTGGAGGGGACGTTCCTCGGCGGCTGCATCTTCAGCGGACGTGCCGCTGGACGGCATGCGGGTCGTTCGGTCACCTGACCCCGCAAATTCTGGAGAGTTGTTTCCACGGGGTGGAAACAACTCTCCAGAATTTCGGAGCGTTTACGGGTGCTTGGCGAAGTAGCTCTTCGAGCCGCGAGCCATGGCGCCGAAGTTGGCGCGGTTCACCGGGCTCATCGCCTTCATTGCCAGGCGCGTCTTCGGAGTTCCTTCCAACGCGAACGTCCACGTGAAGCGGGTGCCGTTGCCGCTCGGCTCCACGATGTAGTCCTCTGCGAAGCGGGCGAACAGCGGAAGGTTCGCATCCACTCCGTAGAACGAGTAGCGATGACCTTCCTCCCAGCGGAAGAAGTACTCGTGGATCGTGATCGCCTTCGTGGGCAGCACGACGGTCCGTGTCGAGCCGACGCCGAGCGGCCGTGGCGAGGTCCATTCGATCGAGTGCAACAGGGGAGTCCACGCCGCCACGCTCTCGTCGGAGACCAGCGATTCCCAGACGCGCTCGGGGGAGACGGGTAGGTCGTGCACGAACGAATAGACGTGCGGTGCCGTGTCGAAGAACGATGCGTCGACTGCGGACATCGTGTACCAGCGCGTCATCAGGGGTTCCTCGCAAAGTACTTCTTCGCCGCTCGGGCGGTCTGCCCGAATGCCAGATGGTTGACCGGACCGCCGGCCGCCATGATCGGTCGGAAGCCCGGCTGAGGCTCGATGGCGATCGTCCAGGTGAAGCGCGAGCCGTGCTCCGTCTTCTCGACCAGGTAGTCCTCGGCGAATCGGCGGATGATCCGACGGTTGGCGGACTCGACGTAGAACGCGTAGCGCTGGCCTTCGTCCCAGAGGAAGAACCGCTCGCGGACCGTCATCAGCCCAAGAGGCAGCACGACCTCGCGGGACGTCCCGACACCGAACGGGCGCGGCGACATCCAGCGCAGCTTGATACCCAGACCCCAGTCGGCCAGGCTCCCGTCGGATACGAGCGACTCCCAGACGCGTTCTGGGGAGACGTTCAGCTCGACCGGGTAGCGGTGGACATGCGGGGCTGACGAGAAGAACGATTCGTCGACCTCGTCGAGGGAGTGCCAAGCCATGGCGCCAGCATGCCGCACCGTCACAGAACCGTCGACGGCAGGTTGAGGCTCTGCACAAACTTCAGGTTTCGTAATGGCGACGAAACGAGCGGGATGCCAGAGTGTCGCCATGTCATCCACCATGCCGATCGTTGACGATCCGAACCGCGACTACGGCGACAAGATCGTCGCGGTCGAGCCAGGCGGAGTGGAGTTCATTCCCTTGGATGAACGCCACGGCACGCCGCTGCAGATGTTGTGGACGTGGACAAGTCCCAACATGGAGTTCGCCACCGTTGCTGTGGGCATTCTCGGGCCACTCGCTTTCGGTTTGACGTTCTGGCATACGGTCCTGGCGATCGTGCTCGGCACCGCACTCGGTGCGGGCAGCCAGGCCGTGTTGTCGACCTGGGGTCCGAAGCAGGGCCTGCCTCAGATGGTGATCAGTCGTAGCGCATTCGGATTCTTCGGCAATGCGCTGCCGGCCGGGCTGAACGCGGTCGTGGCCGGTGTCGGATGGTTCGCTGTCAACAGCGTCAGCGGTGCGCTCGCCCTTCACGCGCTCTTCCACGGTTTGCCCAAGGGTCTGTGCCTCGTGCTGGTGGTCGTGGCGGAGTTCATGCTCGCCTTCTTCGGGCACAACCTGGTGCAGGCCTTCGAGAAGTACGCCTTCCCGGTACTCGCGGTGATTTTCGTTGTCGCCAGCATCTGGGTGCTGACGAAGGCCCACACCGGCGCGTCTGTCGCGCACGATGGCGGTATCGGCGGCTTCCTCATCGAGGTAGGGGCGGCATTCGGCTACGCAGCCGGATGGAATCCGTACGCGGCCGACTACACCCGATACTTGAAGCCGGACGTCTCGAGCAGATCGGTAGCGCTGTGGTCCGGGCTGGGCATCTTCTGGTCATGCTCACTCCTGGAGATCGCCGGGGCCGGTGTGGTCACGGCCGGACAAGGTGCTCTCGACCCGAGCTCGTTCACCAACCTGATGCCGGACTGGATCGGAAAACTGACCCTCGTCGCCGTGGTGGTCGGCGCGATCGCCGCGAACGCGCTGAACGTCTACTCGGGATCGATCTCGTTCATGGCACTCGGCATCCGCCTGCCTACGCAGGCGGCACGTGCCGCCGTCGCCCTCGTGTTCGGGGTCATCGGCATGATCGTTGCGTTCGGCGGCCTGCACAACGCGGGCAAGGACTACGAGAACTTCTTGCTCATCATCTCCTACTGGATCGGGCCGTGGCTGGGCGTTGTGCTCGTCGACCGCTGGCTTCGCCGTGGCACCGACATCCAGGCGCTACTCGGTGATCGGAAGTACCTGAACTGGGCCGGGCCGATCTCGATGGCCATGGGAGGCGTGCTGTCGATCTGGCTCTTCTCGAATCAGGAGAAGTACGTGGGCGTCGTGCCGAAGCACCACCCAGCCTTCGGTGACCTCACCTTCGAGGTCGGATTCGTGATCGCCGCAATCTTCTACTACCTGCTCTTCACGGCGACGAAGCCGGCGCAGGGTCCGCCCGCCACGGTCGCGGAGACGCCAGCCGCATGACGATCTTCGAGCCGGAGAAGTGGCTGGCCGTCGCGGTGGAGGAGGCGAAGGCCGGCCTGGCCGAGGGTGGCATCCCGATCGGCGGCGCGTTGATCGGGGCCGACGGAACCGTGCTCGGCCGCGGGCACAACCAGCGCGTGCAGCAGGGTGACCCGTCGATCCATGGCGAGACGGCGGCGTTCCGCAACGCCGGCCGGCAGCGCAGCTATCGCGGAACGACGATGGTCACGACGCTGTCGCCGTGCTGGTACTGCAGCGGGTTGGTGCGGCAGTTCGGGATATCCCGTGTCGTGATCGGCGAGGCGGAGACGTTCTACGGCGGCCACGACTGGCTTGCCGAGAATGGTGTCGACGTGGTGCTGCTCAACGATGCCGAGTGCGTCGCCATGATGACGACGTTCATCGCTGAGCATCCCGAACTGTGGAACGAAGACATAGGGGTGGACTGAATGGGACATGTTCCGGTCATCGACATCGCACCCTGGTTCGACGGGTCGGATCGGGCCGGCGTGGCCGCACAGGTCGACGAGGCGCTGCGAAGCGTCGGTTTCTTCCTCGTCACCGGTCACGGCGTACCCGATCGCGCTCGCGACGACGTCCGTGCCGCGGCGCGGACCTTCTTCGCCCTGCCGCCAGAAGCCAAGCGGCCCTACGCAGTCAGTGTGGCCGGGCGTGGATGGCTTCCGCCGGGAGTCGAGGCGAATGGCTACTCCGAGGGAACCGAGACGCCGCCGGACCTGAAGGAGTCCTACTCGGTCGGGGCAGACTCTCGCACTGCGCCGCTCGACGGGTACTGGTTCCAGGACAACGTCTACCCCGATGTCGTTCCTGAGCTGGAGGTTGCCGTCGAGGACTACCTCGGTCGCATGAAGTCGCTCGCGGATGAGCTGATGACGATCTGCGGTGTCGCCCTCGGACTGGAGCCCGACTTCTTCACCCGGCACACCGGGCATGCCACGCACACGATGAACATCAACTGGTACCCGCCGATCGCCGTCACCGGGACTCCCGAGCCGGGCCAGTTCCGTATCGGGCCGCACACCGATTTCGGCACGGTGACGATCCTGGACCGCGAGCCGGGCAAGGGTGGTCTGCAGGTGTGGACCGAGGAGGACGGCTGGGAGGACGCGCCGTTCGTCGATGGGGCCTTCACCATCAACACCGGCGACCTGCTGGCCCGGTGGAGCGGGGACCGGTGGAAGTCCAACCGGCACCGGGTCCTGCCGCCTCAGGCCGAGGCTCCTGATGAAGACCTCGTGTCGCTCGTCTACTTCTACGAAGCCGACCGCGACACGGTGGTCGACGCTCTGCAGCCCCCGCTCGGCAAGGCGAACGACTACGCGCCGGTCGTCTCGGCTGACTTCCTGCGCGAACGACTGGACGCCATCACCATCGGCTGATCACCCGGCTAGCCTCGGACTGTGCTGTCCGATGCTGAAGTCGCGCTGGCGGCCGCGCGTGCGGGCGCTGACGTCGTGCGCAGGCGATACGGCGGCCGGCTCACAACGATTGCGAAGTCGTCGACAGATTTCGCGACCGACGTCGACCTCGCCGCCGAGGACGCCATCGCGACCGTCTTGCGGGAGCACCGTCCTGACGACGCCATCCTCGGCGAGGAACGAGGTGCCTCGGGTGACCCAGGTCTAGGCCGGACCTGGCTCGTCGACCCACTCTGTGGGACCGCGAACTTCGCCGTTGCCACGCCCCTCGTGTGTGTGAACGTCGCGCTTCGCTCTGACGACGTGATCACTGCCGCCGCCGTTGTCGACCCGATCGCGGACGAGGTGTTCTGGACCGGTCGGCCACCTCAGCCGAGCACGCGCTCGCGGATCGTCGACATCAACGCCGACGGGCCATTCCCCAACGCCGATCGGTTTCGGGCCGTCCGTCTGATGACGAGTGACTGGTTCCTCGGCGAGTTCCGCCCGCGGGTGGTGTCGAGCACCCTCGCCCTCGCCTGGGTCGCATCCGGGCGTCGGGCCGGCTACATCACCGATGGGCACCTGCGCGACAGCGTCCACTTCGCCGCCGGTTTGGCGGTCTGTGCATCGGCCGGTTGCGTGCTGAGTGACCTCGAGGGAAAGCCGGTGCACACCGGTAGTGGTGGACTCGTTGCGGCCGCCGACGTGCAGACCCACGCGCTGCTGCTGGAGATGGTCGCGGCAATCGCAGGTTGATCATTTACTCGCGCGAGTCCGCCCTGTACTGTCCCACTTCACACGGACTTTACATGAAGGGTGACGCTCGTGAGTCACTTCCCCCGCGACGGTGCCCAGCAGAACTACGGCCCGCCCATGCCGGTGCCGGACTACGGCTACAGCCCATGGGTCACCGATGAACCCGACCGCGACGAGGCTGATGATCAGGCCGCTGCGCCGATGCCGCCCGCGCCCTACGGGCCGCCCGCATACGGCTTGCCCGCGACCGAGCCAGCTGTCCACGCACCCGTGTTCCAACTGGCAGCACCCGGCGAGGCGGCCTTCCAGCTGGCCTCGCCAGGGCAGTCGGTAGACGCTCCGGTGGCGCCTGGGTTGCCGTCGCAGTCTGCGCCGTCATGGCAGCCGGCACCGATGAGCGGGTACCAGCCGAGCGCCTATGCGCAGAGCTATCAGGCGCCTCCCTACATCGCCTCGTACTACGCGGCGCCGAAGTCGTCGGGGCGGGTGTACTGGCTGGCTGCGCTGGGCCTCGTCCTGACGCTGCTGGTCTCCGGTGGCATGTACCTGCTCACGCGGTCCCACCGGCCCAAGGTCGACCTCTCCAAGATCTCACTGCCGGCGTCGCTGACCGCGCCGCCGACCTTCCCTGCTGCGGGCCAGGCCAACCTCGGAGGCGGCGTCTACACCTCGCAGGCGGGTCACTTCTCCGCCCGGTTCAGCAGCGTCTCGAGCGTGGAGACCGAAACTCAGAACGGCGGCGACAGTGGAGTGTCGTACACGGCGACCGTCGCCGCAGACCCCACCACGGCCAGCATCGTCGAAGGAGCTGACCTCTCCCGGGCGATCACGAAGGCCGAGGAGTCGGAGTTCCTGCACGGGGCCATCTTCGGAGCCGCGAGTGGCGATGGTGCGACGGTGAGCGACCAGCACGCGATCACTTTCCAGGGGCACAAGGCTGTCCAGGCGTCGATGGTCATGCATGGCATTCAGGTCACCGTCGTCGGCGTCATCTGGGGGCCGCGCCGCTTCTACATGTTGTTCGCACCGGCAGGCCCGACGTTCACCGATCTGGAAAGTTCGTTCGTCGCGCTGCCTTAGTCAGGAGCGCGGCTCGCCCAACTGCTCGAGGGCGCGCAGGATCTCAGCCGGAATGCGGGTGGGGCGTTTCGTGACACGGTCGACGTAGACGTGCACGAACCGCCCAGCAGCGGCAGGCGTCTCGGGGGCACCGAACAGGGCGAGCCGGTAGACCACGCTCGTCGAGCCGAGCTTTTCCAACGCGATGCCAGCGGTGACCGTCTCGGGGAAACGAAGTTCGGCGAAGTACTGGCACGACGTCTCCACGACCAGCCCGACGGCGGGCAGCTCTCTGATGTCGACGCCGGACGCCTCGATGAGCCAGCCGTTCACCGCCGTGTCGAACATGAGGTAGTGGACGACGTTGTTCACGTGGCCGTAGGTGTCATCGTCAGACCACCGCGTAGGCAGGCTGCGCAATATCCGGAAGTCGTCACGCCGGACGTTTCGCGGATCCCCGTCGAGGCTCATGCCGCCGATGCTGCCAGTTCGTCGTCTACCATGTGCGGCGTGCAGCAGTACCAGCCGGTGATCGTCGCAAGGGCAAGTGACACCCAGAGCAGCGCCAGCGGTGCCGCCCAGCCGTTGGTCGCGCCGTGCAGGACGCCGAACAGCAGTGGCCCGACCCCGGCCATGAGGTAGCCCCCGGCCTGCGCGACCGCGGACAGGCTCGTCGTCACCTCCGGGGTACGGGATCGCATCGCGAACAGCGCCAGGATCAGCGGGAACGAGCCGCTGCCGATCCCGGCCAGGATCATCCAGAGCCACGGGGTGGTGCTCGGTGCGATGCCGAACGCCGCGTATGCCGCACCCCAGCAGGCAGCCAGCACGATGAGCACCGTTCGATGCCGGTCCTGGCGTATCCGCGGAACGATCATCGAGACAGGAATCGATACGCCCGAGTAGAGGGCGACCAGAGCTCCGGCCGTTGCGTTGCTCATCCCGTGATCATGGAGGAACTTCGCGTACCAGCCGAAGGAGATGTAGGCCTGCATCGACTGGAAGCCGAAGAACAGGACGAGCAGCTTGGCGGTACGGCTGCGCAGGAGTTCGCGCGCAGTGATGGCGGGCGGACGCACCGCATCCTTCGCGTCCCGGTCCGGCCGCAACATCGCCAACCAGGGCACGATCGCCAACGCGATCAATGCCACCCAGATCGCGATGCCGAACCGCCAGCGGTCACCGCTGTCCGCCCCACCCCACGAACCGAGCGGGACGGTGAGGCCGGCCGCCGCGGTTGCCCCCGCCGCGAGGGCGGTCGAGTAGATCGCGGTCATCCGTCCGACGTCGTCGGGGAAGAAGCGCTTCACCGTTCCGGGCAGGACGACGTTCGTGACGGATGCTCCGACCAGCGCCAAGACGCTCAGCAGCAGGAATGCCCACAGTGAGCTGACCAGCACCCGGGTGATCATGCCGACGATGGAGACGACCAGGCCGGCGACCAGCACGCGCGGCGCGCCGAATCGTTCCGCCCATCGAGGCGTCAGCGACCCGAAGACTGCGAACACCAGCACGGGCAGCGTGGTCAGCACGCCGATGCCGGTGCTCGATGCGTGCAGCGAGTCCTGGATTCGGTTGAGCACCGAGCCGACCGACGTCACGGCCACCCGCATCGTCAGTCCGCTGAGGATCAGCGCAGCAACGAGCTGCCACCGCGGGAGGCGGGTCATGTTCAGGAGGTGCTACTTCCGCGCCACAGGTCGATCCCGGAATCGACGGCGAGCTTGTCGATCTCTTGCAGCTCGTCCGCCGAGAGCGTGCGATTGGCGACGGCCGCGACGTTGTCCTCCAGTTGTTTCACGCTCGACGCCCCGATGAGCACGGTGGTGACGCGTTCGTCGCGCATCGCCCAGGCGAGGGCGAGTTGGGCGAGCGTCTGGCCGCGGCTCTCGGCGATCGCGTTCAGTCCGCGCAGCCGCTCGACGACGTCGTCGGTGAGGAAATCACGCGACAGCGACGAGTCCTCCGCCATGCGCGAGTCCTCGGGGATGCCGTTGAGGTACTTCGACGTCAGCATTCCCTGGGCCAGGGGTGAGAAGGCGATGCACCCGACGCCGAGGTCGCCCAGGGTGTCGAGCAGGCCGCCCTCGATCCAGCGGTTGAACATCGAATAGGACGGCTGGTGGATGAACAGCGGCGTGCCCAGCTGTTTGAGGATCGCGTGTGCCTCGCGGGTGCGCTCGGGGGAGTACGAGGAGATGCCTGCGTACAGCGCGCGTCCAGACCGGACGGCGGTGTCCAGCGCCCCCATCGTCTCCTCGAGAGGAGTCTTCGGGTCGAATCGGTGGGAGTAGAAGACGTCGACGTAGTCCACGCCCATGCGCTTCAGCGACTGATCCAGGCTGGCGAGCATGTACTTCCGCGAACCGAACTCGCCGTACGGCCCGGGCCACATGTCCCACCCGGCCTTGGTCGAGAGGAACAGCTCGTCGCGGTACGGGGCGAAGTCCGAGGCGAGGATGCGGCCGAAGTTGGCCTCAGCGGAGCCGTACGGGGGGCCGTAGTTGTTGGCCAGGTCGATGTGGGTGATGCCGAGATCGAAGGCCCGGCGCAGGATTGCACGCTGGGTCTCCACCGGGCGATCGTCACCGAAGTTGTGCCACAGTCCGAGGCTCAGCAGCGGGAGATCGATGCCGCTGCGACCACAGCGGCGGTAGACCATCGACTCGTAACGATCTGAGGCGGCGACATATGTCATGTCACCAATCTTGCCCCCTGCCTGAGATCAGCTTGTGGGCAGTACGTAATCCCCGAACTTGTCGCGCAGTGTCTTCTTGCTGAACTTGCCGACGCTGGTCTTCGGCACCTCGTCGATGAAGACGATGTCGTCGGGCAGTTGCCACTTGGTGAGCTTCTCGGCGAGGAAGGCGAGCAGGTCCTCCTTACTGACGTCCTCGCCTTCCTTGATCACAACGCAGGCGAGGGGACGCTCGGACCACTTCGGGTGCGCAACCGCGATAACGGCGGCTTCGGCAACCTTCGGGTGGCCCATGATCGTGTTCTCGAGGTCGACGCTGCTGATCCACTCGCCGCCTGACTTGATCAGGTCCTTGGTGCGGTCCACAAGACGGAGGTAGCCGAGCGAGCTGATCGACGCGACGTCGCCGGTGCGTAGCCAGCC
>Ga0207687_10003293_pt1 | contig 10928 bp, 11 predicted proteins | sample KBSM54metaG_FD_184399 | JGI IMG/M metagenome (GOLD analysis project Ga0207687, IMG submission 184399) | Miscanthus rhizosphere microbial communities from Kellogg Biological Station, Michigan, USA - KBS M5-4 metaG (SPAdes) (version 2) | ecosystem: Host-associated > Plants > Roots > Rhizosphere >... | reverse complement strand
GGACACGAACACGTTCCGCATGGTCGACCTGCTGCTGTTCGCGGCCAACGGGAAGGCCGCCGTCATCAACCCGCTGGGAGGCTGACTCGGGCCGCGTCCTCGTCTCCGCCTTCGAGCCGTTCGACGGGCGGCCGGACAACTCGTCCGCGGCCGCACTCGCGGAATTCACCTCCCGCCGGGCGGCGGATCTCGACGTGGCCACCGTCGTGCTGCCGGTCGTCTACGGCGACGCCACCCGGGTGCTCGCGGCCGCGATCGCCGAGACGCAGCCGGCGGCGGTCGTGGCGCTGGGCCAGGCGAACGGCCGCGAGCGCGTCACCGTCGAGCGGGTGGCGCTGAACCTGGTCACCGAGACCGCGCCCGACAACGCGGGCCGGTCGCTGGCCGAGGAGCGGGTGCTGGCCGGCGGGCCGGCCGCCTACTGGGGGACGCTCCCGGTCGTGCAGATCGTCTCGGCGCTCGTCGCCGCGGGCGTGCCCGCCGCCCCCTCCCCCGACGCCGGCGGCTACGTGTGCAACCACGTCTTCTACGGCCTCATGCACCTGATCGCGACGGAGCGACCGGACCTGCGCGGCGGCTTCGTCCACCTGCCCTGCCTGCCGGAGCAGGTGACCGCGACGGGCGGCCCCAGCATGGGCCTCGACACGCTCGCCCGCGCCGTCGACGTGGTGGTCAGGACGACAATCGGGGTCAGACCCCGAACGTCGGCCGTGACAGTTCGTTGACACATCCGTTCGGGGTCTGACCCCGGTTATCGGGGGGTGTGGTGGGGTACCCTGGGCCGGGTGGAACGCCGGAAGTCGAGCCGCGTCATCGACGCCATCAGCGACCTGCTGGGCCGCGAGGCCACCTTTGCGGTGGTCGTCGCGTGCGATCTCGTCGCGCTGATCGCGGTGGCCGCGGTGGGCCTGCACGACACGCCCGTCGTGTCCGGCATCTCGCTCTTCGTGTCGCTCGCGACCCTCGTCATGGTCTGCGCCGTCCAGCACACGTCGAGCCGGGAGTCGAAGGCGCTCAACCTCAAGCTGGACGAGCTCATCCGCGTCTCCGAGGCGCGAAACGAGCTGATCGGGGCCGAGGAAGCGTCGCACGCGCAGCTCGCGACGCACGCCGTCGAGCTGCGTGAGGGCCGCCGCGAGCACGCGGACGAGGCGGGATGACCGCCGCGGCTCAGGCCGGCAGCCGCTGGGCGAACCGGACGACCCGACCCGGGCCGTCGCGGGGTCGCTCGACGTCGATCCGCGAGCACAGCTTCTCGAGCAGCTGGACCGCCAGCATGTGGCCCTCGCCGGGATCGCGCCCGCGGTCGGTGACGGTCACCTCGATCTCGCCGTCCGACCGCCGGAACCCGATGTCGACGGTGCCCTCCGCCGCGTGGGTGCGCTCCATGGCCGCCCCGCACACCTCCGAGAGCACGAGCTTCAGGTCGTCCAGCCGCCGATCGGTGAGCGGCAGCCCGGACACGACGCCCACCAGCGTCGTCCGGCAAAGTGACAACATGCCGACGTCGGCGGGCACGACGAGCTCGGCCACCAGCTGCAGCTCCGTGCCCTCCATGCGATGGAACCTACCATCACCCTCAGATTGCTAAACGGCCCGTCGCGCGGCGAGATCGCCCGCCACGCGACGACCGCGCTGGCGGTGCGAGCCGGGCTCGCGCCGCTCGCGGCCGACCGGGCCGGAGGGGCAGTGGCGGCGGCGGTGACGGCCGCGAACGCCGACGAGGTGACGCTCACGGCATCGCTGAACCAGGCGACGGCCGCGGTGACCCTAACGGCGCCCGGTGGGTGGGCCGGCGACCGGGCCGCGGCGCTCGCCGACATCGACGCGACGGTCACGGACGACCGCGTCTCCTTCCGGTTCGCGCGCACGCCGCTGCGGCGGGTGTGACGGCGGCGAGACGGGGGTACCGGCGCCCCGCGGGGGGCGCGTCAGCGCCGACTGGCCCAACGCGCGGCGCAGGCTTCGCCGCGGGCGTACCCGCCGGCGGCGGGGGCCGGAGCTTCCGGCCCCCGCCAACGCCGGGTCAGCGGGACGCGGCCGCCCGCTCGCGCTGGGCGGCGTGCGAGCCTTCGGCGAACTCCTCGACGATCTTGGCGCAGAACGCCGGCAGGTCGTCGGGCTTGCGGCTGGTGACGAGGCCGCCGTCGGTCACGACCCCCTCGTCGACCCAGTCGGCGCCCGCGTTGCGCAGGTCGGTCTGGAGGCTGGGCCAAGAGGTCAGCCGGACGCCCTCGACGACGCCGGCCTCGGCCAGCATCCACGGCGCATGGCAGATCGCGCCGACGGGCTTGCCCTGCTCGAAGAACGCGCGCACGAACTCGACCGCCGGCCGTTCCGTGCGCAGCGCGTCCGGGTTGGCGACGCCGCCGGGCAGGACAAGGGCGTCGTAGTCGGACGCGTCCACCTCGTCGAGCGTCCTGTCGACCTGGAACGTCTTGCCCTTGTCGTGGTGCTCCATGCCCTGGATCCGGCCGTGCTCGAGCGACACGAGCTCGGCCTTCGCGCCGGCCTTCTCGATCGCCGCGAACGGTTCGGCGAGCTCGCTCTGCTCGACGCCGTCGGTGGCCAGGAACGCGATTCTCTTGCCGTCTAGCTGAGCCATATTGCATCCTTCCCGTGGTGTTGCCTTGAGAAGGTGGCCTACCCCTGCCGGAGCGGCAGCAAACGCGGCCTGGATAGGTAAGATCGCGCTTCCATGCGAGGTCGGAGGGGCTTCCATGCCGAGTCGGAGGGATAGGTGAGGGCCGGGCAGATCGGAGTCGAGTCCGAGGGCGGTATCCGGGTGCTCGTCCTGCGGGGCGAGCACGACCTCTCGACCGCGCCGGACCTCCGCGCGCACGTGGAGGAGGCCCTCCGGGCGGACGGCGACCTGCTCGTCGACCTGTCGGAGGCCGGCTTCATCGACTCCAGCATCCTCGGCGTCCTCGTCGCCGGCTACCACGGCTTGACCGGATCCGAGCGGCCCCGCCGCTTCGCCGTCGTGGCCGTGCCCGGAAGCAGCGTCACGCGGCTGTTCGACCTGGTGTCGGTGTCCGACGTGATCCCGGTCTACGCGACCCGGGCCGAGGCCGTCTCGGCGCTCAACGGTACGTCCTTGCGCTAGGGGGGCGCGATCCGGACGACCAGCACGGCGATGTCGTCCTGCGGCTCGGTGGCCGAGAAGCTGACGACCGCGCGCTCGATCGCGTCGGCGACCTCGCGCGGCGATCCGCCTCCGGAGGTCTCGAGCAGCGCGCGCAGCCGCTCCTCGCCGAAGAGCTCGCCGTCGCCGCGGCGGTCGCTGACGCCGTCCGTCCACAGCACGATCCCGTCGCCCGGGCGCAGCACGATTCGCTCCTCGTGGACGGTGATGTCCGGGAGGATGCCGAGCAGCGTCCCCGGCCGCCCCGGCTGCTCCACCGACCCGTCGGCGCGCAGCACGAACGGCAGCGGGTGCCCGCCCGACGCCACCAGCAGCTCGGACCCGTCCTCGAACGGTCGTGCATAAACGTAGGCCACCGTGCAGAACTGGCCGCTCCCGGCCCGCTTGATGACCGCATCGTTGAGCGCCCGCAGGACACCCTCCGGCCGGTGGCCGGGGAGCCAGATCGACGCCGTCCGCACCGTGTGCCGGGCCAGGGCAGTCAACGCGGCGGCGGCCGCGCCCTTGCCGCAGACGTCGCCGATGACAAAGCCGAACTCCCCCTTCGACCCGCCCGTCATCTCCCAGAGGTCGTAGAAGTCGCCGCCGACCATGTTCTGAGCCCCGGCAGCGCGGTAGACGGCGGCCACCTGGACGCCGGGCGGCCGCGGCATGCGCCGGGGCAGGAGGCTGCGCTGGAGCGTCAGCGCGATGTCCTGCTGCTCGGTGTAGAGGCGCGCGTTGGCGACGGCCAGGGCGGCGTGCGTGGCGACGTCCTCGGCGAACGAGACGTCGCGCTCGTCGAAGACGCGCTCGGATTCGGCCGCGACCAGGGTGAGCGCGCCGAGCACACCTCCGCGCGCACGCAGCGGCACCGTCAGCGCGGAGCGCAGGCCGAGCTCGTCGTAGATGATGCGGGTGAAGTCGGCGTCAGGCGCCGCCGCCTCGACCATCTCGCGCGTGATCCGGGCCGTCAGCTGCGACTCGCCGGTCGCGATGACGCGGCCGACGCCGCTATCGAGATCCGTTGGGTAGCGGCGATCGAGCTCCCGCGCCAGCTCGACCAGGTCGGGGTTGGTGTGCTCGATCGAGACCGTCCGCAGCCGCGCGCCCTCGAGCACGTAGACCACGCACCAGTCGGCCAGCCGCGGCACCACCAGCCGCGCCAGGCGCCGCAGCGACTCGTCGGGGTCGAGCGATTCGGCCAGCAGATCGGCGGCGTCTGCGATGAACCTGGCCTCGGTCTCGCGGCGCCGCCGCTCCGTGACGTCCACGAGCGTCGTGACGGCGCCCAGCACGTGCCCGGAGGCGTCCAGCACGGGGCGGGCGCTGATGCTGATCCAGCCCCGGGAACCGTCGCCCAGCTCGACCTCGATCTCCTCGCCGTCCACCACCTCTCCGGTCGCCAGGCTGCGGGCGATCGGCCAGTCGGCCGTCTCGAACCTGCGCCCGTCGGGGTGGTAGGCGACGTAGGGGGTGACGTCGGTGATCGGCTCCGGCCCGGCAGGGGGCACCCTCCAGATCTGCGTCGCCTTGTCGTTCACGGCGACGATGTGGCCGGACGGGGCCTCCGCGATGGCGACGCCGACGGGAAGCTGATGCATGAGCGCCTGCAGACGCTGCCGCTCGGACTCGGCCGCCTCGAACAGGCGGGCGCGGTCGAGCGCCTGGCCGTAGTGCTGGGCGATCGTCAGGAGCGCCGAGCGGTCGGCGGCTCCGAGCCGGCGACCGTCGCCGAAGCGGAAGGAGATGGCGCCGATCACCCCGGCCCGGCCCGGGATCGGCAACGCTGCCACCGCCTCGCCCACGGCCCCTCCCGGCAGGTCGGGGTAGCGCTCGGCCCGATCGTCCGCCGACTCCAGGAACACGGCCGTTCCGGTGCGGACGGCGTCGCCCATCGGCGTCGGACGGGTGAGATCGAACCGGCGCCACTCCCGCTCGGTCGCTTCGTCGAAGCCGGCCAGGCCGGCCACCTCGAGCGTCTCGCCGTCGTCCGCCACGAGCGCCGCCCCGACGGTCGCCGCCCCGACCAGCTCGCGGGCGCGTCCGACCACGACGCGGGTCACGTCGGCCTGCGTGAGCGCGCCGGACAGGTCGGCGGCCAGCTCCTCGATCCCGCCCATCCCCCGCCGCCAGGCGACCAGCTCGCCGACGTCGCGCACCAGACAGGCGAGCACGCGACCGTCGCCACCGGCGAGCGGCTGGAGCCCGACGGCGAATCGGCCCAGCCGGCCGAGCGAGAGCTCGAGCTCCTCGGGGACGCCGCTCGCAAGCACGCGGCGCACGTCGGCCTCGGGGATCCACGGGGCCACCTCGGCCAGCGGCCGATCGGCCAGCGCAGCCTCGTCGCCGCCCGCCATGCTGCACAGGGCGGCATTCGTCCGCACGACGCGCAGGCCGGCGTCCACGACGAGAACGCCCACGGGCAGGCTCTCCACGAGGGAGTCCAGCAGATCCGCCGACAGGCGCGGGCCGGTCGGGACCGCGTTCATCCGGGCACCCACTGCATGCCTCCGAAATCGTACCGGTTGGGATCCCAGCCGGCTAGCGCGGGCTCCGTTGCGACATGACGACGTAGCGGGGATCCTCGGCCGACTGGAACCCGGCCCGGAACACGGCGAAGCGCTCGGCAACGGCTCCGCCGAGCACCAGCCCCGCCGCCAGCCGGCCCGCGAAGCGGCGCCGCCCGGCGACCGCGCCCAGGGCGGCTCCGACGGCGGTCGCGGCCTTCGCGGCGCGGGCCAGGGCACCGGCCTCGCCGCGGTGATACGGCTCGCCGAGATCGCCCAGGCGGCGCTCCATGACGGTCGTGGCGGCGATCTCGCCCACCGCGCCGGCGAGCATCATCCGGCGGGCCGGCCCGGCGGCGTCGGTCGGTGTCAGGATGACCGCGGCGGCGCCGGCGCTGGCGGCAGCGCCGGAGGCGAAGACCAGCGGAAGCTCGTTCCGCGCCTCGTGCCAGACGGGGACGGCCGTGTCCGAGATGAGCACGGCCGTGTACGTGGCGAGCGCGGGGCCGAGCAGCCCTGCCACCCCCTGGGAGAGCGCGCGCACGCGCGGCAGGACGTCGGTCGCCTCGCACGCCGCCGCCGCGCCCGCCGCCGTCCCGGCTGCCGTCAGGATCCAGGAACCCACGTTCATCGGGGACGACGGCTTGACGACGCGCAGCATGTTCACGAACCGTTCCGGCCGACCCAGGTCCTTGACGAGGAGGACCGGGCTCGCCGTCAGGGCGGCCGCGGCCGTGAACGTCGCGGAGCGGGCCAGCGCCCGGTTGCCGGTCACCCGCGCCGCCAGGCCGAGCGCCGACGAGCCGCCGGCGAGGCCGCCCGTGAAGAGATACCACGCGATCTCGTCCTTCCACACCGGCGGTTTGATGATCGGGCGGCCGTAGTACCCCTCGGTCGGCCGCCCGGTCATCGCCGCCCTCCGAGAAGGCATGCCGCCACGCCAAGGGCCAGAGCGCCGGCGGCGACGGCGGCCGAGCGCCACATCCCGGGAAGGTCGCGGGTCGTGTCGACGGGGTTCGGCGGCAGGCCGTAGACCTCGGGCTCGTCCAGCAGCAGGAAAAACGCGCCGAAGCCGCCGACGCCGTCGTTCGGATCCTCGCCGTAGAGCCGCGCCCCGGCGAAGCCGTCGACGACCTTGTCCAGCCTGGCGCCCGCCCGCTCGCGCAGCTCGTCGAGCGGGCCGTACTGGATCGACTCGGTCGGGCACGCCTGGGCACAGGCGGGCGTCAACCCGTCCCGGGTGCGGTCGTAGCAGAGCGTGCACTTCCATACCCGGCCGTCGTCCTCGATCTCCCGCTTGTCCAGCACGCCGAACGGACAGGCCGGAACGCAGTAGCCGCAGCCGTTGCACACGTCCTCCTGGACGACGACGGTGCCGAGCTCGGTGCGGATGATGGCGCCCGTCGGGCACACGTCCAGGCAGGCCGCGTGGGTGCAGTGCTTGCACACGTCCGAGCTCATGAGCCAGCGGAACCCGTCGCCGTGCTCGCCGTCTCCGACCCGCAGCGGCCGGTCCTGCTCGATGAACGCGACATGCCGCCACGTGTCGGCACCCAGGCCTCCGGTGTTGTCGTACGACTCGGCGGTGAAGAGGAGCCCGTCCTCGGGCACCTGGTTCCACTCCTTGCACGCGACCTCGCAGGCCTTGCAGCCGATGCACACGCTCGTGTCGGTGAAGAAGCCCATCCGCGGGCGGGCCTCGTCGCCGTAGCTCTCGGGCCAGGCTTCCGTTGCGAGGTTCGGCTGCGCGCTCAGGAGACCGCCCCCCGCGGCGAGCGGCCGGGCCGGATGTCGCAGGTCGCCGCCTTGACCTCCTGGATGTGCACGTTGGGGTCGAGCACGATCGGGAAGAGGTCGTTGGCCGAGTCACCCCGTGCGAGGCCGCGGGAGCCCCAGTGATAGGGCAGGCCGACCTGGTGCACCACGCGCCCGTGCACGCGCAGCGGCTGCATGCGGTCGGTGACGAGCACGCGCGCCTCGATCGCGGCCCGCTCGGTGGCGATGGTCGCCCAGCCGCCGTTGACGAGCGAGCGCTCGCGCGCAAGCTCGGGGCTGACCTCGCAGAACATCTCCGGCTGGAGCTCGGACAGGTAGGGCACGAACCGGCTCATGCCTCCGGCGGTGTGGTGCTCGGTCAGCCGGTAGGTCGTCATCACGAAGGGGAACCGGTCCGAGCCGGGCTGGCCGTCCGTCGGCTGCGTGTGGTTCCCGGGCCGCTCGAAGATCTGGCGGGCGGGGTTGCCGCGCTGGCCGTAGAGGCGATTCGTGAACGGCGACTCGTGCGGCTCGTAGTGCGTCGGCAGCGGGCCGTCGACGAGCCCGGACGGGACGAACAGCCAGCCGCGCCCGTCGGCCTGCATGATGAACGGGTGGTTGCCCTTGATGGCGTCCTGCGCCCTGGCGTCGTCGGGGGGCACATAGTCGGGGCGCTTGTCGGGCTGGAAGTCGGGCACGTCCTCGCCCGTCCACTTCCCCTCCTCTTCGTCCCACCAGACATAGCGCTTGCGCTCCGACCAGGGCTTGCCGTCGGGATCGGCGGAGGCCCGGTTGTAGATGATGCGGCGGTTGGCCGGCCAGGCCCAGCCCCATTCCGGCGCGACCCAGGTCTGCTCCGAGGCGGGCTTGCGCCGGGCGGGCTGGTTGACCTCGTCGGCGTAGCAGCCGCAGTAGATCCAGCAGCCGCAGGCGGTCGACCCGTCGTCCTTGAGCTCCAGGTAGGCGGAGAGCGCCGCGCCGTCCGGGCCGGTGCCGTTGATCTCCCGCAGAACGGCGTCCGCGCTCGGCTCCTCGTGCTGTCCCGACGTCGGGTAGTGCCATTGCAGCTCGAGCACCGGCCGGTCTCGCTCCTCCTCCGAGCCCTCGAGCTTCTGCCGGATGATGCGGCCGAGGTGGTAGTAGAACCACAGCTCCGAGCGGCAGTCCCCGTCTGGGTCGACCGCCTTGTGGTGCCACTGGAGCAGGCGCTGGGTGTTCGTGAACGACCCGTCCTTCTCGGTGTGCGCGGAGGCGGGCAGGAAGAACACCTCCGTGCCGATCTCCTCGCTGCGCAGCTCGCCGCGGCGCACCTCGGGCGAGTCGTACCAGAACGCCGCCGTCTCGACCTCGACGAGATCGCGCACGACGAGCCAGTCGAGCTTCGCCATCGCCTTGCGGTGCAGCCCGGAGTTGGCCGACCCGACGGCCGGGTTCTCCCCGACGACGAGCATCCCCTTCACCTTGCCCTCGAGCATGTCGAGCACGGTCTGGTAGATCGAGTGGTCGCCGGTGATGCGCGGCAGGTAGTCGAAGCAGAAGTCGTTCTCCGCCGTGGCGTGGGCGCCCCACCACGCCTTCAGCAGGCTGACGGTGTACGCGCCCATGTTGCCCCAGAAGCCGCTCGCCGCGCTGTTCATCTCGACGAAGTCGTCGAGGCCCTGATGGGCATGCGCGTGCGGCATCGGGATGTAGCCGGGCAGGATGTTGTAGAGCGTCGGGATGTCGGTCGAGCCCTGGATCGACGCGTGCCCGCGCAGCGCGAGGATGCCGCCGCCGGGGCGGCCGATGTTCCCGAGCAGGAGCTGGACGATCGCCGCGGCCCGGATGTACTGGACGCCGACCGTGTGCTGCGTCCACCCGACCGCGTAGCAGAACGCCGATGTGCGCTCGCGGCCGGAGTTGTCGCAGAGGGCCTTGGCCACCATCCGGAACTGCTCGCGGGGGACGCCGCAGACCTGTTCCACGAACTCGGGCGTGTAGCGGGCGTAGTGGCGGCGCAGGAGCTGGAACACGCAGCGCGGGTGCTCGAGGGTCGGATCCTCCTCCGGCGGCTCGCCGTGCTGGAGCGAGGCGCCGTGGCCGCCGTGGCCGGCCGCCTCCCCCTGGTTGGCCCCCATCTCCCGCTGCCCGGCCGAGCCGTGCACCGCCATCCCGGCGTACTGCCAGGTGCTGTTGTCGTAGTTCCCCTTCTCCGCCTGCCAGCCGGAGAAGAAGCCGTCGAGCTCCTCCGTGTCCTGGAACCCCTCGTCGACGATCACGGGCGCGTTCGTGTAGTTCACGACGTAGTCGCGGAATTCGCGCCCGTTCTCGAGGATGTAGTTGACGATCCCGCCGAGGAAGGCGATGTCCGAGCCGGCCCGGATGCGCACGTAGTCCGTCGCCGTCGCGCTGGTGCGCGTGTAGCGGGGATCGATGTGGATCACCCGGGCGCCGCGCTCACGGGCCTCCATCACCCACTGGTAGCCGACCGGATGGCACTCGGCCATGTTCGACCCCATGATCACGATGCAGTCGGAGTTCTGCAGATCCTGCTGGAAGGTCGTGGCGCCGCCCCGGCCGAACGAGGTGCCCAGACCGGGCACCGTGGACGAGTGTCATATGCGGGCTTGGTTCTCGACCTGGACGAACCCGAGCGCCGTCATGAGCTTCTTGATCGTGTAGTTCTCCTCGTTGTCGAGGGTCGCACCGCCCAGGTTGGCGACGCCCAGGGAGCGCCGCAGCGTGCGCCCCTCCGAGTCCTTCTGCTCCCAGGTGTCCCGCCGGGCCGCGATGACCCGGTCGGCGATCATGTCCATGGCCTGGTCGAGCGGGAGCTCCTCCCACTCGGTGCCGAACGGCCGCCGGTACTTGACCCGGTACTCACGCAGCGGGCTCGTCACGTAGCCGCGGCTGGCGGCGCCCTTGGGACACAGCCGGCCGCGCGAGATCGGGCTGTCCGGGTCGCCCTCGATCTGGGTGACCCGCCCCTCCTGCACGTAGACGCGCTGGCCGCAGCCCACGGCGCAGTACGGGCAGATCGAGCGAACGACCCTGTCGGCGTCGGCGATGCGCGGGCGGAGGGCGCGCGACCGCTCTGACCGCGCTGCGCTGCCGACGGCGCCCGGGTCGCCGTCGCGCTGATGCAGCACCGGCCACGCCGAGATCAGTTCCCGCACGGATCGGCCGCTCATCATCCTTCGCGTTTGCTACCCGATGCTTCGGGTTACGAAACGACGACGGGTTTGGCGACGGCCGGGCCGGGGGTACGACGGGCGCACGATGCGTACCGACACCGCCGATCCGCGCCCCGACCCGACCCCGGACGAGCCGAACCCGCCCTCGCCGCCGCACCCCGACCCGCCCGAGCCGACGGCCTGACGGCCTAGCCGGCCGCGGCGCGGACGTGCAGCCTGACCGTCGTCCCCGCCGGAGACGAGCGCACCTGCACCAGGTCGCACACCTGGTTCGCGAGCCAGAGGCCGTAGCCGCCCGCGCGGGCGTCCTGCGGCGGCTCCCGTCCTGCCAGAGGCTCCTCGATGTGGCCCGCATCGCGGATCTCG
>Ga0207687_10003284_pt1 | contig 10944 bp, 9 predicted proteins | sample KBSM54metaG_FD_184399 | JGI IMG/M metagenome (GOLD analysis project Ga0207687, IMG submission 184399) | Miscanthus rhizosphere microbial communities from Kellogg Biological Station, Michigan, USA - KBS M5-4 metaG (SPAdes) (version 2) | ecosystem: Host-associated > Plants > Roots > Rhizosphere >... | reverse complement strand
AGAGTGGTTCGAGGTGCGCGTTGGCGGGACCATGGTGACCGGCCGCATTGACCGTATAGATCGCGCGCCTGACGGACGGGTCATCATCACCGACTATAAGACGGGGAAGCCGAGGTCGCAGGAAGACGCCGATGAGAGCCTGCAACTTTCGATCTATGCCTTGGCCGCGCGGGAGAAGTGGGGATATCAGGTCGATCGCCTAGCGTTCTACAACCTCGATGGCAACAGTTCGATGGTCACCCTCCGCGGTGACCTGGAATTATTAGCGGCCAAAGAAAAGGTCAAGGCGGTCGCTGAAAGAATTGCCCAGGGTGACTTCCGGGCAAAACCGGGATTTCATTGCAGCTTCTGCGCTTACCGGAACTTATGCCCAGCGACCGAGAAGAGAATCGGGTAGTTCTTTTTGCCGTGGATTTCCACGGATCCCACGAAATTAGAAAACCAAAAATACCGGCGTTAATCGGTGAGATCCGTACCTGCTCTTTACTTCACGCCTTTCGCTGGGTCCCAAGAACCTTGTTCTTTGCGGACGTAAATGATCTGACCGATGTGGTAGGCATTGTGGGCTCCGATATGGGCGATCTCGGAGGCCCACAGGGCCAACTTCTTTTCGTCGGCCCCTTCGACTGCTTTCTCCCAATCGGTCAACACCTCGTCCATCTCTTTTACGGCCGCAGCCCAATTTTTGCTGTCGAAGCTGTTGAAGGTTTCGTCGTTGTTGCCGCTAAACTTGGCGGGCGTCTCGCCCTTGAACTTCGCCAGTTCTTGCTTGTCCCAAAAGGTAATGTGGACCGTCAGTTGACCCACCGAGTGGTTTCCCTTGCCATCGGTCCACTTGGCTTGATCCGCTGTTAGACCTTCGACGGCGCCGTTCGCTGGTACGAACCAGTCTTTCTGGTTGTGGGTGGTCTTTAGCTGTTCGAGCAGCACCTCTTTGAGCGTCATGGTTTTTTTTCCCTGAGCGGCGGCGAACAGCGGAAGGAAGAGAAGAGTGACAATCAGGCTGAATTTCATACCCGAATCTTTACCACAGATGGGTTAGGGCCGACAGCAAAAAGACATAGACCGCAACGATTTCGACGTAGAATGCGGAGATGTCCGCCAAGGACGATTTGTTGGTTGGTTTTGAACTGCACGCAGAGGACAATATCCGTGCCGCCTTGTCGGCGGGGGTGGACGTTCATCGCCCGATCGATGGAAAACTGCCGATAGAAATCCTGATCGAGATGTATACCCGGTCGCCGCGGTTTGCGGGATGCCTGCGGGTGTTGCTCGATGCCGGGGCAAGCCTGAACGATCCGGCACTGGAAGCAGTACTACTGGATGACGCCGCACAGTTGCGGGCCGCGTTGGATGGCGATAGCGAGGGTTTGCATCGCCGAAGGTCGTTGCGCTCCGCCTATACCTCACTGGAAGATGCTTCGTTGTTACATGTAGCCGCGGAGTACAACTCGCTGGACTGTGCCCGATTCCTGCTTGCGAGTGGCGTGGATGCCGATGTTCGGGCGGGAACCGATGACGAAGGGCTGGGAGGACAGACTCCGCTGTTCCATACCGTGAATAGCTATCAGAACCATTCCCGCCCGGCAATGGAGTTGCTGGTCGAGTATGGGGCCAATCTCGTGATCCGACTGAAGGGTCTTGTCTGGGGCACCGGTTTTGAGTGGGAGACGGTCGTATATGACGTTTCACCCATCTCATATGCACAGTGTGGACTCTACTTTCAATTCCACCGGCCAGAGGCGCAGGTCTACAGCAATCTTAGGTACCTTATGGAAAAACGCCACGGGGTTGTGCCGAAGACAAGGAACGTTCCTAACAAATATCTGCGCGATGATCGGGTGTTCCCTCCGAGGACCTAGTGAGACATGAACGTCAAGGAAGTGGCGCCCTTCCTTCGGGTCAGAGACATGAAGAATTCGATCCGCTACTACGTGGATGGGCTCGGCTTCATATCAAGTTCCGCTGGGAGGTGGAAGGCCAACTGCACTAGTGCTGGCTTGCGCTCGGTGGTGCGTCGCTGATACTTCAGCAATTCGCCACCGAGGGTCATGATTCCTGGAGGCTGGAGCGCCAGCTCGGGCTTGGAGTTGCGCTGTGCTTTGTCTGTGAGGATGCCATTGCCATTTTTCGCGGGGCGCGAGCACGAGGCCTGGAGGCAACGGAGCCCCAGGTGGGAAATGCAATGTGGGTGAACGTCGATGATAGGTCCTGATGGCTACCAAACTGGAATTCGAAACTGAAACCGAGGGTCCCGAGGATGAAGTTGTCGGAGGCAGGCGAATGAAAACCTCGCCAAAAACTTAAGGGACGCTTTCGCGTCCCTCAGGTTTTCTAACCGTTGTTCTGGTTAGTGCTTTTTCTTTTTCTTTGCAGCTTTCTTCTTGGTTGCCATTTGACCTATTCTCCCTTTCCATTTTTCATGGACTATGCAACGGTGAATTGTTGCAACTGATTGAATGTATAGAGTCAATAAAAACTGAAGTCAAGAAAAAAATGCGCTTTAGTGCGCATCGGATGCATGCACGAAAGTCACCAGCAAGCGTGTTAAGAAAAATATTTTGTAATGAAGAACGAAGAATTGATTTCTACTCGCGAGAAATTGATTGCGATCAGCTGCCAGGTCGACCTTCCGATCACATTTTTCGTACGAGACTTCGATGACCGATAGTGGTGATTTTTGGATTTGGATTCTTTCGCTTTTTCGAGCATCTATAATCGTGAAAGATCCGCAGAAGCTTCATGGAGAGTAGATAAATGGCTGTTTCAAACGATGTTGTGATCATCGCGGGCTGTCGCACTCCGGTAGGGAAATTTCAGGGAAGCCTCTCTGATCTCGGCGCCACGCAGCTGGGAGCAATCGTGGTTCGTGAAGCTGTAAAGCGCGCCAACCTCGATCCCAAGCTCGTCGATGAGTGCATCATGGGCAACGTGGTGTCGGCAGGATTGGGACAAAATCCGGCGCGACAGGCTGCGATCTTCGGTGGATTGGCTCCCGAGGTAGGTGCCATGACTGTAAACAAAGTTTGTGGCTCAGGATTGAAAGCAGTCGCTCTCGCCGCGCAGGCCATCCAGACCGAAAACAGTTCTATTGTGGTGGCAGGCGGTATGGAATCGATGACCAACGCTCCCTATCTTTTGCCGCAAGCGCGAAAAGGATACCGTCTGGGCAACGCCCAAGTGGTCGATTCCATGGTCAACGACGGGTTGTGGGACATCTACAACGACTACCACATGGGAATCACCGGCGAGAACGTTGCCGAGAAATACGGCATCACTCGAGAAGAGCAGGATGAATTCGCAGTGAACTCGCATCGTAAAGCGATCTCCGCGATCAAAGAATGCCGCTTCAAGTCGCAGATTGTTCCGGTGGAGCTGCCGGCAAAGAAGAAGGGCTCTCTCGCAACCATGTTCGAGAAGGACGAGTCGCCACGCGAGGACACCACCATCGAAAGTCTGCGTGCCCTAAAGCCGGCATTCAAGAAGGATGGAACGGTTACCGCGGGGAATGCGCCGGGAGTCAACGACGGGGCAGCGGCGGTGGTCGTAACCAGTGCGGCACGGGCGATAGAGCTTGCAGCGCTGCCGATGGTCCGTATCGTCGCGCAAGCTACCAGCGGAGTCGAGCCCAAGTGGGTGATGATGGCTCCGGTGGGAGCAGTTCGGAAGATTTGGGAGAAGACCGGGTGGAAGAACGAGGACGTTGACCTCTATGAGCTAAACGAGGCGTTTTCCGTGCAGGCGCTCGGTGTGATAAGGGAACTGGAGCTCGATCCCAACAAAGTCAACGTGAATGGCGGCGCGGTTGCCATCGGGCATCCGATTGGAGCCAGCGGGGCCCGAGTGCTGGTAACGTTGATTTACGAAATGATTCGTAGAGACGTTCATCGCGGTATTGCGGCTCTCTGCCTGGGCGGTGGGAACGCGGTGGCGATGGCGGTGGAGAGATAGAGCTAGGCAGTCGAGGCAGCTCTCGACCCAGCAGCCGCAAGCGGCAGGGTGACTGTAAACACCGCTCCGCCAACGGGTCCGGAATTTACTTCAACATTTCCGCCGTGCTCACGGAGAATTGCTTTGCAAATGCTAAGTCCCAGGCCAGTGCCACGGCCAGGACGTTTTGTCGTGTAAAAGGGGTCGAAGATATTGGGAATGATCTCCGCCGGAATTCCTGGGCCGTCGTCCTGAAAGATCACAGCGATGCCGCCGGTAGTTCTTCCCACCCGGATCCGCAGTGTCCCGCGATCCCGTACTTCCCTGATGGCTTGCTCGGCGTTCACTACCAGATTGAGGAAGACCTGCATGATCTGATGCGGATCCCCGCTTACTTCGGGCAGGGAACCTTCCGGCAGGAAATCTACCGTGATGTTGTTCTTGCGCAGAGAATAAGCCTGAAGGTGTAGGATTCGCTGAACCAGTTCATTCACGTTGATGACGCTACGCCCCGGTGCCGGGGGCCGCGAGAAGTAGAGTAGATTTTGGACTATTTCTACTGCCCGCCGGGCCTGCTGCTGCAAAATGCCTAGCTGCTTGCGGACTGGCTCGTCCGTCTCTTCGTCCTGCAATAGTTCGGAGATTCCCAGAATACTGGTGAGGGGGTTATTCAACTCGTGAGCGAAGCCGCCAATCATCTGTCCCATGGCAGCCAGCCGTTCGCTTTGAATGAGTTGATGCTCGAGTTTCTTTTCCACCGTAATGTCACGAGCTGACATGATGACGCCGCTGATCTTGTTGTCGGCATCGTACAGCGGGCTCGCTGAGGCCCGAACGGTTCGCCGCGAGCCATCCCTGTGTTGAGCATCGTACTCACAAAATCCGAACTTCTTTTCGCCAGAAATTACCTCACGGTAAAGGGTGATAAATGGCGCAGGCCGGTCGTGCTGTTCGGTAATTTTTTTGCCCAGAAGGTCTTCGGGCTTGTAGCCGAGCTGGTCGCGAATTCTCGAACTGACGAAACTGTACCGTTCTTCCCGGTCGATGACCAGGATCAGGTCAGGGAAACTTTCCAGCAGATAGCGCTGGAATTCTTCTTGCCGCTGCAAAGTTTTTTCCATGGCCCGGCGTTCGGTCACGTCGACCAGCGTGCCTTGGTAGCGGATGATTTTCCCGGAAGGATCCCAGACTGCTCGCGAGGTATCAAGGAATATTCCCGTCGAGCCATCTTTCCGGCGTAACGATATTTCACGGGTTCGTTCGCCTCCCTGGTCACCGGTACTGCGTCCAAGCTCGGGAGGTTTAGCCGCATCGAGATTCAACGCATTAGGAGCAAGGGTCAACAACTCTTCCTTTCGCTCATAACCAAGCATTTGGACCAGGGAGGCATTGGCATCGAGCAATGCCCCTTCTGGACTGCTTATGTAGATTCCTTCCTGCAGCGTCTCGAAAAGTTCCGTAAAGCGGCGTTCCTTTTCCCGCGCTTCGGTTACGTTACGGACAAGCGCGCTGGCGCCGACAACTTCGTTGTCATTCACGATGGCATTCAGGACGCAATCAAAGTAGAAGATTTGATCGCCGTTCTTCTTGCGCAACGGCACGGTGCCGGTCCAATGGCGCCGCTCGATAAAGCGGGCCAATCCTCGCTCCAAATCGGAACGGCTTGGTTCATCAAGAAGGTCGGTCATGCGACGTCCGACGAGATCGGCATACTGTATTCCCATGAAGTCGGTGGCACGACGGTTGACGGTTCGAATGGTGCCATCGAGTGAAGTGGCAAAGGCGATGTCTTCGAATGAGTCGATCAGTTCTTTAAAGCTTCGTTGCGAACGGGAGATCACCTGCCCAAGGTGGTCTAACTGGGCTTCGGTGGGAGCGCCCGCTCGCTGGTCGAAATCCTTGATCAGGTCTTTGAGTTCGGTGACCCGCTTACGTCGTCCGTAAGTGAAGGCAGCAAAGAAAATGGCGACGCACAGTACCGCTATCGGTAAGAAGCCCAAGTGATAGGGAAGACTTTGCAGCCGGTCCCAAGACACAGCCGCGAGGGCGGTTGCAAGAAATACAAGAAATAGCAGTGCCAGCCGCCATAGGCGGGTTTCTTCATTTTCCAATTGCCCGGGGGTAGTGGACAGGCGGGGAGGCGTTTCTTCCTGTTTTGGCATCGCTTCAGCGAATCCTAGTTCATCAGATTGAGGCAAACAAACCCTTGTCTGTTAGGCAGCTTGGTTCAGGAGGACGAAATTCCTACAAATGTTCACTCGTCACTCTTCACTCTATGGATCAAACATCACACTCGGCCTGGTTGTCGCTGGCTTATGGTGCGTATCATCCTCCGCCCTCGCTCTGATTCCCAAGTTACGGGTGTTCCGGTACGGGGATGTCCGGACATAGAAGACATGCTCTATACGCTCTCAGAGCCGCAGTGTACGGAATCGACGCTAACATCATTGAGGTTGAGGTCGACGTCACCGCCACTAAATCAGCCGAAGACCACTTCCACACGGTTGGCTTGCCTGACGCCGCAGTCCTTGAGAGCCGTGACCGGGTCCGGGCGGCCCTGAAAAAACTACGGCTACGATATTCCCCATACCCAGATAACAATTAATCTTGCCCCGGCGGATATCCGCAAAGAGGGCTCTGGCTTCGATTTGCCCATGGCTTGGGAATCCATGCGGATCCTTCCACGACCATGCGCTGGAGTGCCCATGCACGCCCCCGATCATTCAGCGCTATCTGTCGAAGATTTCTGGCCCTCTGACCGGATTGACATTCACATTGACGTGCCCGCGGTGAACTACAAGGGAATGCGGTCGGCGTCCGATCCGGAGAGCTCTGCGACCATTCGAGAGAGGGTGGTGCGGGCGCGGGATTTGCAGTTGATGCGCTTCGCCTCCGCCTCGCGGGACAAGCTTTGCTGCAACGCACAGATGGGGTCGCGACCTATTAGGAGCTTTTGCGAGTTGTCGCCGGATCGCGAGCGACTGCTGGAGCGCGCCAGGGGGAAGCAGGGGCTGACGGCGCGGGCGCACGACCGTCCTCAAAGTGGCAAGGACGATTGCGGATCTTGACCGTGGTGCAGCAATCGAACCTAAGCATATTGCCGAGGCTATTTAATACCGAACCTTGGATTGGACGTTCTGGGCTTAATGGCCTGTGGTAGCAGCGCCTACCTGCGGAAATAGCTCTGAATGGCTTCAGCCTGACTGCGAGTGACCACGGCAGAGAGTGCCGCGGCATCTGCTTGCTTTACCGCTTGCAGGCTGCCGAAGTGCTCCAGCAGGCGGCGAGTTGTGCTGGCTCCCACTCCTGGAATCTCACGCAGTTCGGTAGTTCGATCCCGGATCTGCCTGCGCTTGCGATGGAAAGTTACAGCAAAGCGGTGGGCTTCATCGCGGACCATCTGCACCAGGTGCAAAACCGGCGAGTGATGGTCGAGAACAACCGGTTCATTCTCCTGGCCCTGAACGTAGATGATTTCTTCGCGTTTGGCGATTGAGGCCAGGGGTTGATTGATGATTCCGAGCGTTTCCAGCGCGTCGGCCGCTGCATGTAGCTGTCCCAGGCCACCGTCGATAAGAATCAGGCTGGGCATGGGCTTTTGTTCGTCCACCAGCCGTTTGTAGCGGCGAGCGACCACCTCCCGCATTGAGGCGAAATCGTCCACGCCTTCAACCGTACGGATGATGAATTTGCGATAGTCCGACTTCTTCATCTCTCCCTCTTCCCACACCACCATCGAGGCCACGGTTTCAGCCCCCTGAATGTGAGAAATATCAAAGCATTCTATGCGGCGGGGAAGGTCAGGTAGTCCGAGCGTGTCCTGCAGGGCTTCCTGGATCGCCTTCTGGTTAGGCTTCATTACCCGGAAGCGCTGATCGTAAGACTGCTTGGCATTGTTGGCGGCGAGATCGATCAGAGCGCGCTTGTCCCCCCGTTGAGGGAACACGATCTGAACTCTCGAAGCGCGGGCACCGGACTGAGCAACCTGGTCGGATAGCAGCTCGGCCAGTGAATCACAGTCGGTGAACTCAACTGGCACGTAGATGTTACGGGGCACGTAGGGCTGCCCGATATAGAGCTGAGCCAGGAAGGCAGAAAAGAATTGGCTGGGGTTGAAATGTTCTTTTACGGCGGCGATTGGAGGGCCAAGGGCGCCCGTCCCCACATCGTCTATCAGCACATCCTCTGCGCCCGCCTCCTCCGAAACTGCGACGGGTTCGGATATTGGGCCAAATTCTGGCAGGTCTTCCCAGAAGAATTCGCGGCGGTCGAGGACTCGTCCACCACGCATGTGAAAGAGGTTTACCGCCAGCATGCCGTTTTCGAAATGATAGCCGAAGACGTCTGCGTCATCCCCTTCGGCGGCAGCAATTCGTTGCCGCTCCTGCAACTGCTCGACGGTGGAGATCAGGTCGCGATATCGTGCGGCGCGTTCGTATTCCTGCGATTCCGCGGCCTGTCCCATGCGTTTGGCAAGCGAACGGGATAGGTCCCCGGGTCGTCCCTCCAAAAAGAGTTTCACGTCGCGCACGGCTTCCTGATAGGTCTCCGGGGTGGTCAAGGCCTCCACACAGGGACCCAAACAACGCTTGATGTAGAACTGGAGGCAAGGGCGCAGGTGATAGCGGGTGAGATCGACTTTGCACGATGGCACCAGGAAATTGCGATGGATGAGGTCTACGATTCGGTGGGCGAGGTTGGCAGGGAAGTAGGGTCCATAGTAGGCCGAGCCGTCCTTGCGCAGCCGGCGGGTAACATAAACCCGCGGGTAACGCTCGTCTAGAGTCAATTTCACATAAGGATAGGTCTTGTCATCCCGTAACAAGATGTTGAAGCGAGGCTTTTTCTGCTTGATGAGGTTGTTTTCAAGCGCCAGAGCCTCTTTATTGTTGGCTACGACGATGTAATCGAAATCGACGGCTTCACGCAGCAGGGAACCGGTCTTGGCATCCACCACCCGGCTCTCATGGAAGTAGGACGCGACCCGGTGGCGAAGGCTTTTGGCCTTGCCCACGTAGATGACCTCTCCCTCGGCGTTCTTGTAGAGATACACCCCGGGAGTCGTCGGCAGGGACCGGATTTTTTGCTGCAAATCCATGGGAACATTCCCTATTCTAGATGATCGCCGAACGGCGTTTCGGGCTCCAGAAGGCTTCCTGGTGTGTTTCGTCTATTCGCCCGGAGGGACGGGCCGAGGCAATTCGGATCTGCAATTGTTTGACGCTTCGCGCCAAATAAATTCAGCTCAAGCCGAGATTAAACCACCATATAAAATTTCTATGGTTTAAGTGTGGTTTGCTCGGTGAAAGTCTTGAAATCGAGCGATCTGAGCGCCGCTGACCTTAAGTAACATCCATTAAATAAATAACTTACGCGGCAAAGCCAAAATAGCGCTGACTGGCATACCCCGTGCTTAAGCAATATGCGGGACCGAAGACGGCATACCTAAGCATCGAGTTATGCATCCCATAGGTTCAGAAGTATGAGAAAGTTTTGATGAGAGGAAGGAGCCCTCTAAAGATGAATCGCACTTCGTTAACAATTTTGCTAGCAGCAAGCATGGTGGCGGGCGTCGGCTGCTCGAGCAAGAAATATGTTCGCGAACAGACTACGCCACTGATCAACAAAACCAACGAACTGGATGATTTGACGGCCAAGAATTCCAAGGACATTAAAGACGTAGATGCACGCGCACAAGCCGGAATCCAGCAAGTGAACGCGAAGGCCGCAGAAGTTGACCAGAAGGCACAGAGCGCGGGTCAACAGGCGCAGCAGGCTCAGACCATTGCGGATGGCGCGGTGAAGCGCGTTGACCTTCTCAGTAACACCGTAGCTAACCTGGACAACTACCATGTGGTAACCGAAACCTCGGTGCATTTCGCCTTCGACAAGGACAATTTGTCGAAGAAAGCGAAGGAAGCCCTCGACCAGTTGGCTGCCGATGTGGCAAACACCAAGGGCTACATCATCACCGTGGAAGGCGCCACGGATTCGGTTGGTGATAAAAATTACAACTATGACCTTAGCCAGCGCCGTGCGGATTCGGTGATCCAGTATCTGGCCTCGGCCCACAACGTCCCCGCCCACAAGATCTATTTGATCGGGTTAGGCGAGGACAAGCCGGTTGAGGACAACAAGAACAGCAAGGGACGCGCGATGAACCGCCGCGTAGATGTCCGCTTGATGACTAACTCAGGCGAATCGACTCCTGCGGCGAACGCCCAGCCCACGCCTCCTGGACAATAAATTTCCCTCCTCCCCGGAGGATTTGCCAACACAGGCCGCCTCACGAGGCGGCCTGCTTTTTTTGGCGGTGGAGAGGGCGATAGAATATGGAAATGAATCGAGCTTACTGGCTGGTACTCCTGCTTAGCCTCACACTGTTCGCCGTAGCGCAACAGGACGACCAGAATCAGGCTCCGCCTCGGTCGGGGTCCGCACCGGGCGAGAGTTCCAGTAAGAGCACCAAGATCGATCTGAGCCCTCCGCCAAACGACACCAAGGACCATCCTGAAAGCGGTACGGCAGTCTCTGAGGCCGAAGACGCAAATGGCGGCGACGTGCAGGAGATGCATCCCTGGGATCCGCATAAGGCAATGAAGGATCTCGAAGTTGGGGATTTCTATTTCAAGCGCAAGAATTATCGGGCGGCGCTGGATCGCTATCAGGAAGCATTGCTGTACAAGCCAAACGATGCATTATCAAATTTTCAGATCGGGCAATGCCTGGAGAAGATGAAACGTCCCGAGGAAGCTCGGGTTCATTACGAAGCCTACTTGAAGATCTTGCCACAAGGACCCTTGTCCGCAGAGGCCCATAAGGCTTTGGATCGGTTGAAGGTTAGCGAGACCTCGCAGAAATAAGCGCTTCAGTTTTAGCGATGGCCATCAACATGGTCACTCCGCAACCGCGCTGTGGATGACCCTGCCTTCCAGAAGCAAGAACTCTCCGATCCACTGGAGCCGAACCTCGATGCTGACTACTTCTCCACCCGCAAAAACTCCCCGGTAGACG
>Ga0207687_10003279_pt1 | contig 10946 bp, 10 predicted proteins | sample KBSM54metaG_FD_184399 | JGI IMG/M metagenome (GOLD analysis project Ga0207687, IMG submission 184399) | Miscanthus rhizosphere microbial communities from Kellogg Biological Station, Michigan, USA - KBS M5-4 metaG (SPAdes) (version 2) | ecosystem: Host-associated > Plants > Roots > Rhizosphere >... | reverse complement strand
GGGATGATCAAGGTCGACCCGGGCGCCCAGCAGACCGACGCCTTCCAGGAGAGCCGCAACCTCCTGCTCTCCCCCGAGGCCCACGCCGACGCGATCCCGGGTCTGGAGATCCTCGCCGACGACGTCCGCTGCACCCACGCCGCTGCCATCGCCCAAGTCGACAAGGACCAGCTCTTCTACCTCACCTCCCGCGGCCTCGACGCCGCCGACGCCAAGTCCCTGATCATCGAAGGCTTCCTCGAGTCCCTGGTCGAACGCCTCGCCGAGGGCCCGGTTCGCGACAGCATCTCCGAGGCGCTCGAAACCCGGCTGGCCGAGATCCTCTAGTCCTCCTCCCGCTCCCGGCGCTGGGCGCGTGTGGTCTTGACGATCCCGGCGACGACGATCGCCACCGGGAGCAGGTAGAGGACCCAGAGGTAGTGGCCGACGTGGGCGAGAGGGAGCACTGGCCTCCTTTTACCCGTTCGCCACCGAGAGCAGGTAGAGCCCGAAGCAGGTGAAGGCGACCATCACCGCCAGCATCCAGTACTGCGAGGCGGTGGCCTTCTTGTAGTCGGGCCAGTAGACGAGGGCGCGGTCGTGGGCCAGCATCAGGCCGATCACGTGGCCGACGACTAGGGCCGCGACCTGGACGTACCAGATCATGTTCGCGGTGAGGATTTTGTAGTCGACGATGTTGTTGACCGTGCCGAAGAGGTCGGTGTGGCCGGTGCCGAGGGGGTCGGAGAGGATGTAGGTGAACTGCGCCTGCTCCTGGAAGAAGAAGAGGCTGAAGTAGTGCGCCACCAGGTAGGCGAGGGCGATCGGGACGAGGGTGTGGGCGAAGCCTGTGCGCAGCTTCTTGAAGTCCGGCGCGCCGGGGACCGTGCGCATGCCGCGCACGCCGAGCGTGTAGACGAGGCCGACGCCGGCGAAGGTGAGCGCCATGAAGATCGTGTCGGTGAGGCGGAGCGAGGCCGTCGGTTCGACCCCGCGTTCGATCAGCCATTCGAAGACGTCTTCGATCGCGGCCTTGAACGCGCCCTCCTGGGCGCCGTCGAAGCTGGTGCTGGCGATCGAGGCGATGACGACGGCGGCCGAGCCGGGGACGGTCGCCCAGCTGGTCACGGCCGAGAAGGGGCGGCGGCGGTAGAGGCGGCCGTCGCGGGAGCCGAAGACCCCCAGCCGCCCGAACATCCCGAAGTAGACGGAGAAGATCTCGCCCCGTTCGCACCACTCCTCGACGCCGAAGACCGCCATCATCGCCAGCGTGTAGCCGCTGTAGAAGAGAGCCGCGACGGCGGCTGCGTGGGGAGCGAGGCCGACGGTGACGCCGCCGCTGGCGCCGTAGACGACCTCGAGCCAGACGGTCGCGAGGAGGCCGATCGCGGCGGGCCAGCGGCCCAGCCACTCCGGGTAGTCGAGATGCGCCGCGCGCTCGCCGGCGATCGCCCTGAAGGCGCCCCCGGCGGCGCGGCCGACCGCGCGCCAGGGGTTGAAGGGGCGGAAGATGTCGCCGAAGATCGCCGAGAAGAAGGGGAAGCCGAGCCAGCAGGTGACGAAGAGGAAGGTGAGGGCGAAGTTGCGGTCGGGGGCTTCGGTGCCGCGCAGGCCGGCGTAGATCGCGACCCCGAGGAGGAAGACGCCGATCGCCCCGCAGAGGGCCTGCATGGGCAGGCTGGTCAGCGCCGCGGAGAGGCGCTCGCCGAACGGCCGTTCCCGCTCGTCCTCGAACTGCGGCTTGCGCCAGGCGGCTGAGAGGGCGAAGAAGGAGGCGATCAGGACGATCGAGGCCGCCCACGCGAACAGCCAGGCAGGGATCGGGAGATCCTGCCTGGATGCCAGCGCGTGGGCGACCGGGAGGGAGATCACGGTTCGACCTTGAGGGCGATGATCTGTTCTTTGTGCCCCTCGAGCTCGGCCTCGAACTCGCCTTCGATTTCGGCCGGGAGGTCGTAGGTGACGGTGCCGCCGCCCTTCGGGACCTCCTTCGCCACGTCGTAGCCATGGAGGTGGACCTCTTCTTCGAACGGGACCTTGACCTTGAAGTGGATCCGGTCGCCCTTGTGGTAGACGAGTTCCTGGATCCCCCCGACCGGTTTCCCTTCCTTGTCGACGACGATCGTCGGCACTTTGCCGGCGTCGGTGGTGCTGCTCGAATCGCTGCCGCCGCTGCTGAGGACGATCAGCCCGACCACGGCGACCACCACCAAGGCGGCGCCGATAAGCGCGGTTCTCTGGTTCATCTTTCGCTCCTTTTCGCGCGCATGTGAGCGCGCGCTTCAGTTGCGCGGTTCTTTTCGGACGGCATTCGTCCGAAAGGAACCACGGAATGGCCTGGGGCTGGTTCAGGCCGGGAGCGGCGGCGGGCGCTGGGCGAGCCCGAGGGCGATCAGGAGGCCGCCGGCGGGCGCGAAGGCGCGGGGCGGCTTCGGCAGAGCGGGGCGGCGGTCGGCGTCGCGGTTGCGGCGGCGACTCGCGATCCGCTCGGAGAGGCGGACGATCGCCTCGCAGCCGGGGTAATGACCGAGCAGCAGCGTCAGCAGCAGCCCCAGCAGCGGCAGCGCCGGCAGCAGGAATGTGACGAACTCGGTCACGCGAGCCAGGATACTGTCCGGCCTCAACCGATCCTAAATGCGCCCAGGACGCGACAACATCGCCGCCCCCGACCTTCCCTCCGGCCTCGCCTGGGTCGGGGCTGAACCGGAGTCGATGCCGGCACTGACCGCCGGCGGTCCGGCGATCGTCCACTTCGTCGAATGCGCGCAGCTGAACAGCGTCCGCACCCTCCCCTACCTGGCCGAGTGGCAGCGCCGCTACCGCGAGGCGGGGCTGAGCGTGATCGGCGTCCAGGCGCCGCGCTTCCCCTTCGCCGCCGAGCCGGACGACGTGGCGGCGGGCCTGTCCCGGCTCGGGGTCGAGTTCCCGGTCGCGATCGACGCCGACCACGACCTCTGGGCGGCCTACGGCTGCGGCGGCTGGCCCAGCCTCTTCCTCTGGAGCCTCGGCGGCGCCCTCGCCTGGGCGCACTTCGGCGAGGGCGAATACCGGGCCACCGAGGAAGCGATCCAGGCCGAGCTGCGGGAGATCGACGCGCTGCAGGAGCTGCCGGAGCCGATGGAGCCGCTGCGCCCGAGCGACGCCCCCGGCGCCCAGGTCATCCCCCCCACTCCCGAGACCTTCCCCGGCGGCTCCTGGGAGCGGCCCTGGGTGGCGGGCGAGGACGGCGGGGACCTCGCGCTCGACTACCAGGCCGGTGGGGCCTTCGCGACCATCGAGGGAGAGGGCGAGATCGAGGTCGAGATCGACGGCGAGTGGAGCACGCTCCCCAGCGACCCCGTGCCCGGCCTGCGCACCCTCGCCGAGCATCCGACCCACGAGGCCCACAGCCTGATCCTCCGCCCCGCCCCAGGCGTCAAGATCTGGTCGATCAGCTTCGCCGCCGGCGTTCCCTAACTGCGCGGCTTCGTCGCCGAATCCCAATAGCCAGTCCGAAGGAGAGAACTGTGATCACCAAGACCGACTTCATCGGCATCCCCTGCACCGACCCGGAGCGCTCGCGCACCTTCTACGTCGAGACGCTCGGGCTGCGGCCCGACGACCGCGGCCGCTTCGAAATCTGGGCCGGCGACACCTGCTTCTGCCTCTGGGAGCCGGCCCGGCTCGGGATCGAGTTCGCGCCGCAGAAGAACGCCCACCCCGCCCTGCACGTCGACGACGTCAAAGCCGCCCGCGAGGAGCTGGAAGGCAAGGGCGTCGAGTTCGCCGCCGACACCTTCGACACCGGCGTCTGCCACATGGCCTTCTTCACCGACCCCGACGGCAACGACCTGATGCTGCACCACCGCTACGCGCCGGTCGCGGACTAGATCGCCTGGTGAGAACGCCTTTCTCTCCGCTATACGGAAAGAAAGGCGTTTTCAGCAGGCGAGCTGGAGCTAGGCCCGCGCGGCGACCTCGTCGCGGATCTCCTTCGGGAGCATGAAGCGGACGTCCTCGTGGACGGTGCGCAGCTCGGAGACGTCCTCGGCGCCGCGGTCGCGGAAGAAGGAGACGAGGCGCTCGACGAGCTCCTCAGGGGCGGAGGCGCCGGAGGTTATGCCGACGGTCTCGACGCCCTCCAGCCACTCCTCCTGCACCTGGGAGTGGTTGTCGATCAGGTGCGAGGCGGCGCCGTGCTCGCGCGCGACCTCGACCAGGCGGTTGGAGTTGGAGGAGTTGGTCGAGCCGATCACCAGGACCAGGTCGCACTCGCGGGCCAGCTGCTTGACGGCGATCTGGCGGTTGGTGGTCGCGTAACAGATGTCGTCTGACTTGCTGCTGACGATGCCGGGGAACTTGGCGCGCAGGGCGGCGATCACCTCGGCGGTCTCGTCGACCGACAGCGTCGTCTGGGTGATGAAGGCGACTTTGCTCGGGTCCGGCACCTCGAGGCTCGCGACTTCGTCGGCGGTTTCGATCAGGACGATGCTGTCGGGCGCCTCGCCGGTCGTCCCTTCGACCTCCTCGTGGCCCTCGTGGCCGATCATGATGATCGTGTAGCCCTGGGCGGCGAAACGGCGGGCGGAGACGTGGACCTTGGTCACCAGCGGGCAGGTGGCGTCGATCGTCCGCAGGTCGCGGGCGGCGGCGTTCTCGTGCACACTCGGCGCCACCCCGTGGGCGGAGAAGACGACCATCGCACCCTCCGGCACCTCGGTCTCCTGCTCGACGAAGATCGCGCCCCGCTCGGCCAGCTCCTCGACCACGTGCTTGTTGTGGACGATCTCCTTGCGCACGTAGACGGGCGCGCCGTAGAGCTCGAGCGCGCGCTCGACCGTCTGCACGGCGCGGTCGACGCCGGCGCAGTAGCCGCGCGGCGCAGCGAGCAGCACCCGCTTCGGGCTGGTGGCGGTGGCAGGCATGTCTCCAGGGTACCGAGGGGCGTGTCTGAGTTTGACCCCCATATGCGGTGGGGAAAGTCATACACGGTGGCGGAATTGCGGATCCACGACCGGGAAAGCCCCGAAAATGCGGCCTAAGTAGCCTTGACCGATGGCTACCTCCGGACGCCACTTGGACCGCCTCACCGCCGTCGACGCCTCGTTCCTGACGAACGAGCACTCGAACAGCCACATGCACGTGGGCGCGATCCTCGTCTTCGAGGGGCCGCCGCCGCGCTACGTCGACCTGCTCGAACACGTCCGCACCCGCCTGCCGCTGGTGCCGCGCTTCCGCCAGAAGCTGGTGGTGCCGCCGCTGGAGGCCGGTCGCCCGCTCTGGGCCGACGACGTCAACTTCAACCTCACCTACCACATCCGCCACACCGCGCTGCCCGACCCGGGCGGCGAGGAGGAGCTGAAGAAGCTGGCCGGGCGGATCTTCTCCCAGCAGCTCGACCGCCTGAAGCCGCTCTGGGAGCTGTGGCTGGTGCAGAACCTCGAACGCGACCGCTTCGCGATCCTGACCAAGACCCACCACGCGATGGTCGACGGGATCAGCGGCGTCGACATCGGCACGGTGCTCTTCGACGTCGAGCGCGACGCCGAGCCGCTGAAGCTGGAGGACGACTGGGTGCCGCAGCCCGAACCGGGAACGACCGAGCTGGTCGCCCGCGGGATCGCCGATGCGGTCGCCGCGCCGGTCAAGCTGGCCGAGCGCGCCGTCGACGTCGTCCGCAACCCGGAGACGACCGCGCGCAGGGCGGTCGAGGCGCTGGAGGGCGTCGGCGAGATCGTCAGCGCCTTCGCCGACCCGGCGCCCGACGTGCCGCTGAACGAGGAGATCGGGCCGCATCGCCGCTACGTCTGGGCGCGCTCGGAGCTCGACACCTTCAAACGGATCAAGGACTCGCTCGGCGGCACGGTCAACGACGTCGTGCTCGCCGTCGTCACCGGGGCGCTGCGCGAATGGCTGCACCTGCGCCAGGTGCGCACCGAGGGGCTGGAGCTGCGAGCGCTGGTGCCGGTCTCGATCCGCGCCGAGGACGAGCGCGGCAACCTCGGCAACCGGATCGCGCTGATGCGCGGGCCGCTGCCGGTCTACATCGAGGACCCGGTGCGGCGGCTGCGGACGATCAGCGACGCGATGGCGGGACTGAAGCGCTCCAAACAGGCGCTGGGGGCGGAAGTGATCTCGCGCTTCAACGACTTCGCGCCGCCGACGCTGCTGGCGCAGGCCTCGCGGATCAACTTCTCGACCCGCCTCTTCAACCTGATCGTCACCAACGTGCCGGGGCCGCAGATGCCGCTCTACGTGCTCGGCAAGGAACTGGAAGACGTCTTCCCGGTCGCCTTCCTGCCGCAGAACCACTGCATGGCGGTGGCGATCATGAGCTACCACGGCAAGATCGGCTTCGGCCTGCTCGCCGACTACGACTGCATGGAGGACGTCGAGGTCGTCAGCAACGGGATCAACGCGGCGCTCGACGAGCTCGAGGCGGCGGCCGGCAAGGCCGCCAAAGCTGCGTAGCGGCGCTCGGCGCCGGGTAACGGGAGAGCCGAGACCCTCTCGTCCCTAGGCTTTCCTCATGCCACTGCTTCTGATCGTCCTCTTCATCGTCGTCCCGATCGCCGAGCTCTACGTGATCATCCAGGTGGGGCAGCTGATCGGCGTCTGGCCGACGCTGGCCCTGCTGCTGGCCGACGCGCTGCTCGGTTCCTGGCTGGTCAAACACCAGGGCCGCGGCGCCTGGCGCCGCTTCAACGAAGCGCTGGCGGCGCGGCGCTTCCCCGGCAAAGAGGTGGCCGACGGGGTGCTGATCGTGATCGGCGGCACGCTGCTGCTGACCCCTGGCTTCATCACCGACGTCTTCGGGTTCTTCCTGCTGATCCCGCCGACGCGGGCGATCTCGCGAGGGCTGCTGAAACGGTTGACGATCGGACGCTTCGCGGTTGTGGGCGTCGGCGGGCCGGGGCCGTTCACGCGGCCCGGTGGCGGGCCGCGTCCGGGCGCCGGCTCGCGTCCCAGCCGCGACTACGACTTCGAGGCGACCGCCGAAGAGGTACCGAGCGACGGCAGCAACGAGCCACGACTGCCGCGAACCGGGCAGGACTGATGACTGCGAAGGAGCGGCAAACCCTCCGCCTCCTCGCCCGCAAGCCGACCCCCGACGACCGCGCCCTCTACCACGCCCACTTCACCCGCCCCGAGGTGGAGCGATGGCTGCGCCCCTCCCCCCTGCCGCCGTTCACCGCCCAGGTCCTCGACGAGCTGGTCGACGGCGACTGCGCCCACTGGCAGGACCACGGCTTCGGCCCCTGGATCCTGATCGAGAAGGAGACCGGCGCCTTCGCCGGCCGCGGCGGCCTCGCCTGGACCGCGGTCGAAGGCACCGCCCAGGTCGAGCTCCCCTGGAGCATCGAGCCCCACCTCCACAACCACGGCCTCGCCACCGAGGCCGCCACAGCCGCCGCCGCCTGGGCTGGCGACCTCGGCTTCGACCAGGTCATCACCCTCACCCTCCCGACCAACGTCGCCTCCCAACGCGTCGCCGAGAAGGCGGGGTTCGAGCAAGCGGGCGAGGTGACCCACGCCGGCCTGCCGCACCTGCTGTTCCGACGACGATTGGAAAGCTAGAAACTGACTGTGGCTTCGAACGGTCATCCCGTCCGAAGCCACCATCCACAAGCGCACCGAAATTAGGCTCAACTAGGCCATTTCCGCGTCTCACCGAGGGTCTTGTTTTTGCCCCCTGCGGTATACCAGCCCACCGATAGACAGGTCGTTCGACATGCGACTCCAACCAGCAGACCAAACGTTTGCCCGGAGGGAATCTCAGTCGGCTCAATCACCCAGGAGGAACCATTCCAATACTGGGCCATTGGCCGCCACACACCAGCTTTATCCAGCCAATCCCCGACGGCCACACAAGGGGAGCTTGCGACGCAGGAAATATTCTGCAGTGGCGTATTAGTTGAACCCGTCGGATTTGGACTTTCCTGCCACGACCAAGAGGTCCCATTCCATTTAGCTACATACGTCACTTGTACGCTGCTTTTATTGAGATACCCACCAACGGCAGTGCAACTTGACCCGCTGCTGCACGAAATATCCAAGAGCGTGCTTCGTTTAGGTTCTCCCGTAGGTTTCGGTGCCACCTGTGAGGTCCACGTCGTTCCGTTCCACGTGGCGATCATCCCCCAGTAGGTGGTGGCACTGAGGTAATAGCGCCCCACGGCAACGCAGGAGGTCGTTGAGGTGCACTCAACGCCGGTAAGTTCTCCTCCCGTAGCGCCGACCCCGCTAGGCAAAGGCACGGTCTGGAGCGACCACGTTCCCGAGTTTCCCCGCATGGCCACCAGCGACGACGTGCTGCCGCTACCGCTGTAGCCAACAGCGATACAAGCCGTTATTTCCTTGCAAGAGATTCCGTTCAGGTGAGTTTCGGTAGCACCCGCCGGGTTCGGGGTGGTCTGGATTGACCAGCTAGTGCCATTCCAAGCCTCGACCAAAGAGAACGTTCCTGATGCAGTCGTATAAGAGCCAGCGGTGACGCACGAGGTTTTGGAGAGACAGTGATCGGCCTGCAGTTCAGCAGCAGTCGCACCCGCCGGAGTGGCAGTGGACTGACTTGCCCAGGTGCTGCCATTCCAGTACATAGCGTATGGACTGGTCGCGCCACCACTAGCCGTTTGCTGGCCGACTGCGGTGCAGGTATTGGTGGTTTCCGGCTCGCAGGCCATATCCTCGACGATCGTATGTTCCGCCCCACCGGCGTTAGCCGTCGTCTGGATCGTCCAGCGAGGCAGCCAGAACGTTGATTCGCTGCTGACATCCAGGAGCGGCTCCTGAATCCCGTCGCCGGACGTATCGGTCCAGCCTTTGTTTCCCGCGTTGACAAGCGTCGTGCGGATTGCTTCGACGTCAGCTTTTGAATTCGGATTCTGCTGACTCGCAAGCACTGCCGCAGCTCCAGAGGCGTGCGGAGCAGCCATCGAGGTTCCACTGATCTGCCTATAACTTTTTCCCAAAAAGGATGACAAAATGCACACACCCGGGGCAGTGATATCGACCCCAGCACCCCAATTGCTGAAGCTGGCCTTGCGGTCATCCAAGCCCCAATTTTCGCACGTTGGTGAGGCCAAGCCGCCTGATTTACCGTCGTAGTCAGCTATTGCCGACACGGTAAGTACATTCGCGTTCTTCGCGGGACTGACAGATTTTACATCGATATTACTGTTGCCCGCCGCCGCCACATAAACCACGCCTGCTTCGACGAGCGCGTTGATCGCAGTTTCCAGCGCTGGCAAAGAGCACGGACAACTGAAGCTACCATTCGCAACCTCTATTTCGCTGGCATGCGCGGTTACCCAGTTAACGCCTGCCACGAGCGCTGATTCGGTGGTGGTTTCCCCTTCAAAGGTCTTGACCGCCCAAAGGCGCGCACCCGGGGCGACACCAACTACGCCTTGTTCATTGTCAATCGCTCCGATGGTACCTGCGACATGGGTTCCGTGCCCGAGGGTGTCCGTCCCGCTATTCGCAACGCAGGTCCCTGATAAGCAATTGACGCGTCCAGCAACATTCAGATCTGGATGTTCGGTTTCGATGCCGCTATCGATGACTGCAACATCGACTTCTGCTCGAAGATCATCCGCTTTATCGATATCCAGGAGTTTATTGCTAGTGGCGAATATGCGACTGATCCCAGTCGGAGTGGTAGCAGCGCCTAATTCAATTTCTTCGTTTTCGTGATATTCAAGTTCTACTTCTTCTTCCGCAAGTTCCACCCAATGATCGCTAGTAACTGAGAGTACACGCGGATCGCGGCGTAAGGCGACTACTCCTCGTTGTGACAGGGTCGCTGAGTAGCCCTTTAGTGCAGATCTATAGACGTGGGATACGTGCCCCCCAACCTTTTCTACTTGCGCCTGCGCAACTAATCCGGGATGCTCAATGGAATCCTTCAAAGTCACAACGAAGTGGCCAGGTATTACGTGTGAGATGACAGTCGGCGATTGCCGAGCATCCGCGCTGGAAGCTCCCGCGACGAGAGCTAAAGCCAACACCGCCAGACAGATTCGCACTAAACCCCCACGATCAATGTGGCGTCCGGTCGGTCGACCCGTATGGTTGAGCATCGTCAGCATCTCCCCTTTGCTTGGAACCTTGGGAGATCTATATAAGAACTTCTGAGTATTGTCAAGTGACTCTATGTATAAGTCGAGCATGACGAGCAGATTCTTTTCCTCCGAGGAACAGCCATCTGTCGCCCCACGGAATCGCCAAGCCGGCATGCCGCACCTGCTGTTTTGGGGTTACATCTGAGCTGATTCCTTCGTAGATATCCCGTCTCCGGTTGTAAGAGAACCCGGATGGGGGCGTGGTGTCGTAGGCATACGGGCGCGATGCGAGTGGAGAGGGGCATCGCCCCCGACCATGCGCCTAACGGACACGATCCGGCCGCGCCGCTGCTGAGACGGAGGACTGAAGCGCTCGTTCGGCGGCTGCCTCGTCGCCGTCGTCTGGATCTACGCGGTCCGCGCCAGCACCCTCGTCGCCGTCCTCGGGCGCTGACCTACGAGTGAACCACGATTGGCGGGTTTGCTGGCTATAGGAAGCCTAACTCGCCAATCGTCGATCGAGCTTCAAAAGCCCAGTGCGAACTTGGCCTCCTCGGACATCATTTCTGGGCTCCAGGCGGGGTCGAAGACCATTTTGGGGTGGACGGCGGTGACGCCGGGGAGGTCGCCGACGAACTCGCGCATCTGCTCGGAGACCTGGGGGCCGATCGGGCAGGCGGGAGTGGTCAGGGTGAAGGTGACGTAGACCTCGGAGTCTTTCTCGATGTTGACGTCGTAGACGAGGCCGAGGGAGACGAAGTCGAGTCCTAGCTCGGGGTCGATTACCTCCTCGAGGACCTCGTAGACGTCCTCCTCGGTCAGGGTTTCGTCGTGGTCGGCCGCGGGGGTGGCGGGCTGTTGGTCGGGCGTGGTGATCTGATCGTCGGACATGGCTCCATGGTAGCCGGGCCGTCCTCCGGCCAC
>Ga0207687_10003275_pt1 | contig 10961 bp, 9 predicted proteins | sample KBSM54metaG_FD_184399 | JGI IMG/M metagenome (GOLD analysis project Ga0207687, IMG submission 184399) | Miscanthus rhizosphere microbial communities from Kellogg Biological Station, Michigan, USA - KBS M5-4 metaG (SPAdes) (version 2) | ecosystem: Host-associated > Plants > Roots > Rhizosphere >... | reverse complement strand
TCGTCCGGGCTTCATTTTCTATCATTGCGAACCGCACGTGACCGTCGCCGAATTCGCCGAAGCCGATGCCGGGCGATACCGACACCTTGGCCCGCGCCAGCAGCTGCTTGGTGAATTCGAGCGACCCGAGCTGCCGATACGCCTCGGGAATCGCCGCCCATACGTACATCGACGCCTTCGGGATGTCGACCTTCCATCCGGCTTCGTGCAGCCCCTTGACCAGCACATCGCGCCGCTTCTGGTAGGTCATCGCGATGTCCGCGACGCAATCCTGCGGTCCTTCCAGCGCCGCGATCGAGGCAACCTGGATCGGCGTGAACGTGCCGTAATCGTGGTATCCCTTGATCCGCGACAGCGCGTGAACCAGATCCTGGTTGCCGACCATGAAGCCGATTCGCCAGCCTGCCATGTTGTAGCTCTTGGACAGGGTGAAGAACTCGACGGCGACTTCGCGCGCTCCAGGCACCTGCATGATCGAAGGCGCTTTCCAGCCGTCGAAGCAGATGTCCGCGTACGCGAGATCGTGGACGACATAGATGCCGTGCTCGCGGGCCAGCGCGATGATCTTTTCGAAGAACGGCAGCTCGACGCATTGCGCGGTCGGATTCGCCGGAAAATTGATGATCAGCATCTTCGGCTTGGGAAAGCTCGACTTGATCGTGCGATCGAGCTCGGCGAAGAAGTCGACGTCCGGCGTCAACTGGACTTGGCGGATGTCGGCGCCCGCGATCACCGGGCCGTAGATGTGAATCGGGTAGCTCGGGTTCGGCACCAGCACCGTGTCGCCCTGCCCCAGCGTCGCGAGACCCAGATGCGCGATGCCCTCCTTCGAGCCAATGGTGACGATCGCCTCGGTATCGGGATCGAATTCGACCCCATAGCGGCGCTGATACCACTGGCAGATCGCGCGGCGCAGCCGCGGGATGCCGCGCGAAACCGAGTAGCCGTGAGTGTCGGAGCGCTGCACCGTCTCGACCAGCTTGGCGACGATGTGCGCCGGCGTCGGCCCATCGGGATTGCCCATGCCGAAATCGATGATGTCCTCGCCGCGCCGCCGCGCGGCCATCTTGAGTTCGGAGGTGATGTTGAAGACGTACGGCGGCAGGCGCGCGATGCGCGCAAACTGCGAATCGATCGGGGAAGCCATGCGGTTCCTCACCCCGCCAGCATAAGCGCCCGGACCGTCCGAGCGATGTGGCGGCGACTGAAGCTATAATCCTAACGGACTTAGGCAGTTACCGCAATGCACAACGACTTGCACCTCCTTATGCATCAAGCCTGCGACGCGGCATGAAATTCCATCTGAACACCACCGAAGGCAATGTGTTCACCGGACATGGCGACGGTCATGTGCGCATCGGCGAAACCGACTACCGTGAAAATCTGCTGGTGACGCCTGAGCAGTTGATCGGCGGCTGGGCGCCGGGCGGGTTCGATGCATTGACCGAATCGGACTTCGCGGCGCTCGCGGCGCTCAAGCCCGAAGTCGCGCTGTTCGGCAGCGGCGCGACGATGCGCTTTCCGCATCCGCGCCTCACGCGTGCATTGACCGAGGCGCGCATCGGTCTGGAAGTGATGGATACGCCGGCCGCCTGCCGCACCTACAACATCCTCGCCGCCGAAGGCAGGCGGGTCGCCGCGGCGATTCTCGTCGGCCGCTGAACGGATCCAGCGACGGCGCGATCGCCAACGCGATCAGGGCGCTCTGGCCGTGCTGGGTGCGCCGGTTGCGCGGCCGCTCTCCGGCCGGATCGAAGCGAGCGCGGAAGCAAAGCGAACGTCGTCCGGCGCGAGATCGACGTAGTCGGCTATGCGGCGGATTTCGCGCGCCGGGTCGCTGAGCATGTCGGAAAAATCGACTCGAAGATGCTCGCGGCCGGCGAAAAACCGGTTGAGTTCATCCCATAGACGACGCTGCACCGTCTCGCCCTTGGGCTTGGCCCACCACCAGTCGGTGCGGCGAATTGACGCGATCGATTCGTCCAAAGGGCGCCAGGTCCAGATAAATCGGACCGCGGGACCCCAGCCTGCGACCAGGTCGTCGCCGCAAAGTGAAAGCAGCGGATGCTTGGCACCGACATGGGTCGCGCGGCCCGCTTCGAGGAACGAGATCCAATCGCTGAGCTTGCGCACGCGCTCGGCGGGAGGGAAGCGCTCGTGGAGGTCCGGCTCGTGCCACCAGCGCCGCAGGCGCTTCGCCAGCCGCGCCGATTCGTAATTGTCCATCCAGTACGGCGCGCCCATCTCGACGCCGAGATGATGCAGCACGCCGGCTGCCGCCGACGAACCGGAGCGATACAAGCCCAGCACGGCGATCCGCGTCGTCATTTCGATCGCGTCTAGAGCGAACCGTGATGCATCCCAAAACCTCCACGGAAAGGCTTGTGCCCGGCGCGATTGTAATGCAGATTTCGCTGGAGATCCGCGGAGCGAAGGGAGACGGCGATGATCAAAGTCTACGGCATGTCGTTGTCAGGCAACTGCCACAAGGTCCGCATGGTCCTCGAGGCCCTGCATCTGCCTTATGCCTGGAACGAAATCGACTCATCGAAAGGCGAGACGCGCACGCCCGAGTTTCTCGCCAGGAATCCCAACGGCAAGGTGCCGGTGGTCGAGCTCGAGCCGGGCGTGTATCTGCCGGAATCGAACGCGATCATCTGTTACCTCGCCGACGGATCGCCGCTGATGCCCGACGACCGGCTGCTGCGCGCCCGCGTTCTCCAATGGCTCTTTTTCGAGCAATACAGCCACGAGCCTTACATCGCGGTCGCGCGCTTCCTGTGCCGCTTTCATCCGGACCCGCCGTCGCAGCGTGCTCTGGTCGAATCCAAGATGCCCGGCGGCTATCGTGCGCTGGAAGTGATCGAGAAGGCGCTGGCCGATGCGCCGTTCCTGGTCGGCGGGCGCTACACGATTGCCGACATCGGCTTGTACGCCTACACCCACGTCGCCGACGAGGGCGGGTTCGACCTCGCGCGATTTCCCGCGATCCGAAGCTGGCTTTCGCGGGTCGCCGCGCAGCCCGGCTACGTTGCTATGGTTGCCCCCTGACGCCGCGGCGCGGCGCGGCGCTCAGCACCGAATCGTCTGCCGGCAGTACTGGGTGAGCTCGCGCACGACTGTCGTCGCGCCGACCGGCATCCGGGCCCTGCCCTGGCCATACTCCATCGTGAGCTTGAAGTCGTATTTCCGGAAGAACGCGTCGAACTGCTCGGCGCCGACGGTACCCAGCGCCGCGACGCCGTCGGTCGCGCCGTCGTAGTCGAGCAGGATCGCCGCCAGCGGCTGCGGCGCAGGCCCGCTGACCACGCGTGCGCCTGCGGCGGGATCGTAGACGCTATGGTCGGCGCAGCAATGAATCACGTTGCCGTCGGAGGTGGGCGAGCGCTCCGATTGAAACCGGATGAACGAGATGTCGCGCGTTGGATAGGCGAGCTTGTGCGCGCATATTGCCGAGTACGAAACCACCGAATGCGCGGGGCCGACGCCACCGGTCCACGCATAGCTCGCGCCGTCGGCGCGCAATACGTTTTCGGCGGCGGCCACCGACCGGCCGAGGTCGAGCAGGAAGCAAGGGGTGCCCGCATAAGGGTAGTTGAATACGTAGTTGGTCTTCAGCGCGAGGTCTCCGAGTCTGATCGGCGCACCGTGAACGTCGACCAGCTTCGAGCGCCCGTACAAGCGCGGCTCGGCGCCGGCCCAGGCATCGCCGACCGAACCCAGCTGCGCGGCGCCCGCGACCATCGTGCAGACGCGCAAGAATTGTCGCCGTTCCATCGTTTCTCTTCCTCCTCGCTTGCCGCCACAACGCGACGGCAAAAGACCGCCCGGTGGCCGGCGCGGCCAAGGGTTTTGCGCCGGCTAGGGACCCAGGCCGGCGAGCACGCGCACGTGTGCGGTCGCGCTGCGGCCGAGCGCACTCAGCGCATAGCCGCCTTCAAGCGTCGATACGATGCGACCGCCGGCGTGCCGGACCGCGACCTCGGCGATCCTGCTCGTCACCCAGCCGTAGTCGTCGTCGGTCAGCTGCAGATTGGCCAATGGGTCCTCGCGGTGCGCGTCGAATCCGGCCGACACGAAAATGATCTCCGGCCGATGCGCTTCGAGCGCCGGCAGGCACACCTCGACAAAGGCTTTGCGAAAAGCATCGCTGCCGCTGCCGGGCGAAAGCGGCACGTTGTGCATGTTCGGACCCAGCGGCTCGACGCCCGAATACGGATACAACGGATACTGAAACGTTCCGGTCATCACCACGCGATCGTCGCCGGCGAAGATATCCTCGGTGCCATTGCCGTGATGCACGTCGAAGTCGACGACTGCGGCGCGGGCGAGACCGTGGTGCTCGAGCGCATGCGCGACACCGACCGCAACGTTGTTGAACAGGCAGAAGCCCATTGCCCGATCGCGCGTCGCGTGATGGCCGGGTGGACGCACGGCGCAGAACGCCGAGCCGAGCTTTCCGCCGACGACGAGATCGGTCGCGAGTATCAGTGCTCCGGCGCCATGCCGGGCGGCGTCGAGCGAGTCAGGATTGAGCGCGGTGTCCGGGTCGAGGTAATGCACGCCGCTTTCGGGGCTCGCCTCCTCGATCTCGTCGATGTAGTGCGCAGCATGTACACGCGAGAGTTGGTCGCGCGTCGCCGCCGGCGCGAGATGATGCTCGATCAGCGCATCGAGTCCCGAGCTGATCAGCCGATCCTGCACGGCATCGAGCCGCTCCGGGCACTCGGGGTGGTACGGTCCCATCGCATGCAGACGGCACGAGGGATGGGTGATGTACGCGGTGGACACGGCTTCGTCGGTCGGCCGCGGGCGCAACAAGCGCCGCCGCAGCTTGGGGGTCGAGCGGAGTGTAGCGCGCCGCGAGCGGTAATGACTAGCCGCCGATTGCCCTCTATAGTGCTCGTCTGGCCAATACCCGCGAAGAATCAATGAGCCTGCGCCCCGCTGATACCCGTGTCATTCCGCTGCCCGAAAGGCTGGCGGCAGTCATCGATACGCTCGGCAGTATCGTCGTCGGCAAGCAGACGCCGCTGAAGCTCGCACTGGCCTGTTTGTTGGCGCGCGGCCACCTGCTGATCGAGGACATCCCCGGCGTCGGCAAGTCGACGCTGGCGCAGGCCCTTGCGGCGACGCTGGGACTGCAGTATGCGCGCGTCCAGTTCACCAGCGATCTATTGCCCGCCGACGTGCTCGGCGTGTCGATCTTCGATCCCTCGACCCACGCCTTCCGTTTTCATTCGGGACCGATTTTCCACTCGATCGTGCTGGCCGACGAAATCAACCGCGCCCCGCCGAAGACGCAAAGCGCTCTGCTGGAAGCGATGGAGGAGCGGCAGGTCTCGATCGACGGCAACACGCGGCCGCTGCCTGAGCCGTTCTTCGTGATCGCGACGCAGAATCCGGCCGAACAGATCGGCGCGTATCCGCTGCCCGAATCGCAGCTCGACCGTTTCCTGATGACGATCGAGCTCGGCTATCCCGAACCGGCGGCGGAGCGCGACCTGCTGCTGTCCGGCGACCGGCGTGTGCGCATTGCCGAGCTCGCGCCTTGCGCGGACGCGGCGACGCTGATCGCGTGGCAGCGCGAGGCTGCCGCGGTGCATGTCGCACCCGCGCTGCTCGATTACGTGCAGGCGCTGCTCGCCGCCTCGCGCGGCGCCGCTGCGACGACCGGCGCGCATCGCGGCCTGTCGCCGCGCGCGGGCCTCTTGCTCGTCGCGGCCAGCCGCGCCTGGGCGCTGCTGGCCGGGCGTCCGATGGTGCTGCCCGAGGACGTGCAGGCGGTGTTTCCCGCGATCGCCGGCCATCGGCTCGCCGGCAGCGCTCGCGCCGGCGGTCCGCAGGCAAAAGCGCTGCTGCGCGCGGTGCCGCTGCCCTGACAGCGCGATTCCCGGCGATGCATTCGCCCGCATCGGAACGCGGCGGCCACCTGGCCGGCTGAATCGGGCGCGAGGCCGCTGACCTGCGCACCAACCGACGATGGCGACTCTTCCCCTGAGCACTTCGTGGTTCGCACGGGCGAAGCAGCGCTTCTGGCGGCTCGCGCCCAGCGACCGCGAGCCGGTGATCCTGCGTCACAGCCGCATCTACATCCTGCCGACACGCCGCGGTTTCGCGCTGATCGCAACCCTCGTGGTCATGTTGCTGACCGCGATGAACTACGCGCTATCGCTCGGTTACGCGATGACGTTCGTCGCCGCAGGCATGGTGGCCGCGGCGCTGCTTGCGACCTTTCGCAATCTCGCCGGTATCGCAAGCGCGCCGGTCGCGGCCGGCGAAGCGTTTGCCGGCGGCGAGGTGACGTTCACGCTGTCGCTCGCCAGCCGCGATCGGGAGCGCACCGGTATCGTCGTCTCGACTTCCGACGGTGCACCGGAGGTGATCGATCTACCGGCTGATGCGACCCGGCCGGTGGTGCTCAGCGTCGTCGCGCCGCGACGCGGTCCGCAGCCGCTGGGCAGGGTCACCCTGTCGAGCAACTTTCCGCTAGGTCTTTGGCGAGGCTGGGCCTACGTGCATTTTCCTTTGACGGCGTGCATCTATCCGGCGCCCGAAACCGCGCCCCCGCCGTTGCCGACCAGCCGCCTCGGCATCGATCCGCAACGGGCGGCGCGCGCCGCCGATGCCGAGCTGGGAGGCTTGCGCGATTACGAGCGCGGCGATCCGCACAACCGCATCGCATGGAAAGCGGTCGCCCGCGGCGGCGGCTGGTACACCAAGCAATTCGAAGGCGGCTCGGGCGGGGGTGCCCTCGACCTCGACTGGTCCGAGCTGCCGCCGGGACTGGATGAAGAATCGCGGCTATCCCGCCTGACCGCCTGGGTTCTGGCCGCCGAGCGCGAGACGCGTGCGTTCGGCTTGCGTTTGCCGGGAGTCCTGCTGGCGCGCGGACAGGGCGCCGGCCATCGCCGCGCCGCGCTGACTGCACTGGCTTCGTTCGGCCAGCCGAAGCCGACGTGAACGCGAGCAAGATAGGAACGCCGCTGGCGCGCACGCAACTGGGCGCGCTCGCGGCATTGCTGCTGTGTGCGCAAATGCCGCTGTGGGCGCACGTCGACCACTGGGTCGCCTCCGCCGGCACGGCGCTGGTTGTCGCACGGCTCGTTTTTCCGTTCGACCGCAACAATCTCCGCAATCTTCGCCGCTGGCTGCTGCCGGGGTTGGCAATAGCCGCCGCGATCGGCATACGCGTCGAATACGGGTATTTCATCGCGCGGGACCCCTGCGTCGCGTTCCTCTACGTTCTGGTCGGCATCAAGTTCCTCGAGGCCCGCGGCCTGCGCGACGGCGCACTGCTGGTGTGCCTCGCGCTATTCCTCGCGCTGACGCAGTTCTTTTACGCGCAGACAATCCTGGCCGCCGCCGCCGCGATTCCCGCGCTGCTGGCGACCGGCGTTGCACTGGCGGTCCTGCGGACTTCGGCGGGTGCGACCGAGCCGTGGCGACCGCATCTCACGCGCACGGTACGACTGATTCTGCAGGGCGTGCCGATCGCGGCGCTGCTGTTCGTCCTGTTTCCTCGCCTGGCCGGACCGTTGTGGGGAAGCCCGCTCGAAAGCGGCGCGCGTACCGGGCTCTCCGAGAGCATGTCGCCCGGGTCGATCAGCGACTTGTCGCTCTCGGACGAGGTCGCCTTTCGTGTCGAATTCACCACCGGGCTGCCGCCGCCATCGGAACGCTACTGGCGCGGTCCCGTGTTCTCGCGTTTCGATGGCGCAGTCTGGCGCCCGCTGTACAAGCTGCGCGGCGGTCGGTACGTGCCCTCGGCCGGCCGACCCTCCGATTACACCGTGACGATGGAGCCGCATGGCAAGCTCTGGCTGTTTGCGCTCGAGCATCCGACCGGCCCGCCCCGCGCACCGAATCCGGACGCGCCGGCCGGAGCTCCGACCGAGGCGCTGGCCGCCGTGACCTACGACCAGCAACTGCTGGCCAAGGCGCCGATCACGCAGGCCGTGCGCTATACGATGCGTTCGGCCACCGTCGGTACGTTCGCCGCGGTGGTCAACGATGCATCGGACAATCTGCAGCTGCCGCGCGGCAATCCGCGCACGGTCGAATTCGCGCGCGACCTGCGCGGGCGCAGCGCATCGGATCGCGCCTACATCGCCGCGGTGCTCGACTGGTTCCGGACCGAGTCGTTTGTCTACACGCTGTCGCCGGACATTCTCGACCGCGATCCGGTCGACGGTTTTCTGTTCGACACGCACCGCGGCTTTTGCGAGCACTTCGCCGGCGCCTTCACGCTGCTGATGCGCGCCGCCGGCATTCCGTCGCGCGTCGTCACCGGGTACCAGGGCGGCGAAATGAATCCGACCGGCGAATACTTGATCGTGCGCCAGTCCGACGCCCACGCCTGGTCGGAAGCGCTGCTGGACGGGAAGTGGCAGCGGGTCGATCCGACCGCCGCTGTCGCGCCGTCGCGCATCGAGCGCGGCATCGGCGCCGCGCTGCCCGCGGGTGAGCGCGTGCCTTACCTTGCCAGGATCGAGATGACGTGGCTCAAGAGCCTGAGCCTGCACTGGGACAGCGTCAACTATCATTGGCAACGGGGATTCGTCGGCTTCAATCTCGAGCGACAACGCGATTTCCTGCGCGAGATCGGGCTCAAGGGCGCACCGCCGTGGCGGCTCATCGCGGTGCTCGCTGGCGCCGCATTTGTCTGGGGAATCGCGGTGCTCGGATTCTCGCGGCTGCGTCCGTCGCGGATCGACGCCGAAGTGGCGTTATGGCGTAGAGCCTGCCGCAGGCTTGCGCGCGCAGGGCTCGAACGCCGGCCGGACGAGGGGCCGCTGGCGTACGCCGACCGCGCCGCCGCACGCTGGCCGGCAGTCGCCGCGCTGATCAAGGACATCGCCGGCCGCTACGCGACGCTGCGCTATGGCCCGGCGGCCGGACGCAGCGCGGACGTCGTCGCGCAATTGCGCACCAGCGTCGGTGCGCTGCCACCGGCGCGCGCGTTGCGCGCGACTCCTCAACCTGCCTAGAGGAGCGCGTCGCGCGACAAGCCCTTGCGGCGCAGCCTTGCCCGTAGCTTTTCGAGCGCCTCGGCCTGGATCTGGCGCACGCGCTCGCGAGTGACGCCCAGCTCGCGGGCGAGATGCTCGAGCGTGGCAACGTCGCAGCCATTCAATCCGTAGCGGCGCTCGATGACCAGGCGCTGCCGCTCGGAGAGCTCGTCCAGCCATTGCTTGACCCAGCTCTCGATCTCGGAATTGTGCAGCAGCAGCTCGGGTCCCGGCGCATCCTCGTCGCTCAACTGGTCGCCGATCGACAGGCCCGAATCGACATCGTAGGCCGCATCGAGCGAAGTGACGTGCTCGTTGTAGCCCAGGACTTTGCGCACCTGCTCGACCGGTTTGCCAAGCAGATGCGCGACGTCGTCCATTGTCGGGTCGCGTCCCTGCCCGAGCATGCCGTGCGTTTCGAGGTGACGCATCGCGCGAAGCACGATATTGAGCTCCTTGACCACGTGCGCCGGCAGCGCGACTGGTTCATGATCGCGCGCTCGATCGACTGGCGTATCCACCAGGTCGCGTAGGTCGTGAAGCGGAAGCCGCGCTCCGGATCGAACTTCTCCAGCGCGTGAATCAGGCCGAGGTTGCCTTCCTCGATCAGATCGGCAAGCGTCAGGCCGCGGTTCAGGTAATGCTTGGCGATGCTGACCACGAGCCGCAGGTTGTGCTCGATCATCTTCTGCCGCGCTTCGAAGTCGCCGTCCCGGTTCGCGCGCGCGTACTCGAGCTCCTCGGCAGGCGTCAGCAGCGGGCTCTGGCCGATCTCGTTCAGGTAGATCTGGGTGACGTCGTTGAGGAAGTCGGCTCCGACGCCGACGACCGGCATGTCCAGCGGCAAATCGCGCGTCTGGGTATCGGGCTCCGGTGCCGCGGGCGACTCGTCGTCGTCTGCCGCCGAATGTGCTCTCATGCGTGACCGGGCCCGCCGCTAAGCCGGCGGCAGGAATTTCGCCGGGTCGACCGGCTTGCCGAAGCGGCGGATCTCGAAATGGAGCTTGACCTGGTCGGCGTCGCTGTCGCCCATTTCCGCGATCTTCTGGCCCCTCGCGACTTGCTGGCCTTCCTTGACCAGGATTTCGCGATTGTGGGCGTAGGCCGACAGAAACGTATTGTTGTGCTTGATGATGATCAGCTTGCCATAGCCGCGCAAGCCGCTGCCGGCGTAGACGATCTTGCCCGGACCGCTGGCAAGCACCGGCTGACCGGATTTGCCGGCGATGTCGATGCCCTTGAGGTTCGCCGTTTCGGAAAAGCCGGAAATGACTTTGCCGGCTGCGGGCCACGCCCAATCGATGTTGCCGCCGTCGATTTCGGGCACGTGCGCGGATTCGGTGCGCGCCGGCGCTGCCGCGACGGTACCTGGCGTCGCGGCAGGAGCGGCTGCGGGCGACGCGGCGGCAGATGGCGCGACGATCGGCGGCGCGGGAGGCGGCGGCGCGGGAGGCGCCGCCGCGCTGCTTTGCTGCATCTGCGCCAGCGCCTGCTCCGAATAGGGCAGCTTCAAAGCCTTCGGCTCGGTTTTGTACGCTGCGGTGTTGCCGCGGCCGGAAGGCGCCGCTCCGGTGAAGGGCAAGGTCCGCGTTTCGCTGCCGACCGGTGCGATCGCGGGCGCGGCCGCAAGTGGCGTGGTCACGGCAGTGCCGGGCGCAGCGACCGCGGCACCGGCTTCACCCGGCGGCGCGAGCACCAGCACGCGACCGACGCGGATGACGTTGACGTTTTCGATGTTGTTCCATGCGGCAAGCTCGCGGTAATCGAGCCCGTGGTCGAGTGCGATCTGGTAGAGCGTCTCGCCGCGCTTGACGGTGTGCGTCGGCGGCGGAGCTTCCGACGGCGGCGCCGTTGCCGCCGGGGGTGGCGTACCCTCGATCGTTTCAGGCGGCGGCGCGGCGCGCTCGCTGACCGGCGCCGGCGGACGGGTCATGCACGATACGAGCAGCA
>Ga0207687_10003270_pt1 | contig 10971 bp, 11 predicted proteins | sample KBSM54metaG_FD_184399 | JGI IMG/M metagenome (GOLD analysis project Ga0207687, IMG submission 184399) | Miscanthus rhizosphere microbial communities from Kellogg Biological Station, Michigan, USA - KBS M5-4 metaG (SPAdes) (version 2) | ecosystem: Host-associated > Plants > Roots > Rhizosphere >... | reverse complement strand
CTTCAGCAGCGAGGAACTCGGCGTGGCCATGGCCAACAACACCCGATTCGGGTTGGCGGCGACGCTGGTCACCGGCGATCCCGAGCGCGCCGAACGGGTCAGCCTCGCGCTGAACGCCGGAACCGTCTGGGTCAACTGCTTTTTCGTCCGCGACCTGGGCGCACCCTTTGGCGGCAATGGCAAGTCCGGAATCGGTCGCGAGGGCGGCATCTGGTCCTTCGACTTCTACAGCGACATCAAGAACACCGTATTCGCCCCCACCGGGTGGAACACCGAAAAGTAAGGAACGCCAATGGGTGAGGTGGTCGGCGCGGCCCTGATCGCGCACGTCCCAACGATCGTGTTACCGGAAAAGATCCGCCGCGAGCTCAACCACGGCGAGGACAGCACACTTCCGGCAGCCTTGGAGCAACTGCGCAAGGAAGTCTTCGAAACCCTCGACTACGACACGGTGGTGGTCCTGGACTCCCACTGGGCGACGACGGTGGAGTTCGTCGTCACCGCGCATGCGCGGCGACACGGGCTGTTCACCTCCGAAGAGCTGCCGCGGGGAATGACCCAGCGGCCCTACGACTTCCCGGGCGACCCGGAACTAGCGCACCTCATCGCCGCCAAGGCAGACCAGCACAGCACCTGGATCACCGCGATCGACGACGATCATTTGCCGATCTTCTATGCGACCACCAACGTGTGGGAATTCCTCGGCCAGGGCCTGCCGGACAAGCGGTGGATCTCGATCGGGGTCTGTCAGACCGCGGACACCGAAGACAACCTGCGGCTCGGCCGGGCCCTCGGCGACGCGATCGCCGAGTCCGACCGCAAAGTCGTGCTGATCGCGTCCGGCGCGCTCTCGCACACGTTTTGGCCGCTGCGCAAGCTGCGCGATCACGAGGCGGCGGGCGTCGAACACATCTTCACCGCCGACGCTGCGGCGGCCGACTTCGAGCGGCTCACGTGGTTCCGCGAGGGCGACCATGCCCGTGTGCTCGAAACCATGCCGGACTTCTACCGGTTCAAGCCCGAAGCCAGATTCGGCCACTACCTGATGATGATCGGCGCGCTCGGCGAGGGTGACTGCCGCGCAACGTCGCGCCAGTACGGCGAGTACGAGAACTCGATCGGCACCGGCCAGGTACACCTGTGGTTCGACCGGCCCGAGGGCGGCTTCCCGCGGCCCAGGAAGACACCCGAGGACGCCGACTTCATCCGCCAGAACGCCGGACCAGAACTCACCGCGGCCGGCTGAACTGCTACCCCACCGGAAGGAATAGTCATGACTTATCGCGAGACCCGCCGAATCCTGTTGGACGGCAACATAGTCGACGTGGTCCGGCAGGGCGACACGTTGGTGGCCCACGACGGAAGGGAAGTGGGCGTCGACGACGCGCAGCACCTGCCGCCCGTCGTGCCCTCCAAGATCGTGTGCGTCCACCTGAACTACTCGTCGCGGGTGCAGGAAATGATGACCCGACTGCCCCCGGCACCGACCTACTTTCACAAGCCGGTATCGGCGCTCAACGCCCACGGGTCGGCGGTGGTGCGGCCGAAGGGTTGCAAGTGGCTGAACTATGAGGGCGAGATCGCCATCGTCATTGGTCGGACAGCGCGCAACATCTCCCCCGAGGAGGCAGACGACTACATCCGCGGATACACCATCGGCAACGACTATGGGCTGCACGACTTCCGCGACACCGACTCCGGCTCGATGCTGCGGGTCAAGGGCGCCGACACGCTGTGCCCCATCGGGCCGGGCCTGGTCGAAGGATGGGACTTCCGGCATAAGCAGATCCGCACCCTGGTCAACGGCGAGGTCAAGCAGGACGGCAACACCGACGAGATGAAGTGGGACATGCACTATCTCGTCGCCGACATCGCACGGACCATCACCCTGCAGCCCGGCGACGTGCTGCTCTCCGGCACCCCGGCCATCTCGCGCACCGTCTACCCCGGCGACGTGGTCGACGTGGAGGTGGAGGGCCTCGGCACGCTGCGCAATCACATCGTCGAGGGGCCGACACCCATCCGCTCAGACGTGGGCGCGCAACCCACCGAGAGCGAGGAAGTGCTCTCCACAGCCAAGGGTGGCGACTGGGAGTTCCGCGGCATCCGCAAACCGGATCTGTCCAACACCCACTGACCAACGGTGACAACAGCTGACCCGGCCTTGCGCGACGGCCGGGACCTAGAGGAAGGCGCGCGTGTGAATGCTCCTATCGGGCAACCGGACCCCGTCACCAGCATCGACTGGGTGCACCGCGCCAACGCACTGCAGGCGCCGTGGGGGATGTTCGTGGACGGCGAGCAGCGCCCGGCGATCAGTGGGTCGGTGCGAGCCGTGCTCTCGCCGCGGGACGGCGCCACCGTGGTGGAGCTCGGCTGGGCGGACGAGAAGGACGTCGATGTGGCGGTGGCCGCCGCGCGCCGGGCGTTCGACGAAGGGCCGTGGCCACGGCTGCCCGCCCGCGAGCGCGGCGAGATCCTGCAGCGCTTCGCCGCCCTGGTGGAGCAGCACCGCGACGAGCTCGCGTTGCTGGTCTCCCTCGAGATGGGCAAGCCGATCAGCCACGCCTGGCGGATCGAACTGCGCGCGCTCACCCGCTGCCTACGCTTCTACGGTGAGCTGGCCGATAAGGGTTCCGGCGAGGTCACCCCGACGGTCGAGGGGGAGCTGTCGCTGGTGACCCGGGAGCCGGCCGGGGTCGTCGCCGCCGTCGTGCCGTGGAATTTCCCGCTCACGCTGGGCGGCTGGAAGTTCGCCCCAGCGCTGGCTGCCGGCTGCACCGTGGTCCTCAAGACGGCCGAGCAGTCGCCGCTGTCCATGCAGCGGGTGGCCCAGCTCGGCCTGGAGGCGGGACTGCCGCCGGGGGTGTTCAATGTGCTGTCCGGCGACGGCCTGGTGGCCGGCCGGGCGCTCGGTGAGCACCCGGACGTCGACGTCCTGACCTTTACGGGATCCACGGCGGTGGGTCGCCACTTCCTCCGCTACGCGGCGGACAGCAACCTGAAGCGCGTATTCCTGGAGCTGGGCGGCAAGTCGCCCAACATCATCCTTCCCGACGCCCCGGACCTGGATGCCGCCGCGGACACGGCGGCCTGGGCGATCTTCTTCAACTCCGGCGAGATGTGCACAGCCGGCTCCCGCCTGGTCGTGCACGAGGACGTGGCAGATCGCGTCGTCCAGCGGATCATCGAGACGTCGGCGACATGGTTTCCCGCAGACCCGCTGCTCGCCACCACCCAGATGGGCCCCCTGGTCGACCGGCGAAGCCTGGACCGGATCCAGGCCCAGCTGCGGGCGGGCCAGGTGCAGGGCGCGATCCTGCGCCATGGCGGCAGCCAGGTGCTGGCCGATACCGGTGGGGCCTACCTGGAGCCGACCGTGGTCACCGGCGCCGGGCCGGACAACGTCCTGGTCCGCGAGGAGCTTTTCGGTCCGGTGTTGACAGTGCAGGTGATCACGGATGAGTCCGAGGCGTTGCGGGTCGCGCAGGACACGCCCTACGGGCTCGCAGCGGCCGTCTGGACGGACAACCTGGGCGCCGCGCACCGGATCTCCCGCGCGCTCAAGGCCGGCACGGTCTGGGTCAACTGCTACGAGGAAGGCGACATGAACGTGCCGTTCGGCGGCGTCAAGCTATCCGGGTCGGGGCGCGACAAATCCCGTCATGCGATGGACGAGTACACCGACCTCAAGACCACCTGGATCAACTATGGATGAGCCGAGGAGTGGACTGCGGCGGTCACGGCCGATCGTCGTCATCCCGGCCCGCTTCTCGGAGGGCGCGACTGTCTTGCGGCACCGGGCCGAGGTGAATGCCGCCAAGCTCGTTGAAAGTGTGTGGGCGGCCGGCGGTGAGCCACTGACTGTGCATCCCGACGCCCCGGGCGCGGTCCTCGACGACGCCCTGGTCGACGCCGTTGCGAAACGGTTCGGGATGGCCGACGCGATCCTGCTGCCCGGCGGCGGAGATATGTCGGCCCGCTGGTCCGGCCAGCAGGCGCATGAGTCGTTGTACGGCGTCGACGAGGAACAGGACGCATTCGACCTGGCGCTGGGCCGCTGGGCGCTACGCGACGGCATCCCACTACTCGCCATCTGCCGCGGCAACCAAGTGGTGAATGTCGCGCGCGGCGGCGACCTGGTGCAGGACATGACCGAGGCCACCGGCCGGGACCACCGCCACCTCGTGCACGACATCGAGTTGGACGCCGAGTCGCCGCTGCGCAAGGTCGTCGACGGCGACCGGTTAACCATCTCCTGCTATCACCATCAGTGCCTGGGTGTGCTCGGTCAGGGGCTGCGGCCTGCCGCGCACGCCTCGGACGGGACGATCGAGGCCGTCACCATCGACGGCCACGAGGGCTGGTATCTCGGCGTCCAGTGGCACCCCGAGGACTCCGCGGACACTGATCCGGTGCAGGCCAGCATCTTTCGAGCATTCGTTGACGCGGCGCGCTGAGCACGCCTCAGGCACCCACTCCGTGCGCCGGGGAGCCGTTGGCCTCGACGGTGCGGACAATGCTGCGCAGGTCCCTGGCCAGGCTGGCCTTAGACCTGGCCGACAGCTGCCGCACCACGTCGGACTCCGCCGCATTGAACTTGGGGTAGAGCTCGGTCATCAGGTCGGTGCCAGATTGGGTCAACCGCAGCTGCACCAGGCGACGGTCGGCGACCGAACTCTCGCGGATGAGCCAGCCGCGGCTTTCCAGCGTCTTCATTACGCCTGTCAGCGTCGCCTTGGAGATGGCCGCGCTCTCGGCGACGTGCCGGGTCTCCATCCCGTCCCAGATCCACACGACCCACATCACAACGAAGCCGCTCCAGGTCAGGTCGTACTGGCGCAGCACCGCGTTGGTGATGTGCGCTCGGACGGCGTTGGCGGCGCGGTAGAGGCTCGAGACCGTGTGCGCGGCAGCGAAGTCGATCTCCAGCCCTTCGATGTGGCGGTTCATCGCCGACTCGGTTTCGGCGAGCGTGCGTGGGTCCGGCATGGAACGCATCCTAATCGGAGGTCGTTTGGGTCCGAAAGTCGCGTTCGGCTCGGAGATAGGGTACGGCCCACAGTGATTGACTCCTCGAAAACCCTTGACACGATCGTTTGGATCCGTACGATTCCACTGTACTCGGTGCCCGCCGAGGGCGAAACCCAAGTCGGAGGTTCCCATGGCTGTTAACAGCGACGGAGCTCAGGGCGTCACCGAGGGGGCGACGGCGGCACACCTGGGGCGCCGCTCACTCGGCGTCGCGGACATCGTGTTCTTCGTGGTCGCCGCGTCCGCACCGCTGACCGTCGTGGCCGGCGGCGTGCCCACTAGCTTTGCGGTCACAAACCTGCTCGGTATCCCGCTCGTGTACGTCATCATTGCGGCCATCCTGCTTGTCTTCGCGGTCGGCTACGCCGCGATGAGCCGGCATGTGGCTAACTCGGGTGCGTTCTACACCTACGTCAGCAAGGGCCTCGGGCAGGCCTGGGGCGTGGCGGCGGCGCTTGTCGCCCTGGTCGCCTACAACGCGATGCAGGTCGGCATCTTCGGCCTCTACGGGTTTGCCGCGTCGGCAGCGTTGGAGCAGTTCCTCGGTCTGCATGTGGCGTGGTGGATCTGCGCTCTGGTCACCGTGGCCATCATCGCGATCCTGGGTCAGCTTCAGGTCGACCTCAACGCCCGCGTGCTCGCCTTGTTCCTGATCCTGGAGTCCCTCGTGGTCCTCGTCTTCGACATCGCGGGGATTGCCAAGCCCGCGGAGGGTCTGACCATCGAGCCGTTCCTACCGGCCGCGCTCAGCGGGGGTGCGTTGGGCGCCGCGCTCTGCTTCGTCACCGCGTCGTTCGTCGGCTTCGAGTCTGCCGCGATCTATGGCGAGGAGTGTAAGAACCCGCAGAGGACTGTTGCCCGTGCCACCTACACCGCGGTCATCATCATCGGCGTCTTCTACGCTGCCTCGGCCTGGGCGACGGTGATGGCGGTGGGCAAGAGCCAGATCATCAGCAGGTCCCAGGAGCTCACCGCGGGGTTGTTGTTCGTCTACGCCGAGCAGAACGTCGGCAAGTGGTTTGCCGACATCGCCACCGTGCTGTTTGTGACCAGCCTGTTCGCGGCGCTGCTCTCCTTCCACAACGCGGTCGCACGGTATTTTTTCTCCCTCGGCCGCGAGGGGGTGCTGCCCTCGCCGCTGGCCCGGGTGAATGCCAAGGGCGCCCCGATGGCCGGCTCGCTCACCCAGACCGCTATCGCCGTCGTGTTGATCGGGGTCTTCGCGATCCTCGGCAAGGACCCCGTGCTCAGCCTGTTCGCCTGGTTGACCAATGTCGGCGCACTCGGCGTCATCTTCTTGATGGCGCTGGCCTCGGTCGCGGTGGTCGTCTACCTGCGCCGACACAATGACGTCACCGAGGCGACGCTCTCGCACGAGGCCGCCGCTGTGGTCGCCTCGGTCGCGCTTTTCATTGTGTTCGGGCTGGCGCTCACCAACTTCGACGCCTTGGTCGGCACGACGCCGGGTGACCCGCTGAACTGGATCCTGCCCGGGCTGATCGTCGCCGCGGCCCTCATCGGGCTGGTCTACGGGCTCGTGCTGAAGCGGACCCGGCCCGACGTCTACGCCCTAGTCGGACGCGGCGGCGACTCGGCGTGACCGGGGCCAGGCAATCCGAGATGTGCTCGCCATTATTCGCGACCAAACGATGCAGGAGGATATGACCGTGGGGCACTTCGACGAGTCAGGACTCGAGGCGGCAGCAGGCCAGCTCACCGCGGACGGCATCGACGTCATCCGCCTCACCTACTCCGACCTGATCGGCAGCGAGCGGGGACGGGACCTGCTGGTGCAGCACTTCCCGCGCACCGTCGGGGACGGTGTGGCGTTCTGCCGGTCCGTCTACGGCACCACACCGATGGGCGACGTGGTGGACATGGAAGGTGGTCTGAGCGAAGGACTTCCGGACATCGTCGCCTTCCCGGATCTCGAGACCTTCCGACCGGTGCCGTGGGAGCCCGGCGTGGCCAGCGTCATCGCCGATCTTTTCAACCCCGACGGCAGCCGGTCCGAGGAGAGCCCTCGCGCGGTGCTTCGCCGGGTCGTCGACAAGTTCGCCGAGCTCGGCATGCGCCCCTTTGTCGGGCCCGAGCTCGAGTTCTACCTGCTCGACCAGGACGAGGCCGCGCCGGGCGGCTGGCGCCGGTACGGCGAGGCCACCGGCAACGTCTACGTCTCCGGCCTGCGCGGCGACCCGGAAAACACCCTGCTCGACGCGCTACGGATGCTCGGGAAGTACGGTCTGGACGTCGTGGCCGCCAACCACGAGTTCTCCAGCGGCCAGTTCGAGATCAACCTGTGGCACTCCGATGCGATGACCGCTGCGGACCGCGCGTTCCAGTTCAAATCGGCTATCAAGGAGCTCGCCCGCCGTCAGGGCAAGCGGGCCACCTTCATGGCCAAGCCGTTCAACGACGAGGGCGGTTCGGGGTTTCACCTCCACTTCTCCACCTGGAGCGACGACGGCAAGCCGCTGTTCGACGATCCTGAGGGCGAGGACGGACTCTCCGAGATCGGGCGCTCAGCGATCGCCGGCGTGCTGGCCCACGCCCCTGCACTTGCGGCCCTGCACAACCCGACGATCAACTCCTACAAGAGGTTCGGGCCGGACACGCTGGCGCCGTGGCTGATCGACTGGGGCCTGGACAACCGGTCGGCGATGGTTCGCATCCCGCCGGAGCGCGGACGCGCGTCGCGCATGGAGCTCCGCCTCGGCGACGCCTCAGCGAACCCGTACCTGGCCATCGCCAGCCTGCTGGCCGGGGCATACCTGGGGATCCGCGACGGGCTCAAGCCGCCAGCCAAGCTGGTCGGCTACGGCTACGACACCACCAAGGCAGACATGCTGCCCAGCAGCCTCGGTGAGGCCATCGACGCACTGGAGAAGGACTCCGACCTCGCCGACATCCTGGGCCCGAAGTTCGTGGCCGCCTTCGTCGCCTACAAGCGCAACGAACTCGAGCGCTTCGCCCACTTCGTCACCGACTGGGAAGTGCGGGAGTACGCCTACCATCTCTGACTCATCCCACGGGGTCACGTCTTCGCGAGTAGGCGCCTGTAACTAGAACACGACCCAGAAAGGACGCCCGTGTCCAAGACCGCGCTGTTCATCCAGCATCAGCGCCTCGCACCACCGGCGATGCTCGGCGACGCGTTTGCTGAAGCCGGCTACGACAACGAGCTCCTGCTCGTCGACGAAGCCGCGGCGAACATCGAGTTCCCTGACCCGCGCGGCTTCGATGTCATCATCCCCTTGGGCGCCACCTTGCCCGCGTATGAACCCGCGCTGCTGCAGACTTGGGTCGGCGCCGAAATGACCATGCTGCGCGAGGCCGATCGCGCCGGGGTGCCGGTGCTCGGCGTGTGCTTCGGCGGGCAGTTACTCGCGCAGGCACACGGCGGCACAGTCAGTCGCTCGGATCGGCCCGAAATCGGTTGGTACATCATCGAAAGCGATGATCCGGGGTTGGTTCCCGAAGGTCCTTGGTTTCAGTGGCATTACGACAAATGGACGAACCCACCGGGAGCCGCCGAAATCGCGCGGAACGGAAACGCGGTTCAAGCCTTCGTCCTGCGCCGCTCTCTGGCTGTGCAGTTCCATCCGGAGTTGGACAGTGACCTTTTAGCGGTATGGCTACAACACCATCCCGAACCATCGCTTGATGGTGTGCCGCTCGACGTCGCGCGGCTCCGCCACCAGACCAAGACCGAGCAGGACGCCGCAGCGGAACGGGTACGTAGGCTGGTCAGTGGATTCCTGAACTACGCGCACTGCCAGCGCTGAGCCCCTGCGACAACGCACAAGTGGCCGAACCGGCTAACCGCTTGAGAAAACAGGAGACTCACCGATGTCGGACACCATCGTCAGCACAGCCAGCGTGGCCACCGGGCGGGGCGCACGATACGGCAAACAGCTGGTGTCCCACCTCGGGCGCAAATCCGTCGGGGTATGGGACGAAGCAAGCGGGTCGGGCACCCTCGACATGGGCGACAGCGCCGCACACGTCACACTGAAGAGCACAACCGATGCGCTCGTGATCACCGTCGAAGCCGCCGACACCGACGTCGCCGCCTATCAGGACATCGTCGGCCGGCACCTGGAGCGCTTCGGCGAGCGCGACGGACTCAAAGTGCATTGGGTGCGGTCGGAAGCGAAATGACGACCAACCATGTCCCGTCATCGCTGATGCCGGCCGCGTTCATTGGCCACGGCAGTCCGATGAATGCGCTCGAGACCAACCGCTACACCTCCGCGTGGCGCGAATTCGGGCGGGCAGTGCCGCGTCCGCGCGCCATCCTGGTGGTGAGCGCACACTGGTATATCAATGCGACCGCGGTCACCGCCATGCACCGGCCTCGCACCATCCACGACTTCTACGGCTTTCCCAGCGAGTTGTTCGATGTGCAGTATCCGGCCCCAGGGCTACCTGAGCTCGCTGAGGAGATCAGCGACGTTGTCGCACCCACGTGGGTCGGCGCTGACATCGACAGCTGGGGCATCGACCACGGCGCCTGGTCGGTGTTGGTGCACGCTTTCCCCGACGCGTCCATCCCGGTGGTGCAGCTATCTATAAATGCCGACAAACCACTCGAGTACCACTTCCAACTGGGTGCGAAGCTTGCGCCCTTCCGTCAACAGGGTGTGCTCGTGGTTGGCAGTGGCAACGTCGTTCACAACCTCAGCGCGATGAGGTGGGACCTGGGCGGTGTCGGATTCGATTGGGCCGCACGATTCGACGATGACGCGAAGGCTCTCATGTTATCCAACCCATCAGAAGCTCTGCGACTCGACGGCCACCGGGATTTTCGCGCTGCCGTGCCAACAGCGGACCACTTCATCCCCTTGCTCTACCTCGCCGGGCTGGCCGAAGGTGCTGCTGACGAAATCGACATACTCGCCGATGGCTACGCCTATGGTTCGCTGTCCATGACGTCCTACACCCTTGGTCTTGCGCACTGCGACGCATCCGACACCCAGCGGTGTGCACCACCGCCGCCACCCGACTTCCCGCCCGACGAATCCAACATCTAATCCCTTGGCAGACCTGATGAGCGCAGACATGACCGACAACAGCGGCACCACCGCCGACGACCAATCTAACCGGATCAGTGCACTCGCGGCGCTGTACCGGGCGGAGCAATCGACACTCAATACCCGGACGGCCAGACATTGCGCTTAGTGGGCCTGGTGTTAACGACGGCAGGGTTGGCGAAGATCGCGTTTGCGGGGCGACAACGCTGCAGCCGTCGGCGAAACCGTATGGCGGCAAGAACGACCCTCGGGCCGCCGGTAGCCTCTTGTCGTATGGAGTCGTTCCATGCTCATCACCGCAAGTACGGGATGCTTACTCTATCAGGCCTTTTGGCTCACCGGTTGTTGGCTTGGCGGCTACCCTGTACGGAGTGTGTCTGCTGATATCAGGGCCGCGTGGGTATCGAGCTTGAGGCGGGCACCGACATCCTGGCGCGGATCAAATCTGAGTGATTACATTGTCATGCAGCCGTGATGCCGCCGCCACGCGCGTATGCGCGGCGTGACCGGGTGACCGGTATCGCCGGGATCTTCCCTACAGTTGGGCGTGGTCATCTGTCGGAAAATCCATGCAGCACACGGAGATAACGAATACAAATGTGGAGTTCATAGCTAACGCCAATCATCCACGAACCCGACGGGCGAGGCCGCAGCCCGGATTTGAGAAGTTGTACGCAAACTGGCGGTGATGATGGTCACCATGAACCAGTGAAAACATACTGGCCAATAGAACGGTCCGGCGCCTTCTGCTAACCGACGAGACGCGCGCCACCTCACCATTGGTAATTGCGCTCGGCCCTACTTCTGGGCAGCCCCGATCGCGCGGCGGACTGACTGCTGTTGTCAGGACGGGAGGATCGCGTTGAGGTCCCAGGCCTTCGCGTGATCCGCCGGGACGCGCAAC
>Ga0207687_10003268_pt1 | contig 10972 bp, 10 predicted proteins | sample KBSM54metaG_FD_184399 | JGI IMG/M metagenome (GOLD analysis project Ga0207687, IMG submission 184399) | Miscanthus rhizosphere microbial communities from Kellogg Biological Station, Michigan, USA - KBS M5-4 metaG (SPAdes) (version 2) | ecosystem: Host-associated > Plants > Roots > Rhizosphere >... | reverse complement strand
GCGAATGCGCGGCAGATCATCCAGAAGGTCATCGACGCCGCCGCCGCGCGCGAGGCCGCGAAAAAGGCGCGCGAGGCGAGCCGCAAGTCGGTGCTGGGGATCGCCAGCCTGCCCGGCAAGCTCGCGGATTGCCAGGAGCGCGACCCCGCCAAGTCCGAGCTGTTCCTGGTCGAGGGCGATTCGGCCGGCGGCTCGGCCAAACAGGGCCGCGACCGGCATTTCCAGGCGATCCTGCCGCTCAGGGGCAAGATCCTCAATGTCGAGCGCGCGCGCTTCGACCGGATGCTCTCCAGCCGCGAGATCGGTACCCTCATTCAGGCGATGGGCACCGGCATCGGCCGCGACGATTTCAACGTCGAGAAGCTGCGCTACCACAAGATCGTCATCATGACGGACGCCGATGTCGACGGCGCGCATATCCGAACCCTGTTGCTGACCTTCTTCTACCGGCAGATGCCCGAGATCATCACCAACGGGCACCTCTTCATCGCCCAGCCGCCGCTCTACAAGGCAACGCGCGGGCGCTCCGAAGTGTATCTTAAGGACGATAACGCGCTCGACGAATATCTGGTCGAGAATGGCGTCGCGACGTCGATGCTGGAAAGTGCCGGCGGCGCGCGCTCGGGCGCCGATCTGCGCTCGCTGGTCGATCATGCCCGCCGGATGCGCACCCTGATGCGCTATGTGCCGCGGCGTTACGACCCGACCATGGTCGAAGCGCTGGCGATGGGCGGCGTACTCGATCCTTCAATCGATGTGGCGACGCGTAGCCAGCTGCTCGAACAGGTGGTGCGCGGGCTGGATGCGGCGGACATGGATGCGCGCTGGTCGGCGAGCATCACCGGTGAGGGCAGCATGCATTTCCAGCGCATCTGGCGCGGCGTGACAGATCATCACATCATCGAGGCCGCGTTCCTGGGCTCGGCCGAGGCGCGCAAGCTTCACACGCTCGCCGCCGAGCAGGGCGATGCCTTCGCTCAGACCGCGAAGCTGGTGTCGACCAAATCGGCTGCCGCCGCGCAGGCCGAGGCCGAAGCAGCTGAAAGCGAGGAAGACGATGCCCCCGTCACGCTCGGCAAGGGCGAGACGATGGTCGCGCGGCCAAGCCAGCTGCTCGACGCGATCCTCGCCGCCGGGCGCAAGGGGCTGGCGATCTCGCGCTACAAGGGGCTGGGCGAAATGAACGCCGAGCAGCTCTGGGAAACCACGCTCGATCCGCAGAACCGCTCGATGCTCCGCGTCGAGGTCGACCAGGCGGATGTCGCCGACGAGATCTTCACCCGGCTGATGGGCGATGTCGTCGAGCCGCGCCGCGAGTTCATTCAGGACAATGCGCTGAGCGTGGTCAATCTCGACGTGTAATCGTCAATCAAGAGGAGCGGGCAGATGAGAGCAGCATGGACGGGCGTCGCGATCGTGGCGCTGATCGCAACCGGCGCATTGGCGAAAGACCATAAGCCCGCCGAGACCAGGGCGGCCGTCACCAAGGCCCTTGCCGATCCCGCCCGCGCCGATCAGGCGGTCGACGATGCCCGGCGCAAGGCGCTCGAATCGGTCGTCTTTTCGGGCGTCGGGCCCGGCGATACGGTGATCGATTATCTGCCTGGCCGGGGCTATTGGACACGGATCTTCACCGGCGTGGTCGGGTCCAAGGGCCATGTCTATCCGATGTGGCCCGCCGTCTCCGCCGGTCGCGCGACCGCGGTGGTCGACGATCTCAAGAGCCGCAACCTCGCGAACGTCACACCAGTGTTGCAGACGACAAATATTCCCTCCAGCGAAGCGCCAGTCGATCTGTTCTGGACGGTCGAGAATTATCATGACGTCGCCAATGCCGGCGGCGAGCAGGCGCTCGCGGCGGTCAACAAGGGCATCTTCAACCTGCTGAAGCCGGGCGGCACCTATATCGTGATCGATCACGCCAGCGCGCCCGGCACCGGCATTTCCACCACCAACACGCTGCACCGGATCGAGCCGGCGGCGGTCAAGGCACAGGTGATCGCCGCGGGGTTCAAGTTCGTTGGCGAGAGCAAGGCGCTGAGCAACCCGGCCGACGACCATAGCCTGAAGGTGTTCGATCCGGCGATCCGCGGCCATACCGACCAGTTCATCTACAAGTTCCGCAAGCCGGGCTGAGGATAAGGCTTCGGGCGCGCCATTGGTGCCGTGAACGATGCCGTTGGTGCCGTGACGACAGTGGAGGGCTGGCGCCGCTGACGGGGCCGTGCAAGATTTCCGCTTTCCCATCGGAGGAGGGGTCAATGCGTCCAAAGCCTCAATTGCTCGCAGTCCTGCTGGCCGGTGCCGCCATAACCGCAGCCTGCTCGGCCTCGCCGCCACCGCCGGGCAAGCCGGCCGACGTCAAGGCCGCCGCCGCTGACCCCGTGCGCGCCGCCGACGCCGCAGCGGACGCGCGCCGCCACGGCCCCGAGATACTGAGCTTTGCCGGCCTGAACGAGAAGGCCGTCGTGATCGACCTCATCCCGGGTGGCGGCTATTGGACCCGGCTGTTCGCCAAGGCGGTCGGGCCGGAGGGGCATGTTTATGGCATCTGGCCCAAGCCCTACGCGATGGAGGCCAAGTCCGACGTCGACAATTACATGAAGCTCGCCGGCTCGGCCGCTTTCCCCAATGTCTCCGGGTCGATCGAACCGGCAACCGAGCTCAGCGCGCCGGCCAAGGCCGATCTCGTCTTCACCGCACAGAATTATCACGATTATCCGGACAAATTCATGGGGCCGGTCGATCCGGCGATCCTCAACAAGGCGGCGTTCGATGCGCTGAAGCCCGGCGGTATCTATCTGATCATCGATCATGTCGCCGCGAGCGGATCGGGGCTTCGCGACACCGATACGCTTCACCGCATCGACCCGGCGATCGTAAAACAGCAGGTGACAGCCGCTGGCTTCACCTTTGTCGGCGAGAGCAAACTGCTCGCCAACCCGGCCGACGATCACAGCATCATCGTGTTCGACAAGGCGATCCGCGGCAAGACCGACCAGTTCATCTACAAGTTCAAAAAGCCGGGCTGAGCGGGTCAGCCGAGGGCGGCGGCGGCGCCACGCCTGCGCGCCAGCTCGGTTTCGGCGGTGAAGCGAACGTCGATGTCACGGTCGCCAAGGAAGCGGGCGAGCGATTCATCCTCGATCTCGCGCCACTCCTTGCCGCGATCCGGCCCCTGGCGCACACGTGGCAACAGGCCGGGCTGGTTCGACCATTCGATCAACTGGGCCACCCCGACCTGGTTGAGCATATCGCGCAGATGAAAGGCGGTGACATAGGCATCGGGAAAGGCGCGGTGCGCTGGCAGGCCGCGTTCATGCTCGATTCCTTCGGGCTTTCGCCAATAGCGCAGCATCTGGTTCGAAAAGCTCGGGCAATCCGGCCATAGCCGCATCGCGCATTTCCAGGTGCAGATCCAGTCGGCATTGCGGGTCAGTGCCGGGGTGCAGAATTCGAGTTCGGCAGTGGCACGATGCGCCGCCAGTGCCAGCCGCCGCGGCCAGGGATCGAGCGCCTGCCGCGCGACATCGTGCCAATAGGGCGCATCGGCGACCTGCTCGTCCAGGATATGGTGGATCGCCTGGGTGAGCGGCGGAATGGGCCGGCCGGGGTTGACCAGCCTGCTGCCGCCCTCGCCTTCAAGCTCCCACCGGCCATCGGCACCGAGCGCGACATCCTGCCAGCCGATCTCGCACACGCCATGCGCGGGCGGTGCGGGGCCGGTGGTTTCGAGGTCTATGACACGGATCAATTGGGGTGGCGGGGCCATCGTCCCTAAGTGGCGGTTTGGCAGGGGAAATGCCAGTGCTTTACTCCCCTCCCCTTCAGGCGCGCGCCTGAAGGGAGGGGCTTTAGTAGGGATCAGTGCCCCGCCTGCTCCCCGCGCACCAGCCCGCTCGCGGCAAGCTGCGCGTCGATCATCGCCATCAGCCGCTCCAGCCCGGCCTCGTCCTTCGCCTCGGCGCGCGCGACCAGCACGTCCTGGGTGTTCGAGGCGCGGAGCAGCCACCAGCCATCGGGCGTGTTGACCCGCGCGCCATCCGTGCGATTGACGTCCGCGCCTTCGGCCTCGAGCCGATCGAGCACCTCATCGATCACCGCGAATTTGCGGCTTTCATCGACCTGGAATCGCATCTCGGGCGTGTTGACCATCGCCGGCATCGCGCCCCGGATCTCGGTCATCGACTTGCCGATCATATGCACCGCACGGATCAGGCGAACGGCGGCATATTGCGCATCGTCGAAGCCGTAATAATCGTGCGCGAAGAAGATATGGCCGCTCATCTCGCCGGCGAGCGGCGCGTGCGTCTCCTTCATCTTGGTCTTGATCAGGCTGTGACCGGTCTTCCACATCAGCGGGTTGCCGCCGAGTTCGGCGATGCGATCGTACAGCGCCTGGCTCGCCTTCACGTCAGCGATGATGGTCGCGCCCGGCAGTTCCTTCAGCACCGGCTCGGCGAGGATCGACAGGAGCTGATCGCCCCAGATCACGCGCCCAGTGCCGTCGATCGCGCCGATCCGGTCGCCATCGCCGTCGAAGGCGAGCCCGAAATCGAGCTGCTTCTCAGCAACCAGCGCCTTCAGGTCGGCGAGGTTCTTCTCCTCGGTCGGATCGGGGTGATGGTTGGGGAAATTGCCGTCGACTTCGGTGAAGAGCAGGTGATGCTCGCCCGGCAGCAGCTTGACGAGCTTCTCGATCACCGGCCCGGCCGCGCCATTGCCGGTATCCCAGCCGATCCTGTACGCGCCGCCGGCATAGCCCGCGAGCAGACGGCCGACATATTCATCGATGATGTCAGCGCTCGTGACCGTGCCCGCGCCTTCCTCCCAGTCGCCCGCCTCGGCGAGCCGGGCGAGGCCCTGGATATCGTCACCGAAGAAGGGCAGGTGCTGGAGCACCATCTTGAAACCATTGTAATTGCCCGGATTATGGCTGCCGGTGATCTGGATGCCGCCGTCCACCTCGAGAGTGGCCTCGGCATAATAGAGCATCGGCGTCGGACCCATGCCGATCCGCACGACATCGACACCGCCAGCGGTCAGCCCTTCGATCAGCGCCCGCTCGAGGTCGGGTGACGAGAGCCGCCCGTCATAGCCGACGGCAACTCTTGTACCGCCGGCGCGACGCACCCGCGTCGCGAAACCGCGGCCGATCGCAGTCGCGTCGGCCGGGCCAAGCGCCTTGCCGACGATGCCGCGGATGTCATATTCACGCAGAGAAGTGGGGTCGAACCGGTGGGTCATCGAAGCTCCTGTCGATTGGGTCCCTCTCCAAATCGGCGGGTAGCCCGAAAGTTCATTTGCGAAAAGCTCAATTGCTGCGTTTGAGCAAAACGTCGCGTGCGACATTGATCCTTCGGGTGAGGTCGGCGGAGCCGCCGCGATCGGGATGGACCGCCGAGACGAGGCGGCGATGCGCGGCGCGGATCGCATCGGCATCGGCGTTGGCGTCCACGCCGAGAATGGCGCGCGCCTCGGCCTCTGGCATCACCAGCTTGGCGGGGCTCCGGCGCACCCACATCCAGCCGCAATACAGCAGCAGGCCCAGCAGGATCAGCTTGGTCATCAGGCGAACAGGGGCAAAGCTGGCTCAGGTAGGCCAAGCGCCGCCATCATTTCGCGCAGTTCCTGACGCGCGGCGACATGGGCGAGGCCCATTTCGCCGAATTCGCGTGCGTCGAGCATCGTCAGCCCCTTGGGGAAGAGCTCGCGGTAGATCACGCGTTCGCCGAGGCCGGGGATGATGCGGAAGCCGACACGCTTGGCGAGCTGGTCGAGCGCTTCCGATACGCGGCGCATGTTGCGCGCCTCGATATGCTGGACCCGGTTACGCAGCACGACCCAGTCGATCGTCGATCCGTCGGCCTTCGCCCTGGCCTTGCGCGCATCCCAGATCAGCTCGGCATAGAAGCTGGGGCGCGTAACCTTGTAGGTGACCGGATCGACCTGGCCGATCAGGTCGAAATCGACGAAGCTGTCGTTCATCGGCGTGACCAGCGTGTCGGCGCGCTGCGCCGCCATCCGGGCGAAGCGATCGTCGCGGCCGGGCGTGTCGATCACGAGGAAATCGCTGCCCTCGGCAAGCGCGTCATAGGTTTCAGTGAAGCGCGCCAGGCTTTCGCCGTCATGGGTGGCGTGGCGCGGTGTCACCAGCTCGCGACCACTCCGTTTCGCGGTGGCGCTGCGATTGTCGAGATACCGGCCCATCGTCCGCTGGCGGTGATCGAGGTCGAACGCCGAAACGCGCGCGCCGCGCGTCTCGAGCGCGATCGCCACATGCACGGCAGTCGTCGATTTCCCGGTGCCGCCCTTCTCATTGGCGAACACGATGACATGTGGCTTCTTTGCAACCGTCGACAAGTGTCGCGCGTCCCCGATGAAATGGCCGTATTGATCGGTCCGGCAGGCCCCCATAGAAGGCCTGCCCCGTCCTTATCGCCCCGTCCTTATCGAAGGCCTGTACCGCGTGCAAACCATCCGTCAGCTCGACCTGCTCCGTACCGGGATCGCCGAATTCCGTGCCGAGGGCGCGCGTATCGCGCTGGTGCCGACCATGGGCGCACTCCATGCCGGGCATATGGCGCTGATCGAGGCAGCGAAGCGGCCCGGCACGCGCGTGGTCGCGTCGATCTTCGTCAACCCGAAGCAGTTCGGCCCGAACGAGGATCTCGCGCGCTACCCGCGCAAGGAGCAGGCCGATGCGCGGATGCTGGCGAGCGCCGGCTGCGACCTGTTATGGATGCCGCCCGTGGAGGTGATGTATCCTGAAGGGTTTGCGACCAACATCTCGGTCGCGGGGGTGAGCGAAGGGCTCGACGGGGCTGCGCGGCCCGGGCATTTCGACGGCGTCTCGACGGTTGTCGCCAAACTGTTCAACCAGATTCGCCCCGACATCGCCTATTTCGGCGAGAAGGATTTCCAGCAGCTCGCGGTCATTCGCCGCATGGTGGCCGATCTCGATTTCGGAATCGAGATCGCCGGCGTGCCGACCCAGCGCGAGGATGACGGCCTCGCGCTCTCATCGCGCAACATCTATCTCGCCGAGGACGAGCGCGCGCGTGCCGTGGCGTTGCCGCGCGCCCTGGGGATTGCCGCGCGCGACATCGGCAAGGGTGGCGATGCCGAGGCCGCGCTGGCGGCGGCGCGCGCGTCGCTGATCGCGGCCGGGTTCGAGATCGATTATGTCACGCTGGTCGATGCCGAGACGCTTGCGGAACAGGCCGATCCGGGCCGCCCGCGCCGCCTGCTCGCCGCCGCCCGGATGGGGTCGACAAGGCTCATCGACAATATCGCAATTGACCCTTGAATCAGGGTTAATCGCGTTAACCATTTGTAGAGATGCTTCGCCCACATTGACCATACAGGATTGGTTAACGGGGGTTAAGAGCATGGGCACGAGCCTGAAGAATGCACAGTTCCTGATCGAAAGCCGACTGCGCGACGCAGCGCGAGGCGACTCGGATGCGTGTTACGAGCTTGGCATGGTCTATTCGAGCGGCGCCGCCGGCATCGATGTCGATCTGATCCAGGCGCATAAATGGTTCAACCTGGCCGCGGTGGCCGGCAGCGAGGAGGCCCAGGCCTGCCGCAGCGAAATCGCCGAGGACATGAGCGCGCGCGAGATTGCCGAGGCGCAACGCGCCGCAAGGGCGTGGCTCAACGAAACCGGACGCCGCGCAGCCTGATTTCCGCCCGGGGATTCGACCCCGGCGCTTTTGGCGAATAGAACCGCCTCCGAAACAAGGGAGGGGTTATGCATCTCGAAACGACCGCGCTGGCGGCGTCAGCGCTCGCGCTGCTCCAGGTGTTCCTGTCGGTCACGACGATCCGCATGCGGATGAAGCACAAGGCCTCGTTCGGCGACGCCGGCGAACACGCGCTGACCTCCGCCATCCGCGCGCATGGCAACCTCACCGAATATGCGCCGATCGGGCTGATCCTGATCGGCCTGCTTGAAGCGAACGGTGCCGGGCACTGGCCGCTCGCCATCGTCGCCGCTGCCTTCGTCGCCGCGCGCGCGCTCAACGCGATCGGCCTGTTCAACCCGCCCGGCCCTCCAACGCTGGCCCGCTCGATCGGCATCGTCGCGACGCTACTCATCCTGCTCGCGCTGGCGATCTGGCTCCTCATACTGGTGCATCTCCCGATGCCAGGCTGATCCTCAGGCGCCGAGCGGCAGTTCCATGTCGATGCGGTGCATTCCAGGTCCCCAGCCATTGTCGGTACGGCCCAGTGCATGGGCGCCGTGGCGCAGGAAGAACGGTGCGCTGTGCTGGCTGGCCGCGATGTCGAGCATCGCCGCACCCTGATCCAGTGCGCGCTGACGTGCCGCGTCCATCATTGCATTGCCGATACCCCCGCCTTGCGCCGCGGGATCGACCAGGATCCAGTTCAGATGCGCCCGGCCGACGGTGCCGGGCGCAACCGCGAAACCTGCCACGATCCCGCCGTCCTGCTCGCAAACTTCGTAACGGACGGCGTTCTCGTCGAGATAGCGGGCGAAGTCCACGCGCTCACCCACCGCGAAAAACGCCGGTGTATTGGCGTCGAAGATAGCCAGCATCCGGCCCTGGTCCGATATGCCATAGCGCCTGATGGAAAGGGCCATCGGGTTGCTATCCCGATACGGCTTTCTTTGCGGGAGCCTTTTTCGCAGGCGCCTTTTTTGCCGGCGCCTTCTTCTTCGCGGCCGGCTTTTTCTTGCCCTTCTTGGCGGGGGCAGCCGCCGCGCGAGCATCGATCAGCTGGGCGGCTTCTTCGAGCGTCAGAGCATCCTGCGCGATCGACTTGGGCAGGGTCGCATTGGTCTCGCCGTCAGTGACATAGGGTCCGAAGCGTCCCTCCATCAATTTGATCTCGGCCTCGGTGCGGGGATGCTTGCCGAGAATCTTCAGCGGCTCGCGACTGCCGCGCTGCGGACGACCGCCGCCGGCCGCCGCCTCGGCGAGCTTCACTACGGCGGCGTTCATGCCGGTTTCGAAGACTTCGGCGGTCGAGGTCAGCCGGGCATATTTGCCGTCATGCGCGAGATAAGGCCCGTAACGGCCGATCGACGCGGTGATCGGGTTGCCGCTTTCGGGGTGCGTGCCGACGGTGCGCGGCAGGCTGAGCAGCTTCAACGCCCAATCGAGTCCGAAATCCTCGGCCGGCACATCCTTGGGGATCGAGGCGCGCTTGGCTTCCTTGCCCTCGCCGAGCTGGACATAGGGGCCGAAACGTCCGCTGCGCTTCGTTACCTCCGCGCCGGTCTCCGGGTCCTGACCCATCACTTCGGGTCCGCTATCGCCACCGGCATCACCTTCGCCGCCGGGCTGGCCGAAGCGGCGGGTATATTTGCAATCCGGGTAATTGGAGCAGGCAACGAACGCGCCAAACTTGCCGCCGCGAAGCGCCAGGTGGCCGAGCCCGCAATTCGGGCAGAGCCGCGGATCGCCGCCATCGGCCTTGGCCGGGAAGAGATAGGGCTCGAGGAACTTGTCGAGTGCGGCCGTCACTTCAGAGGGTTTCTGCTCCATCACCTCGGTGGTGCGCGGCTTGAAATCCTTCCAGAAGGATTCGAGCACCGCCTGCCATTCGGCGCGACCGCCCGAAACCTCGTCGAGCTCGTCCTCGAGCCCGGCGGTGAAGTCATAGCCGACATATTTCTCGAAGAAACGTTCGAGGAAGGCCGTCACCAGCCGCCCGCTCTCCTCGGCGAAGAAGCGGTTCTTCTCGACGCGGACATAGGCGCGGTCCTTCAGCGTCTTGATGATCGAGGCATAGGTCGAAGGCCGGCCGATGCCGAGCTCCTCGAGCCGCTTGACCAGCGACGCTTCGGAGAAACGCGGCGGCGGCTGGGTGAAATGCTGCTCGGCGTTGACCGCTTTCTTGGCCGGCGCATCGCCCTCGCGCATGCGCGGCAGGCGGCGGCTGTCCTCGTCGGCGCTGTCGTCAGTGCCTTCCTCATAGAGGGCGAGATAGCCGGGGAAGAGCACGACCTGCCCGGTCGCGCGCAGGCCCGTCTGGCCCGAACCGTCCGTCAGCTCGACAGTCGTGCGTTCCATGCGCGCGGATGCCATCTGGCTGGCGAGGGCGCGCTTGAAGATCAGGTCATAGAGTCGGGCGTGATCGCCACCGCCGGCCTTGTCCTTGCTGAAGTCAGTCGGACGGATCGCCTCATGCGCTTCCTGCGCGTTCTTGGCCTTGGTCTGGTACAGGCGCGGCTTGTCCGGGACATAGCCCGCGTCATAGCGATCGGCGATTGCCTTCCGCGCAGCCGAGATGGCCGATCCGTCCATCTGGACGCCATCGGTCCGCATATAGGTGATCGCGCCGTCCTCGTAGAGCCCTTGCGCGATCCGCATCGTATGGTCCGCCGAGAAACCGAGCTTGCGCGCGGCTTCCTGCTGCAGTGTCGAGGTGGTGAAGGGCGGCGGCGGGTTGCGCGTCGCCGGCTTGACCTCGACGGTCTGGACGCTGAAGCGCCCTTCCTCGACCGCCTTCTTCGCGCGGAGGGCGGTGCCTTCCTCACCGATCGACAGCCGGTCGAGCTTCCTGCCCTCAAAGGTGACGAGCCGCGCCGTGAAGGGCGTGCCGTCCTGCTCCATATCGGCCGTGACCGACCAATATTCCTGTGCCCGGAACGCCTCGATCTCGCGCTCGCGGTCGACGATGATGCGCAGCGCGACCGACTGGACCCGGCCCGCCGATTTCGCGCCCGGCAGCTTGCGCCAGAGCACCGGCGAGAGCGTGAACCCGACCAGATAATCGAGCGCGCGGCGCGCCAGATAGGCATCGACCAGCGCGGCATCGATCTCGCGCGGGTGCTTCATCGCCTCGGCGACCGACTGCTTGGTGATCGCGTTGAACACCACCCGCTCGATCTTCTGGCCCTTCAGCGCGCCCTTTTCCTTCAGCACCTGCAGCACGTGCCAGGAGATCGCCTCGCCCTCGCGATCCGGGTCGGTGGCGAGGATCAGCTTGTCGGAGC
>Ga0207687_10003259_pt1 | contig 10989 bp, 9 predicted proteins | sample KBSM54metaG_FD_184399 | JGI IMG/M metagenome (GOLD analysis project Ga0207687, IMG submission 184399) | Miscanthus rhizosphere microbial communities from Kellogg Biological Station, Michigan, USA - KBS M5-4 metaG (SPAdes) (version 2) | ecosystem: Host-associated > Plants > Roots > Rhizosphere >... | reverse complement strand
AGCAGCCGGGTGCGCCAGTCGATGATCGCCAGCGCGACGTACAGCGGGATGAACGGCACCCAGAGCACCCACGCCCAGTGCCAGCCGACGGCGCCGCCGACGACCGCTCCGGCGACCGCGCTCGCGACCGCACTCCGCCAGCCCAGGCCGGGCAGCCGAGCGATGTCCGCGTAGGGCTCGGGTGGCTCCGGAGGAGCCGACGATGGGATGGGCGCCGCGGACGCCCCGGAGGGGTCCGCGTCCGCGTCGGAGGGCTCCGGCTCGGGGGGTGGTTCCCACGGCGGCACCCGCGCGATCAGCCACGGGACGCTCAGCCCGCCGACACCCCCGACGACCGCGCCGACGAGCACGGCCAGCGCGGTCGAGTCCATGCCCGGGACCCTAGCGATCCGGCGGCGCTCAGCGGGGGCGATCGGCGAGTCGCGCCTCGCCGGCGGCCCGCATCGCCGCGACCGGGACGTCGAACCGCCCGGTCATCGCCCGCACCTGGTCGACCGCCTGCCACAGGAGCAGCTCGAACCCGCCGACGAGCCTGCGTCCGGACGCGGTCGCGCGCTCGGCCAGGGGGGTCGGCCACGGGTCGTACAGCACGTCGAAGACCACCGGGACGTCGTCCGCGACCCTGAGCACGGCGTCGGTCTGGGCAGCCGCAGGAATCGTCGAGACGACCAGGTCCGCCGACGACCGTCCGAGGTCCTGCAGTCGGATCACGGTCAGCTCGGGGGCGTGTCGGTGGCGCACGACGGCCGCGACCGTCTCGCCCGTCCGACCCGGATCACGGACGGCGAGCGTCGCCCGCTCCAGCCCCCGCTCGGCGAGCGCCAGCAGCACCGACGTGGCGGTCGCACCTCCGCCCAGCACCAGCGCCTCACGCAGGGTGTCGACGCTCCCTTGGCTCAGGGCCGCCTCGGCACCCGGGACGTCGGTGTTCAGCCCGTGCCGACCACCGTCGGCGTCCAGCAGCATGGTGTTGGCGACACCCGAGATCTCGGTCCACGTGTCGCACGAGGTCAGCATCGGCACGACCTCGCGCTTGAGCGGCATCGTCAGTGACAGCCCGCGCCACTCGTCACCCAACCCGTCCACGTACGCCGCGAGCCCACCCGCCGCGACGCGGACCGCGTCGTAGGACCAGTCGAGGCCGAGCTCGGCGTACGCCGCCCGGTGGAGCACCGGTGACAAGGAGTGCTCGATCGGGTCGCCGAGGACCGCGCAGCGCCTGGTCATCGTGGACTCATGGACTCAGCACCGTTCCGACGTCGTGCAGTACTGGCGGTACTCGGCCTTGAAGTCCAGGAAGTCCTGATAGGTCACGCCGAACTTGGTCTCGCCCGTCGCGAGGTCGACCGTCACGTAGTAGTACCACGGCCCCTCCGCCGGGTGCAGCGCCGCGTCGATGGCGGCATCGCCCGGCGAGTTGATCGGCCCGGGCGGCAGGCCGGGGTGCACGTAGGTGTTGTACGGCGAGTCGGTGTTGTGCGCCTCGTCGGTGGTCACCGCGACGACACCCTTGCGGTTCAGCGCGTAGTTGACCGTGGCGTCGATCTGGAGCAGCCCGTTCGTGCCCTCCTTCGAGCCCGGGCCGTCCAACCGGTTGTAGATCACCCGCGAGACCTTGGGCATGTCGCTGCCGCGGCCCTCGGCCTGGATCAGGCTGGCGATGGTCATCACCTCGGCGGGCGTCTTGCCGACCTTCTGGGCGCCCGCCACCAGGTCGTGCTCGGAGGCGGCCTGTCGCCACCGGTCGACCATGTCCTTGAGCATGTCGACCGGCTTCTCCTTAGGCCCGAAGGGATAGGTCGACGGGAACAGGTAGCCCTCCGGGTTGCCGTTGGCGTACGGCGGCAGCCCGAGCGCCGACGTGTCCTTCAGCGCCGCGTCGAAGTCGGCGGTGGAGTACTTCGTCTGGGCGGCCAGGATCGCGACGATGTCGACCACCCGGAGACCCTCCGGGATGGTGACGGTGTCCTTGATGATGTTCTTCGGGTTGTTCAGCACCTTGAAGGCGTCCGCGGCGGCCATCTTCTTCTTGAGCTGGTAGAAGCCGACCTGGATGTCCTTGGAGCCGTTCGCGGCGCCGAGGAACGCGTCCACCGAGGCGACGACGCCGTCGTTCTTGAGGTTGCGGCCGATGGCGGTCGTGGAGTCGCCCTCCTTCACCTCGAACAGCACCTTCCCGTGGCCGGGGCCCGAGTAGTCGTCCGCGTGCGAGAGGTGGTCCTTGAGGTAGTGGAAGCCCTTGGTACCGGCCAGGTACGCACCTCCGACGACGACGGCCAGCGCCACGATCACCGCCAGGCACCCGGAGAAGCCACGCTTCTTCTTCTTGCGCGAGCCGCCGAGGTAGTACGGGTCGTACCGGTCGTCGGCACCGTCGTCGGCACCGTCGTCCGCGTGTTCGGCCGACTCCTCCGGCGCGGGAGCCCCGCCGGGCTCGACGTCGTCGTAGGTGTTGCCGTCGCTCATGACTCTCCTGTCACGGTCTTTCCCCGTACGATCTCGCCGGGCGGACGACCGGTCGCCCGCTCGGTGTCCAGGGCGTGTTGCAGGATGAGCACCGCCGCAGCCTGGTCGACCACGGCCCGCCGTTCGGCACCCTTCTTACCTCGGTCGCGCAGCATAGCCTCCGCGCTCACGGTGGTCAGACGCTCGTCCTGGAGCCGCACCTCGACCGGTGCGACCCGAGCGGCCAGCCGGCCCGCGAACTCCCTGGTCCTGACCGCGGCCGGCCCCTCGCCGCCCGACAGCGAGCGAGGCAGCCCGACCACCACCTCGACGGCCTCCTCGTCGCGGACCAGTCGGGCCAGCCGTCCCAGGTCGCCCTTGCCACGGCGCACGGTCTCCAGCGGCGTCGCCAGGAACCCGGTCGGGTCGCTCTTCGCGACCCCGATCCGGGCCTCGCCGGGGTCGATCCCGAGGCGTACGCCGTGGCGCATCTCGGCGGTCAGGCTCCGGCGGCCCGGGCGACCGCGTGCCGCGCCGCCGCGAGGGCCTCGTCGATCCGCGACGCGTCGGTGCCGCCGCCCTGGGCGACGTCGTCCTTGCCACCACCGCGGCCGCCGACCAGCGGCATCACGGCCGCGAGCAGGTCGTTCGCCCGGACGCCGCGGTCGCGGGCGAGGTCGTTGGTCGCGGCGACGACGGCGACCTTGCCGTCCTTCACGCCGACCAGCACGGCTGCTCCCGCCTGGTCCTGGTTGACCCGGCCGCGCAGGTTGAGCGCCATCGTCCGGATGTCGCCGGCATCGGCACCGTCGACGCGCAGGCTGATCAGCTTCACGCCGTCGACGTCGACGGCGTCCGCGGCCAGCTGCGCACCCTGCGCCAGCAGCTGGCTGATGCGCGTCTGCTCGAGGGCCTTCTCCGCTGCCCGCAGCCGCTCGACCATGTCGTTGACCCGCTCGGGGAGCTCCTCGGGGCGCGCCTTCAGCGCCTCGGAGAGCTGCGCGACCAGGACGTGCTCGCGCGCCAGGAACCGGTAGGCGTCGGCGCCCACCAGCGCCTCGACGCGGCGCACCCCGGACCCGATCGACGACTCGCCCAGCAGCTTGATCACCCCGAGGTGTCCGGACCGCTCGGCGTGGGTGCCGCCGCACAGCTCGCGGGCCCAGTCGCCGACGGAGACCACGCGCACCTCGTCGCCGTACTTCTCGCCGAACAGGGCCATCGCGCCGCTGCGGACCGCCTCCTCCTGGCTCATGATCTCCGCGTGCACCGAGAGGTCGGACAGCACGAGGTCGTTCACCCGTGCCTCGACGTCCTGCATCACCGAGGTCGGGACAGCACCGGTCGCGGAGAAGTCGAAGCGGAACCGGCCCGGTGCGTTCTCCGACCCGGCCTGGGTCGCGGTCTCCCCCAGCGCCTCGCGGAACGCCTTGTGCACCATGTGCGTCGCCGTGTGCGCGCGAGAGATCGACCTACGGCGCTCGACGTCGACCTCGGAGTGCGCGCCGAGACCCGCGGTCACCTCGCCGCTCGCCACCCTCGCGGTGTGCACGATCAGGCCGGTGATCGGGGACTGGACGTCGCGCACCTCGATCCGTGCGCCGTTCTCCAGCTCGATCACGCCCTGGTCCGCCAGCTGACCGCCGCCCTCGGCGTAGAACGGGGTGCGGTCGAGGACCAGCTCCACGTCGTCGCCCTCGCGAGCGCTCGGCACCACCTCGCCGTCGCGGACGATCCCGCGGACGGCGCCCTCACTGACGACCTCGCGATACCCGGTGAAGTCCACCGCCCGACCGATGTCGTCGGCCACCCGGCGGTACGCCGCCGTGTTGACGTGGCCGCCCTTCTTGGCGCGTGCGTCCTCCTTGGCGCGCTGGCGCTGCTGGTCCATCAGGTCGCGGAAGCCGACCTCGTCCACCTCCAGACCCTGCTCCGCCGCCATCTCCAGGGTCAGGTCGATCGGGAACCCGTACGTGTCGTGCAGCGCGAAGGCGCGGTCGCCGCTGAGGGTCGTCCCGCCGGACTGCTTCACCTCGGCGGCCGCCTGGTCGAAGATCGTGGTCCCGGACCTGAGCGTCTGCCGGAAGGCGTCCTCCTCGGCGTACGCGATCTGCGAGATGCGCTCCCAGTCGCGGTGCAGCTCGGTGTAGGTCTCGCCCATCTTGTCGCGGCTGACCGGCAGCAGCTCCGGGAGCACGCGGTCCTCGCAGCCGAGCAGCCGCATGGACCGGACCGCCCGGCGCAGCAGGCGACGCAGCACGTAGCCGCGGCCCTCGTTGCCGGGAGTCACGCCGTCGGCGATCAGCATCAGGCAGCTGCGGACGTGGTCCGTGACCACCCGCATCCGGACGTCGTCCTCGTGGTCCGCGCCGTACCGCCGGCCGGTGAGCTCCTCGGCGCGCTCGATCACGGGATACATCACGTCGATCTCGTACATGTTGTCGACACCCTGGAGGAGGTACGCGACCCGCTCGAGGCCCATCCCGGTGTCGATGTTCTTCTTCGGCAGCGGCCCGACGATGTCGAAGTCCTCCTTCGACCTGACCGCGCTGAGCTCGTCCTGCATGAAGACGAGGTTCCAGATCTCCAGGTAGCGATCCTCGAGCTTGGCCGGCATCACCAGCCGATCGGTGGTCTCGAACTCCCCGTCGGGACCGTGCTCGGGCCCGCGGTCGTAGAGGATCTCCGAGGACGGGCCGCCGGGTCCGGGCACGCCCATGGACCAGTAGTTCTCCTTCGGGCCGAGCTTGACGATCCGCTCGGTCGGCAGCCCGGTGACCTGCATCCAGATGTGCAGCGCCTCGTCGTCGCCGTGCAGGATCGAGGGCCACAGCCGGCTCTCCTCGAGGCCGAAGCCGCCCTCCGCCTGGGGCTTGGTCACCAGGTCCCAGGCGAGCTCGATGGCGCCTTCCTTGAAGTAGTCGCCGAAGGAGAAGTTCCCGCACATCTCGAAGAACGTGCCGTGCCGGGTCGTCTTGCCGACGTCCTCGATGTCGGGTGTGCGGATGCACTTCTGCACGCTCACCGCCCGCGCGTACGGCGGCGACTCCTGTCCGAGGAAGTAGGGCTTGAAGGGCACCATCCCGGCGTTCACGAACAGCAGCGTCGGGTCGTCGAGGATCAGGGACGCCGAGGGTACGGCGGCGTGCGCGGCGGCCTCGAAGTGCGCCACGAACCGTCGCCGGATCTCCGCGGTGTCCATCAGTCGTCACCTTCCTCGTGGATGGGTTCGTGCCGAGCCAGCTCCGGTGGTTGAGGGGGTCGTTCTGCGGCCGTCTCGACACCACCGGCCGAGACCAGCTCGCGCCTCCCATGAGGCAGGAGCCCGAACCGCTCGCGCAACTCGGTTTCGGCCTCCGCCTGACCCTGCGCGACCTCGTCGCGCAGCAGCCGGGCGCCGAGGGTCAGGGCGTGCCAGCGGTCGCTGAGGCCCTCGGCGGTGAACGCCTCGGCCACCCGACGCGCACGGACCATCGCGTAGACACCCGCGCCGGCCCCTGCCATGAACCAGAGACCACGCCTCATGAGGCCTCCTCCGCCAGCGCGGCGCGCTGCCGGGCACGGAGGTCGCGTTGGGCGGCCTTGAGGTCGGCCCGCCGCTGCTTGCGCGCGCGGCGTACCTCTTGCCTCATCTCGAAGCGGATGCGGTTGCGCGTCGCAGGCGCCAGGCCGCGGCGTACGCCGTGCGCGAGCGACGCGGCCTTCACCACGGTCTCGCGCAGCACGACGTCGGCGAACGCCGGCCCGTCGAGATGGACCGGCTCGGGCGACGGCTGCTCCTGGCCCAGGTCGGTGATCACGAACTCGACGGGGGCCGGGAGGGGCGCCGCGGCCGCGTGAGTGGGGCGCTGCTGTGCCAGGTCGTCGAGCCGGCCCCGCAGCACGTCGAGCTCGCCGGCGGTGCGCCGAGCCGCGGAGCGCACACGCAGCACCGTGACCAGCAGCACCAGGCAGACCACGGCCAGCACGCCGACGGCGAGCAGCACGGCCTGGTCCCGGGTCACGATGGACGAGCCTATCGTCCGCGCACCATCCGCCGGATGCGCTCCCACCGCTCCTTGACCGCGGCCTCGGCGCCGAGCGAGGTGGGCCGGTAGTACTCCGCGTCGAGCACGACGTCCGGCGCGTACTGCTGCTCGGCGACGGCGTACGGCTCGTCGTGGCTGTAGGTGTAGGAGGTGCCGTGGCCCAGCGTCCTCGAGCCTGGGTAGTGGGCGTCGCGCAGGTGCGGCGGGACCTGCCCGATCTTCCCGGCCCGCACGTCGGCACTGGCCGCCTCGATCGCCATGATCACCGCGTTCGACTTCGGCGCGACGGCCAGCGCGATGGTGGCCTGCGCGAGGTTGAGTCGCGCCTCCGGCATGCCGATCAGCTGCACGGCCTGCGCGGCGGCGACCGCGGTGGTGAGCGCGGTCGGGTCGGCGAGGCCGATGTCCTCACTGGCGAGGATCACCAGCCGGCGAGCGATGAAGCGCGGATCCTCCCCGGCCTCGAACATCCGAGCCAGGTAGTGCAGCGCGGCGTCGGCGTCGGAGCCCCGCACGGACTTGATGAACGCCGAGATGACGTCGTAGTGCTGGTCACCCTGGCGGTCGTAGCGCACCGCTGCCCGGTCGACGGCCGTCTCGGCGGTCTCCAGGTCGATCGTGGTCACGCCCTTCGCCGACGCGGCACCCGCCGCCGCCTCGAGATAGGTCAGCGAACGACGCGCGTCACCGCCGGCCAGCCGCACCAGGTGGGCGCGGGCGTCGTCGTCGAGCGCGACCTCCCCCGCCAGCCCGCGCTCGTCGGTCAGGGCCCGGTCGATCACCTCGGCCACGTCGGCGTCCGTGAGCGAGTCGAGCTGCAGGAGCAGGCTGCGCGACAGCAGCGGGGAGATCACCGAGAAGAACGGGTTCTCGGTGGTGGCCGCGACCAGGGTCACCCAGCGGTTCTCCACGCCGGGCAGCAGCGCGTCCTGCTGGGCCTTGCTGAACCGATGCACCTCGTCGACGAAGAGCACCGTCTCGCGGCCCCGCCGGGTGAGGTCCGCCCGCGCCTGGTCAATGGCGGCGCGCACCTCCTTCACACCGGCCGAGACCGCGGAGACCTCGACGAAGGCTCGATCCGTCTGCCCGCTGACGATGGCCGCGATGGTCGTCTTGCCCGTGCCCGGCGGCCCCCACAGCAGGACCGACATCGACTGGCGGCCCTCGATCAGCTGGCGCAGCGGCGACCCCTCGGCACGCAGCTGCGGCTGGCCGACCAGCTCGTCGAGGGTGCGTGGCCGCATCCGCACCGCCAGGGGGGCCGAGGCGTGGGTGTTGGCCTGGAGCGCGCCCGAGCCCGGCACGTCCGCGTGCGTGCGCAGCGTCGCATCGTCGAAGAGCCCGTCCACGGGTGCAGCGTAGGCGGTGCTGCCGACGCACCCCACCTGCCCGCCATGCGACGAATGGCCCGGCTCCCGGGGGACGGTGCCGACGTACGTCGACGTGCGGGTGCGGTCAGGTCGACGTGACCGACTTGGTCTTCAGGTCGTACCAGGAGTCGGCGTAGCCGGGCTGGTCGTGGATCTGGGCGGGCGCCGTGGCGTGGCCGCTGGAGTTGCCCTGGTCGTCGACCCCGAGGATCTCCGCGGTGACCGGGCGCTTGGGTGCGTCGTTGATCTCGCCGGCGAAGTGGCAGGCGACCTTGTGCCGCTTGCCGATCTGCATCAGCGGCGGCTCCTGCTTGGCACAGATCTCCTGGGCCATCCAGCATCGCGTGCGGAACCGGCAACCACTGGGCGGGTTGATCGGCGACGGCACGTCGCCCTCGAGCCGGATGCGTTCGCGCCGGCCCCCGATGGCGGCCTGCTTCACGTCGGGGGCCGCCGACAGCAGCGCCTGGGTGTAGGGGTGGTGCGGGTGCTCGTAGATCGTCTCGCGGTCGCCGATCTCGACGATCTTGCCGAGGTACATGACCGCGACGTCGGGGCAGAAGTGGCGCACGATCGCGAGGTCGTGGGCGATGAAGAGGAACGCGATCCCGAACTCCTCCTGGACGTCGCCCAGCAGGTTGACCACCTGGGCCTGGATCGACACGTCGAGCGCGGAGACCGGCTCGTCGGCGACCAGGAGCTTGGGCTGCAGGGCGAGCGCGCGGGCGATGCCGATGCGCTGCCGCTGACCACCGGAGAACTCGCTCGGGTAGCGGTTGTAGTGCTCGGGGTTGAGACCGACCACCTCCAACAGCTCCTGGACCCGGGACAGCGTCTTCTTCTCCGGGACCATGTTGTGCACCCGCAACGGCGTCCCGACGATCGTGCCGACCGTGTGTCGTGGGTTCAGCGAGGAGTAGGGGTCCTGGAAGATCATCTGGATCTCGCTCCGGATCGGCATCATCTGCCGTCGCGTGAGCGGTCCGATGTCGTTGCCCTCGAAGTTGATCTCGCCCGCCGTGGGGTCGTAGAGCCGGGTGATCAGCCGTCCCGTCGTGGTCTTGCCACAGCCGGACTCACCCACGAGGCCGAGCGACTCGCCGCGGTTCAGCGAGAACGAGACGCCGTCCACCGCCTGCACGTGGGCCACGGTCCGCCGGATGACACCGCCGGACTTGACCGGGAAGTACTTCTTCAGATCACGGACTTCGAGAAGCGTCTCGTTGCCGACAGATGCCCCCGAGTTCTCGGGGGCACGCTCGATGTCGGAGTTGGTCACGGTGCTCATCCTGCCCTCAAACCTCGTCGGGGTCGACTGCTGCCAGCTCCGGAATCATCTCACCCGTTTCGGGGTCGATGAGGTCGGGAGCGATCTCCGGCAGCACCTCCACGGCGTAGATCTCGCCCGGATTGGCCAGGTGACAACGCTTCAGGTGATTGTCCCCGCGGTCGCCGGGAGTCAGGTCGGGCAGGGTCGTCCGGCACAGGTCCCCGGGCACCTTGTCCACGTGGGGACAGCGGGGATGGAACGAGCAGCCCGTGGGCGGGTTGAGCAGGCTGGGCGGGTTCCCGGGGATCGGCACCAGGCGCGCCTCGGCGTCGGTGCTGACATCCGGGATGCTGCCCAGCAGGCCCCAGGAGTAGGGCATCTCCGGGTGGGTGAGGATCTCGCGCGTCGCGCCGTACTCCACCGCCCGACCGCCGTACATCACCATCGTCGTGTCCGCCAGCTCGGCGACCACGCCGAGGTCGTGGGTGATGATGATGACCGCGGAGTTGAACTCCCGCTGCAGGTCCTGGAGCAGGTCGAGGATCTGCGCCTGCACCGTCACGTCGAGCGCGGTCGTCGGCTCGTCCGCGATCAGCAGCTGCGGGTCGTTGACCAGCGCCATGGCGATCATGGCCCGCTGGCGCATGCCACCGGAGAACTGGTGCGGGTAGTCGTCGACCCGGCGGTTCGCCTGGGGGATGCCGACCCGGTCCAGCATCTCGATCGCACGCTTCTTCGCGTCGCTCTTCGAGACCCGGTGATGGATCCGGTACCCCTCGGAGATCTGGTCGCCGATCGTGTAGAAGGGGTGCAACGCCGTGAGCGCGTCCTGGAAGATCATCGCGATGCTGTTGCCGCGGATCTTCCGCATGTGGTCCTCGGGGGCGCCGATGACCTCCTGCCCGTTCACCCGGATCGACCCCGAGAGGCGGGTGTGCTTCGGGTCGTGAAGACCCAGCACCGCCATCGACGAGACGCTCTTGCCGGAGCCGGACTCGCCCACGATGCCGAGCGTCTTGCCGCGCTCGACGGTGTAGGAGAGGTCGGTCACGGCCTGGACGAGCCCGTCGTGGGTCGGGAACTTGACGGTCAGGTCCTCCACGATCAGGAACGGGTCGTCGGGGTTGGCCGGCGCCGCCATGTCACTGGGACGCTCGAAGGTATCGGTGCTCATACGACTCTTTCGTGGGAGGCGGGTCGAGGGACGGTCAGCCGTCTCAGGCGATGCTCACCCGTGGGTCGAGGAAGCTGTACAGGATGTCGACCAGCAGGTTGGCCACGACCACGAGGATCGCCGACACCAGCACGGTCGCGCTCACCACGTTGATGTCGATCGGCGTCGACAGCGCGGTCAGACCCCAGTTGCCGATGCCGTCGATGCTGAAGATCCGCTCGGTGAAGATCGTGCCGGCCAGCAGCGTGGCGAAGTCGAGACCGAAGATCGTGATCACCGGGACGATCGCCGCGCGCAGCGCATGCTTGAACAGCACCCGGTTGGTCTTGACGCCCTTGGCCTGCGCGGTGCGGATGTAGTCCTCGTTGAGGGTCTCCACCATCTGCCCGCGCGTGAACCGGGCGTACGACGTGCAGTTGGTCAATCCGATCACCAGCCACGGCAGCATCATCCACGAGATCGTCTTCGCCGGGTTCTCCGAGATCGGGTAGTACCCCGTTTCCGGGAAGATCTTCAGCTGCAACGACAGATAGATCCACGCCAGCAGTGCCACGAGGTAGAACGGCACCGAGGACACGATCAACGAGCTGCCGACCAGTAGTCGGTCGGCCAGGGTTCCCCGCCATCGTGCAGCCAGCGAGCCGAGCAGCACACCGAGGACCAGGTACATCGTCGCGCCACCCACCGCCAGGGTCAGGGTGG
>Ga0207687_10003258_pt1 | contig 10992 bp, 8 predicted proteins | sample KBSM54metaG_FD_184399 | JGI IMG/M metagenome (GOLD analysis project Ga0207687, IMG submission 184399) | Miscanthus rhizosphere microbial communities from Kellogg Biological Station, Michigan, USA - KBS M5-4 metaG (SPAdes) (version 2) | ecosystem: Host-associated > Plants > Roots > Rhizosphere >... | reverse complement strand
GTGATCGCCGCCGTCAACGTCGTCTTCCCGTGATCAATGTGACCAATCGTTCCTACGTTTACGTGCGGTTTGCTGCGATCAAATTTTTCTTTTGCCATTTTTTTAGCCTCTAGCTTTTAGCTCTTAGCCCTTAGCTTGTTTGAAGTTCTGCAAACTGTTCTGTCCGCCAAATCAATCTCGCGAAGGTCGCTCAGTTTCATGCTTGCCGGACCAGAATGCGCCCAAACGCGTTTCTGATTCCGTTAAACCTTCAAATTCTTTGTCCAGCCGCTCATACTCGGCCAGGTTCTGCTCGCGGAAGCGCTTGAACTCTTCTTCCGACTTCCAGTAATCCAGCGTGAGATAGCGAAAATCAATAGCAACATCTCTAACCAGCTCCGTTCGAATGTAGCCTGCGGAACCACGGAAGAAACGCGCCCATGTTCCCTCAGGCCCGTACTTCTGAACAAACTCTTCGTTCCTTGCCTGCCGTACCTGAAATTCCCAGACGATCACGTACTCGCCTGCGCTCGCCATTACCTTGCTGCCGGCTTGCCCTGTACCTTGGCGACAATCTCTTCCGTCACCGCACGCGGCGCTTCGTCATAATGCGCAAAGTGCATCGAGAAGGTCGCACGACCCTGAGTGTTCGAGCGCATGTTCGTCGCGTAGCCGAACATTTCAGCCAGCGGCACCAGCGACTTGATCACCTGCGAACCGGCGCGATGCTCAATGCCTTCAATGCGTCCGCGGCGCGAATTTAAATCGCCGATAATGACGCCCATGAACTCTTCCGGCACCACAACTTCAACCGACATGATCGGCTCCAGCAGCACCGGCGAAGCCTTGCGCGCTGCCTCCTTAAAGCCCATGGAAGCCGCGATCTTGAACGCCATTTCGTCTGAATCCACTTCGTGATAGCTGCCGTCATAGAGCGTGACCTTGATATCGACCATTTCATAGCCGGCAAGCACGCCGCCTTCCATGGCCTGCTTGATACCCTGCTCAATCGGCTTGAAGAACTCGCGCGGAACTGAGCCGCTCTTGATCTCATTGACGAACTCAAAGCCTTTGCCCATCTCATTGGGATCAATGCGCAGCTTCACGTGGCCGTAGTGACCCGAGCCGCCGGTCTGGCGAATGTACTTGCCTTCCGCCTCAGAATGCCTGCGAATGGTTTCGCGGTATGCCACCTGCGGTTTGCCCACATTGGCTTCCACTTTGTATTCGCGCATCATGCGGTCAATGATGATTTCCAGGTGAAGCTCGCCCATGCCGCTGATGATGGTCTGTCCGGAATCCGGATCGGTCGCAACCTTGAACGTGGGATCTTCCTGCGCCAGACGGCCCAGCGCGACGCCCATCTTTTCCTGGTCGCTCTTGGTCTTGGGCTCGACGGCGACCGAGATAACCGGCGCGGCGAACGTGATCGACTCCAGCAGAATCGGCGCTTTTTCTGAGCAGATGGTGTCACCGGTGGTGACGTTCTTCAGGCCGACGCAGGCGCAGATATCGCCCGCATAGATTTCGCTGATTTCTTCGCGCTTGTTAGCATGCATTTTCAACAAGCGGCCAATCCGCTCAGACTTGCCTTTGGTGGTATTCAGAACGCTGTCACCGGTCTTCAACTGCCCGGAGTACACACGCACGAACACTAACTGGCCGACAAACGAATCAGCCATGATCTTGAAAGCCAGTCCGGAAAACGGCTCGTTATCGGCTGGTTTGCGCTCCAGCACTTTTTCCTGATGGTCAGGATCGTGGCCGCGTGTGGCCGGGATGTCCAGCGGCGAAGGCAAATAATCAACCACCGCATCCAGCAGCGTCTGCACGCCCTTGTTCTTGAAGGCCGTGCCGCAAAGGACCGGGAACAGCTTGAGGGTGATCACGCTCTTGCGCAATGAAGCGCGCAGCTCGTCTGCGCTGATGGTCTCGCCTTCCAGGAACTTGTGCAGGATTTCGTCGTCATTTTCAGCGACTGACTCAACCAGCTGCGCGTGGAACGCTTCAGCTTTCTTTTTCAGCTCGGCAGGAATTTCTTCCACTTCGTATTTGGCGCCCAGGGTTTCATCGCGCCAGTAAATGGCTTTCATGTCGACCAGGTCGACGACGCCTTTAAAGGCTGCTTCTTGTCCAATGGGAATTTGAATCGCTACGGGGCGGGCGTTGAGGCGCTTGCGGATGGTATCGACGGCATGTTCAAAATCGGCGCCCATCTTGTCCATCTTGTTGATGAAGCAAATTCGGGGAACGCCGTATTTATCGGCCTGGCGCCATACGGTTTCCGACTGCGGCTCTACGCCATGCACGGCGTCAAACACGGCCACAGCGCCGTCGAGTACGCGCAGCGAGCGCTCCACTTCAGCGGTAAAGTCCACGTGGCCGGGCGTATCGATGATGTTGATGCGAATGTCGCGCCACGTGCAGGTGGTGGCGGCGGAGGTAATGGTGATGCCGCGCTCCTGCTCCTGCTCCATCCAGTCCATGGTGGCGGTGCCTTCATGCACTTCGCCAATGCGGTGCGTGATGCCCGTATAAAACAGGACACGTTCAGTCGTAGTGGTCTTGCCGGCATCAATGTGGGCCATGATCCCGATGTTGCGGCAACGTTCTAATGGTGCTTGTCTGGGCACTGTGTGTTCCTAAATCCTTGAGCTTCTCGTTATGTTTTGGCCTTTGGCTCTTAGCTCTTGGCCTTCAGCCAAAACCGCTTTTCGCTAAATGTGCGGCTAATTGCCAGTTGCCAACTGCTGCTTCACTACCATCTGTAGTGCGCAAACGCCTTGTTGGCTTCCGCCATGCGGTGCACGTCTTCTTTTTTCTTGATTGCCGCGCCGCGATTATTGGCAGCGTCCAGCAATTCGTTCGAAAGCTTGTCCACCATGCCTTTTTCGCCGCGTTCACGCGCGTAGCTCACGATCCAGCGGATGGCTAGCGAGGTGCGCCTGTCCGGATTGACTTCCACCGGCACCTGGTAGTTAGCTCCGCCCACGCGGCGGGTCTTCACTTCCAGCATGGGTTTGGCATTCTCCACGGCCTTCTTAAATAGCTTCAGGGCCTCATCGCCGCCCTTGGCCTGCAGGTTTTCCATGCATTGATAGAAAATTCCCTGCGCGGTGGATTTCTTGCCGCCCCACATCATGGCGTTCACGAACTTGGTGACCAGCGTTGAGCTGTAAATCGGGTCCGCGATCGGATCGCGCTTTGGAACATGTCCTTTTCTAGGCATCTGTTAAATCCTCAAAACTCTTGTCTGTCTCTGGTTATTGCCAAAATCGCCAAAATTCGCTTGGCTTTCAGATCCTTCGCGCTTCGCGCTCAGGATGATTGCAGCAGGCTCCCGCTTCGCTCACGCCTGCTAAGCGCGATCATTTCGGTCTCTTGGCTCCGTACTTGCTGCGCCCCTGCTTGCGGTTGGCGACGCCGGTAGCATCGAGCGTTCCACGCACAACGTGATAGCGCACGCCGGGAAGGTCCTTTACGCGGCCTCCACGGATCAGCACAATCGAGTGCTCCTGCAGGTTGTGGCCGACACCTGGAATGTAGGTGGTAACTTCAATCCCATTTGTCAGACGCACGCGGGCCACTTTGCGCAATGCGGAATTCGGCTTCTTGGGCGTTTGCGTGTAAACACGCGTACACACGCCACGGCGCTGTGGCGACGACTGCAGGGCCGGGCTGGCCGTTTTGTAATTCGGCGCCGTCCTGCCTTTTCGAACCAGCTGATTAAATGTCGGCAAAGTTATTTCCTTCTTTTCTTCAAGGACTCCGCAGCTGCGCTGCTTCGCCCTCGTGCTACGTTCGCGCGGGACAGCGCTCTCTTCGCACTTCACCCGCTTTCTTCAAGGACTCCGCAGCTGCGCTGCTTCGCCCTCGTGCTACGTTCGCGCGGGACAGCGCTCTCTTCGCACTTCACCCGCCGCTTAAAACTGTTGCTTTTTCAACAGACAAATGTCCACGCACACGGGCGCATCCAGTCTGTTTTAAGGATCCCGCGATGCGAGACTGGCTGCGATGCAGGCAGCCATAAATCCGCCTTATCGGGCGGAGAATGTTGAATTACCCTATCTGTGGTTGAGAAACGACGGTGGCACCGAGCCTGATCGGGGGCACTCCGTTTCGTTTTCCCTGGTCCGCATACCCTTCCGTGGGAAGGTAGCGCGAACCATTTCAGCGAGGTATGCCCTGCTATCAGAACAACTCTTCGGGCAAAAATACGCTACAGCTCACTACAGGCAAGCTAAATTGTACTCGCGGAACCTTATAAATATAGCAACTGGAACCAGATTCCGTCAACACGGCCCCGTCCGGCAAATCGGAGCAAAGACCTGCGGAATCATCTGAGTAAACCAGCCCTGGCGCATTTCTTTCGGAAAGAACCGCTGCCGTCTGGCATTCCCTCACTTCCAGCGCCGGATTGGCCGCAGTGTTGAAGAAATCGCCGCAAGAATCTACACTGAACACTCTTCTATATTATGCGCAATCAAGTGTTTCTCAAGATGCAGGAAAAATGCCCACGCTACCCAGTTTTCGCCGGAATGGCCCTGATGGCTTTGTTGGTGTCACTAGCAGCAGGTTGTGGCGGCTCAAAATCGGCGAACACCACGGTAGCCGCCGTCAGGGTAAATACTTCCTCGCTTTCCATGGTAGCTGGGGAAGTTGTGGGGCTGAGCGTTTCGGCCGTAAATTCCGACAACGCTAATGTCTCCACCACGTTTACCTTCAATTCTTCAAACACCCAGATTGCCACCATTTCACCCGCGGGCAACGTTTGCGCCGGAGTGTGGGATTCCGCCTTTGTGGTGTGCAACGGCTCAGACGCAAGTGGAAACCCCATCAGCGGGACGGCGATCATCACCGCCACCGCCGCCGGCGTAACCAGCGGACCGGTAACCGTGGCAGTGCATCCATCGATTACTTCAGTCACGGTTGATCCGGTAAGTCAGCCTTGTTTCTCAATTGCGCAGACGCACCAATTTGTGGCGCACGCATTCCATAACAGCACGGAAATCACCAACCAGATCGGCAATTTCAGCTGGTCAACTTCAGCGCCCGCTGTGGCCAGCTTGGATGCCAACGGATTGGCCACGGCCCGCACGCCCGGAATTACAGCCGTGGTTGCCCGCGTGGGCGCAACCACCTCACCCGCTGCTTTCTTGAAGAGCTGCATGCCGGTGCTGATTGTCCTGCATATCAATGGTGACCCAGCCGGAGTTCCCACCGAGTCCCTGGTGATGAACGCGGGTGATACCAAAACGGTCCAGGCCGATATGTTTGACGAACTGGGAGCGGTAACGCCAAACGCTCCGGTAACGATTTTGAGCAATAACAGCACGGTGGCATCAGTGAGCGGAACAGCGTTGACTGCACAATCACCCGGCGGCGCTGGGCTGCAGGCCGTATGCGCGCCACCCAGCTGCGGCATTGGCATCAATACGCCTGTTTACAGTAATTTATTCAACATCTTTGTAGGTGGAGTCAGCCCCAACACCACCACGGTTTATGCCACCAGCACCTTTCCTAATGTGCCGGGCACCAGCATTCCACTGATCCCGATTGATGCCAGCAAGACACCGCCCGTAGCGGGATCACCGATCTTTCTTCCTGGCTTCCCTAACTCGCTGTTGTTTGACCGCGCGGGTGCGACCGGCTACCTCGGCACCAACAATGGCCTGGCTTCATTAAATACTGCAAGCAACGTGGTGACGCTGATTTCACCCGTACCGATAGGCAAAGTGCTGGCGGTTTCGGCGGATGGGAATCGGGTGATTGTTTCCAACGCGGCTAACGATCCTTCCACCGGCCTGCCCATCGATCAGTTCCCTTCAGAGCAGCGCGTATGGCTCTTTGATAAGACCAATAACACCATCACGACTTTTATCTTGACGGACGCAGTGGCGGCAAATTTTGATGACGATGGCTTCAGGGCATACGTTGCGGCAAGGAATGGCAACGTATATGTGATCTCCTCATTGCTGTCACCACAAACGATAAGCCTGGGCGGCGTAAACACTGACGTGACGCAACTGGCTTCCGGTCCTTTTGTTTACGTGGCCGGTGCCGCGGGCCTGCAATCGATTGCCACCTGCAACAATGTTCCTCAGGGCACGAACCCGCCCACCAATTCCGCCAACATACAGTTCGTGCAGTCCGTGAAGAATACGAACACGTTGGTGGCCGTTGACTCTCCGGGACTTGATATTGAAAGCGTCAATACCGCTGACCTGACGCCGCCAACCACGATTACTCCCACGAATTGCCAGGGCATAGTCAATTACAGCAATAACTTTATCGATTTCGGCGTTGGCGCATTCACAGCGCGCCAGTTGCTGGTGGGATCGGCCGGGACGCATATCGCCGTTCTGCCCGCAGGCGTGAACAAGGTTCTTACCGTGGCGAATACGAGCAATGTATTCAGTGCCGGCGCAGTCCAATTACCTGCCGGGGCTACGGAAGCATTGAACGGCAGCATGACTCCCGATGGCGCAACGCTGTGGGTAGGCGTGGCAGGAACCAACACAGTGGACCGAATCAATCTGAACAGCAACGCTGACGAGGTCCAGATTCCCACGACCTTCAAGAAAGCTGACGGATCTCCGGCACCGCCGAATTTGGTGGTGATTAAACCGAAGTAGCAAACAGCAATTAGCACTTAGCATTTAGCCCCTGTGTTTTAGACTTAAGTGATTTCGGCTAAAGGCCAACAGCTCAGGAAAAAGGGCTGAATAACTTTCGCTCCCAATTCTTGGCAACGGATGTTGGCAGCTAAAATACAAAGCTAAAGGCCAAAGAGCTAATGGCTAAAAGCTCTTCTTATCGCGGTCGGCTCGCGCCTTCTCCTACCGGATACCTCCATCTGGGACACGCACGCACTTTTTGGATTGCGTGGCAGCGTGCCCGCGCCGCTCACGGCAAACTCATCTTCCGCAATGAAGATCTCGACTATCAGCGATGCAAGCCGGAATTCGTTCAGGCGATGTATGAAGATTTGCACTGGCTGGGCCTGGATTGGGACGAAGGGCCGGATCTCTCATTCGAGTTAGGCAAGAGCGGCCAGCCTGGGGACCCCGATCCTGGTAGCACAGTTAGCGATGTAGTCGGTCGCAGCAGCAGTGATAGTCACGTAGGGACTGGCCGCGGCGACTTTGGGCCGTACTCGCAGAGCGAACGTCGTAGCTTTTATCTCGACGCATGGCGCAAGCTGCGCGACAGCGGTTTGATCTATCCGTGTACCTGTTCACGGAAAGACTTGGAACGAGCTCTCTCGGCGCCGCATGAAGAACCATTGCATGGAGCACCATCACAGGAAGCAAAGCTTCACTATCTTGATGATTGTGGAGCTCAGGCGCCCTCGCCTGAGATCGCAAAAGATCCTTCATCGCAGCCGGGGGCGGCTACGGTCCAATTTTCCACGGAAGGACCTTCATCCAAATCTCCAGCAACTGCGGTCCAATCCATCGCGACCGACGATGAACTTCCCTATCCCGGCACCTGCCGCGAAAAAATCGAAACCGCAAAAGACTACGACTCACCCGCAGGCGTGAGCTGGCGATTCAAAGTCCCTGACGGCGAGACAATCTCTTTCAACGACAGTCATTTCGGACACCAGGAGTTCGTCGCCGGACGCGACTTCGCCGACTTTCTGCTATGGCGTCGCGACGATATCCCCGCCTATCAACTTGCCGTGGTGGTTGACGACGCAGCCATGCAAATCACAGAAGTCGTCCGCGGCGCAGACTTGCTCAAGAGCACCGCAAGGCAACTCCTGCTGATCCGCGCGCTGGGATATCCAGTGCCCGCATATTTTCATTGTCCGCTGCTGCGCGATGAAAGGAATGTCCGCCTGGCGAAGCGGCATGATGCGTTGAGTTTGAGGAGGCTGCGGGAGGACGTAAATCCGCAAGAGCTTTGCAAAACATTTCAGGAGCAGATTGAACGAGGTTTATGAATTGTCCTCAGAGCGTGGTTTCCCCTTAATAGTCTTAAGGTTCTGGGCGCGAGAAAAAACTTATCCGCGCGGATGGACGATGGAGTATAAAGTAGAAACTACCCCCTTACGGCCCCGACCAATGCAGCGCGATTTCGCATAGTAGTATCGGAGGTCCCAATGTTTCAGCAGCCTTGTCGACCGCAAGATCATCGAATGACATTCTTGCGTCTATTCTTTGCCATCGCTTTGACAGTGGCAAGCCTTTCAGATATCCCAGCGCTTGCCCAGCAGAATGACCTCAAGCAGATAGCCACTTCTCTGGCTCGCGATATCAACGCAGGAAACCGCCATACGATTACGGTGGCTGATTTCACTGATCTTCAAGGAAACGTCACAGAGCTTGGCCGCTTCATTTCTGAAGAGCTCTCTACGCAGTTGGTGATTGATGCAAAATCTTTCACAGTGGTCGAGCGTATTCAGCTTGCAGCCATCCTGAAGGAGCACCAAATCAGTATTTCCGGGCTGGTTGATCCAGTGACGATTAAGAAACTCGGCCAATTTGCCGGGGTTGATGCCATCGTAACCGGCACACTCGTCCCGTTTTCTGATTCCGTGCGCTTGACCGCGAAGGTGCTGGATGTCGCAACCGCCAAAGTAATGGCGGTTTCTACAGCTGATTTACCAAAGACGAAAGCCATTGATGATTTGCTGTCGCGTGGTATTTCCAGCAATACAAACGCGTCGGCAGCAAGTAGTGGCGGCAATCCGAGACCGGGTACACGGACTGCGGCAGCCGCTTCACTGGAGCAGGATGAATTCCAATTTACACTCAAAAACTGCGTCCGACGCGGCGACCACGTATTGTGCTCTGGGTCCGTTACTAACAAAGCAGAAAAAGCCAGGAACATGGGAATCTATTCTGGTCAGGAACAGACTACTGCTATAGATAATGAAGGCAACTCATACATCTCGCAGCAAGTTTCCATTGGACAATCCAACGGTATCAGCCAGGTGCAGTTGATGCCGGAATTGCCGATGAATTTCTTTCTAACCTTTTCGGCGGTTGAACAAAACGCCTCAAGCATCACTGTTGTGCTTTCTTACTGGGGCGAGGGAGTAAACCGGAATCCAAATAAAGCCCTCTTTCGCAACGTTCCACTATCGTCAAAATAGATGGATCAATGCATGCGAGAAAACGACGAATGAGCGGGCTTCCATCAGGACAATTCGTCGACTATCTGGTTATTGGTGTTTTTGCAGCCGCTGCCGTCACGGTTTTTGGCGCGCTCGTTCATGGAAACATCACGAGCCGGCCAGGAAAGATCCGCGCCATCATAGCGATACCAATTCTCATCAGCCTGACAATTCTCGGCCACGTGGTCGTGCAGAGTTTAATGCCGCCCGAGCCGGCCATACACGTTCAAATCGATCCGTCAGCAGTTCTAAGTGAATCCATTAGCAGCCATCCAGGGGGCGTGCCTTCACCTACTCCGACCGCTGCCCCGGGCTCTGCCCCGGCAACTATCCCACGGTTTCCATCGGTAGAGCCCGCTCGAAAAGGCAAAAGTTCAATTGAATCCTTTATCGGCGAATATGTCGCGGCACCGGCCAAGCGGATCAATGGTCAATGGGCAATTGTGATCGTGGCACGACCTGATGACAGGGAAAATTATACGAAAGTTGTCAATATGGTCAAAGAGGCCGTCACAGAAGCAGGACATCCTTCAGTCGCTATTTTCCGTCCGTCCATTACTTCGAAAAATGGATTCAACACTCTCTTCGCGGCCGACCCGGCAATCTCGCGGAGCCTGCACGAATATTGCGACCAGATTTTGGTGGGAAAAGTTACCTCAGACCTGCAAAACAATCCCGTCTATCCCGAGTTGCTTAAACTAACGCTTACTATCGATATCAAAATCATTTCCACCAACACCGGAAACGTTGAGCACCAGATTCACGCGTCCGCTGTAGGGGCCGGATCTGACGGCGACGAGGCCCGCAGCAATGCGGAAGAAAATTTGGTCGCCAATGTGAAGGCCGAATTGCGAACTAGCATCGCTGGTAAACGTTAGTTGCTAATTTTTAGTTCGTCCCTTCGTTTGGGGTTGCCGGCGCTGCAGGCTTCTTTTCGTCGGGTTTGCCCAGATCGCCGAACGGCCAAATGCCGAACGCTTTCAGCATCACGTCAGTATGTTTTTCCACCAGCATCTTGGCGGTCTTTTCCGGAGGCCACGGGCTGGCCAGGCGCTCAGGGCGGTCGGCGATCCAGAAAGCGGTGAGGCCCATGACGGTGGCGTCGCGGGTGAGCAGGTCTGGCTTTACTTTGTCAAAGGTATCCACGGCGGAATGGTGCGTGAATTTGTACTCAGGCGAATCCTGGCCCATGTTGATGCCGGGCAGACCCACGAGAATGAATGGTCCTGCGTCAGTGCCAAAGGCGATGCGGTCGTCGACTTCAACTTCACCAAAAGATTTTACTGAGTCGGCAAACTTTTCAACTGCGGGAATCAGGTCGTCGCGTCCGCCCATATCAAGCCGCACCACGGGGCCCTGGCCGTTATCCAGCACGAGCGCGGCAACGTGGTTAGGCAGTTCGTCCTTATGCATTTTGGTGTAAGCCAGCGAGCCGAGCAGTCCCTGCTCTTCTCCGGTGAAAAGCACAAAGCGGATGGTGCGTTTGGGTTTGAAGCCGCTCAGCTTGATGGCTTTGGCCGCGCCCAGAGTTGTGGCTACGCCGCAGCCGTCGTCGGTGGCTCCGTCTGCCAGGTCCCAGGAATCAAGATGGCCGCCCACAACAATTACCTGCTCAGGATGTTCAGTGCCGCGGATTTCACCGACGACGTTGGCGGAATCCACCGGGCCGCTGCTCACGCGATTTTGTACGTTGATCTGCATGCGCACGCGTTTGCCCTGGTCAAGGAATCGGCCGATCTGCTGCAAATCTTCAGCAATCATGCTGACGACGGGGATTTCATAGTAAGAATCGAATCCCATTGTGCCGGTGTGAGTAAGGTGCATGCCTGCGGGAAATCCGCCGCCCTGTCCGCCGATAATGGCGACGGCGTGAGTGTCATGCGCTTTTT
>Ga0207687_10003248_pt1 | contig 11011 bp, 9 predicted proteins | sample KBSM54metaG_FD_184399 | JGI IMG/M metagenome (GOLD analysis project Ga0207687, IMG submission 184399) | Miscanthus rhizosphere microbial communities from Kellogg Biological Station, Michigan, USA - KBS M5-4 metaG (SPAdes) (version 2) | ecosystem: Host-associated > Plants > Roots > Rhizosphere >... | reverse complement strand
GCGGCGTCGAGGCAAAGATGCTCAGCGAAGCCACCGCTTCGGCGACCATCCAGGCGACATGACGTCATGGCACTCGTCGTTCTGCTCCGAGGCGTGAACGTCGGCGGTCACAGGACCTTCCGGCCTGCTGCGCTCGCGGCAAAGTTGAAGCATCTCGATGCCGTGAACATCGGCGCGGCGGGAACGTTCGTCATCCGCCGGCCGATCACCGTCACGCAGCTCCGCGACGAATTCGCGCGCCGCCTTCCGTTCGAAACCGAGATCGTGATTTGTCAGGGTCGCGACATCACGCGGCTCATCGCGCAGGATCACTTCGCGGATGAAGCGATGCAACCGGACATGGTTCGCTTCGTCAGCGTTCTGTCGAAACGTCCGCGCACCGCGGCGGCGACGCCGATCCGCATTCCCTCCGATGGCGACTGGCTGTTGAAGATCCTCAGACGCGAAGGCCGATTCGTCTTCGGCGTCTACCGGCGCCATATGAAGGTCATCGGCTATCTCGGCACGTTCGACCGGCTTTTCGGCGTTCCGGTCACAACACGCAACTGGAACACCATCACCGCCATCGCGCGCGTGCTCGGATGATCAGCGATTCCAAAGCTTCCACGTCCACGCCGACCATCCAACGGCCATGACGATGCACAGCGACGCGAGCGACGCCGTCGCGAACGTCGGTCCGAATCGGTCGGACATCGCGCCGGCGACGAAGCACGACAGCGCCATCGTCAACGTGAGGAATCCGTAGTCGGCGGAGAAGACACGGCCGCGGATCGCGTCGTCGCTTTCGCGTTGCAACCCTAACGTCGAGACCTGCCACGCCGCGCCGCCGCCGAGGTGCGCGATGAAGATGAAGATCAATCCGATGATGAGGGAGTGTGAGAACGCCAGTCCCGCGTAACCGGCTCCGAAGAAGAAGATGGCGATCGCGATGGCGCGGTATTGCGCGTCGCCGTCGCGGACGAAGATGCGGATGAGAAACGGACCGACGAGCGCGCCGAGTCCGCGCGCGGCGAAGAGCAGTCCGATGCCGAACGCGCCGGCGTTGAACACTTCCTTGCCAAACACGCTCAGCATCGCGATCGTCCCCGCTCCGATGCCGTAGCCGCCTTTCACCGACAGCAACGCGAGCACGCGCGGATGCGTTTTCGCGTAGCGCGCAGTCTCGCGGATCGACTCGCCGAGCGGCGGATGCGCGTGATGCGGGCGCTCTTCCGAGAATCGCGCGCGCATCATCCAGAGGATGACCGCGGACAACAGAAAGCTCGCGGCGTCGACGACAAACGAGAGATCGCGGCCGAATCGCATCGTCACCGCGCCGCCGATCGCCGCGCCGACGGCGAGCATCGTTCCCCACGTCGATCCCATCAGCACGTTCGCCGGCCCGAGCTCTTCGGCGCTGACGATGTTCGGCAGCGCGGCCTGCGACGCCGGCTCGAAATACGCGGAGCCGATCGAGATGAGGATCACGCCCGCATACGCGAACGGCAGCAGCGCCGGCGAGCGCGCGAGGAGCGGAAGCAGACACGCGCCGGTGCGCGCGAGGTCGACGACGATCATCAGTTTGCGGCGATCGACTTTGTCGACGATGTGCCCCGCGATCGGCGTGAAGAAAAAGATCGGCAGCATCTGGCACAGCAGCATCAGCGACGCGAGCGTCGCCGAGCCGGTGAGCGAGAGGACGAGGTCGAGCAGCGCGACGGTGAGGAACCAGTCGCCGCCGAGTGAGATCAGCGTGCCGAGGTAGAGAAGGCGAAAGTCGCGATTGTCGCGGAGGAGGCGCCAGTACATTTCAGCAGTCGTGTGACGCAGACATTCCTGTCTGCGCGCCGGCCAGACAAGAATCTCTGGCCCACACCGTGGCGTACCGAGGGATACTTTTTCGCGTCATGTTCGACGAGTGTCCTGAGGTCACGTTCCTCCTGCGCACCTGGATCAACGGCGGCAGCGCGCTGCCGGCGGTCCGTATGATGATCGAGAACGGCTACGGATTCGAAGCGGCGTGCACCGCGAACGTGGCGATGAAGCGGCCGGATTGCGACGAGCGCGACGCGCTCCTCGCCGTCATCGGTGAAGTCGCCAACACCTCGGATGAGTGGGTCGGAGCGCTGCACGACTTCGCGCGCAATCCGAGCGAAGAGCGATGGGACGAGCTGTTCCGCTTCGCGCCGGAAGAAGTCTTCTACCAGCGGCTGCGTCACACGATCGCGATTCTTCTGGCTCTCCAATGCGACGGCGACATCCTCTTTCGTTGCGCGTTCAAGCACGGCATGACGAGCGACGCGTTCGACGGTCGCGCGCAGCGGTCTGCTCGATCCGGAGACGATCGCGGCGCGCGGCGACGGATCGCCGGCGCGAAGCGCGTGGCTCGGTCTTGCGGCGCTCGCGGCGTTCGCGCGCGGCGACCGATGGAACACGATCGGCTATCTTCGCGAGGCGTGTCTCGATGACGAGACCGCGTTTCTGGCGTGGGCAAGCATTTCGGAAATCCGGCAAGACGCCGACGAAGAGCTCATCGCGCAACTCGACGCGCTGGATCTCCCCGACGTCTGACGCGCGTTATCCGTCGCTCTTGCACTGCTCGATGATCTCGCGCACTTTCGCGTCCGCGCCTTCGAGCGGAAGCTGACACGTGCCCGCGCCGCGGTGGCCGCCGCCGCCGTAGCGCGACGTCAGTTTGCCGATGTCCGTCTTCGACGCGCGGTTGAAGATGCTGTGGCCGAGGGCGACGACGACGAACTCGCCTTTCTTGCCGTCGAAGACGCGCGCCTCGATGTTCGCTTCGGGAAACATCGTGTAAATGAGAAAGCGATTGCCGGTCGGGATCTCGCCGATGCCGCGAAGGTCCGTGACGATCACGTTGCCTTCGACGTGCGCGTGCTTCCGCATCACCTCTTCGAACGTCTTCTGCTGCTCGAAGTAGCGCTCCGTACGCTCGAGGACGTCGGGCTGGCGAAGGATCTCGTCGACGCTCATCGTGTCGATCCAGTCGACCATCTTCATCATCAGGTCGCGATTCGGGATGCGATAGCCGCGGTGATACGCGAGGCCGGTGCGCGGATCCATCACGTACGACAGCAGGATCCAGCCGGTCGGATTCTTCACATCCTCGACCGACAGCTGCGCGGCGTCCGACTTGTCGACCGCCTCGAGAAGATCATCGAATCGCGCGAGCTTGTCGCCGTCCGATTCCTTGAAGTAGTTGTAGACGACGCGCGCGGCGGACGGCGCGACTTCGAAGCGGCCTTTGAAGCCGAGGGCGTCGACTTCGTTGCGCGAGCCTTCGCTGCTGTGATGATCGAACCAGAGGCCGACGCCGGGAACGTACGGCAGATTCGTGAGGATGTCGTTCTCGCCGGCGGGGATCTTTCCGTCCTGCACGTCTTTCGGATGGACGAAGTCGATCGCCTCGAGCGGCATGACCTGCCGGAGAAGAACCGCGCAGACGAGTCCATCGAAATCGGATCGCGTGATCAACCGCATTGCTCGCTCCTTGTTTGTATCGGCGGATTCTACTCGTTGCGAGGTAGGGATATGCGAGTCTGACAACCCTCCTCTGCGATGATGAGCACCATGTCGAAGTTCGAAGATTTCTGGCAGCCCATCCGCCGATATCTCCAATACATCATGCCTGCACGATTCGCGGCGATCACGCTGGCGATCGTGGCGTTCGCGTTCTCGAGCGGACAGGGACAGGACATCTTGCGGGCGCTCGCGGAAGCGGATGCGGATGGGAGCGTGCACTGGCCGCGGACGTTGTTGTTCATCGCGGCGGTGTCGTTGCTCGCGTCGGTGATCTGGTTTTCGACGCACCAGCTGCTCGCGCCTCGCAGCAGCGAATACCCGCGCAGCGCGAAGTTGTTCCCGCGACTCCTCGGCTTCGTCGCATTCATCGTCACGATCATCGCGGTGATGAACGCACGCGTTGCCTACGACGGTTCGCTCGCGAGTCCACGGCGCGTGTTGCTGGTCATCGCGGGACTGCTGGCGCTTTGCGGGATCGTGTTCATGGCGACCGCGCGCTTTCGACGCAGCGGCGCCGATCCGCTGCTCGTGCGCATCCTGCTTTCGCTGGTCGTGCTGAACGTCGTCTTCCTGCTCGCGGCCGCGATCGCGCCGCAGCGACTGGGACAGCTCGGCTCCGGAACGATCGTCTATCTCGCCGCGGCGTTGTGGGTCGCCGCCGGCTGGCTGCTGATGTGGCTGGGCGATCGCACGCAGTTCCCGGTGATGACCGGGCTGATCGTGCTCGCGCTGATCTTCAGTCCGTTCAACGACAACCACGCCATTCGCAAACTCGACAACGCGCCGGGAGCGCGCCCCGATCTCGCGACGTACTTTCGCGCGCGGTACGAACATCTGCGACAGGTCGATCCGCGTCCGGGACGCCTGCCGGTCTTCGTCGTCGCAACGGAAGGCGGCGGTATTCGCGCCGCGTACTGGACGACGACAGTGCTCACGCATCTTCAGGACTCGATCCGCAACAACGGATCGCCGACGTTCGCCGATCACTGCTTCGCCATCAGCGGCGTCTCCGGCGGTTCCCTCGGCGCCCTCGTCTTCAACGCGCTGCGCACCGAAGAGATCGATCGAGGCAATTCGTTCAAGCTCCATCCGCACGCGCAGGCGATGCTCGGCGAGAAATCCGATTCGCTCACGCCGACGCTCGCGGTGATGCTGCAACCGGATCTGGTGCAGCGCTTCCTCCCCTTCCCGATCTTTCACGATCGCGCGCAGGCGCTAGAGCAATCGTGGGAGCACTTCTGGCACGAAGCGGTCGGCGACGATCGCTTCTCGTCGGGATTCGTGAACACGAGCCAGAAGTACGCGGCGCAGATGCCGCTGCTCCTGATCAACGGCACGATGGTCGAAGCGGGCAATCGCATCATCACGTCGCCCGTGCGCGGACAGCAGACGTACGGCGACAGCGTCGACGCGTTCGATCACATCGATCGCGATCTGCGATTCAGCACGACGGCGCTGATGAGCGCGCGATTCACGTACGTGTCTCCGGCGGGAACGCTGATTCAGAACGACAAGCCGGTCGGACACGTCGTCGACGGCGGCTACTTCGAGAACTCCGGCGCCGCGACCGGCGAAGAGATCGCGTTGTGGCTGCAGGAGAATCTTCCCGTCGATGTCTGGGTGATCATCATCAAGTACGGTCCCGACACGAGCGGATTCCCGCCGCCCGAGCGCGTCGCAAACGAGTTGCTCTCGCCGCTCCGCGCGATCTTCGACACGCGCGACGCGCGCGGCGAGCTTGCCGTCGTCGACATCCGCAAGTTCGCGCCGCAGCGCGTGCTGACGTTTCGTTTGATGCCGCAAGGCGCGCCGCTGCCGCTCGGGTGGTTGTTGTCGTTGCGATCGCAGCGCGAGATCGACGCGGCGATCGAGTCGAATGAAAACATTGCGGCGGCGGAGACGATCCGCGGCCTCATCGCGCCGTCGCAGCCGATGGTTCCGGATGCGGTGAGCGATCTGGCGGTAAAAGAAGAGAACGCGCAGCGGCAGGTGGAACGGCAGCAGCAGTAGTTGCTATGCGGCGGCGGCCGCGCGCTCGTACGTGAGAAACGAGAACGGATAGTCGTTCTTCGCGTCGGCCTCGAAGTCTTCGCGATCGACGAGCTTCCACTCGTTCACGTCGTCGAACTCCGGAAACACCGTATCGCCCGCGACCTCGGCGTGGATCTGCGTGATGTACATGCGCGTGCAGCGATGCAGCGACTGGCGATAGATCTCCGCGCCGCCGCAGATGAACGGCTCCTCATCGCCGGCAGCGATGGCGATGGCGAGTGCGTCGTCGATCGAGTGCGCGACCTGCGCGCCCTCAGCTTGGAAGTCATGGCGCGTCACGATTACGTGCGGGCGGCCGGGAAGCGCGCGGCGGCCGATCGAGTCCCATGTCTTGCGGCCCATGATCATGTGATGTCCCATCGTCAGCGCTTTGAATCGCTTGAGGTCCGTGGCCATGTGCCACGGAAGCGCGTTGTCGCGGCCGATCACGCCATTCGAGGCGACGATGGCGATGATCGAGACGTTCATACCGCGATCGGCGCTTTGATGGCCGGGTGCGGGTCGTAGTTCTCGAGCGTGAAGTCGCTGAACTTGAAGTCGTCGATCGACTTCACGGCCGGGTTGATCGTCATCGCCGGCAGCGGGCGCGGCTCGCGCTCGAGTTGCAGGCGCGCCTGCTCGAGGTGGTTCGAGTAGAGATGCGCGTCGCCGAGGGTGTGAATGAACTCGCCGGGTCGAAGGTCGCAGACTTGAGCAACCATCATCGTCAGCAGCGCGTACGACGCGATGTTGAATGGGACGCCGAGAAAGACGTCGGCGCTGCGCTGGTACATCTGGCAGGAGAGGCGTCCGTCGGAGACGTAGAACTGGAAGAGCGCGTGGCACGGCTGGAGCGCCATCTTGTCGAGATCGGCGACATTCCATGCGCTGACGACGTGGCGCCGCGAATCGGGATTTCGCTTGATGTCGTCGAGTACTTTGCGGATCTGGTCAATGTGTTGACCGTTCGGCGCGGGCCACGATCGCCACTGGTAGCCGTAGACGGGACCGAGGTCGCCGTCGGCGTCGGCCCACTCGTCCCAGATGGTGACTTTGTTCTCCTGCAGGAAGTGGACGTTCGTCTCGCCGCGCAGGAACCATAGCAGTTCGTAAACGATCGAACGGAGGTGCAGCTTCTTCGTCGTCACGAGCGGAAAGCCGCGCTCGAGATCGAATCGCATCTGATGTCCGAACACGCTGAGCGTGCCGGTGCCGGTGCGATCGGTCTTTTTCGTTCCGTGGTCGAGGATGTGGCGGACGAGCGCGAGGTATTGCTGCATTTGCAGATTATGATGCAGCGTCCATGCGGTTCCAAGACGGAGTCTTGCACATCGGCGACTGCTCTGCCTTCGATCTCGCTTCGCGTTTCGGAACGCCGGTGTACGTCTACGACGCGGCCGTCGTTCGCCGTCAGATCGAGCGCGTGAAGCGCGCGTTCGCCGCCCTCCCCTTCCGCCCGTTCTTCGCGATGAAGGCGAACAGCAACGCGGCGATCCTGCGGCTCGTGCGCGAGAGCGGATTCGGATGCGACGCGGTGTCGCCCGGCGAGATCTTCATCGCCAAGCACGCCGGCTTCCGCGGCGACGAGATCTGGTTCACCTGCTCGAACGTGTCGGACGACGATCTTCGCGCCATCGACGACACATCGATCGTCATCAACGTCAATGCACTCTCGGAGATCGATCGCGTGTTGGCGCTCGAGCTGCCGAACGAGATCGCGTTGCGCGTGAATCCGGATGTCGGCGCCGGGCATCATCTCGACGTCATCACCGCCGGCGAGAGCGTGAAGTTCGGCATCGAGCTTCATGAAGTGGAAACGGCGCGGATGATGGTCGAGGATTCCGGCCGGCGCGTCGTCGGATTGCACGCGCACATCGGCTCGGGCGTCGACGACATCAAGCCGCTGCTCGAATCAGCGCGCGTGCTGCTCGAGTTGTCGACGTCGTTTCCGAATCTCCGTTGGATCAACTTCGGCGGCGGGATGTCGATCCCGTACAAGCCGGATGATCGCGACTTTCCGATCGATGACTACGGCGCGCAGCTCACCGCGCTCGCGAACGAGAAGTTGCGCGCGCGGAATCTCACCGCGATTCTCGAGCCGGGACGCTACGTCGTCGCGCAATCGGGAACGCTGCTCGCGCGCGTGACTGCGAAGCGTGTCAGCGGCGGCATGACGTGGGCCGGCGTCGACAGCGGATTCAATCATCTCGTACGCCCGTCGAAGTACAACGCGTATCACGCAATCGTGAATGCGCGCGCGTCGGATGCGAAAGACGACGTCATCGTCGCCGGCAATCTCTGCGAGTCGGGCGACGTCTTCACACGCGCGAGCGACGGCCACCCGATCACGCGCACGATCGATGAAGTGAAGGTCGACGACCTCCTCGCTTTTTGTGACGCCGGCGCGTACGGTTTCTCGATGGCATCCGAGTACAACGCGCGACTGTTGCCGCCGGAGGTGATCGTCGACGGCGCCGACGCGCGGCTCGTGCGCGAGCGCGGAACGTATCTCGATTTGATTCGAGGAATGCGATGAAGCGATGGATGGCGGTCTTCACGCTCGCCTGCTGCGCGTGCGCGACCGTCCCCAAACCACCGATGCTCGATCTGAAAGTCGTCAACGGCCGGATCATCGACGGCACCGGCGCGCCGTGGTATCGCGGCGACCTCGGCGTGCGTGGCAACACGATCGTCTCGATCGGCGATCTGTCGAACGTCTCCGCGTCGACGACGGTCGACGCCCACGATCACATCGTCTCCCCCGGCTTCATCGACCTCCTCGGCCAGGACCAGAACGCCGTCTTCAACGAGCCGACGCTCGAAGCGAAGGTTCGTCAGGGCATCACGACGGAGCTGACGGGCGAAGGATCGTCGCCGGCGCCGTCGAAGAGCGGCCGATGGAAGACGCTCGGCGAGTATCTCGACGCCATCGACAAGCAAGGCTGCGCGATCAACGTCGCGCTGCTCGTTGGCGCGTCGAATCCGCGCGAGATGTTGATCGGCGACATCAATCGTCCGCCGACCGCGGCGGAGTCGGAAGAGATGGATCGCATCATCGATCAGGCCATGCGCGAAGGCGCGATCGGCATCTCGACCTCGCTCATCTATCTGCCGGCGATGTACTCGACGACCGACGAGATCGTGCGCATGGCGAAAGTCGCGGCGCGATACGGCGGCGTGTACTTCACGCACATGCGCGACGAAGGCGATCACATCGACATGGGACTCGACGAAGCGTTCCGCATCGGGCGCGAGGCGAACATCCCGGTCAACATCTGGCACATGAAGGTCGGCGGCGCGGCGAACTGGGGAAAGATGCCGCACGTCATCGCGCGCATCGAGGAAGTGCGCGCGCAAGGCGTCGACGTCGCCGCGAATGTCTATCCGTACATCGCGTCGTCGACGGGACTCTCGACGCTGATTCCCGACTGGGCGCTCGAAGGCGGCTACGCGGCGATGCAGGATCGTCTCAAGGATCCGGAGCAGCGCGCGAAGATCGCCGACGCGCTGCGCGCGCAGGTGGCGAAGCGGCGCGAGCATGGGATCTACGTGACGCGCATCGACAATCCGTCGCTCGCTCCGTACGAGAAGAAGTTTGTCGAGGAGATCGCCGCAGCGATGAACCTCGCGCCGGAAGAAGCGCTGATGCGCCTCTTCGCGGAAACGAAAGGATCGCCAAACGTCATCTTCTTCTCGATGAATGAAGACGACGTGCAGTTCGCGCTGAAGCAGCCGTGGGTCTCGGTCGGCAGCGACTCCGGCGCGCCGGGACCGCAGGCGCGCGCGAACAATGCGGCCGTGCATCCGCGCGCGTACGGAACGTTTCCGCGCGTCGCCGGACACTACGTGCGCGACGTTCATCTGTTCTCGCTCGAAGAAGCGGTGCGCAAGATGACGTCGCAGGCCGCCGATCGCGCGACGTTCATCGATCGCGGCGTGCTGCGGCCCGGCATGAAGGCGGACATCATCGTCTTCGACGCCGACGCCATTCACGACGCGGCGAAGTTCGAGGACCCGAATCATTTTTCCGAAGGCGTGAGCGATGTGATCGTGAACGGCGTGCCGGTCTTGCGCGATGGCGTGATGACGAAGGCGTTCCCAGGACGCACGATTCGAGGGAGAGGATGGAGGAAGTGAGGGCAGAGGTCAGAAGGCAGAAGGCAGAAGGATTCGTAACGACTTCTGCCTTCTGCCCTCTGACTTCTGCCTTCCCGCAACGATGACTGAAAGCACTGAAAAACTTGTCCGCGCTGTCGGTTTCTGGGGCCTTGTGGCGATGTGCATCAATGCCGTCGTCGGCTCCGGCGTTTTCCTCCTCCCCACCGAGTCTTACAAACTCCTCGGTCCGTTCTCACTCTGGGCGCCGCTGCTGTTCGCGGTCCCGGTGTTCATTCTCGTGTTGTGTTTCGCCGAGGCGGCGAGTCACTTCAGTGAGCCGGGCGGCGCGTATTTGTATGCGCGGACCGCGTTCGGCGACTTCGTCGGATTCGAGACCGGCTGGATGAACTGGATCGCGCGACTGACGTCGCTGGCGTCGCTGTCGAACGGATTCGTCGTTTCGCTCGCTCGTTTGTATCCGCCGCTGGGCAGCGGAATGTGGCGCGCGGCGATCATCATCGGATCGATTGCGATTCTCGCCGGGATTCACATCGTCGGCGTGAAGTACGGCGCCGCGTCGATCTACGTGTTCACGTTCGGGAAAGTCATTCCGCTAGTGCTGTTCATCGTCGTTTCGCTCATCGCGTTCCGCACGAATCCGATTCCGGCTTCGCTGCATCTGCCGGGCGCCGGCACGAATTGGACGGACGCCGCGCTCTTCATGCTCTTCGCTTACGCCGGCTTCGAAAACCTCGGCGTCCCCGCGGGCGAGTACAAGAATCCGAAGCGCGATCTGCCGGGCGCGCTGCTCGTCGGCACGTTGTGCATCGCCGCGATCTACGTCCTGACGCAGCTCGGCGCGATGGCGACGATTCCGAATCTCTCGAACAGCGCGACGCCGATTGCCGACGCAGCCGCATCTCTCATCGGATTCGGCGGGCTGATCGTCACGATTGGCGCGCTGCTGTCGATGGCAGGTACGAACTCGGGCACTGTGCTCGAAGGCTCGCGCATGCTCTACGCGCTCTCCCTCGACCGCAACCTCGGGCCGGTGAGCTACGTTCATCCGAAGTTCCGCACGCCGGTCGTCGCGATCTTGATTCACGTCGTCGTCGCGACGATCCTCGCGCTCGCGGGGTCGTTCGCGACGCTCGCGCTGCTGTCTGCAGTCGCGCGACTTGCGACGTATCTCTTCACGTGCGCGGCGGTGCCGCGTCTGCGAAAGTTGAACGAAGGCTTTCGCACACCCGGACTCATCGTTCCGATTCTCGGCGTGCTCGTGTCGTTGTTGATCGTCGTGACGCTCGATTGGAAGAAGCTGCTCGCCGGTGCCATTGCGCTCGCGGTCGGTGCGATCGTT
>Ga0207687_10003240_pt1 | contig 11028 bp, 10 predicted proteins | sample KBSM54metaG_FD_184399 | JGI IMG/M metagenome (GOLD analysis project Ga0207687, IMG submission 184399) | Miscanthus rhizosphere microbial communities from Kellogg Biological Station, Michigan, USA - KBS M5-4 metaG (SPAdes) (version 2) | ecosystem: Host-associated > Plants > Roots > Rhizosphere >... | reverse complement strand
GCCGGCGCCTTCGGTAGCGCGAATGGCCAAGGCATTCGCCAAGCCAGTGATATCGCCGATCTGGACGGGGGCAGTGGAAGGCGCGGGCCCGATCACCACGCCGCTGGATAGACGCACGTCGCGAACGCGCAGCTTGGGCCCGCTGGGCGGTACGGCCCACACTTCCGTGAATTGATTTACGCCGCCGCTTCGATAGGTGACGTTGTACTGCGCTCCGGCGGAGGCTGTGGTGGTGGGAACTAGCTGCACGCGCAGGACTCCATTGACGATGGGTAACGTGAGATTCGCCGTGGCGATATTGGAGGTGTCTCCTGCGAGAAAGCTGCTCCAGGTGATGAACATAGTGCCGCTAAAGCGCGTTCCATCGGCGCGATAGAGAATATCTTGAATGCTGGTGAGCGCTGGCTGCGCATACCCCAAAGCCGCTGCCACTAGCAGCATCAACAACCGTCTTACAAAAAGCATCGACTCGCCTCCCAGTCGCCCCACAGTTTAGGGATGGAAGCGACTAGAAAAGGCGGGGTTAGAGTGCCATGTGTTTGATTTCAAGCGGCGCGAATCACTTCGACGCCAAGGTACGGGCGCAAAGCTTCGGGCACGACCACGCTGCCATCGGCCTGCTGGTAGTTTTCGAGGATGGCGAGCCAGGTGCGGCCGACGGCGAGTCCGCTGCCGTTGAGGGTGTGGACGAAGTCGGCTTTGCCGCTGCCCGATTTGGATTTGCCCGAGGTTGTCTTGATGGACGCGCGGCGAGCCTGGTAGGCCTCGAAGTTGGAGCAGGATGAAATTTCTTTGTAGGCGTTCTGGCCGGGGAGCCAGACTTCGATGTCGTAGGTCTTGGCCGAGGTCGCGCTCATGTCGCCGGTGCAGAGGACCACTGTGCGGTAGGCGAGGCCAAGGCGCTGCAGGATGTCTTCGGCGTCGAGCGTGAGGGCTTCAAGCTCGCTGTAGCTGGTTTCGGGGGGCGCGAATTTCACCAGTTCGACCTTCTGAAACTGGTGTTGGCGGATGATGCCGCGCACATCGCGTCCATAAGAGCCGGCTTCGCTGCGGAAGCACGGCGTGTAGGCGCAGAGCTTAATGGGGAGCTTGTCGAAGTCCAGCGTTTCGTCGCGATAGAGATTCGTTACCGGGACTTCGGCGGTGGGGATCAGATAGTAATCCGTGTTCTGGACTTTGAATAAATCCGCCTCGAACTTCGGCAGTTGGCCGGTGCCGTAGAAGCTGGCGGTGTTGGCCATGAAGGGCGGCAGCACTTCGGTGTAGCCGTGGTGCTGGGTGTGGACGTCCAGCATGAAGTTGATGAGCGCGCGTTCGAGCTTCGCGCCGAGGCCCCAATAGACGGCGAAGCGGGCGCCGGTGATTTTTGAGGCACGCTCGAAATCGAGAATGCCGAGGGCCGGGCCCAGGTCCCAATGGGGTTGTGGCGTGAAAGAGAACGCTGGGGGCGTGCCCCAGCGGCGGACTTCTACGTTGTCTTCGGCGCTCTTGCCGGTGGGTACGGACGGGTGCGGCGTGTTGGGAACGCCGGCCAGCAACTGGCGGTATTTTTCGTCGAGTTCTTTGGCGCGTTCGTCGAGGGCGGTGGCGCGGTCGCCCATTTCGCGGACTTTTTGCTGGCGCTCCGCGGCGTCTTGGCCAGCTTTGATGAGCTTGCCGATTTCCTGCGATTCGGACTTGCGCTGGGCTTTGAGTTTTTCGGACTCGGTGAGAGCGGCGCGGCGCTCGGCGTCTAACTGGCGGAAAGCTTCGACGTCGAGCGTAAAGCCGCGATCCGCCAGTCTCAGGGCGATGGCGTCTAGGTTCTGGCGAAAGAAGGAGAGATCGTACACGCTGCTGTCTTTTGCTGCGTCTACCGGTCGGCGATGGGGATCCAGGGCTGGCCCACGGCGGTGCCGATATAGTCCGCGCGCGGGCGGATCAGACGGTTGTTGCGATATTGTTCGAGCACGTGCGCGGTCCAGCCGGACATGCGGCTGACGGCGAAGATGGGCGTGAACAAATCGATGGGAATCCCGAGCGAATAGTAGGTGGAGGCGGAGTAGAAGTCCACGTTCGCGTTCAGATTCTTGGTTTCTTTCATGTACTTTTCGATACGGCTGGAGGTGAGGTAGAGATCCACGTGGCCGGTGCGCTTGCCGAGTTCTTCGGAGAGTGCGCTCAAATGCGTGGCGCGCGGATCGGTGGTGTGATATACGCGGTGGCCGAAGCCGGGGATCTTGATCTTGTTGGCCAGGCGGTTCTTGACCATGTCCATGGCTTTGTCGGCGGAGCCGGCTTCGAGCAGCATCTTCATGACATCTTCGTTGGCGCCGCCGTGCAGCGGGCCTTTGAGCGCGGCCACTCCGGCGGTGGCGGCGGAGTAGATGTCGGAAAGAGTCGCGGCGACTACGCGGGCGGCGAAGGTGGAGGCGTTTAGTTCGTGATCGGCGTGCAGGGTGAGTGCGATGTCGAAGACACGCTCCATCACTTCGTCGGGTTTCTTGCCGGTCAGGGTGTAAAGGAAGTTCGCTGCCATGTTCAGCTTGCGGTCGCCCTCGACTACTTCCTGGCCCTTGCGGAGCCGGTCAAAGGTAGTGACGATGGTGGCGGTTTGCGACATCAGGCGGACGGCTTTGCGCTCGCTGGCTTCGATGGAGGTGTCTTTGACTTCCGGGTCGTAGAGCGACAGCATGGAGACGGCGGTGCGCAGCACGTCCATGGGAACCGCTTTGCCGGCGCTCTTCAAAAACGCAGTGACCTCGGCGGGGATCGCGCGGTTGGCCACTAGCGAGGCCTTCAACTGATCGAGTTCCGCCTGCTTGGGCAGACGTCCGTACCACAGCAAATAGATGACTTCTTCAAAAGTGGCGTGCTCGGCCAGCGTATGAATGTTATAGCCCTGATAACTTAAGATGCCTGCGTCGCCATCGATATAACAAATCTTGGATTCAGCCGCGACGATGCCTTCCAGACCCGCAGTTGTAACAGCCATGATGCTCCTTCGAAATTAAAGATCTTGTGTTCGTGCGAGATTCCCACTTCGCCGGTTGAAGAAACTCGCCTCAGCGGAAACTGTATTTTAGCATCCGCGGAAGGCGCCGGTGGCGGGGTGAGGGCTGTTTTGGCTTAGTGGAGGATCTTCACCAGGTGCCAGCCGGTGTCATAGCGCTCGTAGCGGAGCGTCACTGGCAGGTCGGCGGCGTACTTGCCTTTACGGATTCCCATGATGGCTAAGGGCGTGTTGAAGCAGGGGTCGGCGATTTTGACGCCGACTTTGGCCTGGACAATTTTGGTGTCTTTGTCCTCGCCATCCTTTATCGAAAGTACTTGGTCTACTTGCAGTGGGAACTTGCCGCGCACCTGGGTGTAAGGATTGGGATATTCGCTGTCGCCGGAGTATACATCGTCGCTGAGGTTCAGGCTTTGCCCTTTGGCCTCTAAATGCGACAGGGAGCGCTCACCGTTTCCGCCATTACTGGGCGCCTCCCACAAATCTTCGTTTGCGCCGCAGCCCAGTTGCGTTTGGTTCATCGATACTTGTTCGCTGTCGAGTTGGAACGGCTCCGCTTCGGCGACCCCTTTGGCGACGCCTTCATCGAAGGCATTGGGATCTCCTCCACAACCGGCCAAGATTACAGCCAAGGTTCCTGCCAGCAGCGCCGGCGCTGCCCAAAACTTCATTTCTTACCCTCCGCGACCAGTTCTTCGGGATGATGGGTGGTCATATAACGCCGTGTCAGGCTTTCGAACGAGCGCTGGCGGACCAGGCCGATGCGATGCAGCTCATATTTGAGTAGCAGCCACAGAATCGACAAGCCATAGATAGAACTCTGTACGAATGAGGCTGACGACGCCTCCGGAAAGTAGCGCGTCGGCACTGGTACTTCGGCGATGCGCATGTTCAGGTTGACGAGTTGCGCGATGATCTCCTGATCGAAGATGAAATTGTCGGAGTTCATTTCCAGATTGACTTGATCTAGAGCGTCGCGCCGGAAGGCGCGGTAGCCCGTGTGGTACTCGGCCAGGTTGAGGCCAAAGATGGCGTTTTCGAGTTTGGTCAAGAAGCGGTTGGCGGCGAATTTCCACCACGGCATGCCGCTGGCCATGGGATGTCCGCCGAGCAGACGCGATCCCAGTACCACTTCGGCTTCGCCTTCTTGAATGGGGCGGATGACATTGGGCAGCAGCGTGGGATCGTATTGATAGTCGGGGTGCACCATTACGATGATGTCTGCGCCCGCGCGCAAGGCTTCGCGATAGCAGGTTTTCTGATTTGCGCCGTAGCCGTAGTTGCGGTTGTGAACGAATAACTCGAGGCCCAGCTCGCGCGCGATGGCGGCGGTGTGGTCGGAGCTGCCGTCGTCGACCACAATCACCAGATCGACGGCGTCGTGCGGCAATTCCGCGTAGGTCATGCGCAGGGTTTCGGCGGCGTTATACGCCGGCATCACGACCACTACTTTGGGCTTGGTTAAAGACATGGGTACGGAGTACCCTCCGTTAGTAGTAACGACCGTTTGTAGTGAATTCTTTAGGAGCGGGAAGCGGTTGATTCCAGGATGCGGCCGAGGCCTTCGGCGAAAATCGCGGGGGGCGTCAGCAGGCTCAAGACCAGGAAGGCTTCGGACTCGAAATCGTAGAAGAAGCCGGGCTGCACCAGGACGTCCTTTTCGGCTAGCAGTTGCAACACCCAATCCTCTTCGGTGCGGATGCGGGGCACTTCGAGGACGGCGTACCAGCCGCCTTCGATGGTGAGACACCGGCAAGCGGAACCGGGGGTGCATTTTAATAGGTGTTGCAGATTTGCCGCGGTTTGGATGCGGATCTGCTCTTGTACGGGGGCGGAGGCGCTCAGGATGCGGGGGAGCGCTAACTGGACCATGGTGGAGACGGAGAGGTAGGTGTCGGCAATCCATTCCAGGCCGTCGAGGGCGGCTTCGTGATCGGGACCGCTGGCTACAATCCAACCTAGCTTCATTTGGGGCAGACCGGCGATTTTCGAGAGGCCGCTCATGGAAAACGTCAGCACGCTGTTTTGGTCGGCGAGGGTCGTGATGCGTTGGGGGTCGGGCGAGAAGGCGAAGTCGGAGAATACTTCATCGGAAAGGATGGGCAGGCCGAAGGTTTGGAGGCGCTCCCATTCGGCGCGCTTGAGGTAAGAGCCCGTGGGATTGTTGGGGTTCACTACTACGATGGCGCGAGTGCGCGGCGTGATGGCGCTGGCTAGCGCGGGAAGATCGATGTGCCAGACGCCGTCGTAGCGCAGGGGATACTGGCGCGCGGCTACCGATTCCATGGCGGCTAGGTAGTCGAACAACGGGTACGACGGGCGCGGGACCAGGATTTCATCGCCGGGGTCGGTGAGTAGTTTGAACAAGTAGCTGTAGGCTTCGCTGGTGCTGGCAGTGAGCAGGATGCGCAAGGCGGGGACTTCGACGCTGCGTTGGGCGTAATACTCCGACACGGCTTCGCGGGCGGAGAGGAGGCCGCGCGGGTCGGGATCGTAACGCAGCGCGCGCGGGTCGGCTAATGCAGTTAGGAGTTCTTTGCGCGGGTAGTCTAGGGCGGCGCGGGTGGGGTTGGATTCGGTTAGGTCTAGGATCGAGGCGCCTTGGCGGCGCTTTTCTGCCAGCAGGGTGGTTAGGGGATTTGGATGGGCGTTCCACTCTAGGCGGGAAGAGAACAAAGTGGGGTGAGCCTCCGGGCTTTTACGATTGTAAGCTAGCCCGACCGGAGGTCCGGCGCGGACGTGGACGTCCGCCCCACATTGGCTACGCGATGTTACTTTTTCTCGATGGAGGTCACGCTGACGTCGGTGCCGTCGCCGGAGCTGCCTACGGTCAGCATCACGGAGCGGGTCTTACCGCCGTCTTCGGCCATCACCATTCCGCCTTGCGGGGTGTTGGTGGTCATGGTGATATTGAATCCGCCGGATTTGAGCTGGTCCTGATAATACGACATCACCTTGGCGGGAACGTCGCTGGTTTTGAACGCGAAGGTGCTCTGGTTGCCGTCTTTGGTCTGCGAGGAGAACGTGCCTTTGGGCGAGGAGCCGGGATAGGTGGGTATCCAGGCGGGCATTTGATTGCTTCCGGAGCTGCCGAACTTCACCGTGCCGTCGGAAGATTGCACTTCGATGCCGCTCTTGTCACCGTCGGTGTTGAGTTTTACGGTGGCGGACTTGCCGTCTTCGTCGACGACGACCATGGATTTCTTTTCGGCGTCGAACTTGAAGGTCATGGTCTTGCCGGTTTTCTTTTCGCGCACGACGATGGCGCCACTGCTGTCATCACTTGAGACGACGTCCAGCTCCGGGTTCATGGTCACCATCAATTTGGCGGTGGCGTAGCCGGGGTTTTTCGTAAGGAGCCCGGAATCGAGACCGGACTGCTTGGCCTTGCGCATCAGGAAGTAGCCGCCCAGGCCGCACATGGCGGTGAAGCCGACCATCACGACCACAACGATGCCTACGATCCACAGCAGGACATTGGATTTCTTTCCAGGAGGCAGCGGGGGCTGACTGCTAGCGAATGGGTCGGGGGGCGGGAAGGAGGGCGGAACGGAACTCGACATGGATGCGTTTCCTTTCGTTAATGAATCAGGCGTTCTTGAATCATACAATGGAAGCGTTGACAATACCATCTGTCCGTCCTCCTGGTCCGAAGAACATGCGGCCGTGGCTGGGTGTGCTGCCGCATTTTCGCAAGGACCCCGCGGGTTACTTGTTGAACGTGGCGCGGGAGCACGGCGATTTGGCTTACATGCGGCTGGGTCCGCAGCATGCGTTTGTGGTGAGCCATCCGGATGCGATTCGCGACATCCTCGTCACCAACCAGAGCAATTTCACGAAGAGCCGGATGCTGGAGCGTGCCAAGGTGTTGCTGGGCGACGGGCTCCTGACCAGCGAGGGCGAGTTTCATACCCGTCAGCGTAGATTGGTGCAGCCAGCGTTTCATCGTGACCGCCTGGTGCGCTACTCGGCGGACATGGTCGAGTGCGCTGCGCGGGCGGGGAAGGCGTGGGTGGCGGGCGCTGAGCTGGATATGCATCGGGAGATGACGCGGCTAACGCTGGCGATCGTGGGACGCACTCTGTTTAGCGCAGATGTTTCGTCCGAGGCCGATGAGATCGGGCGCGCGATGACGCAGATCTTTGAGTTGTTCGACACCCTGCTGCTGCCGTTTTCGGATTGGATTCAGAAGCTGCCGATTCCTCCGGTGCGGCGGTTCGAAAAGGCGCGCGATCAATTGGACCGGATCGTTTACGGATTGATTGCCGAACGGCGGGCCAGTGGTCAGGACGCGGGCGATCTGCTGTCGATGCTGCTATTGGCGCAGGACGAGGATGATCAGGGTCATATGACGGACAAGCAGGTCCGCGACGAAGCGTTGACGCTGTTGATCGCCGGGCATGAGACTACGGCGAATGCCCTGACCTGGACGTGGTATTTGCTGTCGCAAAATCCAGAGGCGGAAGGGCGAATGCATGAAGAACTGGGTCACGTCCTGGGCGGACGGCTGCCCACGTTTGACGATGTCATGCGGCTGCCTTACACTACCGGCGTCTTTTCGGAATCGCTGCGATTATTTCCGCCGGCGTGGGCTATCGGGCGGCGGGCGAAGGCGGAATATGCGATTGGCGAGTACACGATACCGGCGAAATCGATTCTGTTGATGAGTCCCTGGGTGGTGCAGCGCGATCCGCGCTGGTGGCCGGAGCCGGAGCGGTTTAATCCTGACCGCTGGCGTCCCGAGGAGAGTGAGAAGCGTCCTAAATTTTCCTATTTCCCATTTGGTGGCGGGGCGCGGGTGTGTATCGGCGAACGGTTCGCTTGGGCGGAAGGGGTGCTGGTTCTGGCGACGCTGGCGCAGCGGTGGAAGATGCGTCTGGTGCCGGGGCACCCGGTAGCGACGCGAGCGGTGATTACGCTGCGGCCGAAATTTGGGATGAAGATGAGGTTGGAAGAGGGAAGAGGGACAGTACACTCAATCCCCGGGACGCCGCTTGGGTGATTCCCACGGCGGAATTGTCGGGGATTGAGTGTACTGTCCCTCTGGCTTACGCCTGACGAATCATTTCTACGTCGATGGTGAGATCGACGTCCTCACCTACCAGGAAGCCGCCGGCTTCCAGGGCCACGTTGAAGTGCATGCCGAAATCCTTGCGGTTGATGCGGGTCTTGGCGGTGGCGCCGCGGCGCATATTGCCCCAGGGGTCTTTGGCTTCGCCGGTTAGCTCTTCCACGTTCAGATTCACTTCTTTGGTGGTGCCGTGGATGGTCAGATCGCCGACTACGTTGAAGCTATCGCTACCGGTGGCGGTCACTTTCTTGGATTTGAAGGTGATGGCCGGAAATTTCTCTACGTCCAGGAAATCGGGGCTCTTCAGGTGTCCATCGCGCTGTTCGTCGCGGGTGCTGATGGTGGACGCGTCGATGCTGGCCTCGACGGTGGAAGCGGCGGGGTTGGTGGGGTCAAAATTGACGGTTCCAGTCACCTTGTCGAATTCGCCTTTCACGTTGGCGATCATCATGTGGCGAACCTTGAACTGCGCGGCGGAGTGCGCGGTGTCGATCTGGTAGGTGCTCATCTAAATCCTTTCGCTTTGAAAATGCACTTCCTATCAGACCGCAAAGGGGCGGGGTGAAGCAAGTCCGCTTGCTTCGCGCGCGGTTCGGTGCAAAGCGACGAATGGGCACAGAACCGCGAACGTTAGTGAGCGGCGGGCTCCGGCATAGGAGCGGCTTGGTGGTGGGAGCGTAGGGGCACGTTTTTGAGCAGGAGGTTTAGGACTACGGCTCCGCCCATCACGAAGGCGCTGGATACGAAGATCAGGTGCAGGCCGTGGACTAGCGAGGCCCGTACGTTTGCCATTAGAGTCTGTAGGAGTGCCAGGCCGTTGGGGTATTGGCTGAACATGGCGTCCAGTTGTGGGCGCATTTGTACTAGCAGCAGGGGATTGTCGAAGAACTTCAGGCCTTCTGGCGGCACGCCTGGAGGCAGGGTGCGACCGAACTGGGCGTGGTAGTTGGTGAGCAAGACGCTGCCGAACAGCGACACACCTAGAGTGCTGCCGATGGCGCGGAAGAAGATTGTGGAGGCGGTGGCGGCTCCCATTTGCGCGCGCGGGGCTACGTTTTGGACGGCTACTGTGTAGACCGGTTGCAGCAGGCCCATGCCGAGTCCGGCGAGAATCATGCCGAAGACTATGAGAAGGCGCGGCGTGGAGGCGCCCATGGTGGCGAAAATCGTCATGCCGCAGGTGACCAGAATCGAACCGAGGACTCCGGGCATCTTGTAACTTTTCATGCGGTAGGTTAGCTGGCCGCCTAAGAAGCTGCCGGTCACAGCGCCTAGCATCATGGGGGTCATCAGGGTGCCGGATTGCGTCGCGGAAACGCCCAGGACGCCCTGCATGAACAGCGGCAGGTAGATGATCACGCCGAACATGCCCATGCCTAGCACGAAGATGCAAATGGAGCACACGCGGATCACGGGGTCCTTGAACAGAGTTAGGGGGATTAAGGGCTCGATGGCTTGGTTTTCCGAGTAGAGGAACGCGATCAGCATGACAACGGCGATCACTAGCAACGCCTCGACGCGGCCTGAGCCCCAGCCATATTCGGTCACCCAGGTGAATGCCAAAAGCAACGGTCCGATGCAGGCGAGTAGTGTGAAGACGCCGGCCCAATCGAGAACTCGGCGCACGGATTGCGGACGGATATCGGGGAACTCGAAATAGATGGCGGCGATGGCGATGATGCCCACCGGTAAGTTCACGTAGAAAGTGGCGCGCCAGGAGATGTGATCGGTGAGCCAGCCGCCCAGAGTGGGTCCGAAGATGGCGGCGAGTCCCCAAACACCGGAGAAGAAGCCCTGGTAGCGGCCGCGTTCGGCGGGGGAGAAGATATCGCCGACGATGGTGAAGATCAATCCCATGATGGCGCCTGCGCCGATGCCTTGCAGGCCTCGAAAAAGGATCAGTTGGTTCATGCCGTCGAGGCCCGTGAAGTTGAGATTGCCGGAAGCGCCACATAGAGCGGAGGTCGCGACGAACACGGCGGAGCCCCAAAGAAAAAACCACTTGCGCCCCCACAAATCCGACAGCTTGGCGATGATGGGAACGATCATGGTCGACGTCAGCATGTACGCTGTCGCCACCCAGGGATAGCGGTTGAAGCCGGAGAGCGAGGCGATGATGCGCGGCTCGGCGGTGCCGACGATGGTCTGATCGAGTGCGGCCAGAAACATGGCCAGGACTAAGCCGGTCATTGTGCCGACCAACTGCGGGCGGGTCAGGCGTACGATTCCAGACGTGTGGAATTGCGGTTCAGCCGTGGCCGTGCTCATTTATTGATTTTAGCAGGGTATTCCGAATTTCTCCGCGGTCTGGCCTTCGAAATCGAATTCGATTAGAACGGCGGGTTCGTTGCCGACTACCCAGCCGTCGTGTCCCGGACTCACGGCGAAAGCTTGCGGGGCGGCGAATTCTTCGACATGACCGTCGGCGAACTTAACGTGCATCTCTCCGCGTGCGATGAAACCCACGTGCGCGTGCTGGCATAGGTCGCAACCGATGATGGGCTTGAGATGGGTCGACCAGCGAAATCCTGGGGGGTAGATCATGCGCTTTACGCGGCCGGCGCCGGCGCGGAAGACGTCGACCTGTACGCCGCCGACGGTGCGGGTTTCGCAGGACTTCATGTCGGCCAATAGAGGATCGGAGGAACTCATGGGTCAATTAGACTGCCACGTGCTGGCGCGAGTCAACCCCGTTCCGGATCGAGAACGGCGATGTAGCCCAGGTTGCGATAGAGCTGTTTGTGATCCAAGCCGCAGCCGACTACGAAGCGGTCAGGGTTTTCGAAGCAGCGGAAGTCGACCGGCACTTGCACGATGCGGCGCACGGAGCGGTCGAGGAGTGTGCAGATGCCGAGCGAACGCGGTCCGCGTCCGGCTAGCGTCTGCAAAAGATAGCGCGTGGTGAAGCCGGTATCGACGATGTCTTCGACCAGCAGGACGTCTTCGTCGAGGATGGGTTCGTCGA